>Ga0209058_1001654_pt1 | contig 18874 bp, 11 predicted proteins | sample GraSoiAngelo_147_FD_185904 | JGI IMG/M metagenome (GOLD analysis project Ga0209058, IMG submission 185904) | Grasslands soil microbial communities from the Angelo Coastal Reserve, California, USA - 14_1009_05_40cm (SPAdes) (version 2) | ecosystem: Environmental > Terrestrial > Soil > Grasslands ... | reverse complement strand
TCGGCTAACGTGCTCTTTCACGGAGAGCGGACGCATGAGACCAAACGTCGTCCTCGAGTGGTTGAAGATCGCGGGGTGGTTCGCGATCGACGATCACCTCCGTAGCGCGATCATCGCAAAGGACGCACTGCGGCACCCGTGCCGCAGTGGGCGCGGGACCGGCACCGACAATCGGCCGGCGGCGAATTCCGGAAATCCCGGCGACGCCGGTCCGATCCCTTCGCGTGGAAGTCGCATGGCGCCGCCCACGCCTCCGTCGCAGTTGCGCGTGTCAGCCTTCCGCCTCCCCGGTCGCGGCGTCTTCTGACCAGCTTCCTGTGTAGGGGAGACAGCCGTGACCATTGCCCAAGCGTTAGTTCCCTCCAGCTACTCGCCGTTCTTCGATCGAAGCCCTCGGATACGCGCCCTCCGGACAGGCATCGACAATGTCGCGGACACCGATGCGACGGTCTTGATCCGCGATGAAGGCGATCGAGGGCCCGGTGACCCGCGGTCGCAACGAGTACAACGACCCCTGCTCGGCGCAGAGATTCCTCGTCGGCGCGAGAGGCCGAGCGTGAGGCACTCCTGGAAATGTTCGAGCGCGGGAGTTGAAACCGCGCCACGGCCGCGCGGATTCTCGCCGGCCTATTACCTACTACAAGATGTCGATCGTTTTTGAGAGCGCGTCGAAGCGCGGGAGCGCGGTGACATGAGAAAACATACGCTGCTGCAGCGTGGGTTCACTGGCGTTGTCTGGTCAGCCTTGAAGGGAGTTTGCCTGTCCGCGCTGCTCGGAATCGGACTGTCTCCGGCGACGGCGGCGGCCCAGAACAATCCCATCGTGATCGAGAATCAGCAGCCCGGGACGAGCCAATGGCAGATCAGCGGTGTGAGGGCGACGGATACCGATGGCCAGATCAAGGGCTATGCGTCCGCCCCGAGCGTCAACAAGGGTGAGAACATCACCTTCTACGTGAGTGTCAACCCCGCACAAACGTACACGATCGACGTCTATCGGCTCGGGTGGTACCAGGGGTTGGGCGCGCGCCTGATGCAGCACATCGGCCCGCTCAGCGGTGTCCAGCAGCCCACGTGCCCGACCGACGCGACCACGGGCATGATCGAGTGCCAGTGGACGCCGGGCTACGCATTGGCCACCCAGACCTCGTGGACCAGTGGCATCTATCTCGCGCTGCTGACCAACTCGCAGAACTACCAGAACTACATCGTGTTCGCCGTCCGCGACGACAGCCGGACCGCAGCCCTCCTCTACCAGCAACCCGTGACGACCTATCAGGCGTACAACGACTACCCCTATGACAACGCGACCGGCAAAAGTCTCTACGCGTTCAATAGCTTTGGCGCGACGACGGTCACCGGAGGCAAGAACGCGGCGAAGGTCTCGTTCGATCGGCCGTACCACGGCGACGGCACCGGAAGAGACTGGGGTCAATCCGTCTTCTCGTGGGAGATCAGCTTCATCCGCTGGATCGAGCAGGCCGGCTACGACGTGACGTACTCGACCGACGTCGACACCCACACGAACGGCGGCCGCCTGTTGAACTATCGGGGCTTCCTGTCGGTCGGGCACGACGAGTACTGGTCAAAGCCGATGTACGACGCCGTCATCGCCGCCCGCGATGCGGGGGTCAACGTCGCCTTCTTTGGCGCCAACGCGATCAACTGGCAGGTACGGTTCGAGCCGTCGAGCAGCGGGGTGCCAAACCGCGTGCTGGTCTGCTACCGGGACGCCACGCTCGACCCGAACCCCGACCCGAGTCTGAAGACGATTCTGTGGCGCAACCCGCCGGTCAATCGTCCCGAGCAGACGTTGATCGGCGTCCAGTACACGACGGGGGTGCCGTTCAACAATGGAGCCTACGTCCCGTACGTCGTCACGAACAGCGGCAACTGGGTGTACGCCGGGACCGGGTTCCAGGACGGCGACAGCCTGCCGAAGATGGTCGGGTACGAAGCCGATCGCTTGTTCAGCCAGTATCCGCAGCCGAACGCGGTGCCGGGCACGTACACGCTGCTGTCGAACTCGCCTATCGATAGCTCGGAGTACTCCAACTCATCCGTCTACCAGGCGCCGAGCGGGGCCTGGGTGTTTGGCGCCGGGACGATGAACTGGAGCCTGGCGTTGGACAACTTCTCGGGCTCGACAGTCGACCCGCGCATCCAGCGGACGACGGCGAACATCCTCGATCGGTTCCTCGGCCCCGCCCCCGACTTCACCCTGAGCGCTTCGCCCTCGAGCGCGACGGCAACGCAAGGGAGCTCGACGAGCTACAGCGTCACGATCAGCCCGACGGGCGGCTTCCCCGGCCAGGTCACGCTCAGCGTCAGCGGGCTGCCCAGCGGCGCCACTGGCAGCTTCGCACCGACCCCGGCGACCGCGGCCTCCACCCTCTCGGTGCAGACAAGCCCGAGCACGCCGACCGGCGCGTACACGCTCACCATCACCGGGGTCAGCGGCACCCTGACCCATACCACCACGGTCACGCCCGTCGTGACCCTGTCGGGCACGGTTCTGGAAATCGGTCCCTCCAGCATGGAAGGTCATATCAAGATCCAGCCGGGTGACTGGATCTCGGGCGGCTACAGCTTCAAGTTCGCCAACGCGGGTCACGGCGATACGACCGTCACGGTGAGCAGCATCCTCCGGCTGCCGTTCACGTGTCCCAAGGGTGGCGGATCAGGAGGAGAGATCGTCATCAATCTCGGAACGCACAGCTACTTCGTCCCGGCCGGCAATACCGACTGGCAGCCCACGGGCGACGCGAACAGCGTCCTGTCCTGGGCGGGCTCGGGTCAGGCTCCGGACGGCTGCAGCGGGAACATGATGGACAACAGCACGGGAGCGATCTTCGACGCCACGATCTCGCAGAACCCCGACATGGGGCAACAGCTGCAATGGCGCTTCAAGTATCGCGACCCGAACGCCAAGGATAAAGGGAACGTGAACGTGAACTGTTTGGACACGACCGATCCGCGGCGCGACCGGGCGGACGTCTGCGGGGCGTCATGGAGCAAGACGGTCAAGGCCCCGTAACCGGCAAAGGACGAGGGCCGGTGAAAAGCCAGCCCTCCCTTCTTCCGCGCACTTGCGCGTAACCGCTCGACCAGTCGACTCATTCACCGCCAATCCCTCGGCGGTGTCCCATTTGATGTGGAAAATGGAGAGGCGTAGCTCCCGGCTTCATTATGGCGTTCAGTCACTGGATGATCTCGTCAGCGCGCAGCAGCAGCGACTGCGGGATCGTCAGCCCGAGCGCCTTCGCCGTCTTCAGATTGATGACCAGCTCGAACTTCGTCGGCTGCTCAATCGGTAGATCGGCGGGCTTGGCGCCCTTGAGGATCTTGTCCACATAGACCGCAGCCCGCCGCTGCATTTCGGAAGCATTTACTCCATAGGACATCAGCCCACCCGGCTCAACAAACACTCGGAGCTCATAGATGGCGGCGATCCGGTGCGCGGCCGCAAGATCGAGGACGGCCTGTCTATGCACGAACATAAAGGCGGGCGACATCACCACTACAGCCTGGTCGTGATTCTTCTTCATGCCGAGGAAAGCGGCGGCCAAGTCTCCCGCTCGGCGCACGATGAACGTATGAATCTCTACGCCGAGGCTCCGAGCCGCGATGGCGACCTGTTCACCGTACTGAGCGGGTATGAGGGGGAGTACCGAGGTTGTGACATCCTCTCGAAGAAGCGCGACCTTGGACAGATTTGGGACAAGCGCTTTGAGGAGCTCGAGACGCTTTGGGATGAGATCATCGTTCAGGAGCTGTGACCCTGTGATATTGCCCCCAGGCCTTGCGAGGCTTTCGACGAGTCCTGCCGCCACCAGATTCTCGTCGGCTCGACCGATCACGATAGGGATGGTTTTCGTTTCCATTTGAAGGATCTTTGCAAGGCCCGCGCCCGAAACGAACAGTACGTCGACCTTGAGACGTACGAGGTCAGCCGCGCCTGTGCGAAACTGAACGACTGATTCGCCAAAGCGTCGTTCGACGACCATGTTTTGGCCATCGACCCAACCGAGCTGTCTCATCGCGATCCAGAACGGGTTGGTCGAGACCGACGTCGCCAGGTCCTGTGGGCTCGGAACTGGACCGAGGCCAAGAATTCCCACGCGAGCCATCTTCTCCGACTTCTGCGCCTCGACGGCGGGCGGCGCGGCGAGAACACCGAGGGCCAGAGCAACTGCGAGTGCCGCCCGAATGACGATCATGCCGCCACCGCCGTGTGCTGGCTGAGCACGGTGGCGATCTTCCGCCAGCCGTCGATTCGGCGCAACTTTATCTACCCGCTCGCTACGAGACTGAAGAGCAAGACCAGCGCGGCGTCTTCGTTTGGCAGCGAGCCTTGTGTTTTCACACGCCGCCGAAATTCCTGATGGAGCCGTTCGATCACGTTCGTGCTTCGCAGTGCCTTCCACTGTGCCTGCGGGAAGGTGAAGAACTGGCAACGCTTGCCCCATGTGCGTTCGAGGCTCGCGTAGGCGGCACGAGCGGCATCGGCATTCGCAGCGTAAACGATGCGATGGAAGTCGTCGCGGATCTCGGGGCCCACATGCTTCGGGGCTTTCCTCTCAAGATTGCGCAGCTTGTGGACACAACAGCGTTGCACGGCCGTCCGTGGACACGTCATGCTCTTGACGACGGCCTAGGCCACCAGGGTGCCCTTCACGAACTGTGCGTTACGGGGTCTCAACCGCTAGACTGCCGTCAGATTCGGGAGCCGCCGCGACGTCCACCTGGAGATCGAGAGCGCGAGTCGGTAGGCTCGAGAAGTGGCGGGGGCGCTGCATGGCTAAGGGCACCAAGATCGAGTGGGCCGACGATACGGTCAATGCCGAGATGGGGTGCGACGGGTGTGAGTTGTGGGACCCGAAGAACAAGGTCCGCATCTGCTATGCCGGACTGCAGACCGAGAGGATGCTTTCGAAGGGACCGCTCAAGGGCTGGCCCCCGGCGTTTGACGAGCCGAAGATCTTCCCCGGTCGGATAACCGCCGCGGCGCGCTGGAAGGATCTGACCGGCACCGCGCGAGAGACCAAGCCGTGGCTCAATGGCTTGCCGAGGATGATCTTCGTCAACGATATGGGCGATACCTTTACCGCGTCACTGCCCGATGACTGGCTCGCTCCCGAGCTTGGGATCATGGCCGCCAGCCCGCACCACTGGATCTTGCTCACGAAGCGCGCCGACCGGCAGAGGGAGTTTTCGCTACGGCACACATTGCCGCCCAACGTGTGGCCGGGTGTGAGCATCACCTGCCCGCAGGACCAGCGGCTCCGCTACCTCATGCAGACGCGCGCGAGGATCAGGTGGGTCTCGTATGAACCGATGCTCGCGCCGGTGGACTGGCGTCCGTGGTTAGACGGAGATGGGCGGCTCGGCCTCGACTGGATCATCGTCGGCGGCGCGTCCGGGCCAGACTATCAGAGTCAGATGATGAACATGACGTGGCTTGAGGACACCGTCAAGCAATGCCGGGACGCGAACGTAGCGCTCTTCGTCAAGCAGGACTCGAGCCGCAGCCCCGGCCAGCAGGGACGCATCCCTGATGAGCTTTGGGTCCGGCAATTCCCGAAGATGAAAGCATCGTGACTAACGCAACAGAACAGCCTCGCGGTCACGCCGGCGGCATGGGTCGAGGTGCGGATATTCCGAAGCGCGCGGCGATCTCGCCGAGCCGGCGCCATGTCGTGTCTTCTATGGGGATGCCTTCGCGGCGGCGGCGTTGCTCGGTGCGGTACTCGATCTCGCCAGGGTAGAAGACTTCGTCGAAGCCCTCGGCGGGAGGCGTGGTCTTGAGGTATCGCACAAACGCCTCGACCTGCACTTTGAAGTCGGTCGGCGAGAACGCTCGTGGATCGAGGACCAGCATGAACGTGCCATCGTTATGCCGCCCCTTCGGATCCACTCCGAAGCCCAAGCCCGGAAGCACCGAGGCCAAGGTCTCCACTGCAAAGGACAGCCCATAGCCCTTGTGGCCTTCCGGGCCGCCGAGCGGCAGCATCACGCCACCCTCGAGCTGAGCGTTCGGATTCGTGGTGGGTTTGCCGTCCTTGTCCAGCAGCCAGCCGAGCGGGATAGGTTTCCCCTGGGCCCGCGCCAGGTTCAATTTGCCCGCGGCCACCGCGCTCGTCGCCATGTCGATGAAGACCGGGCCGGGAAGATCGCTTGGGAAGGCGATGCAGAGCGGGTTGGTCCCGAGTCGCGCCTCGCGGCCGCCGAACGGCGCGACGGCTTTCGCGCTCTGGCCGGAGTCGGCCATCATCAGACCGATGAAGCCGGCACGCGTGGCCATCAGCGGATAGTCGGCGAGCCGTCCGACGTGGCTCTGCTCGCGAATCGTTCCCGCCGCGATCCGCATGTCCCGCGCCTTGGCAACGAGGCGCTCCATCGTCCACTCCGAGATGACCGGACCGAACCCCCACCTTCCATTCACCGCGAGGGTCGTCGGCGACTCGTTCAAGATCTCCGGCCGCGCCACTGGCGCGATATGGCCGCGACCGATGCGGTCGATGTAGGTGGGCAGCAGCACCACGCCGTGCGAGTCGTGTCCGACCAGATTGGCCCCGACCTGGTGTGTGGCGACGATCTGCGCGTGCTCAGTCGGCGTGCCAGCCGCCTCGTACGCGGCGATGGCGAAAGCGGTCAAGTCCTCGGCACTGACGCTGGGCATATCGTCCTCCGCGACGCTTCAATGTGTCAGCCACGTATCCTACCCTTGCGCCGCGTCGGCTGCTCCGCGATGAGGCCCATCTGCGTGGTGGCCACACTCTCATGAATGACCCACGACCGCACCCTCGTTCCGACTAACTACTCTCGGGCCCCGTTACGGACGGCGTAGCGCAAGGGCCGTGCTTGGCCTTTCTGTGCCGCGCCAGATGCATTGGAAGGGTGAAGGCGCGATTACACCGCGGGCAAGAGAGAGAGCCAACCGTATCAAAGGGGCGCTCCTCTTCGTGAGGCTGAGGTTCAGGGATTCCCAGCATGCGCCTGATCGTGTCCACTCGATCAGGCGGGATACGCTTCCTGGCAATGCGCGCCAAGCGCGCCTGCTCGCTCTCCTGGCGAGCGAACTTTGCTGCGAGCTTCATGCCCATCGTTCTGAACTCTCCCGACTCACCTCTTGATTTGGTCGAATACTCGTATGTCGAGATCCGTGTCCCAGGACAGCGATCGGCTGCGTGAAAAACTGAATCTTCAATGCGTTCGTCCTACCTCCAAAGAATTCATTCGTGTACCAAACAGGCATGCCGATCCCCTTCACTCGTGGTGGAGTCCCGTATACCGAGTCTATGTCCCCAGGAGGGCACAGCGGGCCAAGAAAAAGTTGCCACGCGCCATTGCGACACATCAGTGGGACCGCCCGGAATGATCGCACTTCCAGAAATGGCCGCCCGATGTAAGGCTGGTTGACCCACGGAGCGGAGAGCGATCTAATCTCCCTCACGCGGCTGGAGGTGGCTGCCTCTGCGCCAGTGCAAGGCGGACCGACGTACTACCGCGGGCTGGCCATGCCGCGGCGACCTTGGCGAAGCTCGCATCTAGCGTTCGAAATCGGAGGCGAACCATGCACGAGCGACGGCGGTCTCGTTCACGGTACGTGCTTGTCATGGGGGCGAGCCTGCTGGCGGGCCTCCTGGTACCACTGGCGCCGATACCGACACGCGCCGACGACGAGCGGCGGGCCTGCGATGGGACGCCGGCGCTAGCCCTCGTCAACGGCAAGATCCACACGATGGACGCGAGAAACGCCATCGTGTCCACGGTGCTGATCCGCAACGGGAAGTTCGTCGAAGTCGGACGCCGGGGTCCCGACGGAGAGGGTCACTGCACGAAGACCATCAACCTTCACGGGCGCACGGTGGTGCCGGGCATCATAGACAACCATAACCACATCATCCTCCTCGGTTTGCGCCCCGGACACGACACGCGCCTGGAGAATGCAAGCTCGATCCAGGAGGTGCTGGACACGCTGGCCGCCCGCGCGGCTGGGGTCCCCCGGGGCGAGTGGATCACCGCCATCGGAGGCTTCGGCCGCAATCAGTTCTTCCTCGCCGACGGCGTTGTCCGCTTCCCGACGCTGCAGGAGCTGGATCGCGTCACGCCAAATCATCCGGTCCTGCTGTTCGAGGCTTTCACCGGTCCCAGCGTGACGAACAGCCTCGGGAAGGCGTTCTTCGAGAGCAAGGGCGTCGTGGTCGGCTCCGACGGCAGCATCGCCGCCGCGATCTTCGGCGATCCGCACGGCGGTCCGTCGCTCGATGCCCTCTTCGAGCTGCGCAAGTTACAGACCTTTGGCGACGAACTGCGCGGCCTGCAGGACGCCATGACGTACGCGGCCGGCGTAGGGGTCACGACGCATCTCGACCAGGGCGGCTTCCCGTTTCCTAACGAGGGCTTCAATCGCCTCGACGGCGCGGCCGACTTCGACCGCTACCGTGCCTTCGACTCGCTGCAGGCGCTATACCACCAGCGCAAGCTCATCAACCGGATCTGGCTCAACTTCCTGCATCTGGAAAGCGACGTCGCGACGCCGGAGCTGCGGGCCCGCCTGCTCAACGTCTTTCCGAACTTCGGCGACGACATGATGCGCGTGCTTGGGATCGGCGAGTTCGTTGCCGGACCGTTCTTCCCGCCGGGGCCCTCGTGGCAGCAGGGCGCCCGCCTGGTGGCGGCGGCAGGCTGGCGACTTGAAAACCACTCGATCTTCGACGGGGACTTTCAGACCATCATCGATGGCTGGCAGACGGTCCACGACGAGCTGGTGGCAGCCGGCGAACCGAATGGCATCCGGAACCTCCGCTGGGTGCTCGCCCACGTCCCCTTCATCACCACCGACTATCTGATGAAGCTGAAGAACCTCGGGGGCGGTGTCAACGTGCTTGGAGGCTGGCGCTGGCTGACCGGGACCACTGTCCAGAACGGCCCACCGTTCCGGAGCATCGTCGACAGCGGCATCCGGGTGGGCATGAGCTCCGACGGCATGCAGATCTCGACCATGAGCCCCTGGATCAATTTGTATTACGTCGTCACGGGCAAAAACGCCAAGGGCGAGCTCATCAACGACGGCCAGCAGCTCACCCGCCTTGAGGGGATCCGCCTCTACACGGCTGCCAATGGCTGGTTTCTCAACGCAGAAGACCGGCTAGGCACGATCGAGGAAGGGAAGCTCGCGGACCTCATCGTCCTCAGCCACGACTACTTCGATCTCGGCGCGGTGTCGGCCTCGAGGATTAAGGATATCCACTCGGTCTTCACGGTGGTGAGCGGAAAGGTCGTCCACGACGAGATCAATGGCGATCCGCCGAGATACTGGGATCGCGAGTGGCGGAGAGAACACGGCTTCGTGAATCAAGGGCGACCGTGAGCCGACGTAGTTCGTGGTGAGCCGTCCGGGACTCGAACCCGGGACCCCCTGATTAAAAGTGGAGGGCCGGTGACCAGCCGGCCTTCCCGGCTTTTCAGGGACTTGCGTGTAACCGCGTGATCCGCTTATGCGTTCGCTCACGATAGCTCGCGACACGGACGCACTCACGCGACAGGTGCGGACGCGAGATCACCGCGATTCCAGGGGTCGTTCAGCGCAAGATAGCGCAAGCGCGGAGACCTTCTCGGGTCGGGGGCCGTACCCTCTCGGTCATGGACTATCGGCAGCGCATCACCATCGAGCCGGGCAAGCGCGGCGGCAAGCGCCCATTGCTGGCCCATTCGCCGCAGGGACCGATTCCAGTCTCACGCTCCACCGTTGAGCCCGGCGGGATGCACCACCAAGGCACAACCGTTGGGCCGAGGAACGCGCGCGGGGCCCGGCCATTTCCCGGCCAGTCGCCCCCGATTCTGGATCCCTGCGGGACAGCAAGACCGTCAAGCGACATCCCTCGCGATCGCAACTGGCTCGCGCAGACCTCGGCGTGGGGAATGCAAAAAGCCGCCGCACTGCCCGGGACCGCAGGAAGCAGCGCTGCGCACACCTGTCGGGCCGACCCGGGCCGGCGAGTCAAGCGCCATAGCTCGACGAGCGCCGAAATTCGCCGGGCCTCATGCCCATCACCCCTTTGAAAGCTCGCGAAAGATTCGCCGCGCCGGCGTAGCCCACCTGGTGGGCGATGTCGTCCATTTTCTCGTCGGTGTCTCTCAGCAGGCGGCAGGCGGCGGCGATGCGCAGACGGACGTAGTAGGCCCCGGCGGTCAGCCCGAACGCTTCGCGAAAAACACGAATCAGGTGATCGTTGGACACGCCGACCGATCGCGCGATCTCGTCGAGGCTAAGTGGATCACCACAGTCTCGCACCATGAGCTCGACCGCAGCCAGGACAACACGAGACAATCGTGGCACGTCGAGGCAACCCAGGTTCGCGCTGATGTCGCTCAGCGTCTTGTCGATGTGCTTGGGTAACTCATCTCTCACCCAGACGGTGGTAGCGTGTGGAAAGCGCGCGGGCAGGTCGGACAGTGCGGAGACCTTGGAGCGATCGGGCGCGTGAAGCACCACAACCTGCGCCGAGAAATTCGACGCGGACGCCGCGGCGATGCTGACGGTCCGCACGGGGATGCGACCCTCGAGTGCGAGCGCCACGGGAACGAGCGCGACCGGATCATCGCTGACGAGCAACACGCCGGGCGAACCGTCGATTTCGCGCAGGATCCGCTGGATTGTGGCAGCGACCTCCCCGTGCTCCCAGGGCTTTGTCACGTAGTCGGCGGCGCCGAGCTTCATGCATTCCACAACCGTCCTCACGCTGTCGACGACCGTCATCACGATGACGGGTGGCTGCGATCGCGCAGCGCGGAGCTTCTTCAGGACCTCTTCACCCGTCATCTCCGGCATCCGGAGATCGAGAAGGATGACGTCCACATGCCGGCGCCCGAGCAGGTCGAGTGCTGCCCCGCCACTCGCCGTGGTCACAACGTCGAAGTCGTCCTCGAGCTCGAGGCAAATCGCGTCGCGGACGCCCGCGTCGTCGTCAACGGACAGGACGGTCGATCGTGTCGCTGTCGCCACATCGTCTCCGTAAACTTGCCACCGGGAAGGTCGGCGCTCGAATAATAGCCGATCGAGTGGCGGCTGAGTCAACAAAGCGATGCTGAGAGCGATCCGCCGGTCTCGAATTTCAGACATTATTTCGTCGATTCTGGATATTGACCGTTTGGCGTTCGTCGTCCCATCGTTTGCGCCAGCGTGCGCTGGCGAGTTGCGTGGCCCGCTTTGATGGCCCTCCCGCATCTCCTGATGCTCGGCCTCCTTTCGTTCGCGAGCGCCCAGCAGCCATCCATCCACTACGTCTACGATCGCCAAAGCCGGCTGGTCGCGGTTGTCGACCAGCAAGGCAGCGTCGCGGCGTACGTCTACGACGCGGTGGGCAATCTCCTGCGCATCGACCGCGTAGATGCCGACAGCATCGCCGGTTCTCTCGCGATCACGCTCGTAAGCCCGAATCGCGGTCAGGTCGGGACGGCCGTGCAGATCTTCGGCAAGGGCTTCAGTGCCACGCCGAGCAGCAACGAGGTTCGCTTCAACGGCACGCTGGCGACCGTCACCGAGGCCGCGCCGAATCGCCTCCTGACCTCGGTCCCGAGCGGAGCGACGACTGGCTCGATCACGGTCACGGTGGGCGCGAACACGGCCACGTCGCCGTCGGTGTTCACGGTGGGCGGTGCCCTCGCAGTGACGCCGGCCACGGCCACGGTGTGGATGAATGGATCGGCCCAGTTCCAGGCAACCGAAAGCGGCACGCCGACGAGCGCGGTGACCTGGGCGGTCAACGGTGTCACCGGTGGCGAGACCTCGATCGGGACGATCTCGACGGCCGGCCTTTATTCGGCGCCGGCGAAGCCTACCCAGGATACGATCGTCACGATCACCGCGACTCAGCTGGAGGACCAGACCTCGTCCGCCAGCGCGACCGTGACCGTACTGCAGGCCGGCATTGGCGTGGCGTCGACGTCGGTTAGTGCGGGGTTCGCCGAGCCCGGCACGGTCAACCAGAACCTGACGGCGGCGGTCAGCGCTGCGCTGGGCGAGCCCGTCACGACCTTCGCCGTCGGCGCAGGCGTGAGCGCGGCTCTGGCCGAATCCCCGACCTCACTCCAGGTGAGTCCCCTCGTTGCGTCCTCGTGGGGGCCGGTGGTCACGAGCGTGAGCCCGGCCAGCGCCTCGAGAGGAGCCACGAACGTCAGCATCACGTTGACCGGCGTCGGTCTGGCTGGCGCGACACAACTGTCTTTCCTAACGAAGGTGGGTAGCAGCTTTGTGCCCGACACGAACCTCGCCGTCACCGACCTGGCCGCCGTGGGCGACGGCACGCTCGCCACGGCGACGATCAGCATCGGCACCAGCGCGGTGCTGGGCGGCCACGTCGTGCAGATCCAGGTCGCCGGGGCGACGTCGACGTCAACTGGCACCGGGCCGAATCTGTTCACTGTGAACCCCTGAGCGCACCGGCCGATGGAGGCGTAACAATGAAAATCGCGATCGGGATCGTCGTCGGCGCGTCGATGCTCGCCATTACGGTCGGGCCCGTCGGGGCACAGACCTACGACAGCGGCAGCACGGGAGTCGACGGGGCGTTCACCCTACCGAACGCCACGTGCCCGACGAGCCCGAACTGCACCCTCACGCTGCCTGCCAGCGGAGAATACAACTTCACGACCGTGAACATCCCACAGGGCTGGACCTTGAGGTTCAACAAGAACACGTCGAACACCCCTGTGGTGATCCGCGCCTCGGGCAACGTCACGATTATTGGGACGATCGATGTGAGCGGAGCCAACGGGGGGAGCTCTGCGCAGAATGCCACCTTCCTCGGCCCCAACGGTGCCGCCGGAGGGCCCGGCGGTTTCAGCGGCGGCACGGGCGCGAGCGGCATCGTGTCGACGATGGGCGGCGCCGGCGGCGGGCCTGGTGGTGGGGCTGGAGGCGACGTGAATGGCAGCGCAGGCCTCGGGGGTGGCGGAGCCGGCTTTTTCCTGTCCGGGGCGAACGCGCCGAGCGGAGGAGGCGTCGGTGGAGGGGTCTACGGGACGGCGCAACTGCTGCCCATCGTTGGCGGCTCCGGTGGCGGTGCGGGCGGCACCACCTTTGGGAATACCGGCGGAGGCGGCGGTGGTGGTGGAGGGGCTCTTGTGATCGCCTCCTCCGGGACCATCACGTTCGGCCAGCCCTCGGGGTCTGGAACGATCCTCGCCAAGGGCGGTAACGGCGGCGCCAACAATATTGCCCCTCCCGGCATTGGTGGCGGAGGTGGCGGGAGCGGCGGCGCAGTACGACTTGCGGCCACGACGATCACGAGCGCGGTGAACGGGAGCGGGGTGATCAACGTCTCCGGCGGCACCGCCCCGACCGGCACCGGCGGCGCGGGCGCCGGTGCGCGGGGCCGCATCCGCATCGAGTCGTACACCAACACCGCCCAGGTCAGTCTCGTGGGCGCGACGCCTTCCGTCGTGCTGCAGCCCCGGCCGGTCGTCCTGCCGAACACACCGACCCTCCGCATCACGGCAGTGGGTGGCGTTTCGACGCCCACGACGCCCGCGGCGTCGTTCGGCATTCCGGACGTCGTCCTGCCGGCGACGACCACCAACCCCGTACAGATCAGCCTGGCGGCGGCGCAGGTTCCACTCGGTACGACCGTCATCGTGTCGGTCAAGGCCCTGACGGGCGCCGGTTCCAGCACGCTCAGCGGTGGGCTTGCCGGGACGGTCGCCAGCTCGACGGCCACCGCGAGCGTGACCTTGCCGACCAACCAGCCGAGCATCATCACCGCGAGCGCGACGTTCGATCTGGTGGCGTCCTCGGGCCAAGGGCCGTTCTACGCCGAGGGGGAGCGAGTCGAGCGCGTGCGCATCGCCGCCAGTCTCGGAGGGGCCACGCGGGTCACGTACATCACGGCATCCGGTCGAGAGATCGCGGCGGCGCTGCTGCAATGAGGCAACGTCGCGGCCGCTGGCACTGGCTCGGCATCGGCGCCATCGGCGCCGCGCTTGGATTGCTGCCGGCGGGCTCGCAGACCCAGGAGCGCCCGCGTGCGGCCAACGGCGTGGCGGCGCATGCGGCCGTATGGCTCTCCGGCGAGCGCTGGCTCATCGCCGGCGGGACGACCGGGCACGGTTCGAGTGATCGCGTGGAGATCGTCGGGGTCGACGGCCGCACGTCGATCACCAGCATGTCGAGTCCGCGAGCCGCTCACACGGCGACCGTGTTACCGAACGGCGTCGTGTTGCTGTCCGGTGGAGTGGCCGCGGGGCGTCCTCTCGATACGCTCGAGACGCTCGATCCAGCCACCGGCGCGGCGGCGCCGCTCAGCGTCCGCTTGCCGGTGGCCGTGGCGGAGCACGCCGCCACGGTGATTGCGGATGGGCGCGTCCTGGTCACGGGCGGCCAGGACGCGGGCGCTGTACCCATCGCCACGGTCCAGGCCGTCGATCTCCGCAACGGTCACGTGGTCGAGCTGGTCGATCTCGTGGAGCCGCGCGCCGGCCACACCGCCACGCTGCTGACCGATGGACGCGTGCTCATTGCGGGCGGCCACGGTCCGCGCGGCATCCTCCGCTCTGCCGAGGCATGGGATGGCCAGAACCTCGTCAGCGCCACCCTGACCCATCAATTGACCTCGGCTCGTACCGGGCACACCGCGACGCTCCTGCCCGGCGGCGACGTGCTGATCGCGGGCGGCGTCGGACCCAGCGGCCGGCCGCTCGCGACGATCGAGCGATTCGACCCGCAGACCGGCGCATTCCGCGCCGAACCCACCACGCTGCAGACGGCACGCGCGCATCACACGGCGACCTTGCTGCCGACCGGCGAGCTGCTCGTCTGGGGTGGCGCCGATCGGTCCGGGGCGCTGTTGGCCACGGGCGAGATCTTCGATCCGCGAACCGGCACCTCCCGCATCGTGACCACGCCGCGCGGGTCGATGACCGCCGATCGCACGGCACCCGCGCTCGGCGCAAGCTTGCCCGACGACGGCGCGCGCGACGTCCCGAGCACGCTGTCCGTCGCGCTCCGCTTCTCGGAGCCGCTGGCGGCGGCGAGTGTCACCACCGGCACGGTCACGCTGACCGGACCGGTGGGCCCGGTCGCGATCGGCGTTGTCCCGGCCGAGTCGGGCCTGCTCGCCTTCGTGACGCCGACGAGCCCGCTCGAGGCGGGCACGACCTATCAGCTCGAGCTCCGCGGGGTGCTGGACACCGCCGGGTGGCCGCTTGCCGCGACGCGCCTCACGTTCACCACGGCAGCGCGTGGAGGCGCCGTCGGAGGCGGCGGGGCCGGATCGTCTGACCCGCGCAGCCCGGACTCCCCGACACCCGGCCCAGTCGACGAGCGTGACCGCGACCGCGGCCGCGGCGACGACCAGGACGACGCGCCGGGCACCGACGCGCGGTCGCTCCCGCCCCTGGTCGCGGGGGCGGGCGTCACGGCGGTGTCGGGACGGGCCCTGCAGCTCGACGGCAGCGCGCTCGCCCACGTGACGCTCGAGATCGGGAACCGCACAGCGAAGACGGACCGGACCGGCCGCTTCTTGCTCGAAGAGGTTCCGCCGGGGCACCGCGAGATGGTGATCGACGGCCGGTCGGCCAGTCGGGCGGGGCGCACCTACGGGGTCTTCGAGGTGGGCTTGGAAATCACGGCGGGCCGGACGAACATCCTGCCCTACACGATCTGGATGCCGGAGATCGACACGGCGAACGCGGTCACGATTCCGTCGCCGACGACGACGGAGACGGTGATCACCTCGCCGCGCATCCCCGGGCTCGAGGTGCGGATCCCCGCGGGCTCGGTGCTCTACGACCACGAGCGCCGGGTGGTGCGGCAGGTGAGCCTCACCGAGATCGCGGTCGACCGTCCGCCGTTCCCGCTGGCGACGCACGTGGTCACACCGGTCTATTTCACGCTGCAGCCGGGCGGGGGGTACCTCCGCAATCTGGAGCGGGCCGGGGCCCGCGTGATCTATCCGAATCGTCGGGGGGCGCCGGCCGGCACGAGCTTCGAGTTCTGGCACTACGACCCCGGCGACAAGGACTGGTACGTGTACGGGCAAGGGAAAGTGACGGCCGATGGCAAGCAGATCGTGCCGGAGCCCGGCGTCGGGGTCTACGAGTTCACGGGCGCCATGGTGGCGCCGTCGGGTCTGGGGCCGCTGCTCGCCGCGATCGTGAACGGTCTGCGCGCGGGCGACCCGGTGGACGTGGCCACGGGGCTGTTCGTGATGGAGAAGACGGACCTGGCGAGCCCGGACACGCTGCCGCTCGGGCTGACGCGGACCTATCGGCAAAACGACAGCCGCTCGCGGCCCTTCGGCATCGGGGCCACGCACCCGTACGAGATCTTTCTGGTCGGGGACATGAATCCCTACACCTTCATCGATCTGATCCTGCCCGACGGGGGGCGGGTGCACTTCGCGCGGACCTCGGCGGGGACGGGCTTTGTCGACGCCGTGTACGAGCACACGGCGACACCGACGGCGTTCTATGGCGCGAAGATCGTCTGGAACCCGGCCGGGCTAAACTGGTATCTGACCCTGCGGGACGGCACGCGCTACTCCTTCCCGGAAGGCTCGGGGGCCACGACACCCCAGCAAGTGGCGGTGACGGAGATCCGGGACCGGTTCGGCAACACGCTGCAGTTCACGCGGGACGGCACGTCTAAGGATCTGTTGAAGGTCACCTCGCCGGGCGGCCGGTCGATCCAGTTCGTGTACGACGAGGCCCACCGGATCATCCAGGCGATCGACCAGCTGGGGCGGACGGTGAGCTAAGCGGCCGGCTGGTGAAGGTGACGGACCCGGCAGGCGGGGTGACGGAGTACACGTACGACGCGTCGCACCGGATGCTGACCGTGAAGGACGCGCGGGGGATCACGTATCTGACGCACGCCTACGACAGCAGCGGGCGGGTGATTACGCAGACGCAGGCGGACGGGACGACCTACCAGTACGCGTACACGGTGGACGTGAACAACGCGATCACGCAGACGGACGTGACGGACCCGCGGGGGCTGGTGCGGCGGGTGACGTTCAACAGCCAGGGGTACGTGGTGACGGACACGCGGGCGGTGGGGCGGCCGGAGCAGCAGGTGACGACCTACACCCGGCAGGCGGGGACGAATCTGGTGCAGGCGGTGACGGACGCGCTAGGGCGGCAGACGAGCTTCACGTACGACGCGAAGGGGAACGTGACGTCGGTGACGCGGCTGGCGGGGACGGGGCAGGCGGTGCCGACGAGCCTGACGTGGGAGGCGCCATCGCCGACGACGTTCAACCGGCTGACGAGCGTGACGACGCCGCTGCCGACCACGACGACGTGGACGTATGACGACGCCAACCGGCGGATCACGGTGACCGACCCGCTGGGGCACACGAGCGTGATCACGCACAGCACGGCGGGGCAGCCGGTCTCCATCACGAATGCCCTGGCGCAGGCGACGAGCTTGGAGTACGACGGGCAACACAATCTGACGGCGACCGTGGACCCGCTGGGCAACCGGACGACCCGAACGTACGACACGGCGGGGCGGCCGATCCAGCAGACCGACCCCGGCGGGCGGACGACGGGGCTGGCCTACGATCTCCTGAGCCAACTGCGGGCGATCGGTGACGCGGGAGGCGGCACGACGCGCTTCAGCTATGACCCGAACGGGAATCTGCTGAGCGTGACGGACGCGCGGGGCAACAGCACGAGCTATGTTTACAACACCATGGACCGGCTGACCACTCGGACGGACCCGCTGGCCCACAGCGAGACGACCAGCTACGACAACAACGGCAACCCAACCGGCTTCACGGATCGGAAGAGCCAGGTGACGAGCACGACGTACGACGGCTTGGACCGGCCGATGCTGGTGACTTACCAGGACGGCTCGACGATCAGCTACACGTGGGACGCGGGCAACCGGGTGACGCAGGTCGTGGACTCACTCGGCGGCACGATCACCCGCACCTACGACGGCCTGGATCGGCTGACGTCCGAGACGACGCCGGAGGGCTCGGTCAGCTACACGTATGACACTAACGGCCGGCGGACTGGCATGACGGTCAACGGCCAGCCGGCCATCACGTACGCGTACGACAACGCCGACCGACTCACGTCGATCACCCAGGGCGCCGCAGTCGTGACCTTCGCCTACGACAACGCGGACCGGCGCATCACTCTCACCCTCCCGAGCGGCGTCACCACGAGCTACGCCTACGACGCCGCCTCTCGGCTGAGCGGACTGACCTACACGCTCAACACGACGACCCTTGGGACCCTGCTCTACGGCTACGACGCCAGCGACAACCGGCAAGTCGTGGGTGGTACCTGGGCGCGCACCAATCTACCCCCACTGCTCGAGGCGGCCACGTACAACGCGGCAAACCGCCAGCTCACCTTCGGCGCCCAGACGCTGACCTACGACTTGAACGGCAACCTGACGAGCGACGGGACGAGCACGTACACCTGGGACGCGCGGGATCGCCTGACGGCGCTCGCCGGGCCCAACCCGGCGAGCTTTGTCTACGACGGTGCCGGGCGCCGCCGCGCGAGAACCATCGGTGGCACCACGACCAATGTCCTCCACGACGGGCTCAATCCCGTGCAGGAGCAGGCGGGCGTGTCGATCCGGAACCTGCTGACTGGGCTCAGGGTGGATGAGTTCCTTACCCGGGATGACGGGGCTGGGACGCGCGGGTTCCTGGGGGACGCGTTGGGCTCGACGCTGGCGCTGGTGGACGCGAGCGGGCTTGTGCAGGCGACGTACACCTACGATCCATTCGGGACTACGTCGATCACAGGATCGCCCGGCGCCAATGCGCTGAGCTACACGGGCCGAGAAGATGATGGGACCGGGCTGAAATACTACCGGGCGCGCTACTACCACCCCGGGCTGCAGCGG
>Ga0209058_1001638_pt1 | contig 18966 bp, 23 predicted proteins | sample GraSoiAngelo_147_FD_185904 | JGI IMG/M metagenome (GOLD analysis project Ga0209058, IMG submission 185904) | Grasslands soil microbial communities from the Angelo Coastal Reserve, California, USA - 14_1009_05_40cm (SPAdes) (version 2) | ecosystem: Environmental > Terrestrial > Soil > Grasslands ... | reverse complement strand
CTTTCTCTCCTCTTGTCGCTTGGGGAAGATAGCGCTGTTTCTGATCTTCGTTCCCCCATTTTTGCACGGTCATCTGGCCAAGTGAGACGTGGCCTGAGAGAAATGTTCGGACTCCAGTTCCTTCTCGCCCGATTCTTTCCAAGGCGAGGGCATATGTTAGAATGTCCGCGCCTTGGCCATCCCCGTACCGTCTCGATATCGGAAGCCCGAGGAGTTGGGCCTTCTTGAAAATCGGGACAAGATGATCGTTGAATTTTCCCGCCAAGTACGCTTGGTCTTCCAACGGTCGAAGTTCTCGGCAAGCTCGGTCAACCTCGTCGAGGATAAGTTTCTGCTCGTCTGAAATATCGAAGTTCATCTTGGAAAGGTCTTCGCTACCTGAGTCTACAACTGTCTTCAATCGAAACAATCTCTCCATACTCCTGTCCTTAATGTGAGTTTTGTCAAAACGTTATATGACCGGCCCAACGCACCCAGAGGCGCGACAGTCGCTTTGCCAATTCAAGTTGACGAAGAGGACATTCCCTTCTTTGCCGAAGTAATAGCAGGTGGAAGGATAACGATCCCTGAAGAGATTCGGAAAATCTTCGGAGTGAAAGACGGCGACCATGTCATGTGCAGAGTAAGGCTCGTAAAGCGAGCCGAAGACGTCAAGTAACACAGTAACGGAGCCCGCGTGGGCCCCAGTGTGGATTCCTATTTTTGACAATCTTAAATAACATCGCTAGGCTCCGCTCATCTCAGAGCCCTAGTTGACCCTGGCCGTCTCCGACCCCACGAGAATAATCGACGGCTTTCAGGATAAGACGGTCTTGGTCATAGGCGACCTGATGGTCGACCGGTACGTTCGCTCTCAGGGCCGAAAACTCTCAAGAGAAGCTCCGGTTCCCGTCGCGGATTTTATTTCTGAAGAGCTCGTGCTCGGAGGAGCCGCTAACCTTGCCAATAACCTAGTCGCCCTAGGCGCTAAGGTCCGCGTAATAGGAGTCGTAGGAAATGACGAGCCGGGGAAGTGGATTCAAGAGGAGTTGGAGAAGAAGGGGGTGGACATCTCGGGGGCCGTCGTGAACAGCCGTCCCACCAGCCTGAAGACCCGCTTCATCCTGAATCATCGCCAATACCTGAGGATTGACAAGGAATCCCGGACTGATGTGGAATCGCATGTTACGAAGCAGTTCCTCTACTCTCTGGACGATCTCCTTGAGGACGCTGATGGGATAGTCTTCTCAGACTACGACAAAGGGGTCATCACCCCTGAACTCATAAGCAATGTTGTGGAAGAGTGCAGAGTCCAAGAGAAGAAAGTCGTGGCTCAGCCAAAGGTCCGGCACTACTTGGACTACGTGGGCGTTTCAATGGTAAAGTCCAATGTTCGCGAGGCGACGATCGCAACTGGTGTTTCCATGGTCAATGATACGTCGCTAAGGAACATGGGCCACAACCTCATGACAAGATTGGAATGCGAAGCCCTCCTCCTTACTCGAAGCGAACAGGGCATGATTCTTTTTGAGAAGAAGAACATCACGAGTTTTCCCCCCTTCAAGGGTCCCAAGCCGGGCTTCAACGCCGTCGGTGTAAGAGATTGTATGACAGCCGTGCTGGCCATGTCAATCGTCTCTGAGGCACCAATCGGGGAAGCTGTCTTGCTCGCTGGACTTGCAGCTGCGCAGCACACGGATAATCTTGGCACTGTCGTTGTAGACCTGAACGATCTTCGATCTCAAGCTAGCACAACACTTGAGCTTGCAGAGCAGATAGTTCAGGTTCCGGTCCACTGATAATGGAAGAGCAATCGATCCCCATCGGTATGCTTCTGCAGAAAGCCGCAAAGATCCGAGCCCATATTCTCGAGATGGTGGCGGAGGCAAAGTCCGGCCACCCAGGCGGAAGCCTTTCGGCCGTCGAGATCCTTGTCTCTCTGTTCTTCTACAAGATGCGGCACGACCCTAAGCGTCCAGATTGGCCGGATCGTGACCGGTTCGTTCTGTCTAAGGGACACGCTGCGCCAGTCCTGTTCTCTACTCTTGCAGAGGCTGGATATCTCCCAACCAGCGAACTCAAGACTCTACGAAAGATGAACAGCCGTCTACAGGGCCACCCAGACCATAGGGTCCCAGGCGTCGAGTTTCCTGGAGGATCACTGGGAATTGGCCTTTCGGCTGCTATAGGCATGGCCCTCGCTGGTAAGGTGGACAAGAAAGACTACCGAGTATACGCGCTCCTCGGCGACGGCGAACTCGATGAAGGAGAAACTTGGGAGGCGGCGATGGCTGCACCCAAATTCAAACTTGACAATCTAACCGCAATCGTCGACAGGAACGGCATCCAACAAGACGGTCTAACCGAACAGATCATGCCCATGGAACCTGTGGGCTACAAGTGGAAGGCGTTCAACTGGCATGTCTTGGAAGTCGACGGTTTCGACTTTCGTCAAGTAATCGACGCCTTGGAAAAGGCGGAGAGCATGAGAAACAGACCAACTGTGATCATCGCACATACCGTCAAAGGGAAAGGCGTGTCCTTTATGGAATGGGATCCCGCATACCACGGCAAAGCACCAGACAAAGACACCGTCCGTAAGCTCGTAAAGACGATGTTGGAAGAATGAGCGGCGTCAAAATCGCCCCCTCGATTCTTGCGGCTGATCAAGCAGACCTGAAAGGCGAGATCAGGAGAGCGGAAGAAGCGGGCGCAGACATGATTCACGTAGACGTTACAGATGGACACTTCGCCCCCAACATAAGTCTGGGACCCGACACTGTCAATGCAATTCGTAGAGTGACGAGACTCCCGCTCGATATCCACTTGATGATAACGAACCCAGAAAAATTCTACGAGCCCTTTCTCTCCGCAGGTAGCGACATCATAACGGTGCATGCAGAGGCTGCCAGCCGATCGCTTCTTCACAAGATATCAAAGGAGATTCACAAAAGGGACAAGAAAATGGGCCTTGCGCTGAAGCCGGCCACTTCCATTCCATCTTGGCTAAGAACAGAAACGAATCCCTTTGACGTTGTTCTCATCCTTTCCGTGAACCCCGGGTTTCCAGGTCAGTCATTCATGCAGAGCGTTCTGCCCAAGGTAAGGAAAGTCGCAAAGCTCGCTGACTCAGGAGGATTAGACGTAGAAGTTGACGGAGGAGTCGACCAGGAGAATGCGTCGACAATAGTTGAAGCAGGAGCTACCGTATTGGTCGTTGGAGCCTCCATCTTTCGGAAAGGTGATGTTAAATCCGCTCTCCATAACATGAGAGCCGTCACTCAAAGGACTAGGAGAGAGGTTCCAGCATAATGCTCGTTCAGCTAGCTTCAATGCGTGATGCCTACGCCGAGGCTCTGTTGGAGCTCGGTCAGGAAGACCCTAGAGTCGTTGTTCTCGGCGCGGACACGTCCGTATCTATTAAGACCAGCTTGTTCGGAGATCGTTACCCCGATCGATTCTTCAATGTCGGAATCGCAGAGGCCAACATGATGGGCATCGCGGCAGGGCTCGCGCTCGCCGGGAAGATACCCTTTGTCACAACATACGCAGCCTTCGTGCCAGGCAAATGCCTCGACCAGATTCGCAACGCAATCGCCTATCCTAATCTCAACGTGAAGATCGTCTCTTCTCATGGCGGATTGACAGTCGGGCCAGACGGTGCTTCGCATCAGACGATAGAGGATGTAGCAACGATGAGGGCTGTGCCCCGAATGCATGTTATCGTCCCCGCCGACGCTCCATCCACCAAATCCTTGGTTGCTCAGGCATGCAGGACCCTCGGTCCCTTCTACATCCGTCTCAGTAGGCCAAGCGTCCCCACTATCTACTCAGCGTCCAAAGATGTGGAGGTTGGAAAAGCCAAGATACTGAGGGAAGGGTCGGACATTGGCATCGTAGCATGTGGCATAATGGTCAACGAGGCAATGGAGGCTGCTGAAATCCTCTCGAAGACGGGCGTCTCAGCGGAGGTTGTTGACTCCCACACGGTGAAGCCCCTAGATTCCGAGACAATTGTTCGAGTTGCACGGAAAACAGGTGCTCTTGTAACTGCTGAGGAGCAGAATGTGATCGGTGGCTTAGGTGGAGCGGTCGCAGAGGCCATCACTGAATCATATCCGGTTCCCATCATGAGAGTTGGAGTCAGGGATACTTTCGGAGAGTCAGGTGAGCACCAAGAACTCATGGTTAAGTACGGTCTGACATCAAAGGAAATAGCCCGGGCTGCAAAACACCTAATCAAATCTAGGTGACGGATTTTTGAAAATATTCCTCGATACTGCCAATGTCGGTGCGATCAAAACCTTCGCGGACATGGGAGTGCTTGACGGCATCACCACCAATCCAACACTCATTGCAAAGGAGAACAGAGGCTTTCTAGAGCTCGTGTCAGAAATTCTCCAAATCGTACAGGGGCCGGTCAACCTTGAGGTCGTGAGTCAAAACACTGAGGGAATGTTGCAAGAAGCTCACAACCTGGCATCTCTGAGCCCGAACGTGGTTGTCAAGTGTCCGATGACAAGCGCTGGTCTGGTAGCGGTCAAGACGCTCAGCAAAGAAGGAATCAACACCAATGTCACCCTCGTTTTCTCACCCAATCAAGCCCTGCTTGCAGCAAAGGCAGGAGCTACTTACGTTAGCCCGTTCATAGGTCGCTTGGATGACGCGGGGCATGAGGGAATGAAGGTGATTGAAGATACATTGCAAATTTACCGAAATTATGAGATCGAAACCCAGGTTCTGGTGGCCAGTATTCGCCACCCTGTACATGTGGTTGATGTTGCAAGGTTAGGAGCTCACGTTGCAACAATGCCACCTGATGTCCTGGAAAAAATGGTGAAACATCCACTAACTGATATTGGTCTAAAGCGTTTTCTTGAGGATTGGCAGAAGGCTGGTTTGAAACTTCCTGAACGCGGAACTCTTGCCGCTAAGGCAAGACCTCTTGTTCAGCGCGCATAGAGGGTCTCACAGCTTTTCTTCATCGGTCTCTTGTTGTACGATTTCGTGAGTATGCGGCGGAGCGTTAGCCTTTTGAGGAACCTGTGATTGCTCTCACTGTTACCCTTTGACTAAGTACGTCTTTGTCACGGGCGGCGTAATGTCCGGAATAGGCAAGGGGGTTATCGCCGCTTCTATCGGGAAAATAATTCAGGTCCGCGGCCTCAAAGTTACCGCCGTCAAAATTGATCCTTACCTCAACTACGATGCAGGAACGATGAATCCCTACATTCACGGCGAGGTCTTCGTCACCGAAGACGGAGGAGAGACAGACATGGACGTCGGGACCTATGAAAGGTTCCTTGACATCAATGTCCCAAAGAATCACAACATAACAACCGGGCAGGTCTATTTCTCGGTCATCGAGCGAGAACGGAAGGGCGACTTTCTCGGCAAATGCGTCCAGATAATACCCCACATAACCGATGAAATCAAGGATAGACTCCGTAGGATTCCTAAGGAGGAGGGAGTAGACTTGGTGCTGGTAGAAATAGGTGGAACTGTCGGCGACATCGAATCTCTACCATATCTCGAAGCTGCACGCCAACTTCGGCTGGAAGAGAGCGGCGAGAACGTTCTCAATGTCCACGTTACTCTAGTTCCTGTGTTGGATGTAGTGGGGGAGCAGAAGACCAAGCCAACCCAACATAGCGTCCAAGAGCTCCGCAGAATCGGAATACAACCAGACATAATCGTCGCGAGAAGCAAGGCACCCCTCAAGCAGGAACCGAGGAGAAAGATTGCTCTCTTCTGCAACGTGGAGGAGTCCGCCGTATTCACCTCCCAAGACATGGACAGTATCTATCAGTCCCCTCTCCTCCTAGAACAGCAAGGGCTCGGCACATTCATCACACACAGGCTCAGGTTACCCGAGAACCAGCCCCAGTGGAGTTCATGGAAGAAAATGCTTCAGGATCATCTAACGCAAACCAAGCAAGTAAACATAGCAATTTGCGGGAAGTATGCTGAACTCGCTGACTGTTATGTGAGCGTCAATGATGCCCTCAAAGACGCGGGAGCGTCCGCAGGTGCCAAGGTCAACCTAGAATGGATCGAAACCGACGACTTTGAGAAACAGTCAGAAAATGTCCGACTACTGTCTCGGTTCGATGGGGTTCTGGTGCCAGGGGGATTCGGTGCTAGGGGAGCGGAGGGGAAGATTCTAGCCATAGAATATTCTCGATCGCACAACATTCCGTTCTTGGGCATATGCTACGGGTTCCAACTAGCCGTCGTCGAATATGCAAGACACATTGGCATCAAAGACGCCGCAAGCTCCGAGCTAGATCCCGAAACAAAGAGCCCGGTCATCGATTTGATGCCAGAGCAGAACGGAATCCTAGAGAAGGGGGGCACGATGCGGCTGGGGGCTCACGAGATTGCTGTAGATGAGTCCAGCAAGGCGTTTTCTCTCTACCGGAAGAAGACAATTTGGGAGAGACACCGACATAGGTTCGAGGTCAATCCCACGTATATTTCGGAGCTCATCTCGAAGGGTCTGAAGTTCTCTGGAAAGAGTGATTCCAATAGGAGAATGGAAATCCTTGAAGTGCCGTCGAACAAGTTCCATCTCGCTACACAATTTCATGCTGAATTCAAATCTCGACCTGGACGTCCTTCACCTCCATATTTCGGGTTCGTGCAAGCCTCTCTGGCGTCCAACAAGCAAGAAGTCAATGTTGAACAAATGATTGCTCACCAATCAGGGGGGCCCAGATAGTCAGTGAGCACACAGTCTCAAAACCAGTCCGACAAAGTCGCGCAACATTCGGACAACCTATTGAAAATTGTCTTTCTCGCGGTATCAACTGCCTTGGTTTTCGTGGTGACTAGGCTCGCCTATGTTCCGATCTCGGCTTTCAACGGTCAGGTGTTTGACCTTGGCGACATCATGATCTTCACCTTTGCCTGGACGTTTGGTCCCGCAGTGGGAGCCTTTGCCGGAGGGGTCGGCTCGGCTCTTTCGGATGCTTCGCTGCCGAGTCCCTTCGCACCATTCACCTTTGTCATAAAGGGCGCTGAGGGTTTTCTAGCAGGATATATCGCGAGAAGAAATTCACGTTGGAGCCTGAGACTGTCGTGGATATTTGCTAGCAGTGTTATGGTTGGAGGCTACTTCCTCACAAACTGGCTGGGCCTAGGATATGGGATCCTTGTCGGTCTCTACGAGGTTCCTTTCGACATTCTGCAAGTAGTAGCCGGAGGGATTATCGGTAGGCAGGTCTCCAGGTATTTGAGGAACTCTCTGCCCGCAATTCTTCCGTCACGTAGAACCCCTATGCCTAAGAAGGGTTGACGTGTCTGTCTGTTTATTGGGTTGGTTCAGTTACGCAGATGTAGAGGACGTTGCTGCCTCTAACGATTAGGCTGCCGAAGTTCGTGGATGGGTCTCCTCCTCTGTATTCTCTTGCTCCGTCCAGGATGATGTTCATGTGGCTGTCGCAGTCGATCATTTTGCCTCTGTATTCTGCGTCATTCTTGAGTCGGACTGATACGTCGGCCTGTAACTTTCGCACGAGTAGGTTCAGCGGTTTTCTTGAGGGTTCCAATTGGCGCCTTGAGCGGACGACCCACCGCAGGGCATAAAAACTCTTGGATAAAGACGAACGAACCCTAGCAAATCACATACCGAAAATGAATGGTGTTGAGTGACCGGTTTATTCTTCTGATTCGGAGTTCTCTCTAGCCATCATCTTTTGAGTGTGCTGCTCTTTCCTAAACTCAGATTTGAGTTTTCCACATCTGATACAACGAGTCATCGGGCCTCTTCCCCGCCATTGGTGGGAACATCCTGCCATTATTGTCATCAGTAAAGAGCGGGCAGGTTATTCTTAAACTAGAGCCGAAGATTCGGAAGATGCCCTGACTCGACGTTTACCCCTGTCGAGCAAGTAAAGTTGTTCTCTGTCAGATAGCGAGGCGACGAGTTCGATTCTGGGTTCATTCAGTTGTTTCCAAGAGGCCTGATCTTTGTCGTCGAAAATCGTCATGATTAACGTGGCGTCCTTGGTCGCGATTCTCGAAAGTTCATTGAAATGCTCCTTGAGGACGGGACCTGATTCTGTCATTGATACGGATGTGACTCCGTCCGCGACGTGATCTTGCAATGGCATGTGAGAGGCGTCCGCGCGGACAAGCTGGATACCGCTTTCTTTAGTCCTCTGCTTTGCTATGTTCAGCATCTCGACAGAGAGGTCGATTCCTAAACCAACTTGGCTTCTTGGAGAAATGAGTCCGAGAAGTTTGCCTGTTCCACATCCAACGTCGACGATAATCTTGAACGCTCTGTTTCCAAGTAGCTCCTGCACTTTCGCATGTTTCTTGTTTTGTTCCTCGCCGTATAGCTCGTCATAATTCTTGGATAGGGCATCGTACCATTTCGTAATAGTTTCGGCGTCCTTCGCGGGCAAAGCTATGTCGATATATTCCTCCCTTAACGCATTGAACCTTTCGGGCGGTCCAAGTTGCCGGTCATGATCTCGCCAAACCTTGATGAGGCTCGCGCGGAATTGGTCATCGGTCTCGAGGCTAGGAAGCTAGTGGTTATGGTCGCGTCCTGCAGCGTGGAGTACTCGGGCAGGACTGGGAGTCATCTAGGGGAGGGTGAACGGTTGGTAATTGTGAAAGGAGATGGTTGCATACTGGTCCACCGCGGACGCGACTATCAACCTGTTAACTGGCAACCGTCAGGTTGCATCATTCAGGCCCAGATTAACAATGGGACTCTCGTTCTGAAGGCGGTTCGTCCGAATCCGCTCGAGAGTCTAACTCTACTCGTCAAAGAGATTCAGTTTCTTGGCACGTTTCTTCTCCAAGACGAGGCGGAGTTTGTGTTGCATGCGAGCGAGGAGGAGATGAAGCGAGCCATCATTCTCCAGCCCGACATCATTGAGCCAGGTTTCAAGATCCTGGATTACGAGAAGAAAGTACCTCCTGGGTTCGTGGACGTTTACGGCGCAGATGGTGATGGGAATACGGTCGTTATCGAGATCAAAAAAGACCCTGCGGGTTTCCCTGCCATCAAGCAGCTCTTGGAGTATCTGAAATACCTGCAAGCTCCACCGGGCAGGAAGTTACGTCCAATGATAGTAGCACCTAGCGTCGCGAAAGGGTCCCAGTCCACACTGGCAAAGTCTGGAATCGAGTTCAAGCAGATGACTCTTCAGAAGGCGGTTGAGGTTTTGCAGAAGCACGTGAAGTCTGATCAGCAAGCGTTGAAGAGTTGGCTTTAGAGTCCGAGCCTTATGATTAACATCGCGTATCCGATTCCGCTCTTGACAAAGCTGAGCTTGCTTGTTCCTCGCGGTCTCGGCAGGAATGTGATCGGGACATCGGTGATTGGCATGCCTTTCTTTCTGGCTCGGATGAGGAGTTCTGGCTGAATCTCGAAGTTCTTGGCCACTATCTGATCCCGTAACGTTTCGACTGCTCTGCATGTGTAAATTCTGAACCCCGACGTGACATCGTTCGAGGGTATGTGGAAGATCTTTCGCATGGTCCAGTTGGTCGTGGCGCTTATCATTCTCTTAACGAGTGGAAGTTCTTCGACCATACCCTTGTTCGTGTTCCGGCTTCCGACCACAATATCTGCGCTCTTGGCGGCCGCCATCAAGTTCTGTATTTCTTCCGGTTGGTGGTTTAGGTCCGCGTCCATAGTAACGACATACTCCGTATCCTCATCGATGAGACCGAACCCTTTTTTCATCGCCTTTCCAAGGCCCAGCCTTTCCTGGCTATAGTGGACTTTTATCCGGGGGTTTTCTTTCGAAAGGGCGGTCAGTTTTTCGAGAGTCGCGTCTGTTCCTTCGACGACGAATATTGCCTCGTAGTCAGGGTCGATCTTTTCGAGCGCGGATTCCAGTCTGGAGGAGAACTCGTCTATTACTTCGGCCTCGTTGTAGACCGGTATTACCGCGCTTATCCGCAAGTCTCTACCGCAATCACGAGGCTAGACAGGTATATTCTGGTTTGTGACCGAGCTTGTACGATCTGAGGGCTACGCGGCGACGAGTTCGTGCGCGTGCTGTTTCATGTGCTGGTAGTGTTCCGCGGGCACGAGGGACTGGAACGCCCTATCTACCACCTCGCTCAACGCTGGGTGAATGTGGATCGAGTCGCTAATCGGCTCGTAAGATCCGTTTCCCGCATACATCAATGGTATGATCTCGTGTATGAGTATTGATGCGTAGGGTCCGATGATGTGGGCGCCTAGGATTCTCATTGTCTCAGCTTCGACGATGACCTTGACGAAGTAGTCTTTCACGTTCATCGCTTCGCCTTTTGCCGTATCCTCGTATTTCTGGAATCCGATCAGGACCTTGTCCGGTCCATATTTCTTGACCGCCTCTTTTTCTCCTAGCCCAACGCTCGCAATCTCGGGATAAGTGAAGACTGCGTGTGGAATCGCGTGATAGTCTGCTTTGACCTTCCTTTTCAGTATCGCGTTGTAGTAGACGATTTTTGACTCGTAGTTCGCAACGTGTTTGAACGGATATTTTCCGTCAGCGTCTCCCAGGGCCCATATGTTCGGCTGAGACGTTTCCAAGTAGTCGTTCACTTCTATCCAGCCTTCCTCGGTAAGTTTGACTCCAGTCTTCTCCGGATGGAGACTGTCGGTTATCGGGCCTCTTCCAGTCGCGACCATGATCTCTTTGGTGGTTATGATCGTGTTTTTTCCCGATTTCCTGTCTACGGCCACCAGCTCCTTTCTGTATCCGATCTCCCTGACTTCTTTCACTTCCTGGTTTGTCAGAATCGTGATATGGCGTTCCAGATCCTTTTTCGCCAGAGAGGAGACTTCCGGCTCCTCTTCCGGCAGGAATTGGGGGTTCCTTCCGATGATTGTGACTTTCGATCCCATGCTTGAGAAGAAGTGGCCATATTCGGCAGCGATGTAGCCGCCACCGATAATCGCAATACTCTCCGGGAGCTTTGTTAGTTTGAGGACGGTATCACTGGTATGATATTTGACCTTGTCAAGACCCTTTACCGCAGGGGTATTGATCTTCGACCCGATACACAGGAATATTATCTTGGACGTGATCTCGGCTCCATCAACTCTCATCGTGTATGGGGAGACGAACTCTGCGGGAGCGTGGTAGTAGTCAATGTTCTTCGAGCTGGACAACCCCTCTCTTATCTGGTCAATGTCATTGTTGATGAGGGTCCGCATCCGCTCCATAACCATCTGAAAATTGATACTAGCGATCTTTGCGTCGACACCTAGGTCTCGCGCTTTCTCAATAGTTCTCACCAGTTCTGCAGGGTACAACAGTATTTTCGAGGGGATGCAGCCACGTGTGAGGCAGATGCCTCCAGGCTCGTCCTTGTCGATGACCGCGACCCGAATGTTCGGGTTCTCTTGGATCATTGCGTCGACAATGTTCATGGCCGATCCCGTACCAATCGTGATCAGATCGTACTGCTTCATGTCTAGCGCCCGAGTCTCTGGACGAAGATAAGAATATTGACCGGGTTTGGAGGGGTTGTGAGTCTTGCGGTAGTGATTATGGTTTCTTTGTTCCCTCTATTCGTTCCTTGCCCACGACTAGGATGAAGATGAGTATTCCGAGGGCGAAGGATGTGAGGCTGATCGACATTGAAACTGTGATGTCGAGGTTGAGTCGGTGCCACGATTCGTAGTTAATGTACGCTGGCAGGATTATCAGCGCGCCTGCAATCACGACCATTAGGCCCCTTAGAATGTCGTGTATTTCTGTTCCTGCGATCGTTGTCTTAGTGCCCGTTGTTATCGCACCAACTGCTAGTGCCTTTCTAGAATATGTCCCGTATATAGATGATTCACGCTTCAGGGGTTGGAAGGAGCTTCCGGGCGATTGTCACGTATGCGGTGTGTCCTATCATCCTAGTCTCCGGTCTTACTTTTCCAGCCTCTGTCTTGAATTCCCGCATAAGCAGCTCCACCGCTTCTAAGATAACGAAGCCTCCTTCGCGGAGTGCTACCGCAAGTTTCTCTAGCTGGTTTATCGTGGGGGTGAAGCCTGCGAGCAATCCCCCTCCGACCAGCGCCCCATAGGCGGCTCTGACCATTCTCCATGGGTCTCCAAGGTCGACAACTACTGCGTCCACGCCGGCTTCGTCAAATCCCTCAGTTGGGTCTTTGTTGTGAAAAGTTACCAGCGAGCCAAATCCAGCCTTGTCGACGTTCGCTTTTGCGGTTCGCAAGAACTCCGGTCGCATCTCGTAAGTGAACACCTGGCCATCTGGCGCGATCCCCCGCGCCAATGCAGAAGTTAGGGCCCCGCTTCCGGTTCCAACCTCTAGCACTCTATCTCCGTTTCCAATGCCGAGCTGAAAGAGTGCGTATCCTATGTCCTTCGGGTACAAGATTTGTGTCGGACGGTCAAACGATTCGACAATGTCGAGTGCGCGCGGCTTGAATATTGCGAGGTTCTGGCCCATGCTTGTGCGAATGGACCCGCCGTATTCCCTGCCCACCAGTTCTCCCAGTTCGAAGTAGCCTCGGTGTGTATGAAACCTTCCAGGCTCTACTTTCGCAATCCACTTGCGCCGCGCGTCTTGGTAGAGCAGGACCCGATCGCCCAGCTTAATCTCCCGACTCAAGGCACTGACTCGTCTGAACCCTGAGAGCCATTAACTATTCCATGCACCTGGGTCAAAAAATAAGCATTCTTTTCTCGACCCCCCGGGGGGTCTTTTTTCCCGCGCCACGCCCTTCGTGAAACGCTGAGAATCCCACGTTCACCATCCCTTGCCATACCTCCTTCCTTCGTGCCGGGCCCCAGGTCCCGGGACCCTACTCTGTGGAGACTATGCCCGTTCGCTGACCAGGCTCATACCGCCCTTCGTGAAAATGGCAGGCTAGCCTTTCAGAGCCTTGAACACGTTTTCGGCCTTCGAGGCTGGGACAAGCCTTACCGTGATTGGCTCCTTAGTTCCTGAGATCCCAATCCTCAGCACCGCCACCCTTCTCCTCCACCACGTGGCCAAGACAGCGGCCAAGAACACGACGAAAGTACCTATCAGCAATAGGTCGAACGGTGCTTGAGGCAGGCTAAGCCTCCCCTGGCCCGGAAACCACCAGACAACAAACACAGCTATTGCCCCAAGAACAGCATAAGTCAACGGGGGGATCAGACTCTTGGTTATCAGCTCCAGCGTGCTCACTTCGGCATGGGGAACGTTCACGTACTTTTCTCCAGCCGAAAACCTCTTTCCCACCAGCAACCTTGAATCCGTCACGTAGACGGTATAGTTCACACCTGCGCACTCAGCCAGAACGTTCTCCGCCCCGACCAGGTTCCTGAGGTTGCTCAAATCTTCCTGTTGAGACACGAAAATCTCTCTTACCCCTATTGTAACCCGCCCCCACGGAAAAAGGATTACGAACAGCCCTACCTGATCGGCGCTACAAGCTGGGAAACGGCTTCGACTACCGCCCGAATCCCGCTTTCCGGACCCAATGTTTCGCTCAGTCTTCGCGCATTCTCCCTGTTATCCGTCAGAGTTCTTGAGATCGCTCCAGCCAGCTCCGCCGCATCCAGTCTGGATTGATCCAGTACAACCGCTACTCCCAGTTCCTCCGCCCGCTTCGCGTTGTTCGCCTGTTCAGTGTGGTTCGGCGGAGGAATCAGCACCAGTGGCTTCCCCTCTGAGATCGCTTTCATGATAGTTTCATGTCCCGCTCTTGAGACAATGACATCTGCCCTCTCGAAAGTCTTCCAATACGATTGCTCAGTCATCCACTCATGAATGGTAATATTCCCGGCCTTCTTTTCCCCGAACGATCCATTCGGATCGCCGCAACTCAGAATCAGTTCATAGTCTCCCGGAAACTCTTTGAGGATATCAGTCAATTTGTTCACAAGATACTTCCGGTCGGTCGCAGGTCCACTTACGCAAGCAAAAACCAGAGGCCTTCCTCTACCAGTATGTCGTACGCCGTCCAGGAGGTTGAGCCTAGAGCGGGTTAAGGGCCCGACTAGCCGAACCTTTCTTCTGATTCCAGGCGGAATTGCGAGATTGTATCTTGAAATCGTGTACGGAGCCTTGAGGTCTGGAACAATGATCAAGTCGCTCAAGCCCCACGCCAGTTCCAACATTGCAGAAATATATCTCCAAATAATCTTCGCTGCAAAAAGCATCGGCCGATCATTCAACCTGTGTTTTTTATCATCCTTGGGCATCTGCACAGAATACTGGTTGAGGATCAAGATTCTAGGTTTTCTCAGAATGAACGCAGCTACGAGAGTTGAGATTCTTGTGTCAGATATCACCACATCAGGATCAAACGCGGAGATCTGCTTCACCTCTCCTATCAGCTGCCGTATGAAACCCCACAATCCGACAGTAACACCGTTCTGGCTCATCGTCATCTTTGGATCAATCGTCCCATCCTCCCTGGTTCCAAAGGACAAGGGAATCGCGCTGAAGTAGGTGAAGCCGGAACGCTTCAGATAATCCAGCGCGTCAAGATAGGACGAGAACAAGACGTCCACACCTTCGTTCGAGAACTCGCGGGCGATCGCATCGCACCGAGTGATATGGCCAAGCCCCAGCCCGCACGGCCCAATATAGAGTCTCAATTCTAACATCCTCACCTTTTCAGCTTTCTCTCGAACACTCGCCCTCCCGGCCGTTCCTCTGAAAAGATCTGCCCTTGGAATCGAGCAACCCTCGCATCACGAGTCATCCAGGCATCTGGCATGAGCCCTGCCTTCAAACAACACTGGTTGAGAAACTCCTCCGCGTCGAAGCCTTCGTCTACCGCGACTTGGGGCAAGAGCAACCCTCTTGTTCCAACCCCCTCTACTAACAAGCCGTCCCGTCCAACCTCGATGTTCAAAGGTAAATCTAGCGGACTCTTTACTATGACATGTTCAAATGGCGAAAGCACTGTCACCTCTACTGTAATCCTCTGTTGGAATTCATTAAGTCGCACCGGGTCAAATCTCGGATCCATTGTGGCCGCTTCTACCGCGCAACGTGCCGTCTCGATGAGCAAAGGCGCCTTCGGGAACGGGTTGCCAATACACCCTCGCAGTCCTCGGCTCATCAGCTCGTCAAATAGCGTAACGAACACTCCTCGTGGAACGCCAAACTCTAAGCTTTTACTCGGGGTGAGGTCGGAGTTTCTCCCTTCGAGATGATCGGCGATCGCTTGCCGTGCAATCCATAGGAGTTTCTTCCCGCCTTCTGTTGACAACGCGTTCATCATTGTTCCAACCTTGCCAGCCTCATCGCCTCTTCGAGAGTTTGACGTATGCGTTTCCAGTGGCTTCCGACCCAATACACTTTTCCGCAAGTCTGGTTGCTGCATTTCCAAAATTGGTTGTATAGTTTGAAGCTTTCTTCGGGAACCTTGTCGGCTAGGTCGCTCTTTGATTTTTCCATCAGGCTGGCCCCGCACTCCGGACATCTCGTCTCAGCCATGTTAGTCTCCAAGCGCACACCGAAAGAGCTCGCCATCTGAGCCAATCTCTCTTCCTCAGTTTCACCCACAACGAGAGAGGACACTATCTTCTTCGCTACGGCTCGTTGGTGCAATTCTCTGTCTCTCGTTAGTAGGACCATATTGTCCTCAACAGCGATTGTTAGAAGGTCGTTGTCCTTTGCGCTCGCATCGTATCTTACCTCGTATCCTAGTATTCGCAACCACCTTGCCAGTCCACCGAGCATTCCGTCAACAAGAAATCTCATTAGCGCCTTCCACTTTTCAGAATCTTCCCGCCACCAGGCTTTCCAACGATCTCTCCCTCGCGGTAGACAACCAACCCATTCACGATGGTAGTATGAACAACACCTTGAGTCTTCCAGCCCTCAAAGGGAGAGTAGTGAGCCTTCGAAAAGAACCTCGCAGGGTCAACCATTCCTCTTTTTTTCAGATCGACCAAAACCAGGTCGCCATCGGCTCCATTCTCAAGTCTTCCTTTCGAACGAAGATCGAAGATCTTCGCGGGATTGGTTGCGAGGAGAGAGACTAATCGTCCAAGGGACAGCTTTCCCTTGTTGACCATGGTCAGCATCAAAGGCAAAGCGGTCTCGAGGCCGGGTATCCCGGGTGAGCTTTCTCGAGGGGGTTGCGCCTTTTCTTTGACAGTATGGGGCGCGTGATCGGTCGCCATGATCGTTGGAATGCCCATCGTCATCGCTCGAAACAAGTTTCGCCTATCCTTGCCAGATCTCAGCGGTGGCACCATCCACGCCTTCCATCCCGGCGTCTTCACATGATTCTCGTCGAGGAGAATGTGATGAGGCGTGATTTCTGAGGACAAACGGCTTGAAGCTCGATCCGAAATTGCCGACAAGCTGGACGGAAGACTAACGTGGCAGAAATGAACGCGACAACCAATCGGTCTCTGCAATCTTAAGATTCGTCTCACAGCGCTCGTTTCCGCGTTTCCCCGTCGCAGTCGGACTAGTTCTGCGAAGGTCGTGATCTTTTCTGTCCTGGGAAGTTTGGTCATGTCTTCTGCATGCACTGTGAGGAGAAGGGAAGCTTGCTTCGCGGCGTTCAAGACCTGGACGACTACCTTGTCATCGTCGATGTCCAAGGGGGCGATAGGGCTGGGCAGGTAGAGTTTCATCGAGAAAGCCCCAGCAGTTTTCATACCCCTCACTTCATCGTAATCATTGAGTGCGGCCGAGTGGAATCCTACATTAACTAGAATTTTCCCGGAAGCTCTCTCTGCTCTCTCTCTGAGGCGTTCGGCCGAGTCGGTAGGCGGAAGAGAATTGGGCATGTCTATGACTGAGGTGAATCCACCCGCTGCAGCGGCTGCTGTTCCGGTTGTGAAGTCTTCTTTGTAGGACAGCTTCATGTCACGTAGGTGGACATGACCGTCAATCAGTCCCGGCAGTACTATCAACCGGCGGGCTAGAATCTCCTCGTCAGCCCGTTCGGTGATGCTCCTCGCTATTCTTCGAATCTTGCCGTGTTCAACGAGGATAGAGCCCCTGGTTGTGTCGTTCTTGGTCCAGATTTGGGCGTCTCGAATTAGCAGGCTGGGCAGGTCTGACGTGTTGTCGCTTTTACTCCTCTTCAGGTGCTTCAAGATCCCTAGAGCAGTCCGTGCAGAGGAATACCCCGTCCTTCTGGACGAGGCTGTCTGACCATGTTTCGCATTCGTCGCAGTATCCCCCAAGCGTCGGTCGGGTCCTCGGGCTCTCTAGTCCAGCCCGATTCTTTTCGGAGGCTAGGTCGATTATCGCCGGCGTCACTTGCAAGATGTCTTTCATAGTTACGATTCCTACCAGTTTTCCTTCGTCCATTACGGCGAGTCGTCGAATCTTCTTGTGATTCATGATTTTTGTGGCTTCGGTGACCGTAGCTCTTGGGGTGATAGTTGCTACTGGCTTCGACATTGTCTGTCCAACCTTCAGTTCGGAAGGAAGAACGTTTCTTGCAGCCACTCTCTGGACAATATCTCTCTCCGTGATTATTCCGGCCGGGTTTCCGGACTTGTCTACAATGATTACGCAACCGATGTCATGTTTGCCCATAAGCTTCGACACTCCCGCGACGGTCTCGTTCTCCTTCGCCGTGATCGGCGGTCGTGACATTATGTCGCGAACGAGAATGTCCGGCTCGGTCTCATGAACCGACAATGCAAGATGCGCCTTTTCCTCGCCATCTATAAAATCTTCATGCAGCGACGAGCCTAGCAAAGATTATCTGCGGCGCGATTGAGGTGTGTGCCTGATTGTTCTTGGTTGCGGGTCCCGGGTCTAGTTTGGCTCTTGAACCCTCTGAGCCTCAGAAAATCCGGTCAGTCTCGCCGCCTACGCTGGTGTACTGGACACGTCTTGGGTTTGCGGTTTTGGCAGGAGTGTTGTACAACGCCTTGGGTCTCAGTGGACCGAGCGTTTTGGAGGGAACGGCCTCCGCGGTTAGTATGGGGATCGGAATCTATGCGATCTCGGTTATACTGGTCAAGTACGTTTTCCGTTATGGACCCACAGAGTTGAAGGGGCCAAATAAGCATATTACGCTGGGAATTGGTAGCTATATTATCTGGTTCCTGTTCACAACGATTCTGCTGAATACGATTATTCATCCTGGTCCGTACTAGGTGTCGATTGGTCGAGAGTCACCTGCTCGGGTGGAGGCGGCGCGGCGGGGGCTGGCTGGTTTTTCATATTGGCGAGCAGTGTGAAGTAGTCTTCGAGAGCTTTGAAGTACCCTCGATCATATTCGCCGTGCAGCTCATTTGCGGCGAATTCAGAGAACTCTTTCTTGAAATTGTTAATCGCATCCTCTGGCCGGTTGGCTAGGACTTTTGGTAGAAAGATGTACTTGTCATCGTTGTTCCGGTATGATAGCATCAATCCTTCGAGCGCTTTGACGTATCCTCTTGACCACTGAGAGTTGTCCGACTTCTGCCGTATGATGTCGAGTTCTTTCTCTGCATCGGTCCATGCTCTTGCTTCTACGTTTTCGAGAAACTTGTTCACCGGAAGTTGTGGAATCACTTTCGGTCCTCCTTTATCGGCGTCGTTTGACCTCGTCTTCTTCTGAGACATCGACTATTCCTCCGTCTGTGACTTTGAAGATTCTTTCACCCTCAGGCAGGTATGGGCTTGATACAAGTCGGGCTATGCGTATTGGGCCGTTGGCAGCTCGGCGGAGGAAAACTCGTGTGTGGCTTGTGTGGGCCACAATGTGTCCGCCTACAGCGTCTACGGAGTTAGCGAAGAACTGGTCGGGCTTCGCCATGACCTGGTTGGTGACTATGGCGACAGCGTTGAATCCACGTGCGAGACGGATTAGTCGGTGCATGTGGTTGTTGAGGCGTTGTTGTCTCTCCGCAAGCATCTCTCTCCCGATATATTCGCTTCTGAAGTGGGATGTTAGCGAGTCGATGATGATCAGGCGGATATTGTTGTCTTTGATGATCTGGTCTGCTTTCTCCAGGAGAAGTATCTGGTGGTCGGAGTTGTAGGCTTCCGAGTAGATGATCCTCTGCGCCACATCGGTAGGCTCTAAGCCTGCTGTCTTTGCCATTC
>Ga0209058_1001637_pt1 | contig 18979 bp, 19 predicted proteins | sample GraSoiAngelo_147_FD_185904 | JGI IMG/M metagenome (GOLD analysis project Ga0209058, IMG submission 185904) | Grasslands soil microbial communities from the Angelo Coastal Reserve, California, USA - 14_1009_05_40cm (SPAdes) (version 2) | ecosystem: Environmental > Terrestrial > Soil > Grasslands ... | reverse complement strand
CCATCTCAATGGCGAGTTTGAAGATTACTGGGAGGCACGTCGCGCGGCTTAAGTTCCACCTGTAAGTCGCACACCCGAGCGAGCGTGAAATTTACCGTGCTGCCGCTATTGACTGTTACCGTGAGAGATTCGGACAGTGTAGCGTTCAGCGTTACTGTACCCGTGTTCGAGTTAATTTGTGCCGAAGCTGGCGGCACGTTCGCTGCAACAAAAAGCAGGGCCCCTGCGGCAATCAACAGCTTATGCGATAAGCGCATCTATATCGTCTCCTTTTTCCTTAAGCCACGTTGGCAGGCCGTCGAGTTGCAAAAAATGATGGCTCTGGGTGAATCACCGACCGCGCTCTAGGTTGGCCCATTCTGCGTTTCGGAGTGGAACAGCCTAATGGTACGCATGTACCGAATTGGGCAGGAATGTGTCCAAAATGAAAAGTTGTCCCAATTTGAACGTCTCAGCCTATAAATCCCGGCCTATTTGAGGTATTCCCGCCTTGTGCTGCCCCGGCTTGGCCCCACACTGAAAGTGACTTTGGATTCGATATTCTCGCGCACCGCAGATTACCGATTACCGGGGCGAAAAAAGTTCCTTTTGACAATGGAGTCGCGAAGCATAAAATACGCTCCACTCTCCAGCAAACTCAAGGCGAAGAAAGGCTCTCGCATCGAAAGCCTGATTTGCTGTAACAAGCTGGGAGTCTTCTCACATTTAATTGAGAAGGTTTCTTCGCTACGAAGAATGAACCAGAAAACAGTAGAGGAGGGAGCCGTGCGCCGACGATTGCCGGTCCTTGCAGTATTGATGATTTTTGCGACGGGTGCCGCCAGGGCACAGAGTGCGCCGTCCGATCAGACTGAGCAGATCAGGATTTTGCTTGAGCGCGTTCAACAGTTGGAAAAGCGCGTCGCGGATCTCGAAACCAAGACTCCTGCACCACGCGTTCCTGCTGCGGAGGTAGCCGCGAGCATTCCTGCCGCCCCGAAGCCAGAAATGGCCGAGGCCGCGCCACCCCCCGGGCCGATGCATCAGCACGAGACGACTGAATCGCAAACCACCACGCGACAGTTAGAGGCTCGCTACCCATCGCTGCAGATTCGCGGGTTTGGTGACGTGGATTTTTCTACGACGGACCAGCGAGGCGCCATCAGCGGCTTCAATCTCGGCCAGCTCGATCTTCACTTAGCTTCCGCGCTTTCCCACAAAGTCACCTACTTCGGTGAGATGACCTTTAATGCTCAGCCGACCGGCTACACTGTGGAAGTGGAACGCTCCATTATTCGGTACGACTACAACGACTTTTTCAAAATGTCCTTTGGGCGGTACCATACGCCGATCGGCTATTGGAACACCGCGTTCCATCACGGCGCTTGGCTGCAGACCACCATCAGCCGTCCGGACATGGTGCGGATCGGCGGCACGTTTATCCCTGTGCACTTCGTCGGCGTGCTGGCGGAGGGCAATATCCCGTCGGGAGGAGCGGGTTTGAGCTACAACGCAGGTGTTGGCAACGGCCGCGGGTCCATCATCAGCCGTCCTGGAGACGGGGGCGACAACAATAACAATCGCGCGTGGGTCGCCAACCTTTACTCCCGGCCCACCAAGCTCTATGGGCTGCAGATGGGAGTTTCCGTCTATCGCGACAAAATCACTCTGCCTATCGTCAGCCCGGCGGGGAATGAATTTCGCGAATGGATTTCCGCCGCGCATATTGTTTGGACCAAGGAGACTCCGGAATTCCTGGCGGAATTCGCCAATGTCAATCACAAGAATATTTTGACGAATGCCACCACCAATAACCAGGCATACTACGTGCAGGTGGGCTATCGGTTGCCGTGGCTTGAAAAGACCTTGAAGCCCTATTATCGCTTCGAGCATACGCACACCCCGCTTAGCGAACAGGTTTTCACCAATCAGGACCTGGTTGGCTCCATCCTTGGCTTGCGCTACGACATTACCAACTACGCGAGCTTTAAGGGCGAATATCGCAACACCAAGCGCCTGCCGACGGATCCTCGCGTGAACGGCGCCTTTTTCCAGACGGATTTTACTTTCTAGGTGAGCCAGATCATGAATGCCACAAGCAAACGCGTCGTGACATTTCTCGGGGTCATCCTTTGGGCCTCCATGGCTCTCCACTCTCCGTCTACCGCGCAGACTACGCGAGGCGCGGATGTCGCCGTTGTGGTGAATTCGGAGACTCCCGTGACCGATCTCAGCCTCTCCGAGGTACGCAAGGTTTTGCTCGGCGAGCGGCAGTATTGGAATTCCAAGCTTCCCGTCGTTTTGCTGATTCGCGCTCCGGCGGCTCGGGAACGCGATGTGGTGCTGCGCGTGATCTATCAAATGTCTGAAGCGCAGTTCAAACAGTATTGGGTGGCCAAGATTTTTCGAGCGGAAGCCGCGTCGCCGCCCAGGATTGTCTATTCAAACGACATGCAATATGAGCTTCTGACTGCTCTGCCGGGGTCGATTGCCTTCGTGGATTCCCGGAATATCCGCCCGGGCGTTAAGGTGCTCCGCGTGGATGGGCACATGCCGGGTGAGAAGGACTATCCTCTGCGGTAGTGCGCTTCGGCGTTGTGCAGGTGAGCCGCGCTGCGAACGCTGCGCTCCATAAGATGATTCTAATGGGGCAGCTTCATGCGCCGGACGATTTCCTTGAATCGCGGGTCAGTCCGGAGGCTTTCAAACATCGGCTCGACGGCCAAGGAAACCAGGCCGCTGTCGTGTTCCTCGTAGGCCTTTTCCAGCCATTCGAAGGCTCTTTGTTTTTCGCCCATCCGCATGTAAGACTCCGCGATGCTGCAGGACGAGACATAGCTGTGCTTCGACAGTTCCGTCAAACCGTCGAGCCAGCTTTGCAGAACACCCTTGTAGCCAGACTTGTTGAAGTCTTCCTCGATGGATGCCGCCAATTCGGCGCCTCCGGACAGAGATAAGGCTTTTTCTCTTTCCGCCACCGCTTCCTTTTGCTTGCCCATGTGCGCGTAGACTTCCTCGAGTGTCCGCCGGGCAGGCGAGAACTTTGCGTCGATATCCAGAACCTTTCGCAACTGCTCGACGGCATTCTCGTTCTGGCCGGCCACGTAGAACTGCCATCCCATCGTCGTATTGATGATGAGCGAGAGCGGATCCAACTCCTGGGCCTTCTTCGTCTGCGCCATTCCTTCCTCGAAGCGGCCCATGTTGGTCAAATAGTCGCCGTACCAGTGATGCGCAGTCGCTAGATTCGGATTTAGTTCGATGGCGTGCTTGAACTCCTGCTCGGCTCCCGCCCAATCCCACTCAAAATGCTCCTTCACGAGGCCCAGGGAGGTGTGTGCTTCCGCGAGACTATCGTCTATATCCAGCGCCTGCATGGCAGCGGCTTTTGATTTCGGCCAGGCCTCCGACGGCGGCAGATATCCGGCGTCCCCCAGAAGACTATAAGTGTCAGCAAGGCCCGCGTAAGAGAGCGCGTAATGCTGATCCTTCTCCACCGCCTGAGTGAAAAAATCCGCGGCTTTCTTGAAATCCGCTTGCGTCCATTTATTCCAATAGAAAAGACCCTGCAAGTACAGCTGATAGGCTTCGGCATCCTCGGTCGGGCGCTTGGCTAGCAGCTTCCTCTCTTCCCCCGCCAATCGCGGACGCAAGCGTCCGTAGATGTCTCCGGCGATCTCCTGTTGCACAGCCACGAGATTGGAGAGCTTGCGGTTGTATTGCTCACCCCAGATCTGGCGGTTATTCGTCACGTCTTCCAGATTCACGCTGATCGTCAAGTCGTCGCCACTTTGGATGAGCCTGCCGGTGAGAATGGTCCTCACGTGCAGGTCGCGCCCTACTTTTTGCGGGTCTGACGCTTGTCCCTTGTAGCGAAAAACCGTGTTGCGCGACATGACTGCCAGGTTGGGAAGTTGCGAGAGGCTGTTGATAAGGCTCTCGGTCAGGCCGTCGCTCAGGTATTCTGTCTTCGGGTCATTGCTTAAATTAGAGAACGGCAAGACGGCGATTGATTCGATGCGCGCCTGGCTTGCTCCGCCAAACAAGCTGTCTCGCACATTCCCCACGTTCAAGCCGAAAAGGAGCAACAAAATGGCCAGGACTCCCGCCCACACAAAATGAGGCCAATAGCGCCGCAGTTTCTGGCGCGAAGCTTCGCCGGATTTGAACGGCAGCGCGCGTGACGAATCCGTATCTCTCTTCAGCCGCTGCAAGTCCGCTCGGATGTCCGAAGCCGACCGGTAGCGCAGTTCGCGGTCTTTTTCCAGAGACTTGGCGATAATCTGTTCCAGTTGGATGGGAATCGCGGGGTTCAGCCGCGCCGGTGGTGTCGGAGTGCGATTCAGAATGCCGTCGAAGATCACGCCGGAAGTATTTCCGGTGAACGCCCGCTGCCCGGTAGTCATTTCATAAAGCACCAGCCCCAGCGAGAAAAGGTCGGTGCGTTCATCGAGTTCCAGACCACGAACTTGCTCGGGGGACATGTAGGCGACCGTGCCCAATGCCACGCCGTCGCTCGTTAGATGTGCGTCCTGTGTTGTGACACCGAAAGAGGTCACAGCCTGTTTGGCCCGCTCCGCACCTTTGCGTTCGGGCAAAAGCTTGGCCAGACCAAAGTCGAGAAGTTTCACCTGCCCTCGATCGGTGACAAAAATATTAGCCGGTTTGATATCGCGGTGAATGATGGCTTTGGCGTGCGCCGCTTCCAGAGCATCTGCCATCTGGAAGCCGTACTCCGGCACGCGCTCCAGGTCTATGGGCTTTCCGTTGATCCTGTGTTTCAGCGTGTGCCCTTCCAGGAATTCCATGACAATGAAGTGCTGGCCTTCGTACTGGTCCACGTCATAAATCGTGCAGATGTGAGGATGATTCAGAGAGGAAGCAGCCCGTGCTTCCCTCTGAAATCGTTCAATCGCCAGGGGATCCCGGGAGAGCTCCTCAGGAAGGAACTTCAGCGATACGTGGCGGCCGAGTCTCAGATCCTCGGCTTTATAGACCACACCCATCCCGCCACCGCCCAACTTCTCTAGGATGCGGTAGTGAGAGACAGTGAGCCCAATCATAACGAAGAAACCGCCATTCGGAGGTCATATTAGGTTGCGCCCAGAGACAAGTCAACGCATACAGCCGCAGTGCGTTCCATGGATTTAGTGGGATGCAAGCCGCTTATGCGCGCCGTCTCAGTCCATGCGGTGGTGCATGGCGAAGACTTTGTCGAGTGAGTCTTCGAACGGGTACACGTGAACCATCCAGCCAAAGATGACCGGCTGGAAGCGGCCATTCGCAGCGTCGCAGGCTTCTTCTGTGGCAATCGAACCCTTCAATCCAAACTTGGTCCAATCCGCATTCCGGAATTGCCCCTTCTGCGGCAAACACAGGTTGGTGTGCAAATGCCACATGGCGACACTGAGAGGGACGCGCGCGTTGAGCTGTTCTTCCGTCGCGCGCTTGGGCATCGTGTACATGGCGCCCACCAGCTCGTATCCGTTCGAAGTTTTCCTGTAGAGCAGGGAAGTTGGCCGTGCCGCATCAAACGAAAACCCTTCCAGGAAGCCGTTCCAGTAATTCGTAAAATGATATTCAGGCTGAGGCAGATTCGGCAGAAAGATCTTGTAACCCTCGTTTAACGCGAGATGATAGTCCTTGTATTTCTCAATGCCGGAGCGGAGTTGCGCGACAATTTCGTTAGCCCGCGCCGTATCTTGCGGCGCTTCCGGACGCATTGCCGTCATGCGCATATGGAGGTTGTGTGCGTCTATGTGCCCGCGCGTCATATCGTGAACGGCGTGGGCTTCGTTAGCTTTGGCGTCGTCCATATCCATCCGGGACATTTTGCCGTGGTCCATCGGCTGCGATTCCTGCGGCTGCGAACCGGACGGTTCCTGGGACTCCTGTTGAGGCGCCGCGGGCGCATGATGGCCGGGAATCGCGGCAAGCAGAACGCTTACTAGGAATAGTGCTCCGAACAAAATGCCGGCTTTTGCGGCGAGATGGATAAACGTGCTGCGGGCTGGCATGACAATTCTCCTCACCTGATAATACGCATTGCAACGCCAGGGGATTTCATCGCGCTGGGCAGGACGTGCCTCACGAAAAACTGGCCGCTTGGACAGGGTGAGCTGCTCCGGAATAGAGATTTGAGAAGGGAGGCCGTGACGGCCTGGTGGAATTCGAGGCCATGTGACGCCGCGTGCTAGAATTTCTACGTGAAAAAGGAGACCATTCAGCGAGCTAAATATCTAACCGGTGGACTGGACCTGCCCGGCGATAAATCCATTTCCCATCGATATGCGATGCTGGCGGCCCTGGCCGAAGGCATCAGCGAATTACGCCATTTCTCCGCGGCAGCTGATTGCCACAGTACGCTGGCCTGCGTGAGCGCGCTGGGCCCGGAAGTGAAAATCGAAAAAGATGCTGTCCGAGTGGCCGGCCGCGGGTTGCGCGGCCTGAAAAGCAGTTGGCGTGCGCTCGATGCCGGAAATTCCGGCACGACGATGCGGCTGCTGTCGGGAATCCTGGCCGGACAGCAATTTTCCTCCAAGCTCACGGGTGATGACTCGCTGCAGAAGCGGCCTATGAAGCGCGTGATTGGGCCGCTTCGCGAAATGGGTGCGGACATTCGCGCGCGCGATGACAATTTTGCTCCGCTGGAAATTCGCGGCGCCCAGCTCAAACCCATCGACTACAACATGCCCGTGGCTAGCGCCCAGGTGAAGTCCGCGGTTCTTCTCGCCGGATTGTTTGCGGACGGCGTGACCAGTGTAACCGAGCCCGCGCGTACCCGCGACCATACCGAACTCGCGCTCGAAGAATTTGGCGCGGCCATCGAAAAAAATGGCCGCACCATTCGAATCCACGGTTTCGCCAGCGCAAATGGCGGCGGCAAGCTGCTCGCCAAATCGCTCGACGTTCCTGGCGATCTGTCTTCCGCAGTCTTTTTTATCGCTGCCGCTTCCTTGTTTCCCGATTCGAATATCCTGATTCACAACGTGGGTCTGAATCCGACGAGGACAGCCATTCTGGACGTGTTTGCCGCGATGGGCGCTTCGATTCAAATTCTCGGGCCCAAGGTTGCCCACGGCGAAGTCGTTGGAGATTTATCCGTGAAAGGCTCTTCGCTCAAAGGCGGCGTGATTGCGGGCGAACAAATCCCGCTGGTGATCGATGAGCTCCCCATGCTCGCAGCGCTAGGCCCCTACACCGAAGAAGGCATTGAGATTCGCGACGCCGCCGAACTCCGCGTCAAAGAAAGCGACCGCATCGCCGCACTCGCGGAAAATCTCCGCCGCATGAACGCGAAAGTCGAAGAACGTCCCGATGGCCTCAAGGTTTCCGGCCGCAGCGCCGGAAAATTGCGCGGCGCCGAAATCGATCCCCGCGGCGACCACCGCATCGCCATGGCCTTCGCCGCCGCGGGCCTCGCCGCCGAGGGAAATACCGTCATTCACGACCCTGATTGCGCCGCCGTTTCCTTCCCCACATTTTTCCAGGAATTGAACCGCCTGGTGGAGCGTTAGGGGAAATACCTGATAGCGATTTGAGGTTTATTTTTTTCACTGTTTTGATTTAGCGTTTACACGGACATCTTCAGCTTTGCCTGATGATGCGTCCTGTGGATACCCGCCCTCCCAGCGAACTCCGGCCGCTTGTGGCTGCGTTCGAAGTTCAACTATCAATCAGGGAGTGACCTCATGAAATTCAATCGCCGAGAATTGTTGAAGAATGCAGCGCTCGTTTCGGGAGCAACGCTGGCCGCTGCACCCTTTTACTCTGAAAAAAACCTGTTCGGGCAATTGACGCTTCCGACTTTGCCCAATCCGGAGAATTCAGGCATCGAGCACATCGTCGTCGTAACGATGGAAAACCGCAGTTTCGACCATTTTCTCGGCTGGTTGCCGAATGCCGACGGTCAACAAGCTGGCTTGACCTATCTAGACACCGCAGGCGTGGCCCACTCGACGCATTCGCTTTCCGGCGATTACACCGGATGCCCGCATCCGGGTCCCGACCATTCCTACAACGGCGCTCGCGTCGAATATGACAATGGATTGATGGATGGGTTTCTCCGCGCCGGGAGCAACGATGTCTACTCCATCGGATACTACGGCGAGCAAGACATACCGTTTTATGGAGAACTGGCCCGCAACTATACGACGTGCGACCGCTATTTCGCTTCGATCCTCGGGCCGACATTCCCAAATCGCCTGTTTCTTCATTCCGCGCAAACCGACCGCCTGGGAGACACAGTAAATTTCACCTCATTGCCGACAATCTGGGACCGTCTCGCCGGTGCCGGAGTCAGCGCGAAGTATTTCTATTCGAACGTGCCTTTCCTCGCCCTGTGGGGTGCGAAGTATCTCGGCATTTCGCACCTTTACGAAGAATTTCTCCTGGGGGCAAGCACCGGAACGCTTCCCGCTGTTTCTTTCGTCGATCCGAGGTACACCGTTCTCGATGACGGCACCGGCAACGACGATCATCCGCATGCTGACATCCGCGAAGGAGATTTATTCCTCTACAAAACTCTCCAAGCCGTAGCCAACGGCCCAAAGTGGGCCAACACGGTTTTCATTGTGAACTTTGACGAATGGGGCGGCTTCTTCGAGCATGTCGCTCCGCCGCGTGCCACCGCGGCCAACAACGTGGATCCCGATCTCGTGGAAGGTAAAGCGCTGCTTGGCTTGCGCGTCCCCACGGTTGTCGCGTCGCCATTCAGCCGTGGGAATGCGGCTGATCCCAGAGTCAGCGCGCTAGTGTTCGACCACACTTCTGTTTTGAAGCTGATCGAGTGGCGTTGGAGACTTGCGCCATTGACCCCACGCGATGCGAGCAACGACGTGCTGAATCTTGCATACGCGTTGAACTTCAGTCAGCCGGACGCAACAGTGCCATCCCTGCTGAAGCCGCAAGCGCCTCTCCTGGCCGCGCCTTGCCTGCAAAATCTCTTCGGTGGAATCCTGAGCAGCGGCGGCACAGCAACGCCGACTGCCGTCTGGCAAGAACTGGGCAAGCGTGCGGTAGCGCACGGGTTCTCTGTGAAACACGTGCGCTAAGCAAGGCCACGCATCTTTGACTCGGCGCACGCTCAAGATAATTTTCCAGGCGGAGGCATTCCTGACGAATATTTCCGCCTGCAAACATTCCTGTGCCAAAACAATTGTTCCAGGGAAGTTCTCAGCTGGTCTTGTGAATGGAAATTGGTCCGTAGCTCGTCTTCAAAATAATTTTCGGTCCGCGCCCGCTTCCGTATTTGCCTTCGAGGTGCGAATCGCCTGACTTTGTTCCCGGCGTTAGCTTTAGTGAATCCGATTGAAACTCGCTGTCAATATCTCCCGAGTGGCAGTCCGCCACAATCTCGAAGCTCGATGATTCCGGAAGGCTCAGCGTAATCCCCGCCGACGCATTGTCGATCTCGATGTCTTCCTTTGGCGCAACCGAAAACCGCACGTTCACGTTCCCGCGGCGATTATCCACTTTGACTTTGCCGCCCGCATTCTCCAGCGTGATGTCGTCCTGCGTGCGCACGCTCAGGTTTCCCGGAGCGTCAAAGATTTCCAGGTTGCCCGGATTGGCCTCCATATGGCCGGCGAGTTGCGACAGCGTAAGATCCGTGCGGCGCGAAAGGAAACGCACTCCCTTCGCCACTTTGTCGGCACGGATCGCTCCATAAAATTCTCCATCGATGGTCAGGCCGCCCGTGGCGCTCGACACATTTATTTCCCCGCCGTGACCGGAAATCTTGACGTTGCCTTTCGTGTCGGAAACTTTAATGTCGCTCTTTCGAGTATCGATATTCACGTCCCCGCCGGTGCCCCGAACTTCGATGTCGCCAACTCCATTCGTCACATTAACGGGCTTGGCCATGTCCGCAACGGTGATATCGCCCTTCTCATTGCGAATCGTCAGCAAGGCCTTCTTTGGAACCGCCACGTCGAGATCGAAGCTGATCCGCGAATCGCCCGCGCCGACTCCCGTGGGGTGAATCTCGTAGCCGTCGCCATTCTGCGCGATCTCCACCCCGGCGCGCTCGGCAAACTGTTGCGCGTCGCTCTCATTCCAGGCCTTGGCGTTCTTTTTTCCGGATACGCGAATTTGCGAATCCTCCGAAGGACGCACGCTGATGTTGCCGCGGCCGTTGTGTATCACAATTCGCGCATCTGCCGGAACGACTTTTGGCGCGACGTTCAGGTCGAAGTCAAAACTATTTCCCCACTCGTGAATGCGGCCCGGCAACTTCGCTTCCGCTAATCTTTGCTGCACCCGGATCGCCCGCGCGGCTCGCCGCCATCCGTTCATACAATTTAATTCCGCCCCAAAAAATCAGTATGAGTGGCCACCAATGCCCGATCACTTCGCCAATACTGATACCCCTGTAGTTGTGAAGGAGCAGCAGCAATCCAACGAAAAGCAGGAGCAAGCCGGGAAAAAGTGAGCTGCCGCGTGAACGGAGATTGGCCATAAAGCCCTATTGCCCCTGTCCCTGACCGGGCATTTGATTTTGCGGGACAGGCACGGATCCTGAGGTCCCCGGAGCCGTTGGAGGAGTCGGTCCGGAAAGGTGACCATCCGCCGGAGCAGCCGCGGCGGCAAGGCTAATCGCGCCGATGACGATGAGAATGACGGGATACGTGTTGCCGAACGAAAAATAGCCGCCTCGCATCTGGTCAAACAGAAAGAGCACGCCGACGGTAATGATGACCGCGGGACCCATCAGCCCGCGAATCGTACATCGGCGGCACGTGCATCGAATCCGATCACTCATCGATAAAATCCTCCTAAGGACGCCGGTCCAGCCGGTTGCGCATCATCAAGACGCCCGCGCCGATCAAGACTGCCGGCCAAAAAAACTGCGAAATCCGGTACCAGGGAAACCAATCAAAATTGTGCAGCAACAACAGGACTCCCGCGCCAATCAGCAGTATCGGCCCAATCGGGCGTTCTTTTGTAAAGGAATCCAGCGGGTCAGACACTGTCTCGCCCATCTGCCTCGCTTTCGCCGTGCGGTAAGCTTCAATCGGCATGTAGACCCACAATCCAGCGACGCAAATCCATAGGGCGGCTACCGCTCCGCCGCTCATGGACCCGTCAATTCCAGTAATGAACAGCACCAGAAAGATGGCGAGGTGAATCATGCCTTTGCCATATTGCTCGTTGTAGAAGGCGCCCATCCCTGGCAGAAACCCCAGAAAGAACGCTAGCACGGGGCTCGATCTCGCGTGGCTCGGCGAAGCAGGAGGCAAGCCGGAGGCAGGCATCTGATAGGGTGATGCCGCAGGCGGAGCCGCAGCCACAGGCGTCGGAGCGGGAATGCCCACGATAGTTGCCAAGCACTCTTCGCAATAGAGAACGTCGCGCACCGGCCGCACACACGTCGAGCACATCGCTTTGCCGCAATTCCGGCAGTACCCTACTGCGTCCACATCGGAATGGACGGCACACTTCATGGCATTCTCCTCTCACCAATCGAGCCGCTCACAACGGGAATTTGCGAAGCGAGTACCCGCAGACTCCGGCCGAGTTCGTCGGCACGGTTCTGCTGCTTGGGCGCGGACGGATTCGTGTTGTCGGTGCGGCCCGGCTGCTTGTCGGGAGAATTCTTGGGTATCGATTGTTCTCTGGTAGCGGGATTCTGGTCGTTTTCGCTCAAGCGCGTCTGAATCTCATAAACGACGCGCAGATCGCTGACGAACTTCACGCTGTGAGCATAAACGAGATGCGCTTGGGCGTTCGTTTTGCGATAAATCGTGGCTGGAGCTAGGTCCGCCAGCTTGGGCTTGCGAAACGAGAAACCGGAAGCCGCAAGAATGACGACGATCGTCGCCGCCACCGAGGCCATGCTGTAAACAAACCGCGGCGATTGCAGGCTCTTCAGCCACCGCCGTAGGTTCCGCCAGTTCGGTGCCCCCAGCGTCGCCGTCAGGATCGCGCTCTCGAGTTGGGCCGGCGCATCCACCGGCTCCAGGGCGTACAAGCTGCCCAGCGTCCGCGCGACCGCGGCAACCAGCGGCGCGCACCGCTCGCACGTATTTACGTGGTGGTTGAAAGCCGATTGCTCTGCAGGCTGAAAAAGCCCGTCGAGGTAATCACTCAATCGCGCTTCGGTTTGTTCGCAAGTCCAGTTCATAAAATGTTCTGCGCCAGCCTCGAAACTCCCATCTCCCTTATGATGGCCGCACTCCCATCTGCTGCAAAATGCGCGCCAGTTCGATTCGTCCGCGGTTGATTCTCGATTTTACCGTTCCTTCCGGCACGGCTAACACCTGTTGAATCTCGCTATACTCCAATTGCTGCAGGTCTCGCAAGATCACCGCTTCCCGCAATTCCGGGGAAAGCCGCGTCAGCGCCGATTGCACCTGGCCGCTCAATTCCCCGAGCAGCGCCTGCTCATCCGGCCGCCGTCCCGCGGATTCCTTGTTTTCCACCACCGGCATCTTGTCGTCCAGCGAATCCGTTACGCGATCCCTCTTGGTTCTACGGTAATGGTCAATCAGCAGATTCCGCGTCACGCTGGTCATCCAGGTCGCGAATCCGCCATGGGCCGAACGATAACTCCCCAACGTGCGGTACACCCTCAGAAAAACATCCTGCGCCAGGTCCTCGGATTCCGTTCGGTTTCCGGTGAACCGGTAGCAGATGTTAAAGATGCGTCTGGTGTGCCGACGCACAAGTTCCTCCCAGGCCGACCCGTCGCCCTGGAGGCATTGCTGGACCAGTTGGGCATCCTGCTCCAACGTATCTTCAGCCTCATAACCTGCTACGGTGCAAGGCGTGTCTGCGAGCCGGCTTCTCTCTCAAAAGCCGTCTGGCAAGTCATCTCGGCCTGCCAACTATGGAACGTAAAATGCTCTCGAAAAGTTCCCCTCGGGACCAGTCACTGATTGCCAACCGTTCTGTCCCGCATCTTACTCAGCGCTACCCTAAGACACAAGAAAATCAATCTGGTAGCAGCGTTGATCGGTCTGAACTCCGATCGGAACGGTTCTTGATCGGCCGTTCCGACTGCGCCCTGCCCTGTATTGCAGGCACTAACATGCACGTCGCTGCACAAGAGTTTGAGGTCTCTACCCGTAAGATACTGATACCATATAGCTTACAGAGAAGACTTGAACGTGTTCACTGTTCTTGACAAAGCGTCCGGTTTGCTTTAGTATTTGAACATGTTCAAGCACGCGGTGACTTCATGAATCTTGCCACAAAATCAGCCGGCGAGAAGACAAGAGAGCTGATTCTCCAGACTGCTCTTAGACTGTTTCGCGGTTGCGGCTTCGAAATCACTACCATGCGCGACATCGCACGCGCCGCCGAAGTCGCCACCGGTGCCGCCTACTATTATTTCCCCAGCAAAGAGGCGATCGTTTTCGCCTATTACGATCAGGTGCAGCGCGCCCACGCCGAAACGGTCCGTGAAGAATGGAAAGGAGAGTCTGGCCTTCGCGAACGCCTCGGCGTCGTCTTCCATTCGAAACTGGAAATTCTGAAGGACGACCGGCGCTTCCTCGGAGCGCTCTTTCGCTACTCTGCAGACCCGCAGCACCCCCTCTCCGTTTTCGGGAAAGGTACCCAGATGCAGCGCGCGCAAAGCATGGCCATCTTCCGCGAAGCCATTGCCAAAACAAGCATCAGCGAGGAAGCGCAGCAGCTTCTTCCAGCCGCCCTGTGGCTCGTGCATCTCGGCATGATTCTCTACTTTATCTATGACGAATCGAGCGATCAGCGGAAGACGCATAAGCTCCTCGACGGCGTTCTGGATCTTCTTACACAAGCAATTGAATTGAGCGACTCGGCTCTTGTTCGGCCCTTTGTCCAGCCCTTCCAAAACAGGGTGCTGCAAATGTTGCAAGAAGCCGGCTGGACCGCGGAGCTTTAGAAATTTCATTTCGACGAATGTGGCATTGCGTGAAACTCGAATTCCAGGAGGAATAATGACGAAAACACACCAGCCACTCACATACTGGTTCCCGGCCACGGTAGCGGGAGAGAGGCCTTCCGCGTGGTGGTACTGGGGACGCGCCGTTTACGTCAGCCGCCGGGACTATTGGAGAATCACGAAGAAATTTCTCGCTGTCGGAATTCCGCTCGGGCTCATCGGAGTCTTTCTCCACTATTCCCTGGCCTTTTGGGCGGCCTTGGCGCTCGCCGAGATCGGGCTGCTGCTTCTCGCCTATTCGCTGTTCGGTCTTTATCGCATGTACGGCCATCCCGGCGTGCGCTACATCCGCCGGCTCGTGGAGCTCGGCGGAGTGCAGGGCCAGGTAACCGTCGCTGATTTACACATCGGAACCTACCGTCACGCTTTTCTGCTTTCCGACGTCCTGCCGGAAGCCACCATTCACTCCGTCGATTGTTGGAACGTGGAAGGCGAACCCGCCGAGGAAGCCGTGCAGGACGTGCGCGATCTGGAATTTCCTCCTTCTGGCAATCCGCGAATTGTTCCCGCCAAGGCAAATCATTTCACGGTACCCCTGGCGGACGCCTCCTGCGACGCCGTTTGTCTTGGCTTTGGTACGCACGAGATCCCCACGGGTGGCCCACGCGAAAAACTCTTCAGCGAAGCCATCCGCATCTTGAAGCCCAGCGGAAAAGTGTTGCTCTTCGAACACGGCTGGGACGTGCATAACTATGTCATCTTCGGCCCGGTCATCCATCACGTCACCAAGCGCCAGGATTGGGATAAGTTCCTGCGCGAGCGTTTCAATGATGTGGAGTACGCGCGCAGTTCTCAAGCGGTTGATTTGTTCGCCGCGACGCGCCGTTAAGGAGCAACGGAGTGAGCAGCCAGAGCAGAGACGCGGACGTCATCATCATCGGTGGAGGCATCGCCGGACTTGGAGCAGCACTGCGTCTCAAGGATCGTGGACTTGATCCACTGGTGCTGGAAGCCGAGTCCCGTGTCGGTGGCCGCATGACTACGGACCGCGTCAACGGCTTCGTGGTCGATCGTGGCGTCACTCTGTTCGGCAATGGGTTCGGCTCCATGCGCGCTCTCGTGAAGCGTTTGCGTCTTTCCCCACTGGTGTGCAAAGGCAAATTCAGTGTTGGCATTCAGGACGCCACCGGATGCCGCGGCTATCGTGGCGGTCGCTTTGCGGATCTGCTTTTGGATCGCGGGATTTCCTGGCGCGCCCGTCTTGCCAGCGTTCGCTTTGGATTGGACTTGCTGCGTCATCATCGCGACCTCGTTCATGGATGCAGCACTCGCAGCGGCTCGCTGGATGGTGAAGACGCGCGCACCTATTTCCAACGCATTGGCGGGGAAGGGGTTTTCGACCGCATCTTTCTCCCGGGGCTGAATGGTCCGGTCGGCGGAGCTGTCGACACTTCTTCACGCGTGATTCTCATGCAAGTGCTGTGGAATTTGCTGGTCCGCGGCCAATGGAATCTCACCGATGGTGTCGACCGCATTCCGGAAGCTGTGGCGTCCGAAATAAGGGTTCTAACGGAAGCCCGCGCATTCCACGTTGAGCAGAAAGATTCGGGAGTTCAGGTCGAAGCCGAAGTGAAAGGGAAGCAGCAAACTTTTCGCGCGCGCGCCGCCATCTTTGCTGTTCCTGGCCAGTTGGTTCCCGCAATTTGCCCAAGTCTCCCGGAAGAAATTCTTGCTGTGCTTTGTCGCACGCAATACTCCAGGATTGTGAACGCGGCCGTGGCACTTTCGACGCCGCCGAACACTCCCTACGCTGGTTATGCCTTTACGGAAGATGTTGTTCCCGGCGCCGAAATCGAAATGGAGCACCTTCGCGCGCCCAATCGCTGCCCCATCGCCACCGGCATGGCCGGAGTATTCTTGTGGGACACTCCTCAGCGTCGCCGTTTGGATGCCGGCGATGAATCCCTCAAACAGCAAGCCAGCGATGTCGTCGAACAAAATTTCCCCGAATGCCGCGGCAAAGTTCTCTTCGTTCATCTCGTCCGCTGGAACATCGGCATCGCGCAATTTCCTCCCGGCCGTTTGCGCCAAATGACCGCTTTGCGCAAGCAGCTCGCCGTCTGGAATTCTCCTTTTGATCTTTGTGGCGATTACCTCGACGGTCTTTCCAGCGAAGGCGCCCTGCGCACCGGCGAAGAAGCTGCCCACCGCACCGCCAAAAAACTTGCCCAGTGACCCGCAAGAACGAACTCGTATATACTATGTATCTACAGCGAGCCTATAGCCGTGAAGACACAACTTGCAAAATGGGGTAACAGCATGGCCGTGCGAATCCCCAAAGCTGTCGCGGAAGCCGCCAGGCTCCGACCTGGCGACCAGCTGGAAATGGCCGTCGAGGATTCCGGCACTTTGAGAATTCGGAAGAAAAAGGGTAGACAAAAACTGGGCCAGCTTATTCGCGGTATTAATTCCGCGAATCTCCATGGCGAAAGCGACTGGGGTGCACCGGTCGGAAAAGAATTGTGGTAGACAGCGAATACGTGCCCGACGCTGGAGATTTGGTTTGGTTGGACTTCACGCCGCAAGCGGGCCTCCAGCAGGCAGGACGCAAGCCCGCAGTCGTTCTCTCTCCTCGAAGTTACAACGAGAAGACCAGCTTGGTGGTCGTTTGTCCCGTGACAAGCCACGCGAAAGGGTACCCGTTCGAAGTTCCCGTTCCCCCCGCCAGGCCATCAAGGGAGTGATACTTTCTGATCATTTGAAAGGCCTCGATTGGCGTCAGCGAAAAGCCCAAAAGGCAGGGAGAATCCCCGTGTCGCTTCTTACGCAAGTGCGCGACCGTATTGCCGCCCTTCTCGGGTTCTCCTGATTTCTCCTCGGCTAACTTGACGCAAGTGCTTGCGCCCGTTAGGCTGGCCAGCGCATGCAGAAATCGTCGAGGAAGCTCCTTGTCGTCCTGATCGGGCTGCTGGTGCTGGGGTTTGTTGTCTACCGTTCGACCGGGTTGATCAATCTTGCCGATTTCAGCGGAACAAAACTGCTCCACGCCATCCGCAACGCCAATCCTTTCCTGTTGATTCTTTCGATTGTCGCTATCTATGCCTGCTACGCGCTGCGTTCGCTGCGCTGGAAAGTCTTCCAGCGAAACCTGGGGCCTTCGCGCTTCGGAACGATTTACGCGATGACGCTCGCTGGCTTTGCGGCCATTTTCCTTCTTGGCCGTGCCGGCGAACCGGTGCGGCCGCTGTTGCTGGCGCGCAAAGAAAGACTGCCCATCGCGGACCTGTTTGGAATTTATACACTCGAACGTCTGTTCGATTTGGCCAGCGCCGCCGTTATTGCCTCCGTCGGACTCCTCCTCTTCCAAGCTCGCGGTCATGTTGGCGAAACTGCGGCCAAGCTGGAAACTGCCGCGAAGACTACGGGCTCGCTGCTATCCGCCGGAGTTGTGGGAGCGGCTGGAGCCTTGATTTACCTGAGGCTCCACGGATCTGCTTTGCTCGAGCGCCGCTTGCAAGGCTGGCGTATCGCACACGGCTGGCGCGGCAAGATCGCGGGAATTCTTCTCGGGTTTGTGCGCGGTGTGCAGGCCATTCGAACCGCAGGCGATCTCGCGTTCTCCGTGTTTTATTCCGTGGCCCACTGGTTCCTCGTTCTGCTCGTTTATCTCTGGGTCTCGCACAGTTTCGGTGGCGCGCTCGCAAGCCTCAATCTTGGCGACGCCATGCTCGTGATGGCGTTCACGCTGGTCGGCTCGGCGATACAGTTGCCGGGAGTTGGTGGCGGTTCGCAAGTGGCCGCTTTCCTTGCTTACACGGCGGTGTTTGGAGTAGAAAAAGAAGCCGCCGCCGCTGCCTCGATTGTCATGTGGCTGATTACCTTTGCGGCGTGTAGTCTGGCGGGCGTGCCGCTGCTGATTCATGAAGGGCTTTCGCTTGGAAAATTGCGGGAATTGGCGGAGCACGAAAAAGAAGCCGCGGGCGAAAGTCCTGCCCAGCAAGGAGAATCAGCCCGGTGAAGTGTCCGTTTTGCGCGCACATCGACGACAAGGTGATTGATTCGCGGGAAGGCCGCATCGGCGACACCATTCGCCGCCGCCGCGAGTGCCTGAAATGCGGCCGCCGCTTCACAACCTACGAGCGCATCGACGAAATTCCCTACATGGTCATCAAGAAGGACGGCAGGCGCGAGCGTTTCGAACGGCAGAAAATTCTGCAGGGACTTTTGAAGGCGTGCGAAAAGCGTCCCGTGGCCACGCCAAAACTCGAAGCAATTGTGAACGAAATCGAAAGTGTTGTTCAGGAGTCAACGGAGCGCGAGCTGACCACCACGGAAATCGGCGAAATGATTATGCACCGGCTGAAAAAACTGGATAAAGTCGCCTACGTGCGATTTGCGTCTGTGTACATGGACTTCAAGGACGTGCAGGAATTCATGAGCGAGCTGAAGAATCTGCTGAAGGATCGCGTCAAGAAGTAATTCCTTTCTCCAGGAGTTTCCATGAAGAAATATGCGGTGATTTTTTCATGCGCCTTGCTTGCGTTCGTGTGCGTGGTCGCAAAAGAAAATTGCGCGGCGGCACAGGGGAAGACGGCGGGGAGAACGAAGAAAACGCCTGCGGCCGAGGCACCGTTGCCGCAGGTCGACAAGGAAAAAATTCGCGCGCACGTAAAATATCTTTCGAGTGACGAACTGGAAGGGCGGGGAACGGGGCAGCGCGGCGGCGACCTGGCCGCGGACTACATCGGGAAACAGTTTGCTTCGTACGGACTGAAACCGGCGGGGGACAACGGCACATTTTTCCAGGAAGTTCCGATGGTGGGCGTGAAGACGCTTCCGGAAACCACTTTCAAGTTCGTCGAGGCGAGCGGAAAATCCTTCGAGGCGAAAAATCTTACCGACTTTGTGACCAACAACGAAAATCAGGCAGAGACAGCGGACATTGATGCACCCATCGTGTTTGTGGGTTACGGAATCAAAGCGCCGGAGTACGACTGGGACGATTACAAAACTGTCGATCTCCACGGCAAAGTAGCGATGCTTTTTGTGAACGAACCCAGCTCCGACGATCCTGATTTTTTCAAAGGCAAAGCGCTGACGTACTACGGCCGGTGGACGTACAAATTTGAGGAA
>Ga0209058_1001633_pt1 | contig 18999 bp, 17 predicted proteins | sample GraSoiAngelo_147_FD_185904 | JGI IMG/M metagenome (GOLD analysis project Ga0209058, IMG submission 185904) | Grasslands soil microbial communities from the Angelo Coastal Reserve, California, USA - 14_1009_05_40cm (SPAdes) (version 2) | ecosystem: Environmental > Terrestrial > Soil > Grasslands ... | reverse complement strand
GCAGTAGTGAAACCGAGCGGTCCGAGCGGTTCGAACGGCCTCGGAGCGCGCGTACGTGAAGCGCGACGCGAGCGTGGCATGAGCCAGGCCCAATTGGCAGGTGAGGAGCTCACCAAAGGCTTTATCAGCCAGGTCGAGTCCGGTCTGGTCCGACCATCCGTTCGTTCGCTCCAGATCCTCGCTGCGCGGCTCGGTAAGAGCCTCGACTACTTCCTCGGTGACGAGCCGCTCGCGGCCTCGAAACGCCTTGTTTTCCATCGCTTGGCCGCGGAGGCCGCCTCCGAGCGGCGCGACTGGCCCGTCGTGCGCGACGAGGTGACGGCCGCGCTCACGTCCAAGCCCGAGAAACGCGAGCGCGCGACGCTGCTGCGCTTCCTGGCCCAGGCGGAGATGAACACCGGTAATCGTGAGGTGGCGTTCGACCGCATCGGCGAAGCGTTGTCGCTCGTCGACGCGGCGACAGACGCCGGCGAGGTCGCGCACCTGCTGCACCTGCGTGGCGTCGCCTACGGACAGATCGGTCAGTACGTCGCAGCCGCCGAGGCGCTCGAGTCGGCTCGCGACGCGATGGAGCGTCACGAGGTCAGCGATCCCCGTCTTCGGGCGCGCATCCTCGTCGCACTCGGCACGGCGTATCGGCGTCTCAATCGCACCGCGAAGGCGATGCAGACCTACGGCTCGGCACTCGATCTCGCGAGCGGTATCGATGAGCTTCGTCTCGCGGCGCAGGGCTACATGGGCGTCGCGGTGTCGCTGTACGACGCCGGCGAGCTCGACGGTGCGATCGGGAACTACCGCCGCGCCCTCGATCTCTTCACCCGCGTCGAAGACACGACATTCCAGCTCCAGGTGCTCCACTCGCTCTCGACGATCCACTTCGAGATGGGCAAGACGGACGAGGCCCGCGAGCTTGCCGAGCGTGGCTCCGCAGCCGCGCGCATGGCGCACGACGAAGGCATGGTCGCCGTCGCGCAGCTCGTGCTGGCCCGGATCGCGCTCGTGAACGGCGACGCCGAGCAAGCGCTCAACATCGCGCGGCAAGCCGAGAAGATCCTCACCGATCAGCCGGTGCAGCGCGCCGACGCTCTGCGCGTGATCGGCGCCGCACAGGACGCGCTGAAGTCATTCACCGCGAGCGACCGCGCATACCGCAAGGCCGTCGAGCTTTTGGTCGAGGTGGGTGACCACCCGAACCTCTCGACGTTCGCGGCCGAGTACGCGATGAAGCTGCGCGCTCGCGGCGAGACCGATCAGGCCTTCCGCTACCTCGAGCTCGCTCGCACACCCGCGACGAACCGCAGCTAGGGCGACCACCTCGCTGTCTCGCTAACATCGCTGCGTGCCCCGCGATGCCATCACGTATGACAACGAAGGCGTCGCCGCGGTCCTTGACGAGATCGGGGATCTCCTCGAGCTGAAGGGCGAGAACGTCTTCCGCGCCGTCACCTATCGCGCGGTGGCGCGCGCGATCCGCGATCTGCGCGAGCCGATCGCCGCGCTCGTCGAGCAGGATCGCCTCGGGGAGATCCCAAAGGTCGGTCCGTCGGTGAAGGACGCGATCGTCCAGCTCGTGAGTACCGGCACCTCGGTTCGTCACGAGGAGCTCAAAGCCGCGGTGCCCTCCGGCCTCATCACGCTCCTGGGCGTACCGGGCGTCGGGCCCGCGACGGCCCGGATCATCTACGACAACCTGAGGATCACGACGGTCGACGAGCTCGAGGAGGCCGCGAAGGCGCATCGTCTGCGCGAGCTGCCGAAGATCCAGGCGAAGACCGAGGAGAACATCCTGAAATCCATCGCCTCGCTGAAGCAGCGCACCGGCCGGAACCTCGTGCATCACGCGCGCGCTGCCGCGACAGCGATGGTCGACTGGATGCGCCAGGAGACGGGTATCGAGGCGATCGCGATCGCCGGGAGCCTTCGGCGCTACCGCGAGACGATCGGTGATATCGATCTGCTCGTCGCCTCGCTCGCGGCCGGTCCGGTGATGGATGCGCTGATCCGAGCGCCTTCGGTCGAGCGCGTGCTCGCGCACGGCGAGACGAAGACGTCGGTCATCGTCGCGCGTGGCCTGCAGATCGACCTCCGTGTCGTTCCGCCGGACTCCTGGGGCGCGGCGCTTCTGTATTTCACGGGATCGAAGGAGCACAACGTCCGGCTGCGTGGGTACGCGCTCAAGAAGAAGCTGCTCCTGAACGAGTACGGCCTCTATCGCGTTGGCGCGGAGGCGCGCGGTCAGGAGATCGCATCGCGGACCGAAGAGGAGATCTACGCGGCACTCGGGATGGCACCGATCCCGCCCGAGCTGCGAGAGGATCACGGCGAGATCGACGCCGCGGTGGCGCATACGCTGCCGGCGCTCGTCAGGCTCGACGAGGTGCGCGGCGATCTCCACACCCACACGAATTGGACGGATGGACACGATACGCTCGAGGCGATGGCGCGCCGCGCGCGCGCCAAGGGCTACGCGTACTGGGCGGTCACCGACCACTCGCCGGGCCTGGGCATGACGAACGGCCTTGGCGCCGAGCGCATCACGGCGCGAGTGGAGGAGGCGCGACGCCTCAACGAAGAGCTCGCTCCGTTCCGGATCCTCGTCGGCACCGAGGTCGACATCCGTGCGAATGGGTCGCTCGATTATCCCGACGACATGCTGGCGCGATTCGACATCGTGAGCGCGTCGGTGCACTCCGCGTTCGGCCAAACGAAGGAAGTCATGACCGAGCGCGTGCTGACCGCGATGCGGCATCCGCTCGTCACTCAGATCTCGCACCCGACGGGACGTCTCTTGGAGCGACGCGATCCTCACGCGCTCGATCTGCAGGCCCTCATCGACACCGCCGTGAAGACGGGAACGTGGGTCGAGATCAATGGCGGACCCGAGCGGCTCGATCTGCCGGATGTCTGGGTGCGCAAGGCGCTGGACAAAGGCGTCACGCTCGTCGCGAACTCCGACGCGCACGCGGTCGAGGAGATCGACTGGATGGAGTTCGCGGTCGCGACCGCGCGGCGTGGCTGGGCGCCGGGTGCCGCGATAGCGAACACGGCCGAGCTCGGCGCGATGCTCGCGAGACGCAAACGACGCTGATGACGCGGGCGCGTTTCGTCGTGCGCGGCGTGGTACAGGGCGTGAACTTCCGGGCCGCCGCGGTACGGGAGGCCACGGCTCACGGACTCACCGGCTGCGTCTGGAACACCGAGGACGACGCGGTCGGGCTCATCGCGGAGGGTTCTGCCGAGTCGCTGGCGAGCTTCGCGCGATGGCTCGCGCGGGGCCCGAGGATGGCGCGCGTCGAACGCGTCGAGCGCACAGACCTTTCAGGCGATCGGCGCTACGAGGACTTCTCCGTGTCGTACGCAGCGCCGGAATGACGAGGAACGCCGCTGCCCGAAGAATGCGCTGAGCTCAGCGGCGACGCTTCTTCTTGCGGCCCGCTTGCGGGAAGTAGCGCTGCCGGCGGCGCTCCTGTTCCCACGCCATCTCCTGTGGCGGCAGCACGGAGACATAGATGAAAGCGATGATCCCGACGTTGAGCGCGATGGTGATCCCGATGATGAAGAACGGCAGCTTCGCGATGATCCAGACCATGAGGACGATGAGGAACACGATGTTGGTCCAGAAGACCCACGACTTCAGGGCGTTCTCGGCCGGTGCGATCGGTCCGCGGCGCCGCCAGTTGTACCAAACGACATTCGCCACGAGCGAAATCGCGACCGCGTAAACGGCGGGCCAGTAGAACCGCGACTCGGTGTTGAAAGGCTGGAAAAAACGGTCAACAAAGTGACCAAGGTCGAACGGCACGGTCCGGCTATGCTAGCGACCGCCAGCGCGATTGACAGGGAGACACCGTGCGAGCACTCCTCTCAGCTTCTGATACGACCGGTCTCGTCGCGTTCGCGCGCGGTCTGCGCGAGCTCGGCTGGGATCTGATCGCCACCGATGGAACGCGCGCCGCGCTCGCGATGGAGGGCGTGGACGCGAAGGGCATCGAAGAGCAGACCGGCTCAGCGGCGCTCCTCGGCGGTCGCGTGAAGACGCTGCATCCGCGCATCCACGCCGCTCTCCTGGCCCGGCGCGACGACGAGGCGCATCGTGCCGAGCTCGCGCGGGAGGGCATCGAGCCGATCGATCTCGTCGCGGTAAACCTCTATCCGTACGCAAAGGCCGCAGCCACAGGCAAGCGCGGGCTCGAGCTGCAGGAGCAGATCGATATCGGTGGCGCGACTCTGCTCCGCGCCGCTGCGAAGAACTACCAGGACGTTGTGGTCATCGCGCGACCGGACCGCTACGGCGCGGTGCTCGACGAGCTCAAGGGGCGAGGCAACGTTTCGCTGGAAACGCGCCGGCTCCTCGCGGCCGAGGCGTTCTCCCATACCGCGGCCTACGACGCGACGATCGCGTCGCGTTTCGTGAGCGAGGCCGGCATCCAGTTCCCCGAAGAGATGACGCTGTCGCTTCGCAAGGTGCGCGACCTTCGCTACGGCGAAAACCCGCATCAGCAGGCCGCGTTCTACGCGCTCCGCGGCGAGGAGGGCGGCGCGATGGTCTCGATGGAGCAGATCCACGGACGCGCCGCAAGCTTCAACAACGTGCTCGACATCAACGCCGCGTGGCGCATCGTCTCCGACTTCGCGCAACCGACCGTCGCCATCGTGAAGCACCAGAACCCCTCGGGTATCGCATCAGACAGCGAGATCACGAAGGCGTACCAGCGCGCATTCATGGCCGACTCCGTCTCCGCGTTCGGCGGGATCGTCGGGGCGAACCGCCAGGTCACGCGCGAGCTGGCGGAGGCGATGCAGGACACGTTCTACGAGGCGATCATCGCTCCGGGCTTCGACGATGACGCTCTACCCCTCCTTCGATTGCGCAAGAACCTCGAGATCCTCGCGGTGCCGAACGCGCTCGTCGAAGGGCGCCGGCTCCGCCGCACCGACGACCACGCGTTCGATCTGAAGAGGGTGGCCGGGGGTCTCCTGGTGCAGACGCCGGACGAGTCCGTCACCGAAGAGGGCAACTTCAAGGTCGTCACCGAGCGCACGCCGACGCTCGAAGAGCTCACCGACCTCCTGTTCGCGTGGCGCTGCGTTCGCCATGTCACGTCGAACGCGATCGTCCTTGTGAAGGGGCTCGCGAGCGTGGGCGTCGGACCCGGTCAGCTTTCGCGCGTGGTCGCCGTCGAGGTCGCCGTGCGCAAAGCGGGCGAGAACGCACGCCTCGCGGTCATGGCCTCCGACGCGTACTTCCCCTTCCCCGATGGCATCGAGGTGGCCGCGCGTGCCGGCGTGACCGCGATCATCCAACCCGGCGGCTCGCTCCGCGACGCGATGATGATCGAGACGGCCAACAAGCACCGCATGGCGATGTTGTTCACCGGCAGGCGGCACTTCAAGCACTAAGATTCGGGCATGTCCGACACCGATCGGATCACACCGAGCGAGTTCTCGTCCGCTTTCCGGCGCTTCCTCGATGCGATGAACGCCGAAGCGGCGAAGGAGACGAGTCCGCTACTCGATCGTCTGCGCACGCACCTCGGCGGCGAACCCGGCCGGATGCCGATCATCACCGAGGACTTCGACAGCTACGAGCATCCGAACGTCCAGGTCGCGCTTGACAGGGTGCTCTACTCGAACGGCCGCAGCTCCGACCTCGTTGGCATCGCGGCGCAGAACAAGCGCTTCGGCCAATTCACCTTTTCAGACCTGCTCGCGATGAGCGGTCCGTGGGGCCGCCTGGCCGAAGGTCCGGTCGACTACGTTAACTTTCACCTCGAGGACGACAAGACGATCCCGTGCGTGCAGTTCGGGCTCTATCTCGTGACCCAGGGAGAGGACCGCCTCACCGTGTTCGTCGTCGGACCGCCGGCCGCGGAGATGGGTCCACGCACACGTCTTCGCGTCGAAGTGGCGTGCGCCCGGCGCGAGGTCGCCGCCGCCCTGCTCCGCGAGTTCACCGCGGCGACGAAGGAGCTCAACGTCTACCGCGGGAAGGCGATCTCGCTGGCGCCGGGCCAGTTCGGCGTGCAGTCGCTCGTGAGGTTCCATCGCCTACCGAAGGTCGGACGCGACGAGATCGTGCTCCCGGCCGGCGTCCTCGAGCGCGTGGAGCAGCACGCACTGCGTTTCTCCGATCACGCGGCCGCGCTCCTCGCGCAGAAGCGTTCGCTCAAGCGCGGCATCCTGCTCTATGGGCCGCCCGGGACCGGCAAGACGCTCACGGTCATGTACCTCGCGACCCAGATGAAGGGGCGAACGCTCATCATCGCCACCGGTCTCGGCATGGGGAGCATCGGAACGATCGGCCAGTTCGCCCGCGTCCTGGCCCCTGCGACGGTCGTGGTCGAAGACGTCGATCTCATCGCGCAGGAGCGCGGTCTGCCCGGCCAGCAAACCAGTCCGATCCTGTTCGATCTCCTGAACCAGCTCGACGGCCTCGCGGACGACGCGGACGTCTTGTTCATCCTCACCACGAACAGGCCCGACATCCTCGAGCCGGCGCTCGCCGCTCGGCCCGGGCGCGTCGATCTCGTGGCCGAGCTGCCCATCCCGGACGCGGCCGGCCGCGCTCGACTGCTCGAGCTCTACGCGCGCGGTCTCACGCTCGCCGACGTCGACTTCGCACGCTACGTCGAGAAGACGGACGGCGCGAGCCCGGCGTACATCAAAGAGCTGCTGCGCAAGGCGGCACTCCTCGCGGCGATCGGCGGATCGAGATCGGTGACACCGGAGCACCTCGACGCGGCGATGAAGGAGCTCGAGGCCGGCGGCGAGCTTGCGAAGCGCATCGTCGGCTTCGGGACCTCGGCCTACTTGCCGCCCGCGCCATCGGTGGGCCCGATGCGACCCGCGGGATTCCCGACGACCGTAGAGGTGCGTCGCCCCTCCTAGCGATCGGCCGAGAGCTACTCCGAGGCGGACTTCTTTTTCGCGGCGATAGCGCCGAGCTCGGCGCGGGCGGCCGCGATCAGGTCTGCGCCGGTGTTCGCGTTACCGTTCACGCCCCAGCCGCCTTCGGGCGACTCGGTGAGGAGAACCCACGTGCGCCACGCCGTCCGAGGTGCTGAGGCGATTCATCGACATGTGGCGCAAGGTCGTCCTGACTTCGCGTGGTACGCAGGGGTGCGTTGTGGCCGGGGTAGCTATCGACACTGACGCCAGCGCGACCGGTGAGATCGACCTCGTGCGCCAGACGTTCAGGTCATGGACCGCCGTGCTCGCCGAGCAACTCGGGGCGGTCGGTGTTCCGGCGGATCGGGCGGCACCGATCGCGCTGGCCACGCTGGCCGGCATGGAAGGCGCGCTCATCCTGTGCCGCGCCGAGGGCAACGCCAAGCCGCTGGACATCGTCGCCGAAGAGCTGATGCGCCTCCTCCCAGCCGAGGCGCCGCGCCCGGCCGCATCGGGCAAGCGACGAGGCTAGCCGAGCTCGATGTAGCGGAAGGCCTCGGCCGCAGGGATGTTCCAAGCCGCGCCGATGCTCTTCGCCCAGGCGCGCATGCGTTTGGGAAACTCGGTGCGACCACCAAGCTGCGATCGGTGCGACTGCAGTGCCTTGATCTTCTTGCCGAGTGTGCCGCTGATGTCGAACCACACGTTGGGATCGCGCGAGCCGAAGAGGAGCACGCGCGACACGCGGTGCTTGGCGAGCTTCCCATCGCTTAGCTGATCTGGGAAGAAAAGATGATCGCGCGCGGCGATGACGCCATCCATGCCGGACCAGCCCGCGACCCGATGATCGGGATGGATCTGGTAGTGGCTCCACGGATCGTTGGTGAAGACGAGATCGGGTTTGTGCAGGCGGATCGCGCGGCAGACCTCTTCACGGAGCGCCATCGATCGCTCGAGCTCGCCGTCGTGATGCCTCAGGAATACGAACTCCTTCACTCCGATCGCCTCGCCGGCGGCCCGCTGCTCCTTCTCACGCGTTTCGGCCAGCGTCTCCGGCGCCATCTTCGGATCGTGGGTGCCCTTGTCACCGCTGGTGAGGAGGCAATACGTGACGTGCGTGCCGCGTTCGATGAAGCCCGCAAGCGTTCCCGAGCAGCCGAAGTCGACGTCATCAGGATGTGCGAAGACGGCCATGGCGCGCCTCGGGATCGCGAATGCTTCGGCCACCGCTACACCTCCAACGCCGACGACGTCGCCAGGACGGAGTCATACAGGTCGGCGATCTTCTCGCCCACGCTCTCCCAGGTGAAATGCTCGGCGCGATGGCGCGCTCCGTGCGCGAGATGCGTCCGCAGGCGATGGTCGGTGAGCACCTGCGCGATCGCCTCCGCGAGCGCTTCGTCGTCGCCAGGGGGGACCAGCAGGCCGGACTCGCCGTCCTCGATGAGCGTCTGTAGGCCGCCGACCCGGGTGCCCACGACAGGCGTCCCGCAGGCCATCGCCTCGAGGGCGACGAGGCCGAATGACTCGGTGAGCGACGGGACCGCGCACACGTCGGCCGCCGAGTAGTACAGCGCGAGCTTCGGCTGGTCGAGCGAGCCGACGAAGTTCACGTTCGCCTCCATCCGATGCTCGTGGACCAGTCGCCGCAGCTCCAGGATCTTTTCGGTCTCCGGCGCATCGTCCCCCGGATCGAGCGCGCCACCGACCACGAGAAGGCAGACGTCGCTCCGCAGGTCGGGATGCCGCGAGAAGAGCCGACCGAGAGCCCGGAGCAGGACGTCGATCCCCTTGATCTGCTCGATGCGACCCACGAAGAGGACGATGCGCTCGCATTGATCGCGGCCAAGGAGCTGGCGGGCGTCGGCCTGCCGCATCGGTCGGAAGAGCGTCGGGTCGACACCGCACGGAATGACGTGGATCTTCGCGGGGTTCCCGCCGTAGAGATCGCGGAGCTCTTCTACCTCGATCTCGCTCGCGGCGACGATGGCCGCGGATTCGTGGACGGCCTGGCGCTCGATGGTCACGCGCACGTCGCTCTCGCCGTCGATGTCCTCGTCCATCACCTCACGCTTCACGAGACCGAGCGTGTGGAACATCTGGATGCGGGGCACCCGCCAGCGTGGCGCGAGGGCGCGCGCGACGCTGGCCGAGAGCCAGTAGTGCGCGTGTACGAGGTCGTATGACCGACCCTCGGCCGCGACGTACTCATCGAGCTTGCTCGTGAACTCGTCCAGGTGGTCGTACACGTCCATCTTCGGCCAGTAGCCGATCGGCCCTGACTCGATGTGGATCACACGCGCGTTCTCGCCGAGCTGTTGGATGCGCGGGTCGTACTTCTCGCGCCAGCGCGTGAACACGTCCACCTCGATGCCGCGCGTTCCCAGCGCGCGCGCGACCTCGCGCACGTACACGTTCATGCCGCCTGAGTCTCGGCCGCCGAGCTTCGCGAGCGGGCACGCGTGGACCGACAGCATCGCGATGCGGCGCCTCACGGAAGTGTCGCCTCGAGCCGACCCAGCCAACGGTCCTTCCCGCCGAGGTCGTACTTGTAGGGCTCGTCGCCGCGCAGGAGGTCGTAGGTTTCGAAATGCTCCGCGATCGCCTCGCGGATCGCCCAGGCGTGGCTCACGACGCCGATCGACAACGACGCGAGCGCCGGATCGTACGCGGCGTTGTAGAGCGCGAGCGTGTCGCGGTAGGCGAACGCGAAGACCACCGCGGCATCTTCGTCGTGCGCCCGAAGCACGCCGAGGCGCAGCCGTCCGAGCGGCGCGAGCGCGTCGGCGATGTCACGGAAGAAGCGCTCGAGGTCCGGCGTCATGAAGTCCGCCTTCGCGCCGCGCGAGAGGCGGTGCAGCGCGAAGAAGCGATCGAGCGTCGCGCCGCGCTCCGCGTCGGTGGATGCCCAGCGGAACGTTGCCTTGGTCGCGTTCTCGAGGCGGCGGATCTTCCGGCGCAGCTCGTGCCGTTCCTTCTTTCCCAGACTCTGCACGTACGTCTCGAAGTCGCGCGGAAGGGCGAAACGCGGGCTGGCGATGAGCCGCGATCGCATGGCGCGATAACCGCGCCCGCTCAGCACGGTCGCCATCGCCTCAAGGGTGGGCGCGTCCTCCGGCACGAACTCGAGTCGGACCCGCGGCGGCGCCGCACTCGCGATCCACTCGGCGACCGCCGTCGCGACCGAGCGCTCCTCACCCGCCGGTGCGACGACATCCTGTTCATCCGTGAACTCGCCGCCGGCGAAGCGGAGGGTGCCGTCCGGGTCGCGTGCGAGCGCCGCGATGCCGTGCGGCGGATCGCCGACCGCGAGCGTCACCGCCTCGGCGCTGTCGTGTTCGCGCGCCACCGCTATCCACTCCGGAGTGAGGAAGATGCTGGCTGGCGTTCGCCGCTCCGCGAGCCGCGACCACGCTCCGGAAAGCTCGGCGGGAGTGCGCGGGGTACAGCCCGCGTCTGGCCCGGTCGTGAGGGTCACGTGGTTCCGAGTTTAGGGGGCACGCCGGATGAACGTCCGCGTCGTATCTATCATTCCCGCGTGCCCGAGCGCGACGCGCCGCGGGTCGTGATCGCTCCCCAATCGTTCAAAGGTAGCGCTGGTGCGGTCGCCGTCGCGAGCGCGATCGCGCGTGGCGTGCGGCGCGTTTGGCCGCGCGCCGTATGCGTCGAGCTGCCGCTCGCCGATGGGGGAGAGGGGACGACGCTTGCCCTGGTGCGCGCGACCGGTGGCGAGATGCGACACGCGCGCGTGCACGATCCGCTGGGACGCGAGATCGATGCGCAGTGGGGCGTGCTCGGTGACCGCGTCACCGCCGTCCTCGAGATGGCCGCGGCGAGCGGGCTGCCGCTCCTTCGCGACGACGAGCGGGACCCGCGCATCACGTCCACGCGCGGGACCGGCGAGCTCATCCTCGCGGCGGCCGCATCCGGCGCGCAGCGCGTCGTCATCGGCATCGGCGGTAGCGCGACGAATGACGGCGGAGCCGGCATGGCGCGCGCGTTCGGTTATCGCTTTCTCGATTCCGCCGGCGACGAGCTGGCCGAGGGCGGAGCCGCGCTCGCGCGTCTCGCGCGTATCGAGGGGCAGACCGATCCGCGGCTCATACGGCCCGCGATCGACGTCGCGTGCGACGTCCGCAATCCGCTGCTCGGACCCGAGGGCGCGACCGCGGTCTACGGACCGCAGAAGGGCGCGACACCCCAGATCCAACGCGAGCTCGAGACCGCGCTCACGCGCTACGTGGACGTGGTCGAGGCATTCGTGGGTCGCGACGTGCGCAGCGTGCCCGGCGCCGGCGCGGCCGGTGGTCTCGGCGCGGGGCTCATCGCGTTCCTCGATGCGCGGCTCGTGTCGGGCGCGTCGCTCGTCCTCGACGCGGTGGGATTCGACAAGCGGCTCGTCGGTGTCGACCTCGTGATAACGGGCGAGGGCCGCATCGACGGGCAGAGTGTCTACGGCAAATTGACCTACGCCGTGACGGTCGCCGCGAAACGTCGCGGTGTTCCGGTCGTCGCCGTCGCGGGGATCATCGGCGCCGGTCACGAGGCGATGCGCCATGCAGGCATCGAGGCGATCCAGACGCTCGCCGGCGAGTCCGAGGCGGAGCGGGACGCCGCTATCGCAGATCCGCTGCCACGCATCGAGGCCGCCGCCGAGCGGGTCGTCCGAGCGCGTGCATCGGCGCGTGGAAGCCGGTAGGGTCTAGCCCCATGCTCGGCCCGCCGATCCCCACCGATCGGACCTCCAGCCTCGAGCTCGTGCGCATCACCGAAGCCGCCGCGATCTCGGCGGCGCACTGGATGGGCCACGGGGACAACGATCGCGCCGATGAGGCGGCGGTCGAGGCGATGCGGATGGCGATGGACGAGGTCGCGTTCCATGGCACCGTCGTCATCGGCGAGGGCGAGCGTGACGAGGCGCCGATGCTTTACATCGGCGAGAAGGTCGGCCGCGGGGAAGGCCCTGAGGTCGATATCGCGGTCGATCCGCTCGAGGGCACGAACCCCGTCGCGAAGGGACGCGCGAACGCGCTCGCGACGATCGCGGTCTCAGAAAAAGGTGGTCTCCTGCACGCGCCCGATACCTATATGGAGAAGCTGGTCGTCGGAAAGCCGGCGGCCGGGAAGGTCGACCTCGACCGCCCGGTCGCTGAGAACCTGAAGATCATCGCGAAGTCGCTGAATCGCGATGTCGACGACCTCACCGTCGTGATCCTCGATCGCCCACGTCACGAGCAGCTCATCGTGCAGGTGCGCGCCGTCGGAGCGCGCATCAAGCTCATCGAGGACGGCGACCTCATGGCCGCGATCTCCGTGGCGGTCGCGGGGACCGGCGTGCACGCCGTCATGGGCACCGGTGGCGCCCCCGAGGGCGTCCTTGCCGCGGCCGCGCTCAAGTGTCTGGGGGCGGAGATCCTGGGCCGCCTCAAGTTCCGCAGCAACGAGGAGCGGGAGCGCGCCAAGAAGATGGGCGTCGTCGACGACGGTCGTGTGTATCGCACCGATGACCTCGCGAGCGGTCGCGACGTGCGCTTCGTCGCGACCGGCGTGACCGACGGCGACCTGCTGCAGGGCGTCCGCTTCTTCGCTGGCGGCGCCCGCACGCACTCGGTGCTCATGGATTTCCGCCTTGGGAAGCTGCGCTTCATCGACACGACGCATTTCGAGGATCCGGCGAATCCGCCCGTCGTCCGGCTCTGATCCGTCCGCCATGTCGTGTTGTCGATTTGGAGTTGACGCCACCCCAGGCCCGGCGTAGCGTTTCGCGCCGTGCCCACGCGCACTCGGAGGCGCCGCGTCGCCCCGGAGTCGACCGCGCTGCGCCAGCTCGGCGGACGGCTGCGCGAGGCGCGCCTCGCCGCCGGGTTGAGCCAGGCCCAGCTCGGCGCGCCTTACTACACACGCGCTCATGTCAGCGCGATCGAGCTCGGCAAGATCCGGCCGGCGATGAAGTCGCTCGAACACATGGCGGCGAAGCTCGCGAAGCCGGCGTCCTATTTCATGGAGGACGCCGGGATCGAACGCGCCCGCCGCGAATTGGAGTTCGACGTCGACCGCGTCGCGGCGCTCGCGTCGCGAACGAACGCGGCGGACTGCATCCGAGACGCCGACGCCCTTCTCGAGCGCGACGCGCTCTCGAGCCGCCAGCGCTGCCGCCTGCATATCGCGCGAGCACGGGCGCTCAATCTCATCGAGCGGCAGAGCGAGGCTCATCGCGATCTCACGATCGCGCAGCGCCTCGCGACACAGCTTGACGATCACGGTCTTGCGCACGCGATCGATTACGAGCTCGCGGCCGCGACGCGTGGAAGTGGCGACTCGCGAGGCGCGCGCGAGCTGTTCCTCGCCCTGCTCCGCTCGCTCGAGCGCACGAACGACCGCGACCGGCTGCTCCGAGTCCGAGTGCTGCAGGCACTTGGCGCGGTCTCCGTCGACCTCGGCGAGCCACAGGCCGCGTTCGGCTACCTGACTTCCGCCCTTGAGTGGGCGCAGGACATCGGCGACCTGAGCTCGCTGTTCGCGATCTATTACGCGCTCGCGGTCTCGCATCGCGCCCAGTCGGACCTCGAGGCAGCGACGACGTATCTCCAACGCGCCCTCGCGACGAGCGAGTTGACCAAGGACGTTGCGGCAACGGCGATCGTCCACAACATGCTTGCGGTGCTCGCCGCTGACGGGGGGCGCCTGAAGGCCGCGTACGAGCACGCGGACCGTGCGATCGAGCTCGGTCGGATGGCCGGGCCGATCGCGTATATGGCGCACTACCTCAATACGAAGGCCGAGTGTGCCGCGAAGCTCGGCGACTGGCCGACGGCGGAGCGTATCGCGCGCGAGTCGCTGGATCTCGGGATCGCGCAGGGAAGTCAGGACGGGGTCGCAGCCGCGCGCGTCGCGCTTTCACAGGTGTTCGCGCACCGCGGCGAGAGCGACGCGGCGAGCGCCGAGCTCACGAAGGCGGCCGATATCTACCGCGGTCTGGGTTGGAAGGCCGAGCTCGCCGACGTTCTCATGCGCCAGAGCCGGGCGGCAAAGGCTCGCGGGGATCTTGGCGAGGCCGAGCGCTTCGCGACGCTGGCATTCGAAGCGACCCGCTCGGTCAGCGCGTTCGTGGAAATGAACCGATGAGAGTGCTCGCCGCGAGCTAACCGCCGGCCGTCTGCGTCTCCGCCGCGGTCAACACGTTGCGCAGCAGCAGCGCTGTGGTCACCGTCCCGACGCCGCCGGGCACCGGGCTGAGTGCTCCGGCGACGGTCGCGACGCTGTCAGCGTCGACGTCACCGGCGATGCCTGCCGGCGTCATGTTGATGCCCGCGTCGATGACGGTCGCGCCTTGCGAGATCATGTCGCCCGTCAGGAAGCCTGCGCGGCCGACCGCGACAACGACGATCGCCGCGCGACGCGTGAGCGCGCCGACGTCGTTCGTGCTCTTGTGCGCGATGGTCACGGTCGCGTCTTCGCTCAAGAGCAGCGCCGCCGCCGGGCGGCCGACGACGGTGCTGCGACCGACGACGACGACGTCCGCACCCGCAAGTCGTATCTCATGGAACCTCAGGAGCTCGATGATGGCCTCCGCGGTCGACGGCACGAACTGCGGGCGGCCATCCAGCAGCAGGCCGACGTTGTACGGGTTCACACCCTCGACGTCCTTCGGCGCCGCGATGTGGTCGACGAGGTGGCCCTCGTCGAGCTTTCCCGGGAGGGGTGTCAGCAGCAGGATGCCGTGGAGGGAGCGGTCCCGGCTCGCGCGGTCGAGCTCGGCGATCACGGCCCGCTCGGTCGCGTCGCGTGGCAGCGAGATGTCGCGGACGGCGATGCCGACTGCCTTGCCACCGCGTACGAGCCGCTGCAGGTAGGTGTTCGCTGCGGGATCGATACCGACCGAGATCGCGGCGAGCGCCGGATGGACGTCGCGGCCGAGCAGCGCTCTCGATCGTTCGCGCGAGCGCGCGGCGAGCCGCTCCGCGAGCGGTCGTCCGTGCAGCAGTCGCATCAGCGCGCGATGCGCGTCTCGACGAAGTCCGTTATCCGTTTGCGCTGCGCTTCGGCGCCGTCGAGCGCGCGGTCGAGGTCCTCCGAGAGCGCCTTGACCTGCGCGGGGTCCTTCAGTGATGCGAGATTGATCATCACGTTCAGCGACGCGCCGCGCAGCGCGGCCTCGGCCATGAGGGCCCCGACGCCGATGTCGCTCGCCGTCGCCGGCGTGGCCCTCGCGATCCCGCGCTCGCATGCGTCGAGGAGCCGCCGGCTCGTCTTCGCGACCTCCAGCGGGACGCGCGATGCCGCCAGCAGCGCCGACTGGATCCGCTCGGTCCGCGCGCGCTTCTCGTCATCACTCGTCTTCGGCAGCTTCATCGCCTCCGCGACGCCGCCGTAGGCAGCGCTGTCGTCGTCCACGAGGCGTAGAAAGTCCGCGCGCAGGTTCTCCATCTCCGCCACGTAGTCCGTGAACCAAACGTCTTCCGATTTGCGCGCCGCGATCCGCGCGACCATCGCCGCCAGAGCCGCTCCGAGCGCGCCGGCGTACGCCGCGGCGCTGCCTCCGCCAGGGACCGCGGACTCGGAGGACAGGTCGTCGCTGAACGCGCGCAAGGTCCGGTCAACTAGCCGTTCGGTCATGGGACGGCGAGAGTGTACGTGTTACGATTCGGCAAAAGTCAAAGACGCGATCCCTTTTTCATCCAGAAGAGGCTGAGGGAACGGCCCGATGACGCCTCGGCAACCAGCGGAGGCCCGCTACGGTGCCAACTCCGGCCCTGACGAACAGGGAAAGATGAGAGAGGGTCGACCCGTAGAGGGCGACTTCTCTTGAATATGGAGAGGTCGTTTTTATTTGAGCAACCTGGCATCGCTCCTCCGGCAGGGTGAGTTCGTCGTGACCGCCGAGCTCAATCCGCCCAAGAGCGCGTCCGGCGAGGTCGTCAAAAGACGCGCCGGCCTGCTCAAAGGGAGCGTCGACGCCGTCAACGTCACGGACAGCAACCGCAGCATCGCGGCGATGGCCGCGATCCCGGCGGCGCTGCTCGTCCGTGAGGCCGGCGTCGAGCCGATCGTCCAGGTCACGGGGCGCGATCGGAACCGCATCGCGCTGCAGGCCGACCTGCTCGGGGCGGCCGCGCTCGGCCTCTCGAACTTCCTGTTCATGAGTGGCGACGACCCGAAGCACGGGAACCATCCCGACGCCGTGTACGTGAAGGACCTCGACGGGGTCGGTCTCGTGAAGATGGCCGTCACCATGCGCGACGAGCACAAGTTCCTATCGGGCGACGAGATCCGTCAAGCGCCCGAGTACTTCATCGGGGCGACCGCATCGCCGTTCACCAAGCCGATGTCTGCGGATCTCGAGAGAACGGTGCAGAAGGTCGGCTCCGGCGCGGACTTCCTGCAGACGCAGCCGGTCTTCGACCTCGCGACGTTCAGCCAGTGGCTCGCCGAGCTACGGCGCGTCGGCGGCGGACGCGAGGCGGCGGTCATCGCAGGCGTCCTCATCCTTCGCTCGGCGGAACAGGCCGAGCGTTTCGCGCGCGTGCCCGGCGTCGCGCTCGGCCAGGAGATCGTCGATCGACTGAAGAAAGCCGCCGACGCGGAGCAGGAGGGCATCGCGATCGCGGTCGAGATGGTGAAGTCGCTACGCGCTCTCCCCGGTGTCCGCGGCGTGCACCTGTACGCCATCGAGTGGCCCGAAGCGGTGCCCCTCGTCGCGGAGCGCGCGGGCCTCTTGCCACGACCCAAGGTGAAGGAGTCGAATCCATGAAGACGACCGTCATCGGCGCGTACCCCAAGATCTCCGACGAGCATCAGGACCTTCGCCGCGCGCTCCACCGTCACGACCGCGGCGAGCTCGACGCCGAGGGCCTGTCGGGCGTGCTCGATGAAAGCACGCGGTGGGCCATCGGCGAGCTCGACTGGGTCGGCGTGGATGTGATCAATGACGGTCAGCTCCGCTGGGACGACATGCTCGCGCCGTTCGCGCGCGCGTGGGAAGGCTGCGACCGGGGGCCGCTGGAGCGTTTCTACGACAACAACACATATTTCCGGCAGCCGGTGATCACCGGACCGATCGCGACCGACGGAAAGACGCTCGTACGCGACTTCGAATTCGCGCGCACCGTCGCTCGCGGCCAGCTGAAGGCGGCGGTGTGCGGACCGCTCACGTTCGCGACACTCGCCGAGGATCGTCATTACCGCTCGCTCTGGGACCGCACGCTCGCGGTGGCCGACGCGATCGCGTCGGAGATCCGCGGGCTCGGCGCCGCGGGCGCGACGCTGGTGGACGTCGAAGAGCCGGCGCTCGTCGCGCATCCGGAGCACTTCGCGATCGCACGCGCCGCCATCGAGCGCCTCGCCGCGGCGGGCGTGCCGCTCGCGCTGCAGACCTATTTCTTCCCGGCCGATCCGCTGCTCGACGCGCTCACGGCGTTCCCGGTCGCGCAGATCGGGATCGACGTACGGAGTCGGGAGACGCACGTCCTCGACAAGCTCAGCACGCTGCGACAGACCGTCGTTCTGGGGATCGTCGATGCGCGCAACACGCGGGTGGAGACCGAAGGCGAGCTGGTCCGAACGATCGAGGCCGCGCTGAAGCGGATCCCCGCCGAGTATCTGTGGCTCGCCCCGACGACGGGGCTCGAATACCTGCCACATGACGTCGCGGTGCAAAAGCTGAGGTCGCTGGTTACCGCGGCTCGCGCGGCGGGAGGGGTGAAGGCATGAGCGATCAGGTGCTGCTCACAACGACGGTCGGCTCGTTCGGAAAACCCGATTACCTGCAGAAGGCGCGCAACGCGAACGCGCGCGGAAAGCTGGGCGAGGCCGAGCTCACCGAGCTCGAGCGCAGGGCGACCGAGGAATGGGTCCGACGGCAGGAGCGCCTCGACCTCGACATCCTCGTCGACGGCGAGATGTACCGGGGAGATATGGTCGCGTACTTCGCGGAGCGTCTCGAAGGCTTCCGACTCGGTGGACTCGTGCGCTCGTACGGGAACCGCTACTACCACAAGCCGATCATCGCGTCGCCGGTCCGGCGTCCGAAGCCGATGACCGTCGACTGGTTCCGTTTCACGCAGTCGCTCACCGATCGCCCGGTGAAGGGCATGCTCACCGGTCCGTACACGCTCCTCGACTGGTCCTACAACGAGGCGTATCGCACGCGCCGCGATGCGGCACTCGCGCTGGCGGAGGTCGTGCGGCAAGAGGCGGAGGATCTCCAGGCCGCCGGCGCGCGCTACATCCAGATCGACGAGCCCGCGATCCACGCGCGCCCGGAGGAGATCGACATCGCGATCGAGGCGATGGGCGTCGTCACGCAGAACCTCAGGGCGAAGACGATCTCGCACATCTGCTACGGCGACTTCGCCGCGATCTATCCGAAGGTCCTCGACCTCCCGGTCGATCAGCTCGACCTCGCGATGGCGAACTACGGGTACCGGTGGCTCGAGCTGTTCGATCGTGATCGGTTCACGAAGGAGCTTGCCATCGGCATCGTCGACGTGCACTCGCACCAGACCGAGTCGGTCGCCACGGCGGCGGAGGGGATCCGGAGGGGCCTGCGCTACGTGTCGAAGGAGCGCCTCCTCCCGCATCCCGACTGCGGCCTCAAGACGCGCACGGTCGAAGAGTCTGAGGAGAAGTGCCGCGTCGTCGTCGAGGCGACGAAGGTCGTCCGCAGCGAGCTCGCGCGTCAGGCGACGCCGGCAAAGACGGCTCGCTAGAGTCTCCAACGTGGCGAGCGTGGTCGAGGAGACGACCGACCTCCTGCAGCATTTGATCCGGAACGAGTGCGTGAACGACGGCACGCCGTCCTCCGGGCATGAGATGCGCAGCGTCGACACGCTCGCGAGCTACCTGCAGACGCCGGGCGTCGAGATCAAGCGGTACGAGCCGCAGCCCGGTCGCGGCAGCCTCGTCCTGCGGATCGAAGGCAGCGACCCCAGAGCGCCGTCGCTCCATTTCATGGGCCACACGGACGTCGTACCCGTGAGTCCATCGGGATGGCGGCACGATCCGTTCGGTGCGGAGCTCATTGACGGCGAGGTGTGGGGCCGCGGCGCGGTCGACATGCTCGACGTCACCGCATCGATGGCGGTGGCAGTGAGGCATCTTCTGACCAGCGGG
>Ga0209058_1001632_pt1 | contig 19010 bp, 15 predicted proteins | sample GraSoiAngelo_147_FD_185904 | JGI IMG/M metagenome (GOLD analysis project Ga0209058, IMG submission 185904) | Grasslands soil microbial communities from the Angelo Coastal Reserve, California, USA - 14_1009_05_40cm (SPAdes) (version 2) | ecosystem: Environmental > Terrestrial > Soil > Grasslands ... | reverse complement strand
TGAACGCGAAACCGCGGACAACCAACCCCTGATCAGATCCAGTCCGCAATGACTGAAGATCGATTGAGCCAGCGCGAAATCGAATAAGACTTTCGCCTGGACAACTGCCTCGGGTGAGGCGGTAAAGTAAAACGTTGGCCGTTTAGTTTGAACGACTGTTTCGCCGAGTTCCTGCTTGATTCCCTCTGCGACGAGCCATTCGGCAGGCTCGATGCCGAAGTATTTTCCCTGATTCAGGTACGGAATTAGCAAGCGCCCGATCCGAAGCGAACCGCAGCCGACATCGAGCAATGAATGATGCTGGCGCAGGCCAAGCGTGGTGAGCAGATTAAACGTCATCGCCGCGATCAAATCGTAATCTTCCGGCGGACCGACGTACGCACGGTAATGCGAGTCACCCGGCTTCAAGCCCAAGCCCAAATTCTCCCGATCGTCCGAAGATATTTCCATAATCAATCGATGCGTCTCAACGTGGCGCGGTCGAAACCTTGCAGTGCGTCCTCCGGTTTTTCGGGAAACCCAACCACACCGTGCGAACGGTCGAATTGATAGATGCGCTTCGGCGCTCGTTTGCTGAAAGGAAATACGCGAAGCTTATCGCCGTCCAGCGCGTCGGTTGCGCCCGGCGTCCGGCACGCTTTCACGGCCAGAGCATAAAGGCCATCTCTGATTCCAGATGAGGATCCGACGCAGTTCGACAACTCATTGGGATCGCGTTTGAGATTGAAGAGTTGTTCCCGCCCGCCGTTCGCCATGAAAATGTATTTCCACTCATCGGTCACGACCATGACTTTGAAATCCTGCGAGCCGGGAATTTCAACCATCCCGAGCAGATGTTCGCGCTGCGCGCATTCGCCTCGCAGCATTTTGAGAACGTCCATTCCCTCGCGCAGTTCGCATGCACCCGCGGCCTCCGTCGCAATTCCGAAAAGGTCCGCCAGGCTGATCAATTCAGTTCGGACGGTTCCGGCCGGTAGCGTTGCAGGCCAACTGAGAAGCAAAGGGAAACGGCAGGCCGCCTCAAAGAAGTTTTGTTTTTGCCAGCCGTGATGATCACCCAAAAGATCGCCATGGTCCGAAAAAAAGCAGATTAGAACGTTGTCCGAGTTCGGCCGCGCGTCGATTGCATCGAGGATTCGGCCAAGACAATGGTCCAGATACGTGATCTCGGCGTAATATCGGGCCTTTACGATTTTCGCCAGCTCAGGGTTGATGGCGTCTGCCCAGACAGCATGTCGCATGTAAGGGATCTCTTCATCCAGGTGATCTTCCTCGATGTTGCCGAGAACCAGCTCCGGCATTCGCTCGGGATTGTACATTCGATTGAAAGGAATTGGCGGAGCTAGCGGCGGATGCGGGCCCATGAACGAGACGAATCCAAAAAACGGGCGCGAATCATCTGACTTTACAATTTCTTCAACAGCGCGATCGGCCGCCCACCACTCCGCGCCCAAGTGCGCTGGAAGCGGACTGCGCTGTGGAAGATAATACATTTCGCTGCGTTCTCCCATTGGTTGCTCGAGGAAATCGAATTCGGGATGCTCGCGAGCGAGCCACGAACCGTAGTCATCACCTTCGCGCGCAGGCGGATGGTACGTCTCTTCACTGCGCCAGAGCGTTTCGTAACCTACGTCTTCATCCCATGGATAAGTGTGGAATTTTCCGATTCCAAACGTGCGGTACCCGAGGTGCGACATCACGCGAGCGAGATACGGTCCGCAACGCGCTTCCATTTCTTTGGCCTGGCCGGTCACAGGATCTGCCTTTGCATTGCTGAAGACGCGCGTCGTCGCCGCGTCGCAACCAGTCCGAATCGTATAGCGTGCGGCGACGCAAACTGGGCATGTAGCGTATGCATTTGAAAAGGCAATTCCTCTTCGCACCAGGCGATCGAGGTTCGGCGTGTAAATATGGGAGTTGCCGAGCGCAGCGATCGTATCGAATCGCTGCTGGTCGGTCATGATGAACAATATGTCCGGCCGGGTTGATGACATTTTATTGAAGGTCCCGCGCGAGCGTGTGAATTGCTAACCGTTTGTGATCTCGTTACCGGTCAGGCGCCGGAATGCTTCGAGATATTTGGCGGAAGTTTTTTCGATAACATCCTTTGGCAGGCGTGGCGCAGGCGGGGTCTTGTCCCAGTCGAGCGTCTCCAGATAGTCGCGCACGAATTGTTTGTCGAAACTGGGTGGGCTCTGTCCGACGGCGTACTGGTCCTTGGGCCAAAAGCGTGAAGAGTCCGGCGTGAGGCATTCGTCGATCAAAAGCAAATCTCCATCGACAGTGCCAAATTCAAATTTCGTATCCGCGACGATTATTCCTCGCTGCGCAGCGTGATCGCGTCCGCGCGAATAAATTTCGAGGCTTAGCGCTTTCACGCGGTCTGCGAGTTCCTCACCGAGAATCTGGCCGCATCGTTTCATGTCGATGTTCTCGTCATGACCTTCTGCTGCTTTCGTCGCGGGCGTAAAGATTGGCTCCGGTAATTGCGACGCCTGCTTTAGTCCGGCTGGAAGCTCAATACCGCAAACGCTCTGCGATTGCTCATATTCTTTCCAACCAGAACCGGCGAGATAGCCGCGCACGACGCATTCCACCGGCAACGGTTTCGTTTTCTTTACAATCATCGAACGTCCGGCCACTTGTTCGCGGAACGGCTGCAATTCCTTTTGGAACTGCTCGACATCCGCCGTGACAAAGTGATTCTTGATGTCGTCGAAGCGGTTGAACCAGAACGCGGAAATTTGGTTCAGCACCGCGCCCTTGTACGGAATCGGGTCGGGCAGGATCACGTCAAAAGCCGAGATGCGATCCGTGGCTACAAAGAGCAGCGTCTCGCCGAGGTCAAAAACTTCGCGCACTTTCCCGCTGCGCAGTTTTTGGATTCCGGGTAGCTCGATTGAGGATTGCGTAGCGATTTGCATGGGCAAATGCTCAACGTTCAACGCTCAACTTTCAACTCGCTTGCTGTTTTGTCATGTCGAGCAAAGTCGAGACATCGCTGGATTTAATTTCGAGAGATTTGATTCGCTCACTTCCCGTTCGCTCAGCCTTTGGCCTTCTCGTCTATGTCGCGGCGTCCCCAGATGCTACATTCTCGACTCCGCTCGGAATGATAGGGTAACTCGGGGTTGGACGTTGGGCGTTCGGCGTTGGACGTTGAATTGCTATGGCCGGAATTGTCGTCAAGCCGCGCGCGCGTATTTTGCACGGACACGATTGGGTGTTTTCCAGTGAAGTCCTCAAGGTCTTTGGAAATCCGGCGGACGGCGATGTCATCTCACTCAAGGACGGAAAGGATCGCCTAATCGGCAGCGCCATTTACAATTCGAAATCACAAATTGTAGCGCGCCGTTTCTCCCGGCGCCGGCAGGATCTCGACATTGATTTCTTCCGACGCCGCATCGCGCAAGCCTCCGAGTATCGGGACCGGCGAAGCGTGGATCCAAACCTGCGTCGCGTTGTTTGGAGCGAAAGCGACGGTCTTCCCGGCGTGATCATTGATCGCTACGGCGATCATTTCGTTTTGCAAACCCTCACGCTGGCGATGGACATGCGAAAGGATCTGATTGTGGAGGCGATTGAAGACGTTTTTTGTAGGGCAAGCGCTTCGCTTGCGGGGATTGAACGATTGGCAGGCGGGGCGCCTGCCCTACAAGGGATCACCGTCATCGAGCGAAACGACGCGACAGTCCGCAAAGCGGAGGGATTGGAATTAGAGACAGGCATTTTGCGCGGAACTTCTTCCCAGATTGTGATCGAAATCGAAGGCGTAAAGCTTGAACTCGATCTTATGCATGGTCAAAAGACCGGTTTCTATCTCGACCAACGACATAATTATGGAATCGTCCCGGGGTACGCCCGCCACCGGCGTGTGCTGGATTGCTTCACAAACCAGGGAGCATTTGCGTTGACGTGTGCGCGTGCCCGGGCAAGGGAAGTGATCGGTGTTGAAGAAAGCGCTGAGAACATCGCCGCCGCGAAACGAAACAGCGCCCGCAACGAACTCAATGCGCGATGGATCGAGCAGGATGTCTTTCAATTCCTGCGCGCGGCTGAAAAAGCGGGAGCACAGTACGATCTGATTGTTCTCGATCCACCGTCGTTTACAAGGACCAAGAGCGGACTGCGCGACGCGTTGCGCGGTTATCGGGAATTGCACATGCGCGCATTCAAGCTGTTATCGAAAGATGGGTTGCTGGCGACTTTTTCATGTTCGCATCACGTGAGCGACGCGGCATTCTCCGAAACGATCACTGATGCGCTTGTGGATGCGCGGCGTTCTGCACGACGAGTGTGCCGGTTTGAGCAGGCAGCTGATCATCCAGTTCTGCCTACGATTCCCGAAACAGAATATTTCAGGGGTTTTCTTCTGGAGATGATGCCTGGACGCTGACACTGAAATGTCATCCTGAGCGAAGCGAAGGATCTCACGAAAATAGCTGAGTTCTTGTTACGAGGATCGCCGCTGCGGCAACAACGTGATGGACGCTTGCGTGATGCGCGCCGAATTGTGAGATCCCTCGCCGTCTGCGCAGCTCGAGATGATAGCGCAGAAATCTCTGGAATTCTTAAGGAGGCGACCTAATATCCGCTACGGCGAGCCCGGACGGCGTCGCGATTTGTCATGCCAGAAAAAGATCGACCGTTTGAACAAATGCTCGAGTTGAACGACGACGAAGCACTCTCTGCCGAGCATCTGGACTCGCAAGTGCAAAAGGCACAGGACCAACTGCTGCAGCTCAAACGCCAGCAGGAGCAGATCGAAAAGCAAAAACGCGAGCTGGAAGAATTAAGCCGGCGCCAGGAGGAATTGGAACATGGCCGGGCGGAAATGACCGATAAACTGACGCGCGCGCTGGTTGTGTTGGAGCGTGACGCGTACAGTGCGCAAAATCGGCTGGAGCAAATCCGATCGGCTCGGGAAAGTTTCGCGCAACATTTGGAGTTGATCGAAGCGATCGATCCCAGAAGCTGGAATCCGTCAGACTTGCACAAGGAACTGAGCCGGGCGTTGAGCACGGTGGACGACGCGCGCACCGAGTACAGCGAGCAACGCAGCCGGTTGCAAGCAGCCGAGGCGGCCACTGGCGAGTCATCGTTGCCGGACGCCGCGGCTGATGCGTATCAAAGCAGCAATGGCCGCTCATTTTTTCAATGGTTGCAGATCGGGCTCGCGCTCACCTTGCCGCTGATTATTTTCGGCGCGGTCGCCCTTCTGTTTTTCTTTTGGATGGCCAGCAAGTGATGGCGATGTTTCGGCGTCCACGCAGATCGAGCCCGCCGCTTCGCCGCAAGCAACAAGAGATAGCACGACAGGAGGCGGAGTTACATGACAAGCTCGACCGGCTCGAGCGCATGGTTACAAAAGGACGACCGATCCCGCAGAACAGATCTCCAGCGCAAGCGGCGGAAGAAGGAATAAGAGGCAACAAGACCACAAAACAATTTCAGGTCTCGCTCGCGCTAGACGGCGGACACTCCATCGGGGCAAGCCGACGTGCCAAGCGACCTCGTTCGATGCGCAAAGAACGGCGAGAGGGCCGGATCATTTTTCTCCTTCTTTTGACCGCGCTTGCGGCCGCAGTCATGTGGCTCATCAGCCACCTGCACTCTTGAATGCTAACCATGGCTAAACCTTCGGACCTCGATGTCACATACGTTGCCAGACTCGCGCGGATCAATCTGACTGAAGTCGAGGCGAAAGTTTTTCAGAAGCAGTTGGATGATGTGCTGCAGTACGTCGAAAAACTTGGTCAGGCGGACATAAGCGATGTGGAGCCGGCTGCGCATGCCCTCCCAATTTTTAATGTCTTCCGCGAGGACGCGCCGCGTGACTGGTTCACAGCGAAGCAAGCACTGAGCAACGCGCCTCGAAAGGCGAACGGCCTTTTTATCGTCCCAAAAGTGGTGGAATGACGGCGCAAGATCTGCCGGCGCTTAGCATTGCCGACCTGCAGTTGCTATTGCGTCGCCGCGAAGTTTCCCCACGCGAAGTAATCGATGCTTTGCGAGCTCGCATTGAAGTGGTTGATGGAGATATCGGCGCTTATCTCTCGCTCGACATGGACGCCGCCACGAACGAGGCGGACAAGGCGAATGTCGATCTCCCGCTGGGTGGCATCCCGCTAGCAATCAAAGACATCATCAGCGTAATGGGTCAGCCGTGCACCTGTGCGTCGAAGATCTTGCAGGGTTATCGCGCCACCTATGACGCGACCGTCATTCGGAAATTGCGCGCAGCGGGTGCGATTCCATTTGGAAAAACCAACCTGGACGAGTTCGCCATGGGTTCGTCCACCGAAAATTCCGCGCTGAAGCTGACGCGCAATCCGTGGGACTTGTCGCGCGTGCCGGGTGGCTCCAGTGGCGGGTCGGCAGCAGCAGTGGCCGCGGACGCTGCGTTCGGTGCGCTCGGCACAGATACTGGTGGCTCGATTCGGCAACCGGCTGCGCTTTCGGGTATTGTCGGCCTTAAACCGACTTATGGACGAGTTTCGCGATTCGGTCTGGTCGCGTTTGCATCCTCGCTCGATCAAATTGGGCCATTGACGAAAACTGTCCGTGACGCCGCCCTGATCATGAACGCGATCGCGGGTCATGATCCGCAAGACACGACCGCTCTCAATGAACCGGCGCCTGACTATGCCGCGAGGCTCGGAAACGATTTGCGCGGCGTCCGGTTGGGTTTGCCGAAGGAATATCTGATCGAAGGCATTGATCCGCAGGTGAGAGCTGCAATGAACGCCGCGGTGAAACAAATGAATTCGTTAGGCGCTGAAATTGTTGAGGTCTCATTGCCTACTACCGAATACGCAATCGCGGTCTATTACATTCTGGCTACTGCCGAAGCCTCGGCAAACCTCGCTCGCTTCGATGGTGTTCGTTATGGATATCGAGCGGAAAATCCCAAGGACATGCTCGATCTTTATGGCCGCACTCGCGAAGAAGGTTTCGGGCCGGAAGTGAAACGGCGCATTATTCTTGGCACCTACGTTTTGAGTTCTGGCTATTACGACGCCTATTATTTGCGTGCGCAAAAAGTGCGCGAGCTGATCCGCCAGGATTTCGCCAGCGCCTTCGAGAAAGTCGAAGCATTAATTTCGCCGACCTCACCGGTGCCCGCATTTACGTTAGGCGAGCGCGTGGCTGATCCGTTGCAAATGTACCTTGCCGACATCTTCACCATTGCAGCTAACCTGGCCGGGATTTGCGGAATCAGTGTGCCGTGTGGTTTCGCCGAAGTCGATGGGCAGCGCCTGCCGATCGGATTGCAGTTGTTAGGCAAAGCGCTCGATGAAGCGCGCATTTTGCAGATCGCGGACGCGTACGAACAGAGCACCGACTGGCACAAGGCGCGTCCGCCAATCGCTACTGCAATGCCCAAAGCGTGAGGGATTCAATCGTGGCCCCGAATACGTTCGGGACGCTTAACCAACGACTCAGCGGCTCGCTCGGGCTTCGTACCATGCTGCTCATCTTTATCGCGGCGGCGACTGTGTTTTCCGCGCTGCCGCTGTTGCATTACTTTCGCGGCGGCCACCTCTTTGATTACAAGCTCTGGTACGACACCGGCAAACATGTGCTCGCGGGCGACGAGATTTTTTTCTTTCGTTCGGGGAAGTACGATTTCATGTATCCGCCGCCCTGCGCGCTTTTTCTCGGAGGCGCGAGCCTGCTTGGCCAGGGCGGGTTGATTTTTCTTCTGGTTGCCATCAACTCGGCGGCTTGGTTTTGCAGCGCAAAGCTGAGCGCCGTTCTTGCTACAGCCCACCGATACACAACAAGCCCGTGGTTATATGTCCTTCCGAGCTTGCTGGTGATCGTTTATATCTGGTCGAGTTACCACCTGGGTCAGCCGAACCTCGCTTTGCTTGCACTGATGATTGGCGCTTTTGTTGCGTTGCGCGAAGAGCGCGAGATTTTCGCCGGTGGCCTGATCGCAACTGCTGCGGCCATTAAGGCTTTTCCGGTAATTGCGATCATTTATTTACTTTATCGGCGTTACTGGACTGCAATAGCCAGCCTCGTGGTGGCACTGGTATTTTTACTGCTCCTTCTACCCGCGTCATTTCGAGGATTTGAGCGAGCGTGGCGCGATCTCGAGAAGTGGAGCGCCGGAATGTTGAAATACAGCGAAGTCAGCGTGGCGCAGCGCCCGATGCGCAGCTACACATGGAAAAATCAATCTCTCGTTGGCGTTAGCAATCGCTTGCTTCGCCATGTCGATGCGGACGCTGCTTCCGCGCCGCATCAGCCGGTTTACGTCAACTTCGCAGATCTGAAATTTCCGGTCGTCAACACCATCGTCATCGCCTTCGCGCTCGTGCTGGGTACAATATTCGTCGCAGTTCTGCCTCAGCGCGGCATGCGGACGGCGGAGAGCGACGCGATTGAGTTCGCTCTGCTCTTGTTGCTGATCCTGATGATCACGCCGCTTTCATTCGGCTACTTCTTTTGCTGGCTCATGCTGCCATTTGCGGTAGTCACCCAACGAGTGCTCCTCGGAAAAGGCTCTGCCATTGTATGGTGGAGTTTGCCCGCGCTCGCGTTGCTCGCGCTCGGCTTAATATTTCCGCGCGGCGCCCAGCTTTACGGAAACACATTTTTTGCCACGCTGCTGCTGTTTATCGGACTTGCGACCGACCTTTTAGACTTTAAACGCACCGGTCAGCCGATAGCGGCATAGCTTGGGTTAGATTCACTCGCCAAGCTCAAGAGACTCGCTGACCGCTTCGAATATAGGGCGATAGCCCTCAAAATCTTTTTCGGGAGCCACCATTGTTAGCAACACGGCTGTGGAGTACGACGCGCTGCTACACCAAATATGGCGACCGGATCGACCCTTGGAAACTAAATATACTGGACTAGTTTCCCCTTAGTGATAAGACTACGGTGGATATGAAGCGAGCACACAAACTGGCGCCACGAAGCCGAAAGCACGATCCCAACTGGCAGCGAATTGTCGATGCTGCGCGGGTGCACTTTTTCAGTCACGGATTCCGCAGTGTCACCATGGATGATCTGGCGGCGGAGCTGGGCATTAGCAAGAAAACGCTCTACGCGCATTTTCCGGGCAAGTTCGATCTGCTCGAGGCTGTGCTGGCCGATAAATTCGCAGGTGTCGAAGCGACGCTGAAGGAAGTTACTCGAGCGCACCCGCACGATTTTCCAGCGACTTTGCAGGAGTTGTTAGCCGGTACGCAACGCGAATTGGATGAGATTAAGCCGCCGTTCGTGCGCGATATGCGCCAGAAAGCGCCGGAGGTCTTCAAAGTTGTCGAACGCCGTCGTGCCGCCCTCCTCCAGCGCTACTTCGGAAAATTTTTTGGCGAGGGGCAACGGGCGGGAATGGTGCGCAAGGATGTTCCAGCCAAACTGATCATCGAAATTTTACTGGCGATGGTTCAATCGATCATGAATCCACCGAAGATGGAGGAGCTTGGGATGATGCCGAAGGAAGGCTTCACCGGGATTCTTAAAATTATTCTCGAAGGCGCGCTCACAGCAAAAGGGCGAAAAGCGTGAATCCGTCATTCGTCGGGAAAGATCAGCGATTGGTGCGCGCAGCGGGAACTTTGACGTTACTTCTTTTGCTCGTCAGTTGCGGTGATCGCGGGAAGGCGGTTTCGGGAACGATCGAAGTGGACGAAGCGCATGTAGGCCCGCGCGCGGGTGGACGCGTGGAGAAAATTTTTGCATGGGAAGGCGATCATTTGCACGAAGACCAAGCGATCGTACAACTGGATGCTTCAGAGCTGCGCGCCCGTCGCGATCTTGCCGCCGCCCAAATCGATACGGCCATTCACGACGCAGACGCGCAGGAAGCGCAATTGCAATTCCTGCGCGACGATGCCCGACGTCAGCAGGACCTGCTGAAACGTAAAGTCGTATCTCCAAATGATGCTGAGCGTGCCGACAGCGCGGCGAAGTCGCAGGAGAAAAATTTGGCCGCCGCGAAGATGCGGGTTGCGCAGGCGCGTGCACAGCTCGCCGATATCGACGCGCAGCTGGCGGAAATGCAGGTGATTGCCCCGGCCGATTCCGTTTTGGAAGTGCTCAGCGTGAAAGTAGGCGATGTGCTGCCGGCTAATCGCGAAGCCGCCACACTGCTCCTGACCGGCCATCTTTGGGTCCGCGTTTATGTTCCGGAATCCTGGCTGGGTTTGATCAAACTCGGCGAGCACGTCCGCGTCCGCGTCGATTCGTTTCCGCACACGGATTTCGACGGCGTCGTCGAACAAATAAATCGGCAGGCAGAGTTTACCCCGCGCAACGTGCAAACAGTCGCGGACCGGATCAAACAGGTGTTTGGAGTGAAGGTCCGTTTGCCGAGCGACGACGACCGTTTGCGCGCCGGAATGGCTGCAGATGTTTACTTTCCAAATGCGAAATGATGGTTAACCACGAAGAGCACGAAGGTCACGAAGGCCAGAATAAAATTTGAAGCAAACTTTGGATTTCTTCGTGTTCTTCGCGTCCTTCGTGGTGATTTAATATGGCGCTACAGCAACAGCCAATGATCGAAGTTGAAAGGCTAACGAAGCGCTTCGGCACAGTCACGGCTGTCGATCACGTTTCGTTTTCGGTCGGAAAGGGATCGATCTTCGGCTTTCTCGGTCCGAACGGTTCCGGGAAAACAACCGTGATCCGGATGCTATGCGGGATTCTGGAGCCGAGCGACGGCACGGGGCGAATCGGCGGCCACGACATCGTGCGAGATGCCGAGCCGATCAAAGAAATGATTGGCTACATGTCGCAGAAATTTTCGCTCTATGACGAGTTGACGGTGAATGAGAACCTCATCTTTGCCGGGAAGCTTTATGGCCTGAGCGGCCGCGAATTGAACCAGCGGCGCGACGAAATGATCGCCACGACGCATCTTGAGCCGTACATCGACAGGCGGGCCGGGCAGCTTTCCGGTGGCTGGCGTCAACGGCTGGCCATGGCGTGCTCGCTCATGCACAGGCCGAGCGTGCTCTTTCTTGATGAGCCGACTGCTGGCATCGATCCGGTCGCGCGGCGCGAACTCTGGGATTTGCTCTTCGAGTTCGCTGGTAAAGGCATGACGCTTTTTGTGACGACCCATTACATGGACGAAGCGGAGCGCTGCGATCATGTGGGCTACATTTACATGTCGAAACTGATCGTATGCGGTGAGCCGGACGACTTAAAAAAACTGCCGGAGGTAAATCCGCCGGGAACGCGCCGGCTCGATGTGACTTGCGATCATGTGACCACGGCATTGCATGCCATGCACGAGATGCGCGGAGTACGCAGCGCTACCGTCTTTGGCCAATCGATGCATTTGTTGGTCGATGAAAACGTCAAGCGCGCCCAAATTGAGGAACAATTGCTCAAAGTCGGGATTGGTCATGTCGAGATTCATGTAATCGGCCCTTCGCTCGAGGACGTGTTTGTCGAGCTTTCGGCCAAGCATGCCGTTGAACAACAAAAGGCCGCGTGATGAAACACAAATTGTTTCGCGGCCTCGGCGCAATTTTGTTCAAGGAATTCATCGTCGTCGCGCGCGATCCGCTAACTCTCTTTTTCTTTTTTTTCCCGCCGTTGATCGAGATGATTGCATTCGGCTACGCGCTCGATAACGACGTCAAACACATGGCAATGCTCGTTTTCAACGAAGATCGCACCGTCGAGAGCCGTCAGTTGATCGACCGTTTCGTAAACACGGAGACATTTCGCGTAGTGGGTGAAGTGCAAAGTTTGGAGCAGCTCAAGAGCGAAATGCGCAAAGGCCGCGCCTATGCTGCGCTCGATATCCCGCCGAACTTTACTCGCGAATTGTTGGCAGGCCACTCCGCGCAGGTGCAACTGCTTGTCGATGGCTCCAATTCCACGACGGCGTTGCAGGCTCTTCAGACTGGACTCGGCGTGGCGTTGACCCAATCAATGGAATCGCTTTTGCGTGAAACCGGCCGGAAGGGGATGCCGATCGATGTTCGTCCTCAAATGCTTTACAACCCAGCCATGCGCGCGCCGAACTTTTTTGTGCCGGGCGTGATTGGCGTCGTTTTGCAAATTGGGACGACAGTTGCGGCCGCCATGGCGCTGGTGCGTGAACGGGAACGCGGCACGCTCGAGCAATTGCTGGTGAGCCCCTTAAGCCGCGCGGGCCTGATGCTCGGAAAGCTGGTTCCGTATTTGTGTATCGGCATGGCAATGGCGGTGGTTTTGTTCACCATTATGCGGTTTGTGTTTTTCGTTCCAATCGTGGGCAATGTCTTCGCGATGATGTTTTCCACGCTCGTCTATGTGTTTGCATTACTGAGCCTGGGTTTGCTCGTTGGGACCAGGGCCGAAAACCAAATGCAGGCGCTCCAAATGTCGATGGTGTTCCTGTTACCAAGCGTCTTCTTTTCCGGATTCATTTTCCCACGGGAAACCATGCCGTGGATTTTTTACGCGCTCGGCGCGCTCTTTCCCACGACATATTTCATCGCACTCATGCGCGCGATTATTTTGCGCGGCGCGACGCTCCTGGAATACTGGCAGAACCTTGTTGTCCTGATGGTGATGTCGATCTTGCTGTTCAGTTTCTGCGCGTTGCGATTTCGGAGAAAAATTGCGTAAGCGCACAGGTGCGTTCCAGTTGTGTTGCGATCACTTCTTTTCAGCGCTCTGCGCATTGCTATCGCGGTCGCCGCGGTTTTGGCGTTACTCTGGTGGTTTGGAGTGAGAATGCCCGGCAAGAATATTTTGAAGGCTGCACCGCTGTCGACCGATGAAGTTGCGCTTCGTGAAGAACTCCGTGCCAGTGTGCAAAAGTTGGCTGGAGAAATCGGCGAACGCAACATGTGGCATTACCCGCAGCTCAATGCCGCTGCTAATTTTATCGAAAATTCTTTTTCACGCGCTGGTCTCCGAACGCGCCGCGACAGTTACGACATGCACGGGCGGGCCTGCCACAATATCGAAGCTGAAATTGCCGGCGCTCGTCCCGAGATTCTTCTGATCGGTGCGCATTACGATTCGGTATTTGGCTCACCGGGCGCGAATGATAACGGCACCGGCGTGGCTGCAACCCTCGCGTTGGCGCAGCGCTTTGCCGGCAGAAAGCCAGAACACACATTGCGCTTTGTCGTGTTTGTGAACGAGGAGCCACCCTATTTTTTGTCCGATGAAATGGGCAGCTTTATTTACGCCGGCAGATGCAAAGCGCGCGGCGACAAAATCTCGGGCATGATCAGCCTCGAAACGATCGGTTATTTTTCCGACGCGCCGCATTCGCAAACCTATCCGTCGCCGGGACTGGGTATCTTTTATCCGAAAGTCGGCAACTTCATCGGATTCGTCAGCAACGTTCAGTCGCGGGCGTTGCTGCGTCGCGTAGTCGCGCTCTTTCGCAAACATGCAAAGATTCCGTCCGAAGGCGCGGCGCTTCCGGCATTTATTCCCGGCGTTAGTTGGTCCGACCAATGGTCATTCTGGCGGTACGGCTACCCAGGACTAATGGTCACCGATACCGCGCCGTTTCGTTATCCACATTACCATTCATCGAGCGACACACCCGACAAGCTCGATTACGATCGCTTCACCCTCGTGGTCAGCGGCATGGAGAAAGTCATCGAAGACCTGGATAAATCGTAGCGTTGGGGCCTAGAGCATTACGCCGCGCATGATTACGAGGGCGATGCTGAAATAAATAATTAGTCCGGTCACATCGACCAGCGTTGCGACAAATGGGGCGGAAGACGCTGCAGGATCAGCACCGACTCTGCGCAGGATGAAGGGAAGCATGGACCCGGAGAGCGTTCCCCAAAGCACGACGCCGACGAGCGCGATGCCGACTGTGAGCGCGACGAGCGGCCAATGCGCACCATACGGCTGTTGATGCAAATATTGTTCGCCGACGATTGCCCATGCGCCCACGCGCACGACACCGATCGCTCCGAGGATAGCTCCTAAGAAAAGACCGGCTTGCAGTTCGCGGCGCATCACCTGCCACCAATCACGGAGAGTCACTTCGCCAAGCGCCATGGCTCGAATCATCAAAGTGGATGCTTGTGATCCAGAGTTGCCGCCGCTTGAAATGATAAGCGGCAGAAACAACGCGAGCACAAGGGCTTTGGCCAGTTCCGCCTGATAATTTGCCATCGCCGTCGCGGTCAACGTTTCTCCCAGAAACAGGATGACGAGCCAGCCGGCGCGTTTGCGCACCATGCGCCAGAGGGGAATCCGCATGTACGGCTCGTCCAGAGCCTCCATGCCACCGAATTTCTGGATGTCCTCGGTAGCTTCGGCTTCGGCGACGTCCAGCATGTCGTCGATCGTCACGATGCCGACGAGCACGCCGCTCGAGTCAACGACCGGCAGCGCCGTGCGATCATATTTGCGAAACACATTCAGCGCGTCCTGCTGGGAGTCCGTCGCGTTCAACGTAACGAAGACCTTTTCCATCATGTCGCGGACGGCCGACCCGAGGGGTCTGAGCAAAAACTCACGCATCCGAATATCGTCGATCACCTTGCCGCGCTCATCGACCACGTAAATCACATTGAGCGTCTCGCTGTCGTGGCCGTGTTCGCGGATGTAATCGAGCACTTGCTGCACAGTCCAATCTTCTTTCACCGCGATGAAATCAGGGGTCATCAAACGGCCTACGCTGTCTTCTGGATAGCCCAGCAGTGATTGCGCGATTCGCCGTTCCTCGGGCGTAAGCAGGCGGATCAGTTGCCGCGCCGCGGCGCTCGGCAACTCCTCGAGAAACGCCGTGCGATCGTCTGGCGACATTTCATTGAGAATGGCCACGACCTGTTCATGAGCCATGGCGTGCAGCAGTTTCTGTTGCGCATCGAAATCGAGATATTCAAAAACATCGGCCGCCAGCGTATGCGGCAGAACACGAAAGATGATGACCTGTTCGTCTTCCGGCAGATCAAGGATCACTTCGGCAACATCGGCTGGCGGCCATTCACGAAATACCTCGCGCAGCGCGCCGAAGTTACGCGCCTCGATCAAGCTCCTGATTTCGGGTTCTAAAATTTTGCCGACCATAACCGTTGTTCGCGCGCGGCTGCCGCCGAGTTTTAACACTCAGATTTGACAAGCGCAATGGTAGGGTCATCGCGCTGCGATGACTCCCGAAAGGTTTCGGGACAGCCGGCCTCTCTACCTCTGCGCTTGGCATTTGCCTGAAACGTTCGAAAATAAAGCTAATGCCGGCAGTTGCTACAGCCTCAATGATTCGGCGTGAGATTGGCGACGACCAAATCTGCGTGCTGACCTTCGATCGCCCTGAGTCGGGCGCGAATATTTTCGACGCCGCCACGCTCGAGGAACTAAATGAACATCTCGATTTCGTTGAGCATGAGGCGTCGCTGCGTGGCCTGATTATCGCGTCGGCAAAAAAATCGATCTTCGTCGCGGGCGCAGATTTGAAGACGCTGTTGCAACAGGCGCAGTCGGGCGATATGCGCGAATTCATTGCAAAAGGGCAGCGAATCTTTGGCCGACTTGCCAATCTAAAGATCCCGACAGTTGCCGCTATCCACGGCGCATCCGCGGGCGGCGGTTACGAAGTCGCCCTGGCGTGCGATTATCGAATCGCAACCGATGATCCGGCCACGAGGATTGGGCTTCCCGAAACTACACTCGGACTAATTCCCGCATGGGGCGGTTGCACGCGCCTGCCCCGCTTGATCGGTGCCGAAAAGGCTGCTGACGTGATTCTGAAAGGGAAACTTTATTCTGCTCAGGAAGCTTTGAAGCTCGGTTTGCTCGATGAAATTGCGCCGCGCGATCAGCTCATCCATCGCCCAAAGGAACGATTGCGCGTCGGAAAACGCAAAATGGAGGGCGGATCTCCTGGGACGCCAGCCTCGCTGGCCCCTCCACGGCAACACGGAAATCCGGCGCCAGAACGCGCTTGCCAAATCATCAATAAGACTCTTTCGATTTCGCCTGATGAGTCGTCACGGATGGAGCTGGAGGCGATTGTGGAGCTTGGCAAAACGGAATCGACGCAGAACCTGATCCGGAATTTCTTTTTGGCGGAGAAATACAAGAAAGGATCTTCGAGAACGCCGGCCGAAAGAGTGATACACGCGGCTGTGATCGGCGCGGGCGTGATGGGCTCAGGCATCGCGCAATGGCTAAGTTCTCGCGGCGTCACGGTGATTCTGCGCGACATCGCTCGAGAACAGATCGACCGCGGTTTGGCGAACATCGAAAAAATCTACGCCGACGCGGTCAAGCGCGGCTTGATGACGGAGGAAAAAGCAAAAGAAGGTCGCGCCCGGATTTGTGGCTCGACCGCTCCCATGGAGTTGCGCGATGTGCGATTCGTGATCGAAGCCGCCTCGGAAAAACTAAGCGTCAAGAAAGAGGTTTTCCGCGAGCTGGCGATGGAAGCCGGTCCGAAGACCATTATCGCCACCAACACTTCGGCGCTTCCGGTCAGCGAACTCGCCGACGTTACGGTCTCGCCCGAGCACGTCATCGGATTGCATTTTTTTAATCCGGTCAGCCGGATGAAACTGGTGGAAGTTGTCATTGCGAAGGAGACTTCGGATGGGACGCGCGAGCGAAGCCTGGCCTTTGTGCGACAAATCGGAAAACTGCCGGTGATTGTGCGCGACAGGCCGGGTTTTCTGGTCAACCGCGTTTTGTTCCCTTATCTGCTCGATGCCGCCGAGCTTTTCGAAGCCGGCCTCGACGCGGAGAAGATCGACAACGCACTTGTGAAATGGGGCATGCCCATGGGACCGCTGCGGTTGATCGACGAAATCGGTGTCGATATCGCGATCGATATCGGCGACACACTTGAGAAAGCTTACGGCCGCCGCGATCACGTTTCGGCCGTCCTTCTCTGGTTGCGCGACGGACAGATGCTTGGACGGAAGAGTGGCGCCGGTTTTTACAAATACGAGGGCAAAGTCCAGGCGCCCAACGACTCGCTCACTCAGTGGCGCCGCGCGTTGCACGGCGAACTCGAAGGCGCCGAGGGCCCGAATATTCCACCGGATCGGCACCGCGATCCCCGTTTGCGGTTGAACGAAGAGGCGCTCGCGCACCGGCTTGTCTTTCTGATGGTGAATGAGGCCGCGCGTTGTGTGGAGGAGAAAGTAGTCGATTCCCCGGAGGACGCGGACTACGGAATGATTCTGGGGACCGGCTTCGCGCCGTTCCGTGGTGGGCCGTTGCGTTTCGCCGAACATTTCGGACTGAGCAAAATTGTCGATGAACTCGAAAGGCTGGCGCAAAGCGAAGAGAAATTTTCGCCATGTGAGATTTTGCGGAAGCATGCGCGGGAGAGCACGAAATTTTATGAGAACTGACGTGGCACAGGCATCTTGCCTGTGGGGCAGGCGGGCGTCTCGCCTGCCGATTTACAGTTCCCAGACACCAGGCAAGATGCCCGGTGTCCCCACAGACAAGATGTCTGTGCTACCATGAAATCCCCGCTCGAAGCGCCGGAGAAATCCCGCAGTCGCGGGACTGAGGAAACCAGCGCGAAGTCGGCCGGACGGACGGACTCGTCCCGTGGCGAGCCGCAAACGCCGGCGCCGGTCATAGACACCTCGAAGATGGCGAAAGGCCAGCGCGAAGCGCTCGAGCTGGCCGAGGCTGCGCGCGATCCGCTCGAGGACCGCGGCAGTTTCGCCAGCAACCTGTTTGTCGGCCGCTACGATTTCTCGCGGATCCATCCTTATCCGGCGCAAACGGCCGAGGACCGCGCGGCGGGCGAGGAATTTCTTGCCACTCTGCAAAAATATCTGCGCGAAAACATCGATGCCGACGAAATCGATCGGACGGGCGAAATACCGCAAAAGAACATCGATGATCTTTTCGCGATGGGTGCGTTCGGGGTGAAAATCCCGAAGCAGTACGGCGGCCTCGGTTTATCACAGGTCAATTACGGACGCGCGGCGATGTTGCTCGGAAGCTGGGATGCAAATGTCACTGCGCTCGTCTCCGCGCATCAATCGATCGGCGTGCCGCAACCGTTGCTCCTTTTTGGGACTGAGGAACAAAAGAAAAAGTATCTGCCGCGCGTCGCGCGCCACGAGATTTCTGCCTTCGCGCTGACGGAATGGAATGCCGGCTCGGACCCGGCGAACATGAGTCTCCGCGCCGAGCCGACCGAAGACGGCTCAGTGTTCATCCTCAACGGCGAAAAACTCTGGTGCACGAATCTGATCAAGGCCGGCGTGCTTGTGGTGATGGCACGCACGCCGTCGAAAATGGTCGGTGGGCGCGAGCGCAAACAGATCACCGCGTTCATTGTCGATGTCGATTCGCCCGGACTCGAGATTACATATCGCTGCCATTTCATGGGTTTGCGCGCGCTTTACAACGGCATCGTGAAATTCACCAATGTCCGGGTGCCGCGCGAAAACATGATCGCGAAGGAAGGTCAGGGATTGAAGGTCGCGCTCACGACCCTCAACACGGGACGCCTAACGCTTCCAGCTGCGTGCACGGGTTTATCCAAGCGCTTGCTAGAGATCTGCCGGAAATGGGCGAGCGAACGGATTCAATGGGGCGTGCCCATCGGCAAACACGCCGCGATTGCGGGAAAAATCGCGGAGATGGCCGGGAACGTGTTCGCGATGGAAGCGATGACGTTTCTCACGTCCGCGCTGGTCGATCGGAAAGCAGGTGACCTGCGCATCGAAACCGCGATGTGCAAAATGTGGGCCACTGAAACCACCTGGCGCATTGCCGATGAGGCCATGCAGGTACGTGGAGGACGCGGCTATGAAACAGCGCACTCGCTCGCCGGGCGCGGCGAGGAGCCGGTGTCGGTGGAACGTTTGCTGCGTGATTGCCGCATCAACATGATTTTCGAAGGGTCGAGCGAAATCATGCGGCTATTTATCGCGCGCGAAGCGCTCGATCCGCATTTGAAAGTGGGCGGCGCGATTTTTAACACGCAACTGCCGATGTCCGATCGCGCGAAAGCTGTCTTCAGTTCCGGAAAATTCTATGCCGGTTGGTATCCGCGCCAGTGGTTGCCGAACGGCGCGCGCAAGATCGACAATTTGCAC
>Ga0209058_1001631_pt1 | contig 19011 bp, 9 predicted proteins | sample GraSoiAngelo_147_FD_185904 | JGI IMG/M metagenome (GOLD analysis project Ga0209058, IMG submission 185904) | Grasslands soil microbial communities from the Angelo Coastal Reserve, California, USA - 14_1009_05_40cm (SPAdes) (version 2) | ecosystem: Environmental > Terrestrial > Soil > Grasslands ... | reverse complement strand
TTCGCTACGAGGGGCCGAAGGGCGGTCCGGGGATGCGCGAGATGCTGTCGCCCACGTCGGCGCTGATCGGGGCGGGGCTGGGGGACGCGGTCGGGCTCATCACCGACGGGCGATTCTCGGGCGGCACATACGGCTTGGTGGTCGGCCACGTCTCGCCCGAGGCGGCGGTCGGCGGACCGATCGCGCTCGTGCAGGAGGGAGATCGCCTCACTATCGACGCGGAGCGTCGGCGCCTCGACGTGGACCTGTCGGAGGCGGAGTTCGCCCGGCGCCGGGCGGGCTGGAAGCCGCGCGCGCCGGTGTACACCTCGGGGGTGCTGGCGAAATATGCGAAGCTAGTGTCGAGCTCGAGCCTGGGGGCGGTGACCGACGGCTGAAGTTGACCAATTTGGTCAAATGCGGTATCGTTCGTACATGCGTCGTCGCAAGAAAACCCCTTCGGTGCGAGAACCCGTGAGCCTGTACGAGGCGAAGACCCATCTCTCCGAGCTGGTCGAGCAGGCCGCCCAGGGGCGGGAGATCATCATCGCCAAGTCCGGCAAGCCCAAGGCCCGCCTGGTCCCGCTCGCCCCCAAAGACACGCGCCACATGCGCAAGTACGGATTGGGGAAGGGGAGGGGCTGGATCGCCGACGATTTCGACGCGCCGCTGCCGCCCGAAATCTTGCGGTTGTTCACCGGCGAATCCGAGTGAGGCTGCTGCTCGACACCAACGCGCTGGTTCGGTGGCATCTGAAGAAACTTCGGCCCGCTTCCGTTCGCACGGTGGAGCGGGCCGAACTCGTTGTGGTGAGCGCCATCAGCGCGTGGGAGATCGCCATCAAGGGAGCCGTAGGCAAGCTGGACCTCAAGGACACGGTTGAAGACATCGTGGCACGCAATCGTTTTCTCCCCCTTCCGGCGACCATACGTCACGGGGACCTGCTGCGTGACCTGCCACGCCACCACAGCGACCCCTTCGACCGCCTGCTGATCGTGCAGGCGCTGGAGGAAGGGCTCACGATCCTCACCTCGGATCGGGCGTTCGAGCGGTATCGAGTGCCGGTGGTGTGGGCGTGAGAGAAGCGGGCGCCCGGGCTGGGACCCACGCCTGATTCCCACGCTGAAGCGTGGGCTCGGCGAGGCAACGCTGAAGCGTGGTGTGCTGTAGCAGCGCCGCCAGCGGGCGCTCCTACTCGTAGCGGAGTGCCCGCACCGGATCCACGAGGGAAGCGCGTCGGGCCGGAACGTAACCTGCGCCGAACGCCACCAGCGTGAGCAGCGCGGCGGCGAGCGCGAACACCACGGGATCGTGCCCCTCGAGCCCGTAGAGGAGCGAGCGCGCGGCACCCCCCAAACCCAGCGCCCCCACTAAGCCGATCCCACCGCCCACCAGCATCATGCCGGAGACCTGGCGCAGCACCAGCGCGCGCACCCGCCCGGAGCCGGCACCCAAGGCCATGCGCACGCCGATCTCGCGCGTGCGCTGGGCCACGGTGTAGGCCAGGACGCCGTACAGGCCCACCGCGGCGAGCAGAGTGGCAAGCAGGGCGAACGACGCGGACAGAACGCTGATCATCCGGTCCACCGAGAAGTTTTCTCGGACCTGCTGCGGCATGGTCTTGAGGCCCTCCAACGGAAGGCCGGGCTCGAGCTGCTTGAGGGCGGCCGGGAGCGCACGCAGCAGCGCCGCGGGCGCGGCGGACCGCACGTAGAAGTTCATCCGTTCCACATGTGTGTCCTGTAGCCACGGCGTGTAGAACAACGGCGGCACCGCCTCCTTGACACTGGCGTACTTGACGTCGGGAATGACGCCGACGATCTGGATATTCAGTGAGTCGGGCCCGCGCGTGGACATGAACTTGCCCACGGCGTGCTCGCCCAGGTTGAACTTCTTCACGAACGCCTGGTTCACCACGGCGACCCGGGGCGCCCCCCGATGGTCCGCCAGAGTGAACTCGCGGCCGGCGCGCAGCGGCACGCCCAGAGTGGCGAAGTAGGCGGCGCCGACCTCGTTGTACGCCGCGTTGATGTCCATGCCGGGCCCGGACGGAAACCCCTGCACGTGGACGTCCGTCCTCCACTCGCCTCCGGACAGGAGCGGGACCATCGAACTGGTCACGCCGCTCACGCCGGGGATCGCGCCCACCTCGTCCTCCACCCGGCCATAGAGCAGCAGGGCGCGGGCGCTGTCGTAGCCGCTCCGTTCCGGCGCGATGCTGAACGTGACCACGTCGACGACATGCACACCAAGATCCACCCGGGTCACGTTGACCAGGCTCTTCAGGAACAGGCCTGCGGCGATGAGCAGCGTAGTGGCCAGGGCGAGCTGGGCCGTGACCAGAGCCGCCCGGAACCGGGCGGCGCTCCGTGCTCCGGAGATCTGACCGGCGTTGGCTCGAATGGCTGTGACCAGCTCGGTGCGGGTGCTGTGCCAGGCCGGGAACATGCCGAACACGATCCCCGTGGCGAGCGCGAGCACAGCCGCAAATACCAGCACCGCGGGCTCGAGACCGAACCGCAGCGTGTCTCGCACCTCGGGTGGGGCGAGCGCGGCGATGCTAGTCAGCGTCCAGGTGGTCACGAGCAGACCTGCGAGCGCGCCCAAGAAGGCGAGGAGCACCGACTCGGTGAGCAACTGGATCATGACCTGGCGGCGGCTCGCGCCGAGGGCCAGACGGACGCCCATCTCCATAGCGCGGCCGGCGCCGCGCGCCAGCAAGAGATTCGCGATATTGGCGCACGCGATGAGGAGCACGATCCCGGTGACGCTGAACAGCATGAGCAACGGCGTCTGCGCGTCGCGGTGCATGGAGCTCTGCCCCCGCGAGCCCGGAGTGAGGACGACCCGCTTCATCCGGAACTTGGCCATGAACTGATCACTCATGCCCTTGTAGAGCGGCGCCTCGACGTCGGTCATGATGGAGCGGTAGAGCGGGTCGAGGCCGGCGCTGGCCTGCGCCAGGGACACTCCCGGCTTCAGGCGCCCGAAGACATAAGTCCAGTAGTCCCGACGATTCTCGAACCCGCGGAACCCGGGCGAGAGCACACCCCGCATGCTGATCGGCACGAACACCAGCGGGTCGATGCCGAGCGTGGTCCCCTGAAAGGCCCGGGGGGCCACGCCCACGATGGTCATCGCCTGTCCATTGACGCGCAGCGGGCGGCCCAGGACTCCAGGATCACTCCCGAACTGGGACTGCCAATAGCCGTAGCCGAGCACCGCGACGTAGTTGGTGCCGGTCCCCTGGTCGTCGGCCGGCCCGAGGAGGCGTCCGAGAGCGGGACGCAGGCCGAGGGTCGGGAAGTAGGACCCCGAGACGTACATCCCCTCCCCCGTCGTCGACTGGTCGCGATACGACAGACTGACGCCGAAGGCCAAATGCGCGGCGAGTCCGCTGAATACCGTCTGCGTTCGCTCGAGGTCCCGGAACGTCGGGTAGCTGAACACCACGTCGCAGCTTCCCGCCTGCCCGCACAACATGGAACCGGATTTAGGGAAAGGGTCCGCGAGGTTGACGAGCCGGTCCGGGTCGGGCACCGGGAGCTTACGAAGCAAGATCTGATCGAAGAGGGAAAAGATGGCGGCATTGGCCCCGATGCCGAGCGCGAGGGAAACGACCGCGATGCCGGTGACGAACGGGGTCTTGAAGAGGGTGCGGAAGGTCAGTGTGAGGTGTCGCATCCAGGGTCCCGGGGCGAAACGTCTCAGGCCGGAGCGGGCAAGCGCCGTGCCATATCGTGCGAGCTTACGGCCAACCATCTTGCGCGTGACGGACTGGATGGGAAGTGTCCGCTTGTGGGATTCGCCATCCCACAACCGCACGCCTCGCGCACCGTGTGAAGCGCGACTCCTGCCCGCACCCCGTTTGTCGGTAACCGGTTAGCTTCGCACATCCCCTGGTACGATCTCTGCCTAGTCGAGGGCTCGTGGACATTCCGCGCCCCCAAACTTCGAAGCGACGGCGACAAGTGGTACAGGGCGGCATCGCCGCCGGCGCGGTCGTGCTGGTCACGGTCTTCCTGACGAGCTTGAAGCCCGCCGCGCCGACTGTGGACCGGGCGACGCTGTGGGTCGATTCGGTGCGCCGCGGCGAGATGGTGCGCGAGGTGCGCGGGCCCGGCACGCTCGTGCCCGAGCACATCCGGTTCATCACGGCGCTCGCCGCCGGCCGCGTCGATCGGGTGCTCGCGCAACCGGGCCAGCATGTGAAGCCCGAAACCGTATTGCTCGACCTTTCCAACCCCGATGTGCAGATCCAGGCGCTCCAGGCCGAGCAGCAGTTGGCGGCAGCCCGCGCCGAGCTCGTGAGCCAGCGAACCAACCTCGAGAATCAACGTCTGACCCAGACGGGAGTCGTTGCAACCACGCGCACCGAGTACTTGAACGCCAAGCGAGAGGCCGAGGTCGCGGAGTCGCTCGGCGCGCACGGCGGCATGTCGCGCAATGAGGCGGCGCTGGCCCGGGACAAGGCGGTGGAGTTCGAGACGCGCTATCGCATCGAGCAGGAGCGTCTGGCGCTCATGGCCGAAACGATCGACTCCCAGCTCGCGGTGCAGCGGTCTCAGGTGGACCGGCTGCGTGCCGTCGCGGAGTTCCAGCAGAACGTGCTGCGGTCGCTGCAAGTCCGGGCGGGCGACTCGGGCGTGGTCTCCGACTTGACCCTCCAGCTCGGCCAGTACGTGCTCGGCGGGACGATGCTCGCCAAGGTGGTCCAGCCCGGGAAGCTCAAGGCGGTGCTCCAGATCCCCGAGACGCAGGCGAAGGACGTGACGATCGGCCTGAAGGCGGCGATCGACACGCGCAACGGGATCATTCCCGGTCACGTCATCCGGTTCGATCCGAATGCGATCAACGGCACTGTGGCGGTGGACGTGGCGCTCGAGGACACGGTCGCGGGGATGCGCCCCGACCTCTCTGTGGACGGGACGATCGAGGTCGAGCGGCTCGAGCACGTGCTCTACACTGGGCGGCCGGCCTACGGCCAGCCCAACAGCACGATCGGAATGTTCAAACTCACCGATGACGGGCACTACGCGACGCGGGTGCAGGTGCAGGTGGGGCGCAGTTCGGTCAACACGATCGAGGTCATGCGTGGCCTCAATGTGCGCGATTCGGTGATCCTGTCGGACATGTCGCAGTGGGACAACGTGGACCGAGTGAGGATCAAGCGATAGGAGACGCGATGGCCAGCAACGGCTCGCTCATTCAGCTCCAGGGCATCAAGAAGGTCTTCTACACCGACGAGGTGGAGACCCATGCGCTCGCGGACGTGCATCTCGAGATCAAGGAGGGCGACTACGTCTCGATTGCGGGGCCGTCGGGGTGTGGGAAGACCACGCTCTTGTCGCTGCTCGGCCTGCTCGATACGCCGACCGAGGGGACCTACCTGCTCGAAGGCCGACCGGTTGCAAACCTGTCCGCCGCGGAGCGGGCGCGGATCAGGAACCGGCGCATCGGCTTCATCTTCCAGGCGTTCAACCTGATCGGCGACCTGACGGTCTACGAGAACGTCGAGCTGCCGCTCACGTATCGCGGCATGCCAGGCGCCGAGCGCAAGCAGCGGGTGCAGGCGGCGCTCGAGCGGGTGGGGATGTCGCACCGGGCGAAGCACTATCCCGCGCAGCTCTCGGGGGGCCAGCAGCAGCGGGTCGCGGTGGCGCGCGCGGTGGTAGGTGACCCTGCGATTCTCCTGGCCGACGAGCCCACCGGGAACTTGGACTCGACGAACGGCGGAGCGGTGATGGAGCTGTTGCGGGAGCTGCATCGCAATGGTGCCACGATCTGCATGGTGACGCACGACCCGCGCTATGCGCAGCACGCGGACCGGACGGTGCAGCTGTTCGATGGGCGGGTGGTGGAGGAGCAGGGGACAGGGGTCGGGGGTCGGGGGTCAGAGAGCTCGAGTGCGCGTGGTCTTCCCCTAACCCCCGACCCCTAACCCCTCGCATGCTCCAAGACCCGGAGAGGACTAGGCCATGACTCGATTCGTAGCAGCCGTGCTGGCCGGCGCTTTGGGCGCTTTGGTGCCTGACTCCGCCGTGGCGCAAGCCAAACGCTACCCACTCGAATCCCTTGACCATCTGCGGCTGCACAACGTCATCGCCGAGCCGGCGACATTCGAAGGGAAGCGAGGGCTTCGCGTCACCGCGACGCCCGAAGCAGCGCGCCAGGAAGGCGAGCCGCCAATGCTCGCGTGGATCGAGGGTCTGGACTTCTCGAACGGCACCATCGAAGCGGAGGTTGCCGGCGCCCCAGCCTCAGGCGCCTTCGCGGGAGCACGCGGCTTCGTGGGCATTGCTTTTCGGTTGCAGATAGAGAGCGAGCCGGAAGGCAAAGCGACGTACGATGCGTTCTATTTGCGGCCCACCAATGGGCGTGCCGAAGATCAGGAGCGCCGCAATCACGCGACTCAATACATCTCGTATCCCGATTGGACCTGGTCCCGACTGCGCCAGGAGACCCCGTCCAAATACGAGTCGTACGTCGATCTCGAGGCGGATAGGTGGACGAAAATCCGGATCGAGGTGCGCGGCGAACGGGCGCGCCTCTACGTCCACGACCAGCAACAGCCCGCGCTCATCGTCAACGACGTGAAGTCGGGTGCGAACCGAAAGGGCGCCGTCGCGCTGTGGATCGGAACAGGAACGGTCGCTCACTTCCGGAATCTCATCGTAACGCCAGAATCGGATTCGGCGAGAACGAAGTGACATGAGCACGACCTCGTTCCTGGACTCGGTCGGGCAGGACCTCCGCTACGGTACGCGGATTCTTCGAAGAAACCCGACATTCGCGCTCGTGGCGATCCTGGCCCTGGCGCTCGGCACCGGCGCCAACGCGGCGATCTTCCAGCTCGTCAACGCGCTCCGTCTCCGCTCGCTTCCCGTCGAGAAGCCCAACGAGCTCGTGTCGATCGGGATCGACCGGCACGGCAAGGGACGGGTGGGCAGGGGGTATCCGGGCCGCTCGATTTTCACCGAGCCGCTGTGGCAAGAGATCCGCTCGCAGCAGCAGGCCTTCTCGTCGCTGTTCGCCTGGGGCAACGGCGCCTGGGATCTCTCCAGCGAAGGAGAAGCCGTTTTTGCGTTTGGGTTCTACGTCAGCGGAAATTTCTTCGACGCCCTTGGCGTGCACGCTCACATCGGTCGTCTGTTTACGGAGCTAGACGATCAAAAAGGATGCGGCTCGCCCGGCGTGGTGGTGTCGCACGGGTTCTGGCAGGCCCGGCTCGGAGGCCACCCGGGTGTGATCGGGCAGACGATCATGCTGGGCCGACGGCCGTTCCAGGTGCTCGGGGTCACGCCGCCGGGCTTCTTCGGTGTGGAGGTCGCCCGCACGTTCGACGTGGCACTCCCGCTCTGCGCCGAGGCGCTGCTGCGTGGCCAGCAGGCCGGAACCGGCCAGCGTGCCGTCTGGTGGCTCGACATCATGGGACGTCTGAAGCCGGGCTGGACGGTGGAGCGCGCCCAGGCACAGGTCGCTGCCATTTCACCCGGGGTGTTCCAGGCAACGGTGTCGCCGACATACAGCGCCGACTGGGCGAAGAACTACACGTCGTCCACGCTCACCGCGAGCCCCGCCGGTACCGGCGTGTCGAACCTGCGGAGCACGTATGCGACTCAGCTGTGGGCGCTGCTTGGCGCCACGGGCCTCGTCGTCCTACTCACCTGCCTCAATCTCGCGAACCTGATGCTGGCGCGCTCCACCGCCCGCGGCCGCGAGGTCGCCGTGCGTCTGGCGATTGGCGCGTCGCGGCGCCGTGTGGTCCGTCAGATGCTGTCCGAGAGCGTGCTGCTTGCCGGATTCGGTGCCCTGGGCGGGCTGCTGCTCTCCCGCTGGATGAGCCAGACGCTGGTGCTGTTCCTCAACGCACGCGGCGGCGGAATTTTCTTGGACCTGACGCCAGACTGGCGCGTGTTTGCGTTCATGGCCACCGTCACGGTCCTCACGTGCGTGCTGTTCGGCTTGAGCCCTGCGCTCAAGGCCACGCGCCGTGATCTGGCGAATGCCATGCAGCCCGGCGGCCGATCATCGACCGAAGGACACGAGGCGCTCGCGCTGCGGCGCGGGCTGGTGGTCGTGCAGGTCGCGCTCTCGATGGTGCTCGTGGTCGGCGCACTCCTCTTCGGCCGCACCTTGAAAAACCTCGGCGCGGTCGAACTGGGCTTCGATCCTGACGTGGTGGTGGTGGCTGTCGACCTGAGCCGAACCGCGGTGCGGCCCGAGGCGCGGACTCAGACCCTCGCTGCCATCGTGACGCGCCTCCAGCAGGTCCCCGGCGTGCGCCACGCCGCCGAGGCGTTGATCGTGCCGCTCAGCGGCAGTGATTGGAATGGACGCATCGTGACGGGCGGCGCAGTGCAGGACGGCGACGTGCACTTCAACGAAGTCGGCGGCAACTACTTCCACGTGATGGAGACGCCGCTCCTCGCAGGCCGGACGTTCGACAGTCGAGACCGGCCCGACGCGGCGAAGGCGGCGATCGTGAACGAGACGTTCGCACGACGGTATTTCCGGAACGCCGATCCCATCGGGAAGACATTCCAGATGGAGATGCCAGCAGGCAGCCCACAGCCCACTTACCATATCGTCGGACTGGTCAGGGATGCGAAATACCTCCAGGTACGAGAGGAGCGCACCTCCGCGGTATACCGATTTTCGGCCAACGAACCGAGCGCGATGTTCCTGCCGATGGCCTACGTGGCGGTATCGCAGGACAGCGCGCCGACTCCGGATTTCCGGATCGTGCTCCGCTCCGACGTGCCCGCGGCGTCTCTCACCCGGGTGCTGACGCGCGCCATCACCGAAGTGGCCCCCGCCGCCGCTGTCTCGTACGACGCTGTCACGAGCTACATCGACAGGTTGCTCGTCACAGAGCGGTTGATGGCCTGGTTGTCCGGATTCTTCGGTGTGCTGGCCATGCTGATCGCGGCGATCGGGCTGTACGGTGTGATGTCGTACCTCGTGACGCGCCGGCGGATCGAGATCGGCGTTCGCATGGCGCTCGGCGCGGAGCCGCGCACCGTCATTCGCATGATGTTCGCGGAATGTGGCGTGTTGTTCGCCAGCGGCATCGCCATCGGCGCAGTGCTCGCTGGCATGACGCTCCGGTATGCGGCGGCGCTGCTGTACGGGTTGTCACCAATGGATGCCACATCGTTCGCACTCGCCATCAGCGGGCTCGGCCTCGCAAGCGCGTTCGCAACATGGTTCCCCGCACGCCGCGCGTCCAGGCTCGCCCCCACAGTGGCGTTTAGGGACTAGGTCTCATGCACCGATCGGGACTCCCTCCAGCGCGGGTCGATCCGATGGTGTCCTCACCCCCTGACCCCCTATCCGCTCGGGGGTCCACACCCCCTGACCCCTGTCCGCTCGGGGGTCCTCACCCCCTGACCCCCTCTCCCTGCGGGAGAGGGGGAACTCTGGACGTCCCCTCTCCGGAACGGAGAGGGGGACAGGGGGTGAGGACTCGCGAGCCGCGAGCGCCGAGGCCCTAGCATGGACACCCTGCTCGCCGACCTCCGCTACGCGTTGCGCACGCTGGCCCGGAGTCCGGGGCTCACCCTGGCGGCCGTGCTCACGCTAGGGCTCGGGATCGGGGCGAACACGGCGATGTTCGGGGTCGTGGACCGGCTGTTCTTCCGGCCGCCCGCGCACGTGCGTGATCCCGATCGAGTCGCGCGGATCTACGTCACGACGACGATGCCCTCATACGGCACGAATACGATGCCGATCGGCACGTACCCGCGTTACGAGGACTTTCGAGACCACGCTCGGAGCTTCACGGCTGTTGCTGCCTACGGGGCCGGTCGCTTTAGTCTGGGGCTGGGCCCGCAGGCAGAGCGCGTCACCGGCAGGTTGGTCACGGCGTCTTTCTTTTCTCTACTCGGAGTCCGCCCGGAGCTGGGGCGCTTTTTCGGCGCTGACGAGGACAGTGTGGGACGCGCCGCGCATGTCGCGGTGCTGAGCTGGGAGTTTTGGAGACGCCGGTTCGGCGCGGACCACGCGGTGCTCGGGAAGGCCCTGCAGCTGGGGCGCAACGCCTACACCGTGATCGGGGTGACACCCCAGGGCTTTGCGGGGATTGACCTCGACGTACCGGACCTCTGGGTGCCGCTCACAGCGGCGGCCTCGGAGGTCATGGGGCCCGGTGCCTTGGGCCCCAGGTACTTCTGGCTTTCGGGGGTCATCGCCCGACTCCGTTCCGGGGTCAATCCGGTACAAGCAGCCGCCGAGGCGACGGGGATCTACCGCAGCCGATTTGTCCAATCCGGCGATTCCAGCGGGACTGTGTCGCTCGGCTCCGAGCACGAGGCTCTTGGACCCAACGTCAGCAGCGACACGAAGCTCTCGGTTTGGCTCGCCGCGACGTGCGGGCTCGTGCTGCTCATCGCCTGCGCCAACGTCGCCAATCTCCTGCTCGCCCGCGCGGTCCAGCGCAAGCGAGAGATCGGGGTCCGCGTGGCGCTGGGCGCCAGTCGAGGCCGGCTGGCCCGGCAACTTCTTGCAGAAAGTGCCGTGCTCACAGCACTCGGGGCGGTGGCGGCCCTGCTCATTACGCTGTGGCTCGGGCCGGTGCTTTCCTACTCTCTTCTCTCAGATGCCAATACGACTGCGGGGCTCGACACGCGTGTCCTGTTGTTCGCCACTGTTGCGGCGTTCCTGACGGCGATGCTCGCGGGGTTAGCTCCAGTGCATCACGCCGCCGCTGTCAACCTCTCCCAAGCGCTTAAGACGGGAGAGCGTGAAGGGACCTTCCAGCGGTCGCGCGTTCGCACTGGTCTACTCGTGTGCCAAATCGCGCTCACGCTGGTCTTGCTGACAGGCGCGGGATTGTTTGTCAGCAGCCTACGCCACGTGGAAGGCCTGCGCCTGGGATTCGATGCGGACCGTTTGATCGTCGCCTCCGTAGACCTGCAGCGACTGGGCTACAAGCGCGCGGCCGTCAACGGGCTGTACGAGCAGATGCGAGACCGCGTCAAGGGTGTGCCGGGTGTCAAAGGAGCGAGTCTCGCGATCGGAAGTCCGTTTGGCTGGGGTTTCGCGATGTCTCTCGATGTGCCGGGACTCGATTCGCTCCCTCAAGTGCGGAGCGGAGGCCCGTATCTCGCGGCGGTTACGCCCGACTACTTCCGGACCATGGGCACTGCGTTGCGACGCGGACGCACCTTCGCCCCGACCGACCTTGTGGGATCACAGCGAGTCGCGGTCGTGAACGAGACCATGGCCCGCCTGCTTTGGCGCAGTGAAAATCCGATCGGAAAGTGTCTGAAGATCGGCGACAAGAACAGAGCTCCGTGTACGGAGGTAATCGGCGTAGTCGAAGACGCCCGGCTCAACCAGCTGACGGACGACGTCGTCGTACAATACTTCATCCCGTTAGCGCAGGCGGACTCCGTCATGGGGTCGCCCGTGACCGCCCTCCTGGTCCGTACCGAGGGTGACGCCGAGCCTCTGGTCGGTGCGGTGCTCCGTGAGATTCAGAGCACCTCGGCCGAACTGCCCTACCCGAGCGTCGATCCCATGCCGCGCCTGTTTACGCAGCAGGTTCGTCCCTGGCGACTCGGCTCGCTGCTCCTGAGCCTGTTCGCGGCACTAGGGCTCTTGCTCGCGGGTGTGGGCCTGTATGGCGTGCTGAGCTACGTCGTGTCGCAGCGCACCCAGGAGATGGGGATCCGCATCGCGCTCGGGGCTGGCCGGCGCGAGATCGTCGAGCTCGTCATGGGACAGGCACTCCGCATCACGGGGTGGGGTGTCGTGCTCGGTGTGGCGGGTGCGCTGGCAATGGGTCGGGCGATCGCCTCACTACTCTATGGCGTTACGCCGCATGATCCCCTGGTGCTCTTCCTGGTGATCGTGATTCTCGCTGCGGTCGCGGCGGTGGCGAGCTACCTCCCGGCCCGCCGGGCGACGCGGGTCGATCCGATGGTGGCGCTGAGATATGAATAGGTCCTCACCCCCTGACCCCCTCTCCCTGCGGGAGAGGGGGAACTCCGGACGTCCCCCCTCTCCGGAACGGAGAGGGGGACAGGGGGTGAGGACTAGCGAACTCCGAGCCCGAAATCCTTAGCATGCTCCAAGACCTCCGTTACGCACTCCGCACCCTGCGGAAGCAACCAGCGTTCACGGCAGTCGCCGTACTCACGCTTGCCCTCGGCATCGGGATCACCACGGCCATGTTCAGTGTCGCGTACCCCGTGCTGTGGCGACCGTTGCCGTACGCCGACCCGGACCGCCTGGTGTTTGTCTGGCACCGCATCGCGACGGATGGCATGCGGCGAGCCCGGATCTCGGCGCCTGATGTCGCCGAGTTTCGGGCCCAGGCGACCCTGTTCGAGGCGTTCGCGTTCACGAACAACGTGCGCGACGTGGCGCTGACCGCTGGCGACGTGACCGACCACGCGCGTCTCGGCATCGTCTCCTCCAACTTTTTCTCCGTGCTCGGCGCGCGAGCACTGGTCGGCCGCACGTTTCTCCCCGACGAGGGCGTCATCCCGGCGGCGATCCTGGGCGATCCGGCCGCGGTGATTCCCCCGACCGCGCTGGTGCTGAGCCACGAGTTGTGGAGTAGCCGCTTCGGCGGGGACCCGACCGTCATCGGACGGACGGTGCAAATCAACGGGGCTCCTGCCTTCGTCGTGGGCGTCATGCCGCGAGGATTCGAGGTCCCGATGCCGCCCGGGGTGGGCCTGGCGCGCGATGTCGTCGCCTGGACGCCAATTCGCCAGGAGCTCGAGCGGTTTCGGCGCGCGGAGGGACTGCGGGACCAGGACAGCGACAATACCGGTGCCGTGATCGCGCGGCTGCGCCGCGGCGTCACGCTGGCGCAGGCGCAGGCGGAGATGGACGCAATCGTCGCCCGGCAGCGGGAAGCCGTTCTCGCGTATCAGGACCGGGGCGTACGGATCGAGGTGGCATCGCTGCGCAAGGACGCCGTGGCGCACAGCCGGCTCCTGCTGCTGGCCCTGTTCGCGGCCGCCGGCGCGGTGCTGCTCGTCGCCTGTCTCAACATCGCCAACCTGAGTCTCGCCCGCGCCTCGGGCCGGCAGCGGGAGATGGCCGTGCGGGCAGCGCTGGGCGCGGGTCGCGCGCGCCTGGCGCGACAGCTCCTGACCGAGAGCGCAGTGGTGGCGGCGTTGGGTGGCGTTGGTGGCTTCCTCTTGGCAGTCTGGGCCGTTCCCGTGCTGCTCCATTTCGCACCGGCTGACGTGCCCCTCAGCGCTTCGATCGGAGTGGACCTTGTTGCATTGGGGTTCACCTCTGGCCTCACGGCGAGCGCGCTGCTCTTGTTCGGAGCGATGCCGGCGGCGGCGGCGCGCCAGACGGGTGTGGTCGCCCTGCGGTCGCATGGCGCCGCCGAGGGCTCGCCGCGTGCGGGCGTCCACCGCCGTGCGCTGATCGTCGCGGAGATCGCGCTCTCCATGGCGGTCCTCATCGGGGGCGGACTCATGGTCCGGACGCTGACCGCCCTGCACCGGGAGAACCCCGGCTTTCGGAGCAGCGGTGCCCTCACGTTCCGGCTGGCGCTGCGGGCACCCGATCGGTACCGCGGTCCCGCGGAGCGCGCGCAGCTCTTGCATGACCTCGCTCAGCGGCTCGCTGCGCTCCCGGGCGTCGAGGCCGTGGGCGCCGTTGGCGGGTTGCCGCTCTCCGGCGTGGTCTGGACGCAGCCGTACGGCCTGGAGGGAGAGCCGCCTGAGGCGTGGGCCGGCAGGGCGGCCGACTTTCGGGTGGTGACTTCGGGATACTTCCAGGCGTTGGGAGCGCGGCTCCTCGCGGGACGAGCGTTCACCGCCGAGGAGGACCTGGTCGAGAAGGGTCGCGTGGTGGTGGTCGATGCGTTGATGGCGCGCCGCTTGGCGCCGCAGGGCGGCTCGGTGCTGGGGCGGCGCATCGCGTTCCCGCTCGATGGCCGACCGGTGACCGCGGAGATCGTCGGTGTCGTCGCGCACATCCGCCATGAGCATCTGGAGCAGGACGGGCGTGAGTCCATCTACGTGCCGTACCGCCAGGAAGCGTCCCGTGACGTCTCGCTGGTGGTCAGAACATCGGACGACCCGGGCTCGCTGCCGGGCGTGGTGCGACGCGAGGTCAGCGCGCTCGATCCACGGCTGCCGGCCTATCAGTTCCGGACGATGGACGACTACATCCGTGCGGCCCTGGCGCCCGTGCGCTTCGCCCTCACGCTCCTGTCAGGCTTCGGCGCCCTGGCGCTGGCGCTGGCGTGCGTCGGGCTGTACGGCCTGCTGGCCTTCACGGTCGGGCGGCGCGCGCACGAATTCGGGGTCCGGTTGGCACTCGGAGCCCGGCCAAGGGACCTGATGCGGGCCGTTCTTGCCGAGGGGGGGACGCTCAGCGCAGCGGGGCTCGTCATCGGAACCGTCGTGTCGATTGGGATCGCCCGCGCGCTCACCGGACTGCTCTTCGGCGTGCGGCCCGTGGACCCGCTGACCTACGCCGCCATGGCGTTGCTGCTGGGGGCGTCGGCGCTGGTGGCTTGCTACCTGCCTGCCCGGCGGGCGACGCGGGTCGATCCGATGGTGGCGTTGCGGTATGAGTAGGGGCTCGGGGTTCGGTGCTAGGGGCTCGGGGGTCCGGTGGTCAAGCACCATCTCCCGAAGCGGCTGTCCAGGCCTTTCCGAACCCCGAGCCCCGAGGCCCTAGCCCCGATGCTTCACGACCTCCGCTACGCGCTCCGCACACTCGCCAAGAGCCCGGGATTCACCGCGGTCGCGGTGCTCACGCTGGCGCTCGGCATCGGGCCCAACACGGCGATCTTCAGCCTCGTTTACGGTGTGCTGCTCAAACCGCTGCCGTATCCAGAGTCCGATCGCCTGGTGGGCTTGGCGGAGACGTACCAGGGCAACCGGAGCGAGCTGGACGTCACGTACGACGAGTTTCGATTCCTCGAGGATCACAATCCCGTGTTCCAGCGGCTCGCCGTCTCCACGGAGGTCGGGTTCAGCGTGTTTACCGGAGACATCGCCGAGCGGGTGAACGGCCTGCGGGCTTCGAAAGACTTCTTCGCCACGCTGGGCGTGCGGCCGGCGCTGGGCCGGGATCTCCTCGCGGAAGAGGACCAAATGGGCGGTCCCAGTGTCGCGCTCCTGAGTCACGGCTACTGGATGCGACGCTTCGGGGGCGACCCGGGAGTCGTGGGGCGCGCGATCGCGCTCGACGGCCGGCCGACCGCGATCGTCGGCGTGATGCCGGCCTCGTTCCGGTGGCTCTCGCCAGTGGACGTGTGGTCCACGATGGCGCAGGTAGCGCGCAGCATCGGGGGCGGCGAGAACCTCCACTTGGTCGGCCGGTTGAAGCCGGGCGTCTCCTTCGAACAGGCGCAAGCACGGATGCAGGCCGTCATGGCCGGGTTCCGGCAGGAATTCAAGCCACGGCTTCCCCCCGACGTCGGGGAGGAGCTCTTTCCGTTGCGGCAGCTGGTCGTCGGGGCCGTCGCAACCCCCGTGCGCGTGCTGTTCGGCGCCATCGCGCTGGTGTTGCTCATCGCCTGCGCCAACCTGGCCAACCTCCTGCTCGGCCGGGCCGCCGCGCGCGGCCGGGAGCTGGCGGTGCGCCTCGCCCTCGGCGCGAGCGGCGCTCGCCTGGTGCGGCAGATGCTGACGGAGAGCGTGCTGCTCGCGCTCGCGGGAGGCGCCGTGGGGCTCATCCTGGCGGATGGGGCACTCCGAGCGCTGCTGTCACTGCGGCCGGACAACCTCACCCCGCCGACCGAGATCCACCTGGACCACTGGGCCCTGCTGTTCACGGGTGTCACCTCGCTCTGCGTCGGCATCGTGTTCGGCCTGGTGCCCGCCTGGCAGGCGACGACGGCCGATCCGCAGGTGGGGCTCAAAGAAAGCACGGGTCGGGCGACGACAGGCACGGGCACAGGCCGGCTGCGCGGCGCACTCGTGGTCAGTGAGAGTGCGCTCTCGCTCGTGCTGCTGGTCGGGGCAGGCCTGCTGCTCCGGACCGTCGCCAACCTGACGCGCACAGATGCGGGATTCGATCCGCGTCGCGTGGTTGCGGCCGAAATCTGGCTCACCGGCTCGCGCTACGATTCGACCCTCACCATCGCGGCCTTCTACGATCGGCTGCGGGAACGGCTCGAGGCGTCCCCCGGCGTCCGCTCGGCGGCGGTGATCGAGGCGGGGATTCCGCTCGTGCGTGGCGGAAACCTGGCGGTGGCGGTGGATGGCAAATACCCGGGGCCGACTAACTACCGCACCGTCACGCCGCGCTATTTCGAGACGATGGCGATCCCGGTCAGACGGGGGCGGGATTTTTCGGCCGGAGACGTGCAGGCCGCCGAGCCGGTCGCGATCGTGAGCGCATCGTTCGCCGAACGATATCTCGGTGGCGACGGGCTCGGCCGCATGGTGACAGTCGGTGGGCGGTCCGCCGCGCTGCGCCGGGTCGTCGGCGTGGTGGGCGATACGAAGCAGTTCATCGGGGCTCCCGTCACGCCGACGGCCTACGTCCCCTCGGCGCAGACGCCCGCCGGGTTCACGCGGATCTTCAACAGCTGGTTCCCGATCCACGTGGTGGTACGGACCGCCGGGGACCCGGCAGTGCTCAAGCAGCTCCTCGCCCGCGCGATTCGTGCGACCGATGCACGGGTCCCCCTCGGACGCGTCCGCACTATGGAGGAGATCCTCTCGGCGTCGCTCGCTTTCCACCGCTTTCTGATGCTGCTGCTCGTCGCCTTCGCGGCGCTGGCCGTCGCCCTCGCCGCCGTCGGGATCTACGGCGTGATGAGCTATCTGGTGACGCAGTCGACGCGCGAGATCGGCGTCCGCATCGCCCTCGGGGCGCAGCCGCGGCAGGTCCTCTGCGTGGTCATCCGCCACGGCATGTTGCTCGCCGGGCTCGGCGCGATTGTCGGCGTCGCAGGGTCGCTGGCCCTGACGCGGCTGCTCGGAAGCCAACTCTACGGCGTGAAGCCGACGGATGCGCTCACCCTAGCTGGTGTGACGACGCTGCTCCTGCTTGTCGCCCTGGCGGCCTGCTTCATCCCCGCTCATCGCGCGAGCAGGGTCGATCCGATGGTGGCGCTGCGGTATGAATAGGTCCTCACCCCTTGTCCCCCTCTCCGTTCCGGAGAGGGGGCACGTCCTGAGTTCCCCCTCTCCCGAAGGGAGAGGGGGTCAGGGGGTGAGGACTCACGACCCCAGAGTCCCGAATCCCTAGCATGTTCCAAGACCTCCGCTACGCACTCCGCACCCTGCGCCGCAGCCCGGGTTTCACGACCGTCGCGCTGCTCATGCTCGCCATCGGTATCGGCGCCAACACGGGGATCTTCAGCCTTTTGAGCTCCGTCTTCTATCGCCCGCTGCCGTTCGCGGCCCCGGCCGAGCTGGCTGTGATCGTGCAACGGTTCGCGCCGAGCGGGAACACGCAGGTCTACATCTCGCCTCCGAACTTCATCGACTGGACGGCGGACACGACGGTCTTTGCAGGGGCGGCGCTGATCGCCGACGCGGCGGCGAACTTGAGCGGAGGCGACCAGCCGGAGCACGTCGAGGGCGAGAGGATCAGCCCCAACACGTTCGACCTGATCGGTGTGCGGCCGGCACTGGGCCGCTCCTTCCTGGCCGACGAAGCGGTCGACGGCAGAAGCGACGTGGTGATCCTGAGCGACATGCTGTGGCGGCGTCGCTTCGCGGCGGACCCACGCGTCGTGGGCCAAACCCTCCTCATGGACGGTACGCTCCATACGGTGGTCGGCGTCATGCCGCCCGGGTTCGGCTTTCCGTTCCAGGCGAAGTTCTGGGTTCCGTTCGTGATCGATCCCACGGCGGACCGGAGCAGCAACTGGCCGAGCGCCGTCGTGCGGCTTCACGCAGGCGTCAGGTTGGCCCGAGCAAATGCCCACCTCGCCACGGTCAGCCGGCGCCTGGAGCAGCAGTACCCGCTCTCGAACCGGGGCGTCAGCGCCCGGCTCGCCTCATTACGGAGACTCCTGATCGGTGGCGAGGATCCCGACGAGCTCCGCACGACCTTCACGATCATGCTGGGCGCTGTCGGCTTAGTGCTGCTGATCGTCTGTGCGAATCTCGCCAACCTGCTCCTCACGCGCGCCACGATCCGCGGTCGAGAGATCGCGATCCGGACGGCGCTCGGCGCCTCGCGCCGCCGCCTGGTGCGACAGCTGCTCACCGAGAGCGGGCTCCTCGCTGTCGGTGGGGGCGTCTTGGGGGTGCTGGTCGCCACCTGGGCGGTCGCACTCTTCCACGTCGCCGTCGCGGCGAATCGCGAGATCCCGTACTGGATCGGGTTCACCGTGGACTGGCGCGCTCTCCTGTTCACCGCCGGCCTGTCGCTCGCGACGGGACTCGCCATTGGCGCAGCACCTGCGCTCCGCGCAACGCGGCCGGAGCTGAGCAGTTCGCTCCAGGAAGGAGCGCGTGCCGCGGGGTCGGGAGCGCGCGTCACCCGGCTCCGCAGCGCGTTGGTGATCTCGGAGGTCGGCCTCGCGATGGTGCTGCTCGTGGGAGCGGGACTGCTGATCCGAACGGTGGTGGGCCTGGCACGAGTGGATCCCGGGTTCGACGCGGCGCACGCGTTCACCGCGCACGTCGCGCTCGCCGGCCCGCACTACGCGACGGTGCGCGGGCGAGGGGCGTTCTTCAATGAGCTCACGCGTCGACTCGAAGCCCTGCCCGGCGTCTCAGCAGTCGGGGCGATCAATCTGATTCCGTTGACCGGGATCAACTATGAGGGCGTGGCGGTCGAAGGGCGTGACGACGCATCCGAGACGGCGCTCGTCAGCGCCGTGGAGGGCCACTATACTCGCGCTCTTGGTATCGCGCTGCGAGAGGGGCGTGAGTTCACTGAGATGGAAGGCGAGCGCGGAGGACGCGTCGTCATCATCAACGCGACGATGGCGCGGCATTATTGGCCGTGGGAAAGCCCGCTGGGCCGGCGGATCCGGTTCGGCCGCGACCCGGCGGCGCCCTGGTGGACGATCGTGGGAGTGTCCCCGGACTTGAAGCAGGGAAGCCTCGCGGCGACCGTCCAACATCAGGTCTA
>Ga0209058_1001628_pt1 | contig 19020 bp, 16 predicted proteins | sample GraSoiAngelo_147_FD_185904 | JGI IMG/M metagenome (GOLD analysis project Ga0209058, IMG submission 185904) | Grasslands soil microbial communities from the Angelo Coastal Reserve, California, USA - 14_1009_05_40cm (SPAdes) (version 2) | ecosystem: Environmental > Terrestrial > Soil > Grasslands ... | reverse complement strand
CCGCCACTTGCTGTCCATGCCCTCGAGCGCCCAGGGCGAGTGCACCGACCCGAGATCGCCGATGACGTCGAAGGCGCTGGAGGAGCGGTGCGCGGTCATCGTCCCGTAGCCACAGACCAACGCGCCACTCTCGAAGCGCACGGTCGCGGCGCAGGTATCCTCCGACTCGATCGGCTCCTTCAACGTGTCCATGGCTGCCGCGACCTCGATTGCCCGGCCGAAGATGTGGCACATGAGGTCGATTTCGTGAATCAGCTGCGTCATGACCTCGCCGCCTCCCGCCGTGCCCCAACGTCCCCACCAGCCGGTCCGCACCTTGGCAGGCTTGCCAGCCCTCCCTGGCGTCTCGAAGCGCGCGTAGCGGCTGAAACGGCCGAAGATCAGACGCCCGAGGCGTCCATGATCTCGTAACCAGAGCGTCCGCTGCACTTCTGGCAGGTAGCGGAACTGATACACGGTCGAGAGCTTCCCCGGAAAGTGCCGTGCGACGGCAAGCATGCGATCGGCGGCCTCGAGGGTGTGCGCCAGGGGCTTCTCGCACACCACGAACTTCCCGGCCTCCAGCGAGTCGATGACAACTCGCTCGTGCAGGGCGGGTGGCGTGCACACCGTTACGACGTCGACGTCGTCGCGCTCAAGTAGTGCGCGATGGTCCTGGTACGCGTAGGGGATGAAGTAGCGGCTGGTCGCCCGCCGGACCTGCGTCTCGTCGATATCGGCGATCGCCACAAGACGCGCGCGTGCGCCTAGCGCCTTGTACGCAGACGCATGCTGCTCGAAGATCCGTCCAGCACCGACGATTCCCATGCCAAAGGTCGTTTTTCGCATCATATCGCCTCTAAGTAGCAAACGGAGAGGAAGGCCTTTCCCTTCTGCCTGTGCTCCTCCGAGGTTCGGTTCACGATCTCGCTGTCGCCGACGATTAGCGCACCCGAAGCGAATCCCGGAAGGCGCTCCTGGAAGAGCGCCTTCATCCGCGGGGCATCGGTCAAGAGCGAGGATCGCTCAGTCTCGCCGGCAACCGCCGGGCATCGTATCCCGTCGATCATCAGTGCACTCCTTCAGGCATATTTCGACCTCATCCTTTGAGTGTCGGCACAGATCGAAAAAAATACAAAAATGATATTCGGGCGGAAACTGTCAGACCGGTTCATACGTTGAGGATAAATGTCTCCGAATACCGGGGATAACAGTTCAGGGTGTAGGCAACAACACGCGAGTCTATCTTGAGCACCTTCTACGCGATCGCGCTCCGGGGACCGGGTTGAAAACGAGCCTCCAGATACACACACTCCAACAAACGGCAAAGGCGTTCCGTGCAAGCGCGAAGCTCGAAGTCGTGCACCACTCGCGCCCGTCCATTGCGGCCGAGTTCCGGCCAGAGCCCCGGCCGGCCTGCAAGCCATTCCAGGATGCGGGTCAGAGCAATGGTGTTGCCCGGAGGAACCAGGAAGCCTGAATGACCGGAGACGATGGCGCTGCTGATCGCACCGGCATTGCTGGCGACGACAGGTCGTCCGCTCGCCATTGCTTCGAGAACGACATTGGGGAGGCCGTCGCGGTCTCCGGTGCTATCGACAATGGAGGGAACGACGACGACATGCGCTCGAGCATACTCTTGAGGCAGTTCCGCGTGCGTCTGGCTCGCGCAAAGCTCCACGTGATCTGAAAGGTCGGCGGCGCGGATGGCCTCAGTCAAACGTCCGCGTTCCGGTCCATCGCCGAAGATGCGCAGCCGGAAAGGCACGGAGAGTTGCGCCACGGCCTCGATGAGTTGGGCAAAACCTTTCTTTTCGACCAGGCGGCCCACCGCCAGCAAACGAAACGGCCAGACGGGCGCAAACGGATACGGCCGGAACCGCTGGCTGTCAACCCCATGAGAGACAAACTGAACTGCTGATCCACCGCCTGCCAGGACTGGAATGACATCGTCATTACAGGCCAACACACACGCCGCCTGACGAGCACGACTGGCGAGTTCCTCCGGCATGACCTTGCGGACGTCGCGGGCGTGAGCGTTGAAGCCGTAGGGAACGTTGAGCTGCCGGGCCGCGTGCGCGGCCACTTCGGCCGGTAAGTGGGCAAAGTAGGCATGGACGCCCGCGACCGGACTGCCGTTCAGACAGTTCACCAAGTCTCTGCTTTGTTCGGCAGCGTTTTCCCCGGTCAAGATCTGCACAGGTGTTCGTAAGCGCTGGTAGTCCGGATGAGGAGGATGGCCGTCGCCTGGCTTGGTGGTGAAGATGCCCGCCAAGAGGCCCCGTTCATCTAGAGCCAGGACGTCGTTCAAAGCAAAAGTCTCCGAACGACGCGGAAAGCCACTCAACACGAGTGCAATTCGTTGCGTATTCTTGGTCTTGCTCACGCTTACGTGTTCAACAGTAGTTCTTAACCACTCATCCATGGCTTCCATCCTCACGCGGACTGCAATACTCGGAACGCTTCGTCCAAAAGTTGTTTCGCCTTGTTGTCCCCCTTAGCACGGAGCTGTCGGCTCGGTTGGTCTGCGAGACGGATAAGACCCAGGGCAGTCCACCACGCAATGACCTTAGGAGCAAATGACTTCCTTGCGGCCTTGCAATAGGCTTCCAGGAAAGCGCTTTCCAGCTCATCCTCTTCGCTCAGATTTCCATCGAGGACCAGGTTGCGTAGGGCTGCCGTGATTCTACCCACATCGGCTGCTACGGGACCGGTGTGGGCCCCATCAAAATCGATAAAACCGATTTTCTGGGAATCAACCAGGACGTCGCGAAGCCCTAAGCCACCGTGGACGAAACCAAAGGAACCTTGCTCGTCCTGGGGTAACTTGCCTTGCAGCAGACCGTAGATCTCTTCAGCTTGTCGATTCAGTTCGGGAGTGAATTGTAGGAGCGATTGGACGCGCAGTCGGGCTTTGTTCAAATGATCGCCAACGGTGGTGTGCGGGGACCTCGGGTCCTCATAGGTATGGAGCGAAGCTAAGGCTGATGCTGTGCGTTCCAATGCTTCACGCGCGCCGCCGGTCCCAATCAGAGATCTCAGCGGGACGCCGGTGACGGAGCTGAGCATGAGGACATGCGCGTCTTGAGTCGACGCGATTGGCCGAGGGAAGGTGAAATCCGCTTTGGTCCCCTGCCATGTGAGAAGACGTGCCAGCGCACCGTGCATCCTCGCTGCACTCCCATCGGAAAAAACCTTCAAATACGTCGTCACATCGAATGGCTTACGGTGTTCGGAAATGGCTTCGATCCGGCAGCGGAGCATAGCCCGCTTCTCAGGTCTGTAATTGGGCCATATGAGGCTCACCGTTAACTTTTTTTCCCGCAGGCGGCGTCCATTCAGATAGCTATTGAGAAATTGCCGTAACCCGTCTTCGGATTCTAAGATCCGCAGGCCATCAAGCTTGCGATCGTTCGGGTAGCCAAACAACAGGACCTGATGATCGGGGAGAGCAGTAATCGGCGGACCGAGCGGTGGTTTGGCCCAGGTCTTAGCCGTTTCCCGTTTGTGGACTTTGGCGAAAGTGTTTGCTTCGAAGCATACCCCGTACCCGAGAATTTGTTGCACCGCGCCGCCGGTTTGGTTCGGGAGTGTAATCACATAGGATGCAACACATTTTTTGCTGGGACGGTAGTTCACGTTGGCCACGTGGCAGCCCAGGATGCCCTCGACAGCGTCCGCCCCAAGGTGCGTGCGGACCAGGTCCGCATCCAGCAGCGCCGTCATTCCCCGAAGCTGGTCATCTCGGGGAATCGCAAAAACCTTTGTGGCACTCGAGGCGCTCTTTAATGATGTTTCAGGGATGTTCAACATACGACGGGATGCTCTCGAACAAAAGGCGTCAGGACGTCCTTGAACTGCGTCTGGAAAAGCTGGCGATACATGCCTTCGGACTCCAACAATTCCTGATGGCGACCTTGTTGGACGATTTGACCATCCGCCAAGACCACAATCTGATCGGCGCGCTGCACCATGGACAGTTGGTGGGTGATGATGATAACTGTGTTCCGCTTCATCAGGTGATCCAGCGCTTCCGTGACCACGGCCGCTGCGTTGGCATCCAGGCCGGTGAGAGGCTCATCCAGGATGACGATCGGGGCGTTGCGCACGATCGCCCGGGCGATGGCAATCCGCTGGCGTTGTCCGCCGGATAGGGTCTCTCCGCGCTCCCCCACCACGGTGTCGTATCCGTCGGGCAATTCCATGATGAAGTCGTGCGCGTTGGCCGCACGTGCGGCCGTCTCGATTTGTTTGAAGGACGCGGCCGGCTGACCGTAGGCGATGTTCTCCGCAATGCTGGCCTGCAGGAGGACCGACTCCTGGAGCACTACACTGATTTCCGAACGCAGAGACTGGAGGGTCCACGAACGAATGTCCTGGCCGTCGATCAGAACGCTGCCCTCCGCGGGATCGTAAAGCCGCGGGATCAGAGAAATGAGCGTGGACTTGCCGCTGCCGGTCGGCCCGATGATGGCGGTCACCTTCCCCGCCGGGATCCTGAGATTGATGCCCTTGACTACGGGTTGAGCCGGTTCGTACTGAAAGCTGACGTTGCGTAACTCAATCAGGCCCTGGAATCGCGGCGCCGGCCTGGCATCGGGCCGGTCGGTGACGCCCTCTTCAACTTCCAGCAGTTCTACCACGCGCTCCACCTGGGCGCCGGCCCTAGTTAATCGAGTGGTTTGCCTGATGATCGTTCTCAAGGATTTGTAGAAATCGCGGATGTAGCTTATAAAAACGACTAGGCTGCCGATAGTAATGGCCCCCGCCATCACGCGCTGGACGCCGAACCCGAGGACCGAGGCGGTGACGATGCCCCCCAGCACATCCACCATCCAAGAAAAGCGCTCCCCGGTCATCGTGGCAGCCAGGCCGCTTTCAAGACTGGCAGCGCTCTCCACTCGAAATCGCTCTCTGGCATGCTCCTCCTGGTTGAAGACACGCGTCATGCGGATGGTGCCGAGGGTCTCGTGAACCACAGTTGCCAGCGCCCCCTCGCGCTTTCGCTCCACGCGTGAACGTTCTTGGATCCGGGCGCTGTAGACTGACAGCGCAAAGCCGAGGATGGGCGCCGCGGCAAGCAGCACCAGAGCCAAGGACCAATCGAGCCAGATGAGCACGACACCCATGCCAATGAGGAAGAGCACACTCTTGAGAATGTCTGCCAGGGAATCGGTGACTGCATCTCTCAAGGCCTTCACATCGCCGGTGACACGCGTCATCAAATCGCCGGCGGATCGCCGGTTGTGGAACTGGAGGGACAGCCGTTGAATATGATCAAACAGGGCAGTTCGGACGTCGAAAACGACGGTGCGGCCGGCTCGATTGAGGTAATACGCCGCCAGATAGCCTAACAGCCCCTCAAACAGTGCTATCGCGACTACCAAGCCACAGACTCCCAGGAGTAGATACAACGTTTTTCCAGTGAGATTTGGCTGGCGCAGGATCACATCCAACGTCAACTTCAGCGGCCATGGTTTGAGCAGGTCCATCGCCTCTCCACCCAGCAGCAGCAGGAGTGCAGAAACGATGGCGCCCCAGTGCGGAAGCACGAACTTACGCAGCCGCAACACGGCTCTCCAAGTGTCGAGTGGGCTCCTCCGTGCGCGCGTTTTCTCCTGCACCGGCTCCTTCACTCGATCCCCCTGTCCAAAACGGTTTCGCACGCACGGAGCATCGCTTCGGCGTCTTCGTAACGGGCGGCATCCCGCGGGTGCCGGAGACACTGGTAGCCGTACAAGAAGCAGTGCATCGCCGCGTGGGCGGGAAGGCTCGCCAGCACCGCGGCGTCCGGTTCAGCGAAATATCCCTCTAGGAATTCCCGCCGCCCGGCTTCGGGGAGCGCTCGCCGTTCACCGGCCTTGATCGTGTGCCACATCAACTGCGCCAAGTTCGATCCGACGTCATCAGCAGGGTCTCCCGTCCTGCAGTCCTCAAAATCCACAAGCCCGACACGCGTCCCCTCCACGAGAACGTTGTCCCCGTGAAAGTCGCCGTGGATGAGCCGGGAACGCGCGGGTGGAACCCCTTGCAATCGCGCGGCGAGTTGGCCATGGACGCGTCGGATTCGGCTCTCCTCAGCAGGAAGCATGCCGCTGAACTCGGCGGCGACCTCTTCCAACCGCGCGACTTTCGCCTCGACGTTCCATTCTCGTTCCAGCGTTACGGGAAGAGCGTGGAATTGGCGGAGGCCCATGCCCACTTGCCTGCATCGAGCCGGGAAGTTCTCGGCCTGAACCAGACTGAACAGAACGACACCAGGCAGGTGGCCGAACAACTCCAGACAAAGTCCAGGAAAGACGCCAAGCGGCTTGGGCAGATCGAAAACGAGCCCGTCTGCGGCGTCATGCAGACGCGGGAGAATCTCTCGGGTCCACGTGAACCGCTTGGGTGGAACAATCCTGCCGTACACGAACCGGGGCGCGCCCGACGCCGCCGTGCCGCTCCATTTGATCTCGTAGCGCACGAGACACTTTCGCTCCGGCTTGTACTTGAGGACCCGGACCCGCTACGGGAGTCCCCAGCCAGCACGGCTTCCAAAAGGGGCGTCATGATGTCCGAATCCATGGCCTGCGGAAGCGACTTCAGGCGGTAATCCGCGGGGAAGATCTGGAACATGAGCTTTAGATCCGGGGCGTAAACTGCCGCCTTCCTGAAGCCCGAGATGGGCTTGCTTCCGGTGTATTGCTCGTTGAGCCTGGCCTCGAGCCTCCGCCCGGACGCTGCCTCTGCTCCCCGAGCCGCGAGAAACAGCACCTGCCCGTCGGGCGCCGGCGCCTCAAAGAGCAGGCGGACCTGACCCTCGGCCCCGAGCCTGAGGTAGCTTATCTCGATGCGATCGACGGCGACTTCTTCGTGACACCAGTTACGGAGGAACGCGCGGACCACGGCGAGATCGGGAACTGCGGCCTTCGTATGCTTTCCGTTCTCGTCAGACACCATGGGCGACGCTTTCGGTTTGTGATATTTGCCCGGTGCCGGATCGAGCTGCAAAAATGGTTCCCGCGCCGATGATTCCAACACCGAGCGGCTTGCTCATATCAAGTCCCATCCCTTTAGAAACGATACCGCGTCGAGAACTGAACCGTTCGCGGAGGGCGAGCGGACTCCAGTTGTCCAAAAAGCGGTGAACCGGCAATCCCCACGTATCGATCCGGATTGGTGCGGTTCAGCACATTGAAGAAATCCACGCTGAATTCGACATTCCTCGAATTCCGGTCGGGGCGGCGATTCAGCAGGCGTGGCGCCCGGATCAGACGAGTCAGTCTTAGGTCGACCTGCGCAAAGGCTCTCCCGATGCCGGTGTTCCGCGTGACGCCAACCGGGCGATCGTTCGTGAAGGTGTCGCCGTTGTCGTCCCGGCCTGTGGTGATGTCAAACGGGAGATTCGACCCGAGCTTAGTAAACGTGCCTAGCCGGAAACCTCCAGGAAGATCGATGGACGCGGTCACAACCAGCCGGTGCCGCTGATCGTAGTCGGATCGTCCCCATTCCGGACGCAGGTTAAAGTTGTTTGCGGGAAGGGCGAAAGTGCCCGCTGAATCATCACGATATTTTCCAAACGTGTATTGCGCGGCGAAAGCGCCTTTCGACCCGATCGCCCCTCGAAACGTGACGCTCAATGTGTGACTCTCTGACCTTGCGGAGGACTCGACCTGGAGGATATTCAGCAGCGAGGAATCCGGCCGCAAGCCAGTTGCGAGCAGCGGCGCGTTCAGATTCCGCTCGCGTAGCAAGTGGGACCCGCGCAGCGTCATGTACTCCACTGCGACCAGCGTTTTCGTCCATAAGTTGCGGTCGACCCCAATACTGGCCTGAACAAAATAAGGGGTCCTCAACAGAGGATCGAGGCGAACCACGCTTGGAGGCGTCAGACCGCTCGCTCCGGTTTGAAGCGCGTTTGGATAGGACGGATTGGAGATGACGGTTTCACGAAAGCGGAGGCCATCGAAGGTCAGCTCGCGCCCTTTGACGCTCTCCTTGACGCGGTCGTAAAAAACTCCAGCTCCCGCTCGAATAACCGTCTTGCGGTCGCCCGGCGCGTAGGCCAGCGCCATTCGCGGAGCAACATTGTTGCGGTCACGCACATTCGTCTGCGCCCCGTAGCGCACGCCGAGCGTTAAGGCGAGGTCCCGCCGCAGCTTCATATCATCCTCGAAGAAGCCGAACGCTTCATGTTGGCGGAGCGTGACGCCGGGGTCGCCCTGCCGGACGCGAAAAACGAATGGACTACGTCGAGCGTAGGCATCGAGGTTTGCGAACTCGAATGTTCCCGAAAAATTGGACCGATCCATCAGGTCGATCCACGCCAAACGGGCATCACCACCGAAGCTAAAACTGTGAATCCCGTGGTAAACGCTCAGCACCTGGGACCAGACCAATCTAGTCGATCGCTTTTCGCTCCAGTCCTGTGAAAAACCTCCCCTGAATGCGCCACTGACTTTTTCGGCAGGTCCGATGGACGGTCCTCCGTCGCGCTCGATCTCTTTCTCGATCGCGACATGCACTTCATTCATCACATGTCCGAGGAGACCGCGCTCGCTCAGTCGAATCCGCGGCGCACGCGTGGATTCGACTCTGCCCAGACTTCGAAGGCGTAAACCGCCCACACCAGCTTCCTCCACGTCCGACAAGAGATCGAACGATGCACCTAAACTATGATGGGCCGGTGTTTTGACGTCGATGCGGCCAAAAAGCGTTGTCTTCCTTTCCGGCACGGGCACGTTGTCGAAAACCGGCCCGGCGAGCGTTTGTGCCCGAACAATGGCAGAGTCATCGTTCAGCAGACGCCCCGCGCTCAAAAAAAAGCTTGCGCGCTGCCGCGATAGCGGACCGTTAATGCTCGCTTGGAACTGACGGCGTTGGAAATCCGGTTTGTCCGTCGCAAGAGCATTGCGGGCATCCAAAGCAGAGTCTCGTCCGTAGAAGGAAGCGGACGCATGAAAGCGATTCAGTGAGCCGTCCTGTGTGTAAACCTCGACACGTTCTTTCCCGGGTCTACGATACTCCGCGGAATAAGGGGTCCGGTTAACCCGGATCCTGCGGATGACTTGTCCCGTCAGGCCTGACGCGCTGGTCTCAACGCCGTCGACGATTACCGAAACTCCTCCGTCGGCGCTGTTAGTCGATGGCGAAAGGAAACTGGTAATGATCTCTAAGGTATTCTGTCCGTCAGCGGGAAGGCTGTTGAGCATGTCCTCGTCGAAATTCAACCGGTCGGCATTGCGGCCAAGGCCGACGCTCTCCTCCTCGACACGACTACCTGCGGCCTCGACCGTGATTTCTTCCGTCTGCGCCGCGGCACGCAGGTGGATTCTAATGAGGTCGGTAGAAGTAGCAGCAAATTCAATAGGAGTTTCTCCAACGTCAAAGCCCTCGGCCTTTGCACGCAGAAGGTACTGCCCAAGTTCCACACTGGGGAAAGCAAACCGCCCGCCGCCGTCGCTAGTGGTCTTGCTCAGGATTTGGCCTCCCGCCGTGATTAGAGACACTTCTGCTCCCGCTAACGCCGCTCCGCTGGAATCGCGAATCTGTCCCTCAAGAACGTGCTGCGGCTGTGCATATAAGAACGAAGTAAACATTCCGTTGGCAATAATCCACCAGACGACCGTTATTCGGCAGTTCACAGCGAGATCCTCGCAACGGCCGACTCTGGCTTTGCCAGCGCAGCGGGTTCTTGGGTGGGACGATCGGCAAGCAGCGTTGTTACGAAACTTGTGACGCGCTGCAATCCATCGAGATCGATTGGTTCGGCAGGGCCCATGCTGACCCTCGCGCGCAGTTCATTTTGAACCGTCTCCATCAAGAGCGAAGGTGTGAGGTCGTCCGGGTGAAGATATCGGAACAGACCGAGTCTTGCCATTCTCTCTGCGCGGATGAGCTGCTCTTCGACTGGCTTTGAGCGCGGCACAACGATCGCCCGGCGGCCGGCGGATAAGATTTCGCAGACCGTGTTGTATCCTCCCATCGAAACAATCAAGTCTGCGGCCGTCAGGTAGCTCATCAGGTCGTCCGTGAATTCCAGTATCCGAATGTGGGAATCTCCGGCACATTCATGCACCAGGAACTCACGGGCACGCGAAGGCAGCTCGGGCCCTGAAATGATCAAGGATCGCGGCCGCTGCGGCGGCGCCACAGTTTTGGCGCCCGCGATGTAGGTGGAGAGGAGTCTGAATCCGTCCTCGCCTCCTCCCGCCGTCACTAGCACCAACTTTTCGCGTTCGCCGAGACCAAGGTCATCGCGAACCTGCTGAGCCTTCCGGCGGCCATTCTCCTGGCGGATGTAGCCGCAAAAACGCGTCTTTTCTGCGAGTCTGTCAGGGAAGTTGTATTCACGCCTTACATCGAACAGTTGTGGGATTCCCAAAACCAGTACCAGGTCATAAAGTCGATTTGCCGCCTCGTAGTATCCATTCGCCCGCCAGACCGCCGTGGTGGCTTCCGGCGAATCCAGTATGTCGCGAAGAATCAACGCGCAGCGCGCCGATCCGCGGGCCTTCATGGCACCAATCAACGGTTTCAACTCGTTGCTCACGCCATAAGGCTTCTTATCGATGAGGACCACATCTGGTTTGAAGCTTCTGTAAGCAGAAAAAGTGAGATCGGCTCGCAGTCTGATGGTTTCATCGATGTCCGTGCCGAGGCTTTTCACGGAGTATTCGTTCCCGGCTGTGCGGCTCAGGCACGGTAGCTTGATGTAGTCGAGTCGCTCGCGTAACCTGAAGGCCTGAATCATCGGAGAGCCGGTCACCATCAGGATCGACAGATCGTGGATGTTGTCGATCAGGTGACCGCAAATCCCGAGCATCCGGCGTAGGTTGCCCAAACCAAAGGTGTCGTGCGAATAAACCAATAATCGCTTCATTGGGATCCTGTCTCAGGATAGTGGGTGTAGGAATAGGGAGGAAAAAATACAAAGCGGCCGGAAAATGGGTTCCTCAGAGCGACTTCAGTCCATATCGAGACAGAATTCTTCGAGCCAGGAGGGCTTTGCACAACGAATGCAACCTCCTTCACATCGACGTAGAAGTAGACGCGGGGATTAATCCGCACGATTTCCGTGTACGGAGTTGATCTGTGCTGATAGAACAAAATGCCATCAGGCGATTGCACGGTTCGCATACGACTCGACAGCACCCCAGATGAGGTATTGGCGCTCACGGATGAACAACGCGTCTCCAGGGAGTGGGCGCGGTCCTCCGACTCGCCCACTCGGCCCTGCCTTTCTTCATATAAACAAACTGTTTTGCCTCGCGTCTCTCGAAGCGTCCAGCATTCGCGAACCGAGAGGGTGATGAATTGGCTCGGGGCCTTCAGAGCCCATAGTTTCCTCCATGAGCTTCAGTAGCATACCGTCATCGCGCCATGTGGTTTCTATTACCCAAATGGCGTAATCGCTAGGATGGGACAACTTCCCGATCTGTCCAACAAAAGGGCGGAAAAAATTGATCGAGTGGTCGGTAGATGAGCATGGAAGAGCAGCGGGAGCGGCGCGCTGTTTCGGTCACCTAGTGCGATACCAGGCGACAAAATCGTGCAGGCCCGCTTCGAATCCCACACTGGGAACGTATGCAAGCTGTTGATTGGCTTTGGTGATATCTGCCCAAGTCAGTGGAACATCACCGGGCGGCTGCGCATGCTGTTCGCAGATTGCCTTACGTCCTGTGGCGGCTTCCAACATCCCGATCAGTTCGAGCAGCTTCACGGGACGCGAGTTACCGAGATTGAATACATCGAACGGTGAGGGTCCGCCTTCATCCATCGGATATGTCATGGCGGACACAACACCGCGAACAATGTCGGATACATGTGTATAGTCACGCCCACTGGCCAAGTCGAATACCGGCAACGGTTGGCCATCCTCGATGAGGGCAGTAAATTTGTGAATCGCGAGGTCGGGTCGCTGCCGTGGGCCGTAGACAGTGAAGAACCGGAGGCACACCGTGGGCATCCGATACAGGTGCGCATACGTGTAGCACAGGAGCTCCGCCGATAACTTGGTGGCTGCATAAGGGGACACGGGCCTAAGGTCACACTGGTTTTCCGAGAAAGGCGCGCGGCTTGTAGCGCCATATACGGAGCTGGAAGAGCCGAAAACAAAACGGCGAATTTTGAATTGGCGCGCAAGCTCGAGCAGGTTCAGTGTTCCAAACACGTTCACTTTCTCATACAGCAATGGCTGCACCAAAGATGGTCGAACGCCGGCACGAGCGGCGAGGTGCAAGACGATTTCCGGCTGAACCTGTTTGAACAGTTGGCGCATCGCACGGCGGTGACAGATATCTGCGTTAATAAGTTCAAACGAGCCGCGGCGCCGCAACGTATTTATGTTCGCTCGCTTCAACGACGGATCATAAAAAGTGTCGAAGCTATCAACGATAGTCAAAATCGCGCCGGCATCGATCAGGGCCTCAGCAACGTGAGAGCCGATGAATCCGGCGCCGCCTGTCAAAAGAATTCGGGCGCTACGAAGCATCATGGGAGTTGCAGTCTAGCAGATCACCAATGGTGCGCGAAAACGATCTCATCGACGTCACGAACAAGTCGGTTGGTGGCCTTCGGATTCGATCTCTTTTGGAAAGGTCAACAAATTATCTGGTATTCAGCGGTATGGATATTTATCGTTTTGCGAATGGCAAGATTTACGACCATCGGATTATTTGGGATGCGATTCGCGCAACATTTCGGTATCGGTCAATGAGTATCAGAAGGAAAAACAGCGTACTCACCGCCGTCGTTCTGGTTCTCTTTGGCATTCCTTCGGCGCTTCCCGAACTGGAATCGGAGATGGAGGGCATCCTCGCCATTTCCGGGGCTTCAACCCTAAAATCCTCCCGGCCGCCGGCTATCTGCCGATCTTGACTCCCGCTTTGAGGAGTTGTTCATAATTTGCCGGGTCGACATTGTTCTCGGCGCAAACGTACTCTTCCAGACGCGTACCCTCGCGCAGCATGATCGTCGACCGCAGGGTCCAAGGTTTGGTAAAGACTTTGGGGTCTACCATCGTCACTTCGTAATTAATTTGATCCTTGTCCACCCGCGTATAACGTTCCGTAATGTGCAGGTCTTCGGAATGGAAAGTACCCGTCCCGGCGAGCCATGTCTTGTCGTTGAATCCGATGATATCGACCACGAGCGTATCGCCTTCCCAATGTCCAATGGAATCGCCCATGTAGCTTGGGAGCAAATCGTCGGGATGCTTGGCATTCAGTGGAATCGTGCGGAAAACATTCATGTACTCGTAGAGGATGAGAATTTCCTTCGGCGTCTGGATGATCTTTTGCGGGTACAGTCCCAGCATCACAGCCCGTGGAACGCCTGGCGGCAGACATAGTGACGTTGGGTCATCGATGCCTCTCTTGTTGAACGACTCCAGAACTTTCTTCGCGGCCCATTCCTGATAAGGCGCCGCTTCGCGACCCGCGGGCCGGTCATTGGAGGCGGGAGTTGCCGGTGCGTTTGGATTTCTGCCGGACCCCCCAACACCGAGGCCGCCGTTTGCCTCATCCCAGCTTCCGCGTACCGTGCTGCCGCCCTGCCAAACACCAGTCAAATCCGGCTTGCCGTCGGGACCGCGTGGGAAGTCACTCTTTGATTGGGCAAACAAGACAGGCGCAGAGCAGACTAGCCCGATAGCCAAGAGAAAATAGAAAGTGCGTATCATCGGACATCCACCGCAGGAGTGTTTCCGCCATCGCCGGTTCCGGCCGGAGGTCCAAACATCATCTTTTTGCCGTCGGCTAGAGTAATTTCACGGGAATGCGCCCAATTCGAGCCGTCTCTCGCGCGCCAACCAAAGATCGTGATGTGATCGCCGAGTTTCATCGTGACGTCCTTCTTCCAACCGTTCCGGTAGAGCACGCCGGGCCCATAGCCTTCGAATTTCCAATTGGCTACCTTGCCGCTCTTATCCGTCACGTCCATATAGATGAAGCTGTGCGGGTTGGTCCACTCGATCTTGGTGACCACTCCTGTCAGCGTAACCGGTTGGTTTGCGTCGTATTCCGCTCCAAACGAGTGATGCGCCGCCACAGGAATTGCGGACAGCGCGACAACGCCGGCCAGACCGCACGCCAAGAATATGTTTTTGGTCATAGCTCTTACCTCTACCTAATGTCGGACTTCAGTTTACGTTTTTCAAAATGCTAGCTCAACGAATTACGCTTGCGCTCCGCGGCGGTGATGCAAGGAGGGGAATACGCTCGATTCCAATTCATTCACACGGTCATAGGCCGCCGCTGCAGTTGACCAGAAAGCTCCTGCGCCAGCTTCTTTCGATCAAGCTCTTTCTCCCAATGCGAAACGACAATCGCGGCTACGCCATTACCGATGAAGTTCGTCAAGGACCGTGCTTCCGACATGAACCGATCGATGCCGAGAATCAGCGCCAAGCCGGCCACTGGAATCGACGGCACGACAGCCAGCGTTGCGGCCAGCGTAATGAATCCGGCGCCTGTGACACCGGAGGCCCCTTTGGATGTCAGCATCGCCACCAGAAGTATGGTGAGCTGCTGTCGCAGTGTTAAGTCAATGTTGAGCGCCTGCGCAACGAACAAGGCAGCCATGGTGAGGTAGATATTGGTCCCATCGAGATTGAAGGAATAACCCGAGGGCACGACAAGGCCGACGACCGACTTCGGACAGCCCAAGGCCTCGAGCTTCTGCATGAGCGGCACCAACGCGGATTCGGACGACGAGGTGCCGAGGACCGTCAGCAGTTCGGTGTTGATGTAGCCGATGAAGCGCAGAATGTTGAATCCCGTCCACCGAGCGATCGAGCCCAGCACGATGAAGATGAACAGAAAGCAGGTGAGATAGAAACTGCCCATCACGAGTGCCAGCGGGCGAAGCGCCGCAATTCCATACCTGCCGATGGTGAATGCCATCGCGCCGCCGGCTCCGAGCGGCGCAAGCTTCATAAGGGTGTTCATCATGGAGAAGAAAATATGCGAACACGCTTCAATGAATTCACGGACGCGTTGGCCCGCCGGGCCCATGCGCATCATGGCGTAGCCGAACAGAATGGCCACAAACAGGACCTGCAACAGGTCTCCCGATCCGGTAAAGGCATCGAGAAACGTCGCGGGGATCACATGTAAGAGGAAATCCGCTGTGCTCTGGGCTGCCGCTCGCTTGGCGTAATCGGCTACGGCGTTCGCATCCAGCGTCCGTGGGTCGGCGTTGAAACCAGCGCCGGGTCTGACGACATTCACAACAACCAATCCGATGATCAACGCGAACGTGGAGACGACCTCGAAATAGATGAGCGCCTTCCCGCCAACCCGGCCAACCTTCTTCATGTTTTCAGCACCGGCAATTCCTAAAACCACCGTGCAGAAGATCACGGGACTGATCAACATCCTCACGAGCGCGATGAATCCGTCACCGAGCGGCTTCAATTTCACAGCCGCCGGAGGGTCCACATAGCCGAAGACTCCGCCGCTGATAATGGCGAGCAAGACCCAGAAATAGAGATGTCCAATCAGGCGTTTCATGCCCCTACAGTCTACACATGATGTAAAATCCCCGTGGATTTAAACGATGACGCTGCTTCTGAACAATGACGAAGTCGAGAAGGTATTGACTCCGGAAATCAGCATCCAGGCCACAGAAGCGATATACCGGGAGCTTGCCGAAGGCACGGCCTACAACCGGCCCCGGAGCCAGGTTTATCTGCCAGCGGAATCCAAAAACCATCCGGGTTTTCATTATCGTTTCAAATCGCAGGAGGGTGGAAGCCCCGGAACCGGCGTCTGGGCGTTGAGAATCACCTCCGATATGTCGGGGCATTCCTTCACTGGAGGGAAGAAACGCCGCCGCATTTTGCCTGTTGCGACGGGAAACCGCTACTGCGGGCTTGTGATTCTATTCGATATCGAACGCATCGAGCCGATCGCCATCATGCCCGACGGTATCATGCAAAAGATGCGCGTCGCGGCGCTCAGTTCGCTTGCCGCGAAATACCTCGCGCCGGCAAAACCCAAAGTGCTGGGCCTGTTTGGCAGCGGGTGGCAGGCGAGCGCGCATATCGAATATCTCTCCAAGCTCTTCGATTTTGAACGGATCAAAGTGTACAGTCCGAATGAAGAACACCGCCGGCAGTTTGCCCGCGAAATGAGCCGGAAACTGGACCGGCCGGTTGTTGCCGCCGAATCTCCGCGAGAGACTGTGGAGGGCAGCGATTTTATTCAGGCGGCTACGGCGGCGTGGGATCCGGTCTTCGATGGACATTGGGTCGAGAAAGGGATGTACATCGCTTCTATCGGAGGCGCGGACCGAACGAGCAAACGCCGGGAGATCGATGACGAGACGATCCAGCGTGCCGATGTTTATATCGTCCATTCGAAGGAAGTCGCCCGGCTGGATCAATCACCCGATATTTGGGAAGCCGCCGAGAAGGGGATCAAGGATTGGGATTCCATCCACGAGATCCAGGATCTGCTTACCGGAAAGGTCGCCGGACGCACAGGAGCCGATCAAACTACGCTTTTCAACAACAACACCGGCGCGGGAGTGCAGTTCGCCGCTCTCGGCTCCACCGTGCTAAAGCGCGCTCGCGACCTTGGGCTTGGACGGGAGCTGCCGACGGAATGGTTTCTGGAGGATGAGATTCCTTAAGAAATGACAATTGAACAGTGAACATTTAATGTTTTGTCATTGTTCACTGTTTGTCATATGTCATTTGAATACGGAGAGCGTTTATGCGAGCAACTTGGTCCGCATTATTTTTTTCAGCTGCGGTAATCACCCTCAATGCACAGCAGGCGCCCACGGCGAAGGTCCAACCACCCCCGGGAATACAGCCGCTGCCGGTGGATTTGTTCACGACGAAAAATTTCTATTTTGACCGGAAATATTGGACCGACAAACGCTACGTCCGGTGCAACACTCCGCGCCAGTTGACGGACATGTGGACCAATAACCGGTTCGGGCAATGGGGAGACTGCAATCTGGATGAGGACGTCTCAAAAATAGTGAGCCCCTATCCCTACAAGACCGCCGCGGACCACTACACCGCTTTACTGGGACAAGCCAAAGCGAAGGGCGGACCGACGAGCCACAACGCTCAAACACTACCGAACTGGGAAGGCTGGTACACGCGGGGAGCCAGAGAAGAGCAGTGGACCTACGGCCGTAATTTGCAAACTTCAACGATGCTTTCTCTCCTGACACCTGAATATCAGCAGCGCATGACACAGATGGACTACCACGAGGCTGTCAGCAATGCGCCGCAGTGGATGGCGGCCTTCTGCTATCCGGAAGGATTCATGCGATGGTGGGCGGAGTTTTCAATAAATGAAATCGAGGTCGTCGTTACTTCCAATCAGGTGCAACTCTTGAGCGGCGTTGCCGACAACTTTCTTCGAAAGGTTCTCATCGGGCGCCGGCATGTGGAGAAGGTTCCGCAATGGTACGGTGAGACGGTTGGATTCTGGGACGGAAACACGCTTGTAGCCTGGACCGCTAATGTCATTCCCTGGACAATGTCACACTCGATGTTCGAATACAGCGATAAGCTGCAGGTGATCGAGGTCTTCACGCCGAGCCGGGATGGCAACGGAATTACAGTCGACGCGACGTTCTATGACCCGGAGGCTTTCATCCGGCCTCTGCACATCGTGACACCATGGATTCGCCGGAATGGTCCCGACGATCGGGAAGCGAGATATACGTTTATTGAATGTCGCGTACAAAGTACGATTGTGAATGGACCCGATGGCAGGCCGACTCAACTGATTCCCACCGATGAAGGATTCATCGACTACTTTGGCAGACCCTGGGCCGAGAATTGGGAGAAGCATTTCGAAAAAGGCTGGCAACGTCCTGAGCATTAGGAGAGGGGATTGAAGAACATAGTATTTGCACTTATTTTGTTAACGATCTTGAGCTCGCTGGCTTTGGCTCATCACTCGTTCGCCATGTACGATCAGACGAAAACGTTGACGATGACAGGAAAGCTCATGCGTTTTGTTCTGGGAGCCAATCATGCCCAGCTTCTGTTTGAGCTGCTGAGCCCAGACGGCAAGCCGCAACTCGACGCAAACGGCAAGCCGGTGGTTTGGGGTGTGGAAACTGGCTCTGCAAAGCAACTGGCCGGCGCGGGTATCACGGTCGAAACATTTCCTTACGGCACGATCTTCACGGTCAGCCTTTGGCAGTTGCGGGATGGGCGAAACTTCGGAGCGATGACACTCACCGGAGGAAGGCTCATCGGCTGCGGGACGACCTTCCCCGAAGGCGGCTGCAATGAGAAAACCGGGAAAGTTTATCTGAATGGCGGCGACACTCAAGTCAACGACGCCCGCCGCTTGGGCCGATGAAATCCGTCTGTCCCCGAATTACCCCGGCAGCCGGAATGCCCGCAATTCCGCCGTAACTCCACTCCCGCCGATAGCGACCACGATGTACTGCTTTCCATTTAACATGTAGCTCATCGGGGTGCCAGTTTGGCCGGCCGGCATATAAACGGCGCCCACTTCTTTGCCCGTGGCCTTGTCGTATGCGCGGAGCATGGCGCCGCGCTGGCCGTTTGGAGTTGTGAATACGCCGGGCTCGCCCGAAATGACCAGTGTCTTTGTGACGAGCGAGCCGACAATACCAGAGCGGCCGGTACGAGGAATGTTGCGTGCTTTGAGTGCGGGATGGTTGCGAATATTGTCTGGCGTCTCACCATGCGCAACCTGCCAGAGGATTTCGCCTTTGTTGAGATCGATGGCAGTAATGCGGCCGTATGGCGGTTTCACCAGCGGCAGCCCTTGAACTGACAAGCTCGTCCCTGCATTTTCATCGGCGGCCCCGGCGCGGTCGGTACCGGCGTCTGATCCTGCGCCGCCCCTGGTCCGGATGCCACTCGTCGCAATGCCCTGAACGTAGGCAAAGTCACCGGAAATCTTCTGGTCGCCCGGCACCAAGCCAAGCGAACCCATCACACTTTGTGAGTTCACGTAAAGAATGTGCGTTTCCGGATCGAATGAACCGCCTGCCCAATTGGTGCCGCCGCCGGCGGGGCCCAGGACAAGAGTTCCAAGCGGGCCTTCGACC
>Ga0209058_1001627_pt1 | contig 19035 bp, 13 predicted proteins | sample GraSoiAngelo_147_FD_185904 | JGI IMG/M metagenome (GOLD analysis project Ga0209058, IMG submission 185904) | Grasslands soil microbial communities from the Angelo Coastal Reserve, California, USA - 14_1009_05_40cm (SPAdes) (version 2) | ecosystem: Environmental > Terrestrial > Soil > Grasslands ... | reverse complement strand
TCCGTTCCGATCGCGAGGACCGGGGAGCCGCGGGCGCTCACCTCACCCACGTTCGAGCGCATCTTCTCATAGGTCGGATCCTGGGCCACGATCGCGATGACCGGGGTCGAGGAGGTCAGGAGCGCGAGGGGACCGTGCTTCAGCTCTCCCGCGGCGTACGCCTCCGCGTGGATGTACGAGATCTCCTTGATCTTCAGCGCCCCTTCCATCGCGACGGGATAGTTCGCATGTCGGCCGATGTAGAACATGTCCTTCGTGTCGCGTCCGTACTTCGCGGCGAGCGCTCGGATCTCGTCCGCCTTGTTGAGGACGTATTGGGCCGCCCGCGGAAGCGACCGGAGCTGATCTTTCAGCCGGTCGAGCTCGTCGTATCCCAGCGTCCCACGGTCCTGGCCGAGCTTCAGTGCGATCAAATAGAGGACAACGAGCTCCGCGATAAACGTCTTCGTCGCGGCGACGCCGATCTCGATGCCCGCGCGCGTGTAGATCGTCTTGTCGACCTCGCGGGAGAGGCTCGAGCCGATGACATTGGAGATCGCGAGGGTCTTGCATCCGCGGCGATGCGCCTCCCGCGCCGCGCCGAGCGTGTCTGCGGTCTCGCCGCTTTGCGAGATGAGGAGGACGAGGGGTCGCTCCGTTGCGCCTTGGCTGTAGCGGTACTCGGACGCGAGCTCCGCGGACGCAGGGATGCGCGCGATTTCCTCGATGATGTACTTGCCCACGAGCGCCGCGTGGTATGACGTTCCGCACGCGACGAGCTTCACGCTTGTCACGCCCTCGGACAGGAAGCCGTCCACCTCTAGGTTCGCGAGGCGGCCGAGGAGGGTCTCGTGGATCGCCTGCGGCGCTTCGTGGATCTCCTTCAACATGAAGTGCTCGAAGCCGCCCTTCTCGGCGTCCTCGAGGGACCACGTGATCCGTTGCGGCTCTCGTTTCACGACGCGACCCTCGGAGTCCTTGATGATCACTTCTTTCGGCGTGATGACGACCATTTCCCGGTCCATCACGTACGCGACCCGGTCCGTGTAGCGCAGGAGGGCGGGCACGTCCGAGGCGAGGAAGTTCTCGTCCGGACCGAGTCCGACGACGAGCGGACTCTCGTTCCGCGCCCCGATGACCTTGCCCGGTTCGTCCGCGTGGACCGCCAGGACGGCGTACGACCCGCGGATGTCGCGGAGGGCCTTGCGCGTCGCGGTCTCGAGGTCGCCATCATAATAGGATTCGATCAGATGGACGAGGCTCTCCGTGTCCGTCTGACTCACGAACTTGTGGCCGCGGGCCTCCAGCTTCTCCCGGAGGCTCGCGTAGTTCTCGATTATGCCGTTATGGGCCAGCGCGATCTTCCCGGTGCAGTCGACGTGCGGATGCGCGTTCACCTTCGACGGCGCCCCGTGGGTCGCCCACCGCGTGTGCGCGAAACCGGTCGAGCCCTTCAACGGCGGGAGCTGCGCCTCGAGGTTCGCGATGAAGCCTTTGTCCTTCATGACTTGCAGGGCGCTCCCCACGATCGCGACGCCGGCACTGTCGTAGCCTCGGTATTCGAGGCGCTTCAGGCCGTCGAGCAGGATCGGGAGGGCATCCCGGCGACCCGCATACCCGACGATCCCGCACATCTACAGGACCACCGCCCCCGCCGGGATCGTGCCGCGGAGCTTCGCACCGGATTCCACGCGGGCCCGCTCGTTCACGACCGTCCCGGCCGCCGCGTTCACGCCGTTCGCAATCTCGACGTCCTCCCCGATGAGCACGCCGATTTGAGGGACGGAATGCCAGGTGCCCTCGATGTTCACGTCGCCCGGTCCGGAGGCGGCCAACAAACCTGCGCGCGCGACGACGCCGGATCCGATCACGGACTCCTGGACGACGCTCGCGGGCCCGAGGATGACATCGTCCATCAGAATCGAGTTCGCGACGGTCGTCAAGGCGCCGATGCGGACGTTCTTGCCGAGGCTCGTCGATGGCAGCAGGACCGCGTTCGGACCGATCTCACATCCGGCCCCGATCGACAGCGGGCCCTGGAGGTACGCGCCGGACCGGATCACGCAGCCGTCCCCGATCGTCACACGGCCACGGATCGTGACCGCCGGTTCAATCGTCCCCGCGCGGCGCTCGGCGGTCGTCTTCAGCGCCGCCGCGTTCAGACGGAGCAGGTCCCACGGGTAGAGCGCGTCGACCCACGTGCCTTCGGTGAGAAGGGCCGCCACGGAGGCGCGCTTGGCCAGGGCCGAGACGGCACTCGGCAGATCATTCTGTCCCTCCTTCGCGAGGCGCTCGATCTCGTCAAAGATCCGAGAGTCGAGGACGTACGCCCCCGTGTTGATCAGGTTCGAGATGACCTCCGCGGGTTTCTCCGTGATCGCGACCAGCTCCTTCCCGCGAACGGTGACGACCCCATAGCTCTGGGGCCGCTCGCTCTGGGTGATGAGCACGGCTGGCTTCGGCGCAGCAGCGAGGAGATCCTCGACGAATCGTGCGTCGACCATGTTGCTGCCATTCAGGACGATGAACGGATCCTCGAGGTGTCCGCGGGCCTCCCAGATCGCGTGAGCTGTGCCGAGCTGCTTCGTCTGCGTGACGTAGGTGATGTGGGCTCCGAACGCCTTCCCGTCCTGGAAGTGCGACTGGATGCGTTCCCGACGATAGCCGACGACGAAGATGAGATCCCGTACGCCGTTCTCGGCGAGGGCCTGGACAACGTACTCCAGGAGGGGGCGGTTCCCCACGGGGATCATGACCTTCGGGACTGAGGCGGTGAACGGACCCATCCGGGCGCCCTCTCCCGCCGCGAGGATGACGGCCTTCATGCGCGGTGCACCTGCCGATGATTCCGGCGGAGGCCCCATTCCTCCCGCGACTGGTATATCCCTTGCGGGCCCAGTTGTCCGGCTGAGAATTCCATGGGTCTGGGGAAAAGAAGGACCGAGGAGCGATTCGACATAACCGAGGGTGAGGCGCGGCCTGTATTATAAATACACCTACAACTTTCGGATAACCATTACAAAAGCGTTAATAGAATGAGACCGATGATGCGCCGTGGTCCGCCGCTGGCTCGTTGAGGAAACGGCGCACGGCGCCGTGGGACGGGAGGTCGAGATCCTCGATCGGCCGGAACGCGTGGCTGCCTTGACCTCGCCGCTTGCATGGCGCATCTTGCAGGAGCTTGCGAAGGCCCCCGACTACCCGAACGCCTTGGCGGAGCGGCTCAAGGTCCACGAACAGAAGGTCTACTACCACGTCCGGCGGCTCGAGGCCGCGGGCTTGTTGGAGGTCCTTCGAGAGGAGGCGAAACGCGGCGCGTCGGCCCGCATCTTGGCCCCGACGGCGGAGGCTTTCGCGATCGTCCTCAAGGGCCGCGGGAACCCGGTCGCTTCTCCGATGCTCCCCCACGCCGGCGTCGTCGCTCGCTTCCTCGAGGAATTCACCCGCGACGGCGTCTTCGACGGCTCGATCGTCGTCGGGTCCCCATATACGCACGGACCCTTCAACACGACCGCTCGGGACTCGCCATATGCCGTCGAACTCGGATTCTTCCTCGGTCGTCTCTTCGCCCCGCGGAAGGGGCTCGTGGTCCGCCTCGACACGGAAGTGAAGGCGCTCGGGGCCGGCAAAGAGGAGATGATCCTCGTCGGCGGGCCGGTCGCCAACATCATCACGATGGAGCTGAACCCGCACCTCGCGGTGAATTTCGACTGGAAACAGGTGTGGCGGATGGAATCTTCCCGCACGAGGCGGCCTTATGCGGACGAGCAGGTCGGGCTCATCGCGAAGGTGCGGAATCCGTGGAATCAGGGGCGGGTTATTGTCCTGCTGAGTGGTCTGCATGCGGTCGGCACGATGGCGGCGATCCTCGGCCTCACCCATTTCGCCGAAGACGTGCTCGAAGGCTATTCTCCGGGAGAAGACTTCTATCGGGTCGTCGCGGGACAAGACCGCGACGGCGATGGGCGGCTCGACGCCGTGTCGATCCTCGAGTGATCAGCTCAGCGCGACGCTCTCGTACGGGATCTTGTCCTCGAGCCTCGCGTTTGCCGCTTCGATTGCCTGGACGGCCTCGATGGCCCGCTCTTCGGGTGCGAGGAGCAGGACGTTGACCCCTCGTTCCGCGGCCTCGACGGCGGCGGGGACGACGCCGAACTCGATCCGCGGTTTGAGCCCCAGTTCCTTTGCGGCGGCAAGCCCACCCACGTCGAGCGCGGCGACGATGAATCCGTCCGCGTCACGCAACACACGCTTCGCTGCGGCGCCGGGAACGGCGCGGCGACCTGCGTCGCGAGACGACACCCGTCCGATGATGATCCGTCCAGGGCGCAAGGCCACGATTCCTTCAAGCGTCCGCACCGCCAGGAGTTCGCCTTTCGTCGCATCGTGGACAGCCACCCCAGAGGACGGCGACGAGCGGCCCGCGAACGCCACGAGCACGCCGTCTTCCATGAACAGCCCGACGTGGTTCCCATTGCGAATCGTGTTTCCGGCCATCGCCGCCGTGGTCTCGATGAATGCCATTTCGCGACGGGCTCGCTCGACAAAGCTCCTCAGGTCGACGAGGCGATCGTGGAGGAATTCGACCCCTCTTTTCGTGGCTCGATACTCACCGTCGACCATCGCGAGGAGTCCGTCGCGCTCCAGGCCGTGTGCGTAGTCCGAGCAGCCCTGCACGGTCATCCCGAGGCGCTCCGCGATCGTCCGGAGCCGCGAGTGCCGACTCGTCGTCACCTCATAGAGGAAGAGGACGCGCGTGCTGGCCCGAAGATTCCTCAAGAGTTCCATTGAAAGAGAGAGGGCTCGTTCGCGAATTAAGCCCGCGCCAACATTCTTATATAGTCAAGTTCATCGAACAAACATCAAACGTACTTGAGGAGGAGGGTCAGGTGGGGTTGATTGTGCGGGGGGCTGCCGCGACCGTCGCGGGGTTCATCCTCGTCGTGTGTCTCTCCCCACCCGCCCTCGCGAATCCTGCGGTGGGGATTCGAATTCTATTCGATCTCGGCGACGGAACGTACGTGTGGGCGAACGAAACGGTCTCTGACCCCGCGGTCACTAACGCGACTTGGCTTGCGGTTCTGAGTGCCGCCAACGCGAACGGAGTCGCGATTGTATCGACGTGGTACGCGTCCTTCGGCGTCGCCATTTTGGACCTGGGCAATCGGCACCCACCCGCCGGATTCATCGGCCTGTACGAATGGAACGCGACGAGCCATGGATGGGATCTCACCTCCGTCGGGATTTCAAGCCTCGTCGTCTCCGAAGGGGACACGATCGCTCTGTACAACGCTGGGTTCGACTCTCATACCTTCGATGTGCGCCAGCCGGTGCCGACCCCGGACGATCCGCTGCCTTCGATGGAATTTCGAGGCGACCTTGCGAACAGCGGCTCGTCCAACTCCCGGGCTCCGGACTCCGTCCGACCGATCTGGGACCGCGACACCGGTGCCCGCGAGATTGCCGCAACCCCCGCCGTGGCGTACGGAAAGGTGTTCGTCACCACGATGCACGGCCTCTTCGCCCTCGATGCAAAGACCGGGGATACGATCTGGACGGAACCGTCGGCAAGGGGCTTCTCTTCCCCCGCGGTGTTCGACCATTCCGTCCTCGTCGGCACGTCGAACGGCACGGTCATCCGTCTGAACGCCTCCGACGGGAGCGTGCAGTGGGAAACGCAGCTCCTCGCGCAGCCGCTCTTCAGCGGCATCACGTCTTCCCCGAAGGTCGCGTTCGATCGGGTGTTCATCGGCACCTTCAACGAGTCGGGCGGGCCCGGCGAGGTCGTTTCGCTCTGGGCAAACAACGGGAGCATCGCCTGGCGCCACCCGACCGGGTCCGTGCATTACTCTTCTCCGGCCTACGCTGACGGGTCCGTCTATGTGGGCATCATGGGGACGTACAACACGACGAGCCAGGTGACCTTCGATCCGCCGTACGGAGTCCTCGCCTTGAACGCGGCGACCGGTGAGGAGAACTGGTTCTTCCCGACGGCGGGCTCCGTCGCGGCGTCCCCCGCTATCGTGGGACCGCGGCTCATCGCTCCCTCGAAGGACGGCAATGTCTACGCGATCAACCGGGCGACGGGGACGCTCATCTGGCAAGTCTCCGCGGACGCCGGGATTTCGTCCCCCGCGGTCTCCCGTGGCACGGTGTTCATCGGCGGCGGCGCGTTCGGAGGAAATGGCCTCGTGGTCGCCCTGGATGCGACGACGGGAACCCGACGTTGGTCGTTCGCGCCGAACGGGCCGGTGCAGGCGTCGATCACATACGCGGACGGCAAGGTGCTCTTCGCGACGAATGCCGCGCACGGGACTGTCTATGCCCTGAACGCGACGAGCGGGACCTTGATTTGGTCGTTCGAGCCGTCGCCGGCGGAGTACATCCTCGGCTCCCCGGTCGTCGCGGATGGCATCGTCTTCGCGCCCAGCGACAACGGTCACGTCTATGCCCTCGGGCAATCGCTCGCGGCCCCTGTCACTAGGCCTACGTCGCTCTCCCCCTGGGTGTATCTGGGCGCCCCGATCGCGGTCGCCGCCGTGATCGCCGTCCTCGTCGCGTTCGCGTTCCGACGGAGGCCACGCAGTGGCCCTTAGGCTGAGCGAGCGGCAACAGGCCATCCTTTTCGCCCCTATCCTCATCGCCGCAATCGCCGGGCTCTACGCCACGACGCTACTCTTGCAACCAACCCCGGTGCAGGCGTCGGTTGTCCGCCTCGTGCGTCTCGATGTTGAAGGTGTAGGCTGGTCGATCCAATACGCCCCGCTGACCACGAACAACAACACGGCCTTCGGACTTCTTCTCGAGGCGTCCGCGAAGCTGGCCTTCCCGGTCGCGTACGTTTGGTATCAAATCCCGCAGGGCGTGTTCGTGACGGCAATCAACGGATCCGTCAATGGGGAGGGGCGCTATTGGCTGTACCAGGTGAACGGCCTGTACCCGAATATCGCCGCGGACCACCGGGCGCTGCATGACGACGATATCGTACGATGGAGTTTCAGCACGGCCCAGGAGGGGATGTAAGATGCCGGGAAGGTGGCACGCCGTCCTCGAACGGGGCCTGGGCGACACACGAACGCGGATCCTCGGCGTCTTCCTCATCGTCGTCGCGGTCGTCGGGACGGTCCTCATGCGTTCCTACGCGAACATCGAGACCGTCTTCGCCGCGAGCCTCCTCGCGGGCTCCCTCCTCGGCCGCTGGTGGACGATCCTCGTCCCGCTGACGGCGTTGGCGGTCCTCCAACCGCTCGAGTGGTCGACGACATATGCCGGCTACGCCCTGAACGCGATGACCGGCATCACGTTCTTCGTGGTCTCCGGCTACGTGTTCGTCGGGTTCCTGGGCCGCCGGATTCGACCGAGGGTCTTGTTCCGCGTGAAGTCCGTCGCGCTCCTCACGACAATCAGCGTGCCGGTGACGATCGCGTACGATTTGTGGACCGCGTTCGGCGAATGGTACTTCATCACGCGCCCGTTCGGCGTGGGAATCGTCACGATTCTCGAGGCCCAGGTGCCGTTCACTCTGTACCATCTCCTCAGCTCCCTGATCTTCGTGCCGCTCTTCGGGAGCATCTTCCTGTTCCTCCACACCTACGGTTGGCCGGCGCGGACTCCCGCCGCGCCGTCGAAGACACCGGACCGCGAGTGATCAGAGGAGTTCCTGGATTTTCTCCCGCATGCGACGGACCTCTTCGCGGCGACGCTCGAGTTCCGCTTCCTGGTTCTTGATCGCGCGTTCCCGATTCTCGAGGCGGCCCTTCAGCGTCTCCAAGTCCCGGCCAAGAGTCTGAAGCCGAATCCGTTCCCGCTCGGTCGCCTTGTCCTTGCCCTTCAGGTCTGCGGCCGCGGCCCGAACCTTCTCCTTTTCGCCAACGAGGGACTCGCGCTCCTTCTCGAGCGTCCGCTCAACCAGAGATTCGATCGTTGCTTCCTTGCGAGAGACACGCTCCCGTTCGGCCTCAAGGTTCTTCCAGATCGCCTTCGTCTCGGTTCGCTCGCGCGCGATCCCAGCGACCTCGTCCTTCAGCTTTTTCTCCCGTTGGTCGAGCGCCTTCGTCCGTGCCTCGAACTCCGCGGTCGCCGTCTCGAGATGGCGTTCGCGCTCCTCGAGGTCTTCGTAGCCCCGCGCGGCCTTTTCCACTTTGACCCTCTCGGCCTCGAGGCGAGCGTCCTCTTCCTGGACCCGTTCCTTCAGTTCGCGGCTCTTCTCGTCCGCCGCTTTCTCCGCATACTTGAGGAGGCTCATCGCTTTCGTTTTCAACTCCGCAGCCTCCTCTTCCCGCGACTCAATTAGGCCAGCCTGGGATTCGAGTTCCTTCGCGCGTCTGCCGATTTCGGCCTTCGAGCGATCCGTCGCCTTCCGTGCCTCGGCGAGCTTCCGACTCTCGGTGGTGAGGCTCTCCTTCGCGGTCCCGAGGTCTTTCGCAATCCGGTCGAGTTCCGCTTGGCGCTGGTCGATTCCTCTCTCGGCCTGATCCGCTACTGCACTTCGCTTGTCGAGGGCCGTGGCGAGGACCTTCAGCGCGTCCTCTCGCTCCTTCGTCTCCGACTGGCGGTCGTCCAGGCTCTTCGCGGTTTTGGCGAGGTCTGCGAGCGTCTCCTTGATGTCCGCTTCGTGAGCCGCGAGTTGGGTCTCCCGCGTCCGCAGGGATTCCTCGGCGGCGGCGAGCCTCGTCTCCGCCGCTTTGGCGGCTGCGAGGCGGCCCTCGAGTTTCTTCGAATCGGATCGCGTGCGCTTGTCGAGTGCCTCGAGCGAAGCCTGAGCGCGGACGACCTCCTTTTGAGAAGCCGAGAGATCCCGCGCGTCCTTCGCCTGGGCCTGCGCGGCCGTCTCGATTGCTTTCTTGTGGGCCGCCAGCTCATCCGCGGATTTGTCCATCGCCTGTTGTCTGCGGTCCAGTTCGCGTCCCCGCTGCGCGAGGCGGGACTCGGTCGCCTCCAGGGCGGCTTCTTTCGCGGTCACGTCTTTCGTTCCGGTGTTCAGGGCAGACTCGCGTCGCTCCAGGTTTGCTTCCGAACGACGCAACTGCGCCTCTTTCGCGCGAAATTCCGTTTCCCGCAGGCCGAGCTGCTTTTCTTTCGTCTCGACGGCAGCCAGGAGGCGTCGGGCCTCTTCGAGTTCCGATTTGGCGGCGGTTTCGCGGCGCTTCGTGTCACGGGTCGCGGCAACTTGGTGGTCCTCCCATTCCTTCCGGGACGACGTCTGGAGCTTCTCGCGCTTCGCGAGGTCCGCCTCCGCGGTCGAGATCGATTTCTCTCGCTCGACGTGCGTCGCCTCTTTCGCGCCGATGTCTCGAAGACGTGCCTCCAAAGCCTTCGTTTTCTCCGTCAAATCCGACCGCATCGCATCGACGGCCTTCCGATCGGATCCGAGTGCCTTGCGGCCCCGCTCGAGTTCGGCGTTCGACTCCCGGAACTCCAGCCGCTCCGCGGCGAATCCGGATTCCTTCTTTTCGAGGTCCGCCAGAGCGGCCGAGTGTGCCTCCTCGCGGCGTTCGAGGTCAATGGACCGGGACTCGAATTTTGCGATTGCGGCCTTGTGGGCATCCAGGGCCGAGCGCAATTCCTTTTCCTGAACGCTGAGCCCACGTCCGTGCTCCTCGAGCTGTTTCTCCCGCCGGGCGAGCTTGCTTTCGTCTCGTTGAAGGGCCGCGCGTTCCTCGCTCAACGATTTGTTCGCTCCCGCAACGAGCGACTGGGCTTCGGTGATTTCTGTCTGCAACTTCGTCAAGTTGGCCTCGCGGGTTTTCGCGGCCTTTTCTTGCCGCTGGACCGCGTCGGTTTGAGCGGCGACCTCCGCTCGAGACGCTTCGAGGGCCTCTCGCTCCGAATCGAGTTCCTTTCGGGCCTGCTCGATCTCCGCGTTCGCATCTTTGAGTTCGGTCCGTTCCTTGGCCGCGTTGGTTTGTCGCTTCTCGAGCTCGGCCCGCGCCAAGGCGATTGTCTCGTCTTGCCGTTCAACGAACGCGATGCGAGATTCGAGTTTCGCCTGGGCGGCCTTGAGCCCGGCTTCGCCGGAGCGGAGTTCTTTCTCTCGCTCCTCGAGGGCCTTCGCGTCCGCCCCGAGCTGGCTCTTCCGTTTCGCCAGTTCGTCGGACTCTCGCGCAAAGGCGGACCGTTCCATTTTCGAAACCTTCTGGTTCTCCGCCAACGCTCCTTGTGCCTCGGCGAGGTCCCTCTCCCCCTTCGACACGACTGCCGCGCGGGCCTTGAGGAGGCGATCTTCCCGCTTCGCGGCCTCCGTCTGAGATGCAACTTGGACGCGAGCGGCCTCGAGTTCTCTTGCGTGTTCCGCAATCTCGGCCTCTCGCTTCGACAGGGCCGCTTCGCGCGTGTCCAGTTCCGCCGTCGAGACCTTGATTCGCTTCTGGATGCCTTCGAGTTCCGTGCGGCGGTCCGAGAGTTCCTCCCGTCCCTTCGCGAGCTTGCTTCCGTCTCGTTGCATCGCCGCGCGTTGGGTGATCAGCGCCTTCTCCGCATCCGCGAGCCCCGAGCGGCCCTCCTCGAGTTTCTCTTGGGCTGCCGTGAGGGCCGTCTCGCGAGCTTTGACCGCTCGTTCCGCCTGCTGTGCGGCGCCGAGTTGAAGGGCCACCTTTGCGGCCTCTCCTTCCTGGGCCTTCGATTTCTTGGCGAGCTCCGTTTCACGCTTCTCCAGGTCCGTTGCGTGCTCGGCCGCTTGCCCCGTGGCGCGCTCGAATTCCTTTTGGGCCCGATCGAGGTCGACGCGGCGCCCTCGAAGCTCCTCGCGCAGCTTCCCGAGGTCTGCCTTTTCCTGAGACACCTTGGAGGCGAGCTTCCCGAGTTCCCTCTGGCGCGATTGGAGATTCACCTCGTTCGTCTTGGTGGCCGTCTCCCGCTGGACGACCGCCTCTTCGCGGGATTTCAGGTCGGAAGCGGCCGCCCCCGTTTCCTCGGCAGCTTTATGCATCTGTCGTTCGCGTCGTTCGAGTTCGGCTCGGAGTCCCGACAGTTCGTCTTTCACTTCGGCTTGGCTTCGCTCCTGGGCCGCTAGGATCTTCGATTGGGCATCCAGTTCTCGCTTCTGCTTCGTTAGGGCCTCGGTGCGTTCGCGCAGCCCCTGTTCACGCCGGGTCAGGCGGTCGTCCGCGGCGGTGGATCGGGCCTCGATGCGTTGGTCCCGCTGGGTGATCTCCCGCTCCCGGGCGTTGAGGGCCTTCGCCGCCTCCTGGTTCTCCGTTTCCGCCTTCAAGACCTCTTTCTCTCGGCGGACCAGATCCCCCTCTCTCCGCTGGAGGATTTTCGCCGTCGAGTCTTGGTCTGCCTGCGCCTTCACCAGGCGCTTCTCGCGGGACTCGAGGTCCGTTTTCGTCTTCTCGACCGCGGATTCACGGGTCGCCAGCTCGGAGGCTTTCGCGGAAGTGGTGCGCGCCGTCTCGAAACTCTTTGCAAGCGAGTTCGCCCGATGGGTCTCGGACTCAAGCTGGGTCTTCGTGCGAGTGAGTTCGGTCTTGAGTTCGATCTCGCGGCGCTGGAGAGCCCCGTTCGCCGCATGCAGCGATTCTTGGAGCCCGTCGACCGCCTTGTCCCGCTTCGCAATCTCGCGGTCGCGAGCCTGAAGAAGTTTGCGAGCTTCGTCGAGTTCCTTCGAGTGCGTCTCCTCTCTCGCCTTTTCCCGTTGTGCGAATTGTTCTTGCGTCTCCTGCAGCTTCTTCTCTGCCTTCTCGACGCCGCGCTCCCGCTCTTTGATCGCCTTGAGGGCGTTCTCTGCCTCGAGAACTCGTTCCGCCGCGGACCGAGACGCCTTCGCCGAGGCCGCTTCGCGCTCCCGGACCCGAGCCTCGCTGCCCGCCAACGCGGCCTCGCGCTCCCCGAGTGACTTCGATCGTGCGTCGAATTTCGTCATCTGCGATTTGAGCTGCGATTCCCGCTCCCCCAGCTCGCTCGCTCTGCCTGCCCGCTTGCGAAGTTCGTCGACCTCGGCCTTGAGGCGTGCGGCATTGCTTCTTTCGTCATCGACCGCAGCTCGCACCTTCGCGAGTTCTCCGGAAAACTCCTTCTGCCGATCCTGAGCCTGTTGTCGAGCGGCCTCGGCCTCCGCTTTCGCGGTTTCAAAACTTCGAATCGACTTCGCGAGATCTTTCCGTGAGGCGTTGAGATCTTTTTCGAGTGCGGCAGATCGATGGGCCTCCGACTGGAGGGCCGCCTTCGCTCGCGTGCTTTCCGCTTCAAGTTCGAGTTCGCGGCGTTCCAACGCCTCGTGGGCCGCCCGCAGGGACGATTGCAGGCTCTCGACCTCCTTGATGCGCTTCCCATCCTCTCGCGCTCGAGCTTGGAGCAGCTTGCGGGCTTCGTCGAGTTCCCGCTCGTGGGTCTCCTCCCTCGCTTGCCCTCGCTTGGCCCTCTCCTCTTCCGTCTCCTGCAATCTCTTTTCGGCTTTCTCGAGGGCGCGCTCGCGTTCCTTCATCGCCTTCAGGGCCGTCTCCGCTTCGAGGGCTCGTTCCGCTGCCGCGCGGGAGGCCTTCTCCGATCCCGCTTCGCGCTCTCGGACGCGGGCTTCGCTCGCCGTCAGCGTGGCTTCGCGGTCCGCGAGGTCCTTCGATTGGGCGCCCAGTTTCGCGAGCTGGGCCTTGAGCACGGATTCCCTCTCACTCAGCTCTCCGGCCTTTCCGGCGCGCTTCCGAAGCTCGTCGACTTCGTCCTTGAGACGTGCGCCTTCCGCTCTCGCCTCATCGACCGCAGCTCGCGCCTTCGCGAGTTCTCCGGCAATCTCCTTCTGTCGATCCTGACCTTGTCGTCGGGCGGCCTCCGCTTCCGCCTTCGCGGTTTCGAAGCTTCGCATCAGCTTCGCGACGTCTTTCCGCGAGACGTTGAGATCTTTCTCGAGGGCGCCGGATCGATCCGCCTCCGACTCGACGGCCGCCTTCGCCCGGGTGATTTCCGCCTCGAGCTCGAGTTCGCGGCGTTCCAGCGCTTCATTGGCGGCCCGCAGCGACGCCTGCAGACCCGCGACTTCCTTGATGCGCTTCGCGTCTTCTCGCTCTCGAGTCTGGAGAAGCTTGCGGGCTTCGTCGAGTTCCCGCGCACGCGTCTCCTCCTTGGCTTTCGCTCGTTCCGCCCGCTCGCCTTCCGTCTCCTGCAATTTCTTTTCGGCTTTCTCGAGGGCGCGCTCGCGTTCCTTGATCGCCTTCAGGGCCGTCTCCGCCTCGAGGGCTCGTTCCGCAGCCGCACGGGAGACCTTGTCCGACGCTGCTTCGCGCTCTCGGACGCGGGCTTCGTTCGCAGTGAGTGTGGCATCGCGGTCTCCGAGATCCTTCGATCGGGCGTCGAGCCTTGCGAACTGGGCTTTCAGGTCGGATTCCTTCCCGCTCAGTTCTCCTGCCTTTCCTGCGCGCTTACGAAGCTCGTCGACCTCTTCCTTGAGGCGTGCGACTTTTCCCTTCTCTTCCTCGATTGCACTTCGTGCCTTGGTGAGTTCGCCGTTGACCGCCTTTTCCTGATCCTGAAGCTGGCGGCGCGAAGCGTCCGCTTCCGCTCGGACGGACTCCAAGGTGCGCACCGCCTTCGCCAAGTCTTTTCGAGAGGTATTGAGGTCTTTCTCGAGGGCGCCGGATCGATCCGCCTCCGACTCGAGGGCCGCCTTCGTGCGAGTGATCTCGGTTTCGAGTTCGACTTCGCGGCGCTCCAAGGCTTCGCTGGCCGTCTGAAGGGATGCCCGCAAACTTTCGGCTTCCTTGGTCCGCTTCGCAATCTCCCGAGCCCGGGCCTGGAGGAGTTCTCGGTTGTCCTCGATCTCGCGCGCGCGAGCCTCGTCCTTGACCTTGTTCTGTTCTGCCAATCGTTCCGCAGTTTCCTCGACCTTCTTCTCGGTCTTCTCCGCGGCTCGTTCTCGTTCTTTGATTGCCTTGAACGCCTTTTCGGCCTCCAGCACTCGCTCCGCCGCAAGCCGCGACGCTTTTTCGGACTCCGCCTCCCGCGCCTCGATCTGGGTCTCACTCCCCGCGAGGGCTGCCTCCCGGTCGGCGAGGGCTTTCGCTCGCCCGTCGAGTTTCGACCATTGGGCCCTCAGGTCCGATTCCTTCTCGGTGAGTTCGCCGGCTTTGCCCGCTCGCTTTCGAAGTTCGTCCACCTCATCTTTCAGGCGGGCGACCCGGTCCTTCTCCTGGTCGGCGGCGTTCTGGGCTTTCGTGAGCTCCGTGGTCAGCGAGGCCTCTCGGTCCTTGCCCTCGCGTCGTGCGGATTGCGTCTCTGCACGCGCCGACTCCAAGTTCCGGAGCATCTTCGCGAGGTCCTTCCGGGCGTTCTCGAGGTCCTTCTCGAGTTCTGTCGTCCGCTTGTCCGCATGATCCCGCAGCGCCTTTCGTGTCTCCGTGAGCTCGGCCTCACGCGCCTCGAGCTTCGTGCGGGACGATTCGATCTCCCGCTGGGCCTCTTTCACGTCGCGATTCGTCGCATCGAGCTTCTCCTGGAGCCCTGCGAGGGACTTCTCGCGGGCGGCGAGTTCCCGCTGTCGCCCGTCGAGGGACTCGACGAGGGTTTCGACCTCCCCTTCGTGCTTCCGGAGGGACGCTTCCTTCGCGTCGACGGCCGCTCGTTTCTTCTCGGCCTTGTCCATCGCGGCCTCGGCGTCCGCCATGGCGGCTTTGTTCTTCCGCAGGTCCTGGAGTTCCTCCCGCGCCTCCTTGAGTTCGCCTTCGAGTTCCTTCAGGGCTTTCCTCGTCTCGCGTTCCGCGGCCGTACTCGCGGCCTCGAGATCCTTCACCCGCGCCTGCAGGCCGTGGATCGTGTCGTCGTGGCGGGCGATCTGCGCGGTCTTCGCGTCGGACAGTTTGCGGGCGTCCTCGAGCTCCTTGCGGAGCTGCGCTTCACGGGCTTTGGCCTCTTCCCGCTCGGCGGCATCGACTTTCAGCAGGACGGGCGCGTCGAGCACTTCCTCGTCGGTCTCGAGGGACTTCCGGGCTTTCTCGCGCAGTCCCATCGGCCATCACAACAGCTGGAGCTGTTCGAGGAGCTTCTCGTAGAGCGCAAACTTCTCCGACTTCGCGAACTTCCGGATCTTGTCCTTCGGCAAGTCTCCGAGCAGCTCGTCGATGTCTTTCATCACGACCTTCAATTCGCCTTTCAGGTTGAGCAGTTCCTTCTGCTGCTCCATCAGCTGGTTCCGCTCCTCCATGAGGCGCTCCATCTGCTCTTCGAGCTGGATCATCCGGGCCTGGAGGGCGCCGAGCTCTTGATCGGACTTGATCGTGACCGGGGTGGGTTCGTCTTTCGACGCGGTGCGGGCCGCGCTGGACTTCTGTTCCAAGTCCCACCGTCGTCGTTCGAGGTCGACTTCCGCCTCGCTCAACGCGTGGTGACGTTCGTCGAGGAGCCGGGCCTTTTCCCGCATCAGCTCCTCCCGCTTCTCGATCTCCCGCTCCCGTTCGTGGACGCGATTCATGACGGTCCGGAACTCGTCCTCCCGGCGGACGAAGTCCGACTCCCGCTCTTTGAGTTGCCCGAACGCCTTCTCCCGCGACTCCAGCTCGTGCCGGAACGCAGAAATCCGCCCGCGGAGGGACGTCTCGCGGGCCTTCAACTCCTCCTTCTGCATCCGCAGGATGTTCCGATACGTCGTCTCCATATCGACGAGGCCCTCCTCGAGTTTCAGGATGTCTTCCTTCTCCAGGAGGAGCGTCTCGATCTGCCGCTTCAGGTCCTCGCGCTCCTTCACGTGCTCGGGATCCTCGGAGCCCTCGAGCGTCTTGATCCGGGCTTGGGCCCGTTCGATCAGCGCCTCCATCTGCTCGAGGCGCTGCTTGCGCCGCTCGAGCATTCGATCGAACGGCTCCGCGAGCTTCCAGAGGGACTCTTCCATCTCTCCTTCGGCGCGATCCGCCTCGAGGAATGATGCCGGCTCGGCGCCCGGCTCCCCTCCGGGCGCGCCTCGGCTTCGTGCCTTCTCGCGGCTCAGTTGCAGGATGCGCCGCAGGTACTCCTCCTCCGGCGATTCTTGATTGGGCGGAGCCGGGACTTCGTTGAATCCGGGCTCCGGGAACTTCGCGTTGCAGTTCAAGCACTCGACGGCGCCGGCGGGATTGATCGAATTGCAGATCGGGCACAGGACGGCCTGCATGGTGCCTTCGAACGGCTCGCCGCAGCGGGCGCACGAAGCCGCGTCTTGCGGCGTTTCCGCTCCGCATTCGCTGCAGTAGGCGGCCTTGCTGGGGGTGAGGGCGCGCTGGGCCATCGATGCCTGCTCGAGGAGGATGGGATGCCGGGTCGCTCAATCGTACGCGTTGTACGCGAGGATCTCCGACAGATGCTTCCTGCCCGCCGGGGCCTCGTAGGCCTCCGGGATGCCCAACGGTGTCAACCCTACCACGTGGGCGTCGGCCGGGATGTTCAGGAGGGATTTCACCTTCTCCTCGTTGAAGGTGAAGATCCAGGAGGTCCCCAACCCCTCACTCGTGGCCGCCACGGTGACGTTGGCAAGGGCCATGCCGAGATCGACCGGATACGAGTTCATGTATCCGCCGATCATCGCGACCGCCTCGTCGAGCCGGGCACAGGCGACGACCACCAGGGGCGCGTCGGCCATGTGTCTCCCGTTCGTGCAGGCGCCCGCGAGCTTCCGCTTCGCGTCCTCGTCCGAGACGACGATGAACTTCCAGGGCTGGATGTTGTCCGCCGACACGGCGAACCGCGCGGCGTTCACGACCGCCTGGACTTTCTGCTCGGGGACCGGATCGGGCTTGTACTTGCTCACGCTCTTCACCGACTTGATGGCCTCAAGGACCTCCATTTAGTCCCGAGGCGTCCGATTTGGCGTGGTGATAATAAGCGTTTCGACGCGGTTATTCCCCCGAGGAGAACCCGTACGTCGAGTTCCGGTCGGAACCCGAGACCGTCGTTGACGCGGTTGCGATGGGATCGCTTGCGAGACAACGTTTAAGTCGAGTCTTCTTCTTCCGCGACACGGCGGGCCCGTAGCTTAGCCCGGTTGGAGCGTCCGGCTGATAACCGGAAGGTCGCCAGTCCAAATCTGGCCGGGCCCACTTTCGGCGCGAATTGCCCGCACGGCATGAACAAGTCTCAGCGGTCGGCGGCCTGCTGGCTCGGCGGGTTCGAGTGGACGATTTCTCGGCCGCAACGGGGACAGACCGGCTCCCCGCCCAGCAGCTCTCCGCCGCATGCAGAACACGTGAATCCCCAGCCACGGCGCGGAGTTGGCGTCGGCCCGGTCACCGTCGCAGCAAGGCCGATGATTGAAAGTCCGAACAGAACAATGGCAATCAGAATCGCCAGCACGCCGAAAAAGAAGACCCCGACGGTGCCGATTATTATGCCGGCAATCGCGAGCCACCGAACGTAGGAAGGGCTCATGGTCCTGTTCGCCGAAGGCGAATCGCGCGTGGCGAATTCAAGATACCGGCCAGCTCCGGGGGGAGGGCGCACGACTCGCATCAGAAAGCCCGCGAAACCTTAAGCGCAAAGGTGCCGCGTAAAGGACGTTGTCGCTCCCACGCAACATTTCCCATCGGTGGTTCCTGGTGTGCGTGTTCGTAGGCATCGGTCTGGTGATCGGTACGTCCTTCATTTTGTACTCGTTGCAACCGTCACCGCCACCGCCTACGGACAACCTCGTCTTCAGTCCGGCGACGCTCGTCAACGGCAACACGACGTTCGCGGTTCAGAATGTGTCCCACGGCCCGTACATCTTCTCCGGTTTCCACATTCGGCTCGTCGTGAACAATTTCGCCGGCGGACCGGTCGCGCTCGGGCGGAACAACTCTGCGACTCGAATCGTGATCGGGACCACGGCTTATCGGGTCGTGTGGATCGATGCGGACGGCGACGGGGCCGTGGGCGTGAGCGATTCGTTTTTCGTCTCGGGCGACCGGGCTCCCTTGTCACCCTTGAGCGATTACGAGTTTGATTTGTCGTGGCAGAGCGCGTGGACGTCCCACGTATTCTGGTCGACGTACTGAACACGTCGCCCTGCCCATCGTTCTCGGAACGAGTCCTACGATGGCGGGGATCGACTTTGTTCGATATCTCGCATCATCTGATCGAACTGGTCCTTCGTGATCTCGCCGCTCGCGTACCGCCGCCGGAGGATCTCGGCCGCGCCGTCGGGGCCATAGTGGTACCGTCCATACATCGGGTAGGCGCGCCAGCCCCACCAACCCCAGCCCCAGAAGAGGCCGCGGAACAGGAAGAACAAGAAGAAGACAAAGATGAAGAAGCCGAAAGGGAAGAAGAAGAACGGGAAGTAGCCAACGCCCGCGCCCGGTCCCACGATTGCCCGGACGATCAGACCGGTCACAATTGCGACGCCGATCAAGAAGAGGAACGCTGCGATTCCCCAACCGATGAACCTTCGATGCCGATTCCAGTCATGATCCGCTTGCATGCTTGCCATGGTGGATGCCACCGCGAGGCCTATGGTGTGGGCCGTATTTAGGGATATCGGATTTCCGATACCGGAAAAGCGATTCGAGTGGTAAGGGATAAATATCGGTTATCCGATACGATTTCCGAAGCACATGTTTCCCCCTTTTCGCTGGATGATGCACCGCCGCAGAGGTTTGCGCACGTGGATCATTTCGATCCTCGCGAACGCGCCGAAGAACGGCGCAGAGATCATGGACGAGATCGAGACGATGACGCAAGGCTGGTGGAGGCCGTCCCCGGGTTCCGTCTATCCCCTTCTGGACCAAATGACCCAGGAGGAGCTCCTCAAGAAGCGCGACGACGGGCGGTACGAGCTGACCGCCAAAGCGAAGGAAGAGCTCGAGTGGCCGTTCGGGATGCCGGGCCGCAAAGCGCAGACGGTGGAGGACATGCTGAACGAGATGGTCGGCTACGCCTCCTACTTGGAGGACCTGAGCCGTTCCGATCGGTCGAAGATCGCCCCCTTCCGGGACAAGATCAAGAGCGTCGCGGAGCGCCTCGCCGCGCTTGTCGGGACCACCAAGCCGTGATTCTGACCGAGCCCTTGAGTGGGTTGCGTCGCACAGTCGATGCCGCCCATCGGGCTTTTTACTCAATTGAGTATAATGCTACCATGCCGGGAAGACTGTCGAGCGATGGAGGCTACCTCTAAACAGAGGTAGG
>Ga0209058_1001624_pt1 | contig 19070 bp, 16 predicted proteins | sample GraSoiAngelo_147_FD_185904 | JGI IMG/M metagenome (GOLD analysis project Ga0209058, IMG submission 185904) | Grasslands soil microbial communities from the Angelo Coastal Reserve, California, USA - 14_1009_05_40cm (SPAdes) (version 2) | ecosystem: Environmental > Terrestrial > Soil > Grasslands ... | reverse complement strand
GATGACGATTCCCTGGGGCCGGCTGCCGTAGGTCCGGATCTTGTCCAAATCGGATTCCGAGAGACCCAGCGAATCGAGATGGAGCGCCGAGCGCTCCTGGTCGACGATCCGAATCACGACCTTCTCGCCATGGGCCGTGGGGAGGGTGGAGACGCGTAGATCGATGCGCCGCCCGCTGACCTCCACCCGGAAGCTCCCGTCCTGAGGCAGCCGCTTTTCGGCGATGTCGAGCGTCGCGAGGATTTTGATCCTGGACACGAGCGCCCCCTGCGTCCATTTCGGAAGGCGCTCCAGGTCTTGCAGAAGCCCGTCGACGCGGCATCGCACGCCGACTCCCTTTTCCTGAGGCTCGATGTGGATGTCGCTCGCGCGCATCTCGACAGCGCGGGTGATGAGCCAGTTCGCGAGCCTCACAATCGGAGGGCCCGAGCTGATCTTCATCAGCTCGTCGATGTTCTCTTCCCCTTCCTCCGGGATGATCTCGCGGACTTCGACGGAATCGTTCTTGATGATGTTTTCGAGGATCTCTACGACCGATGCGTCGATGTGGTAGTACTTCGCGATCGCTTCGACGATTTCGGAGGGGGGCGCCAACACCGGGCGGACGAAGTACCCGCTCTGGAACTTGATGTCCTCGAGCGCCTGGGGATTCAGGGGGTCGGCCAGGGCCACCCGGAGCGTGTTTCGGTTCTCGAGCTCGATGGGAATGGCGGTGTGCTTCTTTGCCAGGTCCTCGCGCATAAGGCCGATGACCTGCTCGTCGATGGCGATGCTTTCCAGGTCGACGATCGGGAGCCCGAGCTGCTGATGCAGGACGCGGCAGATGTCCGCTTCGCTGACCATGCCCTGCCGCGTCAGGATTTGGCCGAGCGGCTCCTTCGTCTGTCGTTGCCGCCTCAGCGCTTCCTTGAGCTGCTGATCCGTGATGAGCCCCGCTTCGAGCAGGTACTCACCCAGCTTTTTGCGCACGACGTTGGTTTCGGACACCGATGGCATCCCCTTTTGGACTGGTCCGTCGACGGGTTATGCCCCAGATCGGCCATCTGGCGACCTATCTTAATCGGGGAATCGGGTTGGGAGGGCGACCGCTCGGGGGAAGGCTCTGGCGAAGCGCGGGTTAGCGGCGGCCCTCGAGGCGGGTCGAGGCACGCTGCTCCATGGCGAGCTTGTCCAGCGGCTCTCCGTACCACTCGGAGTACTTGCCATCGAAGCACGCGTAACAGTGATCATCCGGCCTCGACACGCACGCTCTGAGCCCGTCCATGGAGAGGTAGCCCAGCGTGTCCACGTGGAGGTATTTCCGGATTTCCTCGACGGAGTGGGAGGACGCGATCAGCTCCTTCCGGTTCGGCGTGTCGATGCCGTAGTAGCAGGACCACCCGATCGGCGGACTCGAGACGCGGAAGTGGATCTCACGCGCCCCGGCGCCCCGGAGCATCGCCACGAGACTGCGGCTCGTCGTGCCGCGCACGATCGAATCGTCCACGACCACGACGCGCTTCCCTTCCAGAATCCGCCGGACGGGGTTGAACTTGAGGTTGACGCCAAAATCCCGCTTCACCTGCTGCGGCGCAATGAACGTACGCCCCACGTAGTGGTTCCGGATGAGACCCAGCTCGAAGGGGATTCCCGACGCCTCCGAAAAGCCGAGCGCCGCTGAGTTGCTCGAATCGGGCACCGAAATCACGATGTCGGCGGCGACCGGATGCTCCTCCGCCAGCCTTCGCCCGAGGCGCCTGCGGACCAGGTCGACGCTCTCGCCGAAAACCTCGCTGTCCGGACGGGAGAAATAGATCAGCTCGAACACACACGCACGCGCCGGCTTTGGCTTCAGCGCGGGACACGATCGGACGCCGCTCCCGTCGATCACCACCAACTCTCCCGCCGCGATCTCCCGGATGAACTCGGCTCCGACCATGTCGAGGGCGCAGGTCTCGCTCGCCAGAACGTGCGCCTCGCCGCGCTTCCCAAGGCAAAGCGGTCGGAATCCCCTCGGATCGCGCAAACCGATGAGCTTCTCCCCCGCGAGGATCACGAGGGTGTACGCCCCCTGGCACCGCGCGAGCGCCTCCGGAATCATTCGCTCGATCTCGGTCGACTTGGACCGAGCGATCAAATGCAGGATGACTTCGGTGTCGCTGGTGGTCTGGAAGATGGAGCCTTGCGCTTCGAGCTCGTTTCGAAGCGCGACCGCGTTCACGAGGTTCCCGTTGTGCCCGAGCGCGAGCATCCCCTCGCGAAAATCGACGACCAGCGGCTGCGCGTTGCGAAGCAGGGTGCTTCCCTGCGTGGAGTACCGGTTGTGGCCGATCGCGATGTGACCCTTCAGGGAATCCAGCACGGATCCCGCGAACACATCGGACACGAGGCCCACCGCCTTGTGGTGATGGAATTCGACTCCGTCGGTCGCGACGATCCCGGCGCTCTCCTGCCCACGGTGCTGGAGCGCATAGAGGCCCGCGTACGTCAGTCGGGCCGCGTTCTCGGCTCCCCAGATGCCGAAGACTCCGCATTCCTCGTGCAGGCGATCGCCGTGCGGTCGCGAAACCACACCCTGGGATTCTCGCTTTTCGGTCAAGGCCTCTCTCCCGGTCATGCCGCCACCCGGAACGCGGGCGCGGGATCGATTAGAAACCGCTCGACGACGGCCCATGGTGTGCCGTCCGTCAGCTCCATCGCCGCCTCACCGTGCGGATTCACAAGCAACCCGTGCTTTTGGTCTCGAAGGGTGCCCAACGCGCGGCCCACGCCAAGAATCCCCGGCCCACCGTCGGGCCCCCGTGACCAGAGCCACCACACCTTGGCGCGTCGAATGCCGGCGAGGCCCGGCATCGGGTGCTCGCGGAGGAGTCGCTGCTTGAGCCCCTCGTCCGCGGTCTCGTCGCGCGTCCGGGCCAGGATTCCCCATGCCCCCTCAGGCGGCGACCACGCCTCCCCGCGTTCGGCGGACGTGAGCAGTCGATAGGTTTCCTTGTTCGGATTGACGAAGAAATTCGAATGCCGCACGGCTTCCTCCAAACGGGACTCGAAGGACTCGGCGCTCGCGCCCGCCTCGGGCTCAAAAAGCAGAAGCTGCTCGCGCACGATCCGCGTGAGCGCGTGTCCCGGCTCGAGGAGCCGCCGCCCGGCTTCGTGAGCGGTCCAGGCTGTCAGGTCCGTGATCTTGAGCCTTGTCAGGAGAACGGCGCTCACGACCGCGCCCCTTCGGCCACTCGGGAGGCGAGCTTGGACGCAAGGGACGCAAAGACGACCCTCCCGGGCCCCGGACCCTCGAGCGCTTCCCATTGCCCCACCGCCGCCCGGCGACGCCCACCCCAATCGTTCTTCAGGTCCATCGGGACCTGGCGAAGCCACGCGGCCCGCTCCGGGTGCGGCATGAACGCCAGGATGTTGCCCGCCACGTTCGTGATGCCCGCTGCCTGGAACATGGCGCCATTTGGATCGAAGGGGAACGCCTGCGCGGGCCCCCCAGACGGGGCCACGAATCGATAGAGCACCAGCCCTTCCTTTTGGATGCGATCCCTGACCTCGGGGTCCGCGGTCAGAAACCGCCCCTCGCCGTGCGCGATCGGCATCGGAATCACGTGGTCCGGCTCCGCGAGCGCCGCAAACCAATCGCGTCCCGGGCCCTGTCCGGCGCGGAGCCACGTCCAGCGGCAGAGATACCCCTCCCGGCGCGGAGCGCGGTTCGGCGCGAGCGCCATCTCGACTCTCCCGGGATGAAATCCCGGGACAAGGCCGGCCTCGACGAGGACTTGGGCGCCGTTGCAGATTCCGAGCACGGGCTTGCCGCGCTCCGCTTCCGCGGCGATCCGGTCGACGGCGGAGAGCTTGGCCGCCACCGCCCCGGCCCGGATCCGATCCTGGAACGCGAAACCGCCGGGAAGTACGTATGCGTCGAACTCGCTCCAGACCGAAGCGGGTTCGTTCCACCGGACGATGCGAGCGTTCAGCCCGACCGCGCCGAGCGCGCGCGCGGTCTCGTACTCGCAGTTCACGCCCGGTATCTGAAGCACGGCGACGTTCGCCATTCTCACTCCGCGATGGGCTTGAGCGCTTCGGAGTGGAAGCGCTGCAGCGTCTCGAGGTCCATGTCCACCAGGGTATGTCCTCCGTCCAGGATCCGGAATCGCGGCTCGGCCAGGGTACGGCCGACCATGGTCGCGTCCACGTTCCAGCGCTCGAAAAGGCCCAGGAGGTCGCTCAGCCGCTCCTTCGGCACCTCGAAGAGGAACCCGGGCGCTTCCGAGTACAGTCTCGACTCCGAGGTGGTGCTCCCGAGACCCGAGATCGGTATCTGGAGTCCAATGCCTTGGGCCGCGTAGCCACCGAGCGCCATCTCGAGTGCCGCGAATGCCAGTCCCCCTTCGGCGATGTCGTGACAAGCAAGGACGATTCCGCGCCGCACCACCTCGAGCGCGGCGTAGATGCGCCGCCGTTCCCGATCGAAGTCGAGTTCGGGAAGCGGTCCGTCCATCCGGCCCCCGAGGGCGAAGCGAAGCTGCGACGCGCCGAGCCGGTCCTGACGCGGCCCACTCAGCACGATGACGCTGCCGGCCCGTTTGGTCGCGCTCGTGACGGCGCTGCTCCAATCCGCAACGATGCCGAGACCGGCCACGATCGGCGAGGGCTCCACGGCCCGACCCGAGGGAGCCTCGTTATAAAAGGATACGTTCCCCGAAACGACCGCGACGGGCGGACCGGACGGACCGTCCCTTCCGAGCGCCCGCGCCGCGTCGCCGAGGCCGCGAACGCTTTGAACGAAATCCCCGAATACTTCCGGATCTTCGGGGTTTCCAAAGTTCAAGCAATCGGTGAGCGCGGCGGGCTCGGCGCCCACCGAAACCAGATTACGCAGAACCTCGCATACAACATGGGCCGTTCCCCAGTATGGATCCGCCGCGACCCACCAAGGGTTACCGTCCACCGTCACGGCGAAGCCGAGCTTCGATCCCGGAATCGGCGCGACGACGGAAGCGTCCGCCTCGCCGGCCCGGATGACCATCCTTCCCTGAACCTCGGTGTCGTAGTAGCGGATGATCGGCTCGCGCGACGCGAGGTTCATGGTCTGCGTCATGCGCGTGAAGAGCGCCTCGTGATCGTGCACCGGCGGAAGTGGGGGCGGCTTCGGGGCCGGGGGCCGCGGACGCGTGGCCCGTACATGTTCGATTCCGGCGGTGATGACCTCGACGGGGGAATCGCAGACCGCCTGGCCGCCGTGCATGATCCGGTACAGCGAATCGGTCCGCACGCGACCGATGACGGCCGCGCACGCACCCTGGTAGACCTCGGGAAGGGCGTAGGTCACGTTGTAGAGCTCGAGCACACGATCGGCGACCCGTTCCGGTACGACCAACGCGAATCGCTCTTGCGTCTCCGAGCACGCGATCACCTCAGGAGGGCAACCCTTCTGCGCCACGGGGACCCGCTCTAAATCCACATCCATCCCGAATCCCGGCGACACGCTGCTCATGTCGATGACCACCGCGCCTTTTTTCAGGCCCGCGAGCACGCCGTTGTCCCCGGCGATCACGCGCTCGACGTCCGGCGTGTCGGGCAGCATCGTGATCACGACGTCCGCTTTCTGCGCGACTTCCTTGCCATTCGCGCACGCGATTCCGCCGGCGCCGAGATCCTTGAACCCGAACGAAACGCCCTGTCCGTGGAGCCAATCCAGCACGGCCCGGTTCGCCTCGAGCAGCACCCGCTTCAGGAACGGATCGGGCACCTGCACGTGGCCCCGCTGTCCCTCGGCGTTCTCATCGAGTACGGCCGATGCGAAGGACGCACCGCCGAACCCGGTCTCGTCGGTCGGTTTCCCGATCAGGACGAGCACGTAAGGCTCCCGGCGTGCCGCCTCCGGCACGCGGCTTCGCACGACGCGATCGGCCCGGACGAGGCCGAGGGCGACGACGTTCACGAGACAGTTTTCATCGAAGCTCGGCGAGAAGAAAACGTCCCCGCCTAGATTCGGGACCCCGAGGGCGTCGCCGTATTGCCAGATGCCGTCGATGACGCCGCGCACGATCTCTCGCACCGGCGCGGCGCGCGGCCCGTCGGGGTTGCCGAACCGGAGCGAGTCCATGACTCCGATCACCTCGGCCCCCATGCACGCTACGTCCCGCACGATGCCCCCGATTCCCGTTGCCGCCCCTTCCGTGGGGACGATCTGGGAAGGATGGTTATGGCTTTCGTGGGCGATCACGATCGCGAACTCGACACCCTCGTGCGTCCCGAACCGGACGACGCCGGCGTCCTCCCCGGGCCCGAGGATGACGTGGGGGCTCTCGGTGGGCAGGTGCGCCTGCAGCACCCGGCGGCTGCTCTTGTACGAGCAGTGCTCGCTCCACATCGTGTCGAAGATGGTCGCCTCCACACGCGTTGGGTCCCGCTTGAGGAGCGAGAGCATCCGCCGCGCCTCAGCGGGCGTGAGCCTCAGGCCTTCTCGTTTGAGAAGCGCCGCAAGCGCGCGATCGTCCGCCCCGCCGAGCGGGAGTACCGGGGCGTTAACGGCCTGCTGCAACTGGCTCCCCGAGAACGCGTTCAAATATGCGGTTCACGTGGCGTGTGAAATGTGTTGGGTCGAAGCACGCGAGGAGCTTCTCCTTGGTGAGAACGCGGGATACCTCGGGGTCCGCGAGCAGGCGGGTCGCGAGATCCGGCTGACTCCGCCACGCGGCCATGGCGTGACGCTGCACCAGCGCGTAGGCATCCTCGCGGGTCCGGCCCGCTTGGACGAGGGCCAGGAGAACGCGCTGGGAGTAGATCAGGCCGCGGGTCATTTCCAGATTCGAGCGCATCCGCTCCGGGTACACGTTCAAGCCTTCGAGCACCTCGCGAAGCTGGGTCACCATGAAATCCGCGGCGAGGAATGAATCCGGAACGATCACGCGCTCTACGCTCGAGTGACTGATGTCGCGCTCGTGCCAGAGAGCCACGTTCTCAAGCGCCGCGTGAGCGTTCGCGCGCAAGACGCGCGCCAGCCCGCAGATCCGCTCACAGTTGACGGGGTTTCGCTTGTGCGGCATCGATGAGGACCCCTTCTGCCCTTCCCGGAACGGCTCCTCTACCTCGAGGACTTCGGTTCTCTGGAGGTGCCGGATTTCGAGCGCGATCTTCTCGAGCGAGGCACCCAGGAGGGCGATCGCCTGCAAGAGCTCGGCATGCCGGTCGCGCTGCACCACCTGCGTGGTGACGGCATCGGGTGCCAAGCCGAGCGAGCCGAGCACTTCCTCCTCGAGGTCTGGACTCAAGTGCGCGTGCGTCCCTACCGCGCCGGAAAGCTTCCCCACCGCGATCCCGGCACGCGCGCGCGACAGCCGCTCCTGCGCACGACCCAGCTCCTCATACCAGACTAATACTTTCAGACCGAACGTGATGGGCTCGGCGTGGACTCCGTGCGTGCGGCCGACCATGATGGTCTCCTTGTGGCGCAGAGCCGGCCCACCTCCGTTCCGAGGAGATCGCTCGCGCGCGTCATCGTGAGCGCGAGCGCGGTATCCACAAGATCGGACGATGTCATGCCCCGGTGCAGGTGGCGCGCGTCATCCCCGGCGGTGTCGGCGAGGTGGGTCAAGAACGCGATGACATCGTGGCGGATCGTCTCCTCGAGCTCCTCGATGAGCGCCGGATCGATCTTGACCTTCGAGCGGATCCGGGCGGAGGTGCCCGCGGGGACCTCTCCCCTCCGCTCCATCGCGGAGCAGACCGCAAGCTCCACGTCGAGCCAGGTCCGGTACCGGGCACCATCGTCGAACAGCGCCGCCATCTCCTTGCGGCTGTAGCGCGGGATCATCGTCTCACTCCGGCAACTCCTGCAGGACGAGGCGGCGCGTCGCCGACTTCCCGTCCCGCTCCACGGTCAGGGTGATGGTGTCCCCCACGTTGGCGCCGAAGAGAGCGCGATAGGCTTCGTTCACGTCCCCAACGGGCGTGCCGTTCACCTTCCGGATGATGTCGCCGATCTTTACCCCCGCCTTGTCCGCGGGGCTTCCCTTTTCGAGCGATGCAACGTAGAGCCCGTTCCGATCGTTCGTCCCGATCCGCTCGGCCAGGTACGGCGTGATGTCCCACGTCCCGACGCCGATCCACACGTTGCGAACCTTGCCGTACCGAATCAGCTCATCCACGACGCGCTTCGCCGCATCGATCGGAATCGCGAACCCGATTCCCTCGGAGCCGCCGCTTTTGGTGAAAATGAATGTATTCACGCCGATCACCTCGCCCTGCGCGTTCACGAGCGGCCCTCCGGAATTCCCCGGGTTGATGGCCGCGTCGGTCTGGATCATGTTCTTGTAGATCCCGCCGCTCGCCGCTTCTGCCTTGATGTCCCGGTGTGTCGCGCTGATCACCCCTGCGGTGACCGTGGGTTGGGTGTCGTTGAGCAGGAATCCGAACGGGTTGCCGATCGCGATCGCCCATTCTCCGACCATGAGATCTCCCGAGCTTCCGAGGGTCGCCACCGGCAGCTTCTCTCCCTCGATTTTCACGATCGCGACGTCGTATTGCGGCTGGGATCCCACGACCTTGCCCGTGAACGACCGGCCGTCCGCCAGGATGACGGTGATCTTCTCGGCGCCGCGGACGACGTGTTCATTCGTGAGCACGTACCCTTTCTGCGAGATGATGAATCCGGAACCCATCCCCGGGATCTGCTCCCGGTACCGATAGGAAGGGATCATGTCTCGGAAGAAGGGTTCGAAGAAGTCGCTCCCAAAGGGGACAGACTGGACGAGGCGGGTCTGTACCACACTGATCGTGACCACGGCGGGCCCGATGCGCTCGGCTGCCTGGACGATCGCCGTGCGCCGGGAAGTCCCTGGATCGCGGTTGGCCTGGTTGTTGTCAGCCACGGCAACGCCTGTCCGGACATCGCCGCCCGGCGTGGGCGTCAGAACCACCGTCGCCCCGATGATGAGCGCTCCCAGAAGAAGGAAGCCGAACGCAACCCCCCAGAGCCACGCGCTCTTGGACTCCTTCCAGGACCGTGGCGTGATTTTGCTACCCACCTCAAGCAACGACATCTAGCCGCTCCTTGGGGAGCCATCCCAGGCCGGGATAGCGTACCCGCATGAGATACAAGCCGTGCGCGGGGGCCGGCGGCGCCGCAGCCCTGCGGTCGCGCGCCTCTAAGACCTCGCGAATGTGCTTTGGGCCGCCGGCTTCCTCGGCGGCGCGAATCGTGGTCGACACGATGCGACGCACCATAGTGTACAGGAAGCGGTCGGCCACGATGTCGAACCGGGTCACCCGCCCGCGCCGCGACCATCCGGCTTGGATCACGGCACAGACCGTCTCCGTCTCGTCTCCGCCCTGCTTGGAAAAGGAGACGAAGTCGTGGGTGCCAAGGAGAGACTTGGACGTCCGCTGGAGCGCCTCGAGGTCCGCCCGGATCGGACGGATCCACGCGTACCGGCGCTTCAGCGCCGACGGTTGCGGCGCGACCAGATAGCGGTATGCCCGCCGCATCGCGCCGAATCGGGCGTGAAATCTGGGCTCCGCCTCCGCCGCCTCGATGATCCGAACGTCGGGCGGGAGGTGCGCATTCAAGGCGGCTCGCAACCTGTCGGGCGTGAGCCTCGTGCTCAATGTCGCGCTTGCCACCTGCCCCGCGGCATGACACCCCGAATCGGTCCTGCCCGCTCCGGCGATTCGAACCCTTGCGCCGGTGACGCGCCAGATCGCCTGCTCGATCTCTCCCTGAACCGTGCGGTCCCTCGGCTGCACCTGCCAGCCGTGAAACTCCGTGCCGTCGAACTCGATTCCGAGCCGAACCGTCAGCGTGCGCGCCTCAGAAGCCACGAAGGAACCACGTGGTTGCGCCGGCGCTGCCCAGGACCGCGGCCCACTCCTTGAGACCCCAAGCGAGATCGAGGCCCGTGCGGCGTGCGCGCCCGGTCACGTATCCGCGGGTGATCAGCGCATCGGCGAACGCGTCGCTCACGCGGAGCATCGTCCCGAGCCCCGGAGCCCGCGCCCCACGCGGATCCCGCGAGCCCGCAGCGCCGTCATGTGCTGTTCGGCCTCGTGGAGCGCGAGCGGGAGAAGCGCCGCGGTGAGCCGGGCGCTTTCTACGAGGAGCAGAACGAAACGCGGTCTCGCGGGCGGCTGAATGCCCATCAGCCATCGGGCCACCCGGCCGAGGGCGGCTCTCGCGGCCCAGCGCAGGAAATACAGAAGCGCCAGAAGTCGAAAGGCGATGACCGCGGCGGGCTCGACTGCCGAGCGGAAACCTCTACCCGCCGCCACGACGTGCGCAAGGAAAACGATCGCGGCGAGCCCCAGGAGCGGTGCTTCCCTTCGTGCGGATCGGCGCTCCGCGCGAAGCGCCACGAACGCGAGGATGAATGCGGCGGCGGCGAGGTCGATCCACGAGCGACACATGGCGAGCCCGGCGCACAAAACCGCGAGCGAGAAAAGCCAGGCGAGAGGATGAAGCGCGCGCGTCCTGCTTGGTTTCAGGTGCAAGTCGTCGGGTTCCGGCGAGCCGGGCACTTGGTGCGAGTCCCTCCGTGCCTTCGGAGGCGGAACCCCGCTTTCGGCGCTCCGCCTGAGGTCTTACTCTACACGGAGCGGTTTCCGCCGTCAACCCACCGGGGCTCGTGCTCGCGCGAGCCGGATTAGGCGTCGCGCCGGAGCGGCCGGTACCAGCCCAGGAGCATCAGCACGAGCACGAGCCCCAGGCAGAGCCCCGTCAGCCAGTCCCCCCATAGCCGGAACAGCGTGGTGCGCGAACCCAGTCCGACTTCCCCGATGATCACCGCCTCACGGAAGAGCGGCCCCCGCTGCGCGACGCGCCCGACGGGATCCACGAGCATGGAAATGCCGGTGTTCGCGCAGCGGGCCATCCCAAGCTCCTGCTCGACGCACCTCAAGATGGCCATGTCGGCGTGCTGCCGTGGGGCCGCCGTCGGCCCGAACCATTCATCGTTCGTGATGTTCGCGAGGAATCGGGCGCCATCCACGCCGTAGTCGCGGGAGAGCTCCGGGAAGATCGACTCGAAACAAATCAATACGCCGAACGGAGCTTTGCCGAAGGGGAACACGTAGGGGCGGGTCCCCGGAGTCCATTCCGCCTGTCCCAGATCGATCTTCCCGAGAAACGGCAGGACGCCCTGAAATGGGATTCGCTCACCGAACGGCACGAGATGAATCTTCTCGTACTGCCCCGCGATGACGCCGCGAGGAAGGATCAGACCCGCCGCGTTGTGCGTGATCACGCCCCCGCTCAAGCTCAGGGTCGCGTCCGGATACCCGACCAGAAGCGGCACGTTCAAGGTGCGCACGAGGTCGTACAGCCGGTCCAGCTTTCGTCCTTCGAGCCTGAGGTAGAACGGGAGCGCGGTCTCGGGCCACACGATGAGGTCCGGCTTGGGCTCGCTCTGCGCGGCCTCGAGGGAGAGCCTCGCCAGGGTTCCCATGCTCTTTTCTTGGTGGGCCGTGTCCCACTTCTCCTCGCTTCCGATGTTGGGCTGCACGAGCGCAACGCGGACCGATTCGCCGGGTTGGTAGGCGCGGATCCGCGTGTGCCCCCACGCGACCGGAAGGGAGAGCAGAAGCGCGGCGCAGAGCCCGAGCGCCACGCGCGCCGGTAGGCGCCGCGACGTGATCGCCCCGGCGATGAGCGCGTTGACGGCGACGATCCAGACGCTCAGTCCGGGTGCGCCGACGAGGGAGGCTCCCTGAATCCACGCGGGCTGCTCGGCGAGGGCGTAGCCCACGTTTCCCCAGGGGCAGCCAAGCGGGCCCGAGGACTTGAGCCACTCGCACGCGCCCCAGATGGCGGGCGCCACCACGAGCGGAGACCATCCGACGCGCCGGCGAATGAAGCCAGAGAGCCACCCGAAGAGGGCAACGTAGGATCCGAGATAGAGCGCGAGCGCCAAGAGCGCCGGGAAGATGATCCAAGGGTGGGTCATCGCCTTGGCGGGAAGCCTCACCAGCCACCAGAAAAGAAACGCGTTGAAGACGATCCCGGTGATCCAGGCAACCCTGCCCAGCCCGCGCCCGCGCCCTTCGAGCGGGGCCACGCTCGAAGGCCCGGTGGATTCCCGCTGCATCCAGACGAGAAGCGGAACCAGCGCAACGAAAACGAGGGGCATGAGCCCCGGCTGAGGAAAGGAGAGGCTGAGCAGAACACCGGACGCGGCCGCCGAGAGCGGCCCGCGGTTGCGGTTAATGGAGCCTGACCTCGCGGCGAGCCTCTGCGGATTGGTAGATTGCGTCGATGATCTTCATGATGTGGAGGCCCTCCTCCGGTGAGGCCTGAGGGCGTTCACCCTGGGTGATACATCGGAGAAAGTGCTCGAGCTCCGATTCGTAGGATTGCTTGTACAGGTTACGTCCCGAGTCGAGGGACGGCGTGACGTCCTTCAGCCTCCCGCCCATCTCCTTGTGGATTCGGAACGGATGGAGGAGCGCCGCCCCTTCCGTCCCATAGAGGTTCAAGTACGCGAAGTTCTTCTCCAGCAGGAGGGCCCAGCTCACCTCCAACGTGAGCGAAGCGCCGCTCTCGAGGAGCAGCATCGCGGCCACCGTGTCCTCCACATCCTGCCGTGGGTCGCGACCGTATTTCGTCGCGGTCACCGATACGACCTTGGGGCTGCCCAGGAGCCACATCGAGAGGTCGAGCATCTGAACGCCGAGGTCCATCAAAACGCCCCCTCCGGAGCTCCGCTTGTTCGTATACCACTCGGGGCCGCCCCGCTCGGTGCGGTACCGTAACCATCCGGTCTTGGCATAGAAAATATCTCCCAGCTCGCGGCGCTCGATGAGCCGCCGCAAGACTTGGGCTTCCGCGCGGAACCGATTGTTCATGGCGTACATCAGAGTCTTCCCCGAGCGCTTGGCCGCTTCCGCCATCATCTGGGCCTCGGACGCGGTGCGGGCCGGCGGCTTCTCGCACAGGACGTGCTTGCCGTAATCCAACGCGGCGAGCGTCATCGGGGCATGAAGATGGTTGGGCGTGGCGACGATCACCGCCTCGAGCTCCTCGAGGCGGAGCAGCTTCTCGTAATCCGAGAACGCATGCGGAACCCTGAATCTCTCCGCGACGACACGCGCCTTCTCCGGATCGTCGTCGCAGATGCCGAAGATCTCCACGTCCTTCATGCGCGCCAGGGCCGGCAGGTGATTGACCTGCGCGATCGCTCCAACCCCGATCAATCCGAGGCGGGTGACTCCTTGGGGCACGGCGGACACTCCTGATCGAAAGTGAGGGACAGTGCGGCAAAGCGTCGCGCGAGTATAGAAATACAGAGGGGGAAATCAAGGCGAATCGGGATCGAACGCACGAAGTCGACGCATCTTTTTCCAGAGCCCTTGACGCGTGATGCCGAGCGAGCGGGCGGCGCCCGCCTTGTTCCCTCCGTGCTCCTCGAGCGCGCTCCGAATCAGCCCCGCCTCGTACGCGCGCGTGCGCTCCTTGAGATCGACGGCGCGATCGCGCACCACCGCACCCTCGTCGCGCCCGAAGCTCTCGCCGAGTGAGCGGAGTGTCACCCACCCGGATGGATCGAGCGCGTGGCAGGCACGCTCGAGCGCGCCCATCAGCTCCCGGACATTCCCCGGCCACGTATGTTCCACGAGGGCGGAAAGCGCATCCTCGCGGATGCCCCGCACCGGGACACGATCCCGGCGGGAGAGCCGCGCGAGAACATGAGCGGCCAGGAGCGGGATGTCGTCCAAGCGGTCCCGCAGCGGCGGGATGGGAAGAGCGAGCACGTGGAGACGGTAGAAGAGGTCCGCGCGAAAGCGGCCTTCCGAAACCTCCGTCTTCAGATCGCGGTGGGTGGCCGCGAGGATCCGGACGTCGACGCGCCTCGCGCGCGAGTCCCCCACGCGACGGAGCTCCCCCTCTTGCAATACGCGCAGGAGGCGGCTCTGCACCGACGGGCTCGCGTCGCCGATCTCGTCCAGGAAGAGCGTGCCCCTATCGGCCACCTCAAAGAGTCCCGCGCGGTCGGCGTGCGCCCCGGTGAACGCCCCGCGGGCGTGGCCGAAGAGCTCGCTCTCGACGAGCGAATCCGTGATCGCGCCGAAGTTGTGGGGGATGAAGGGTCCGTTTGGGCGCAAGGAGAGCGCGTGGAGCCCCCGCGCGACCAACTCCTTGCCCGTCCCGGTCTCACCGAGGATGAGCACGGTTGCTTGGCTTTTCGCCAAGGCCCGGATCCGCTCGCCAAGCTTTCGGATTCCGGGACTTGCTCCGACAAGCCCGAGCGACTCCGCGTAAGGCCCGTACCCCTCTCGGGCGAGCTGCTCCAGGGTAGAGCGCCCGACCGCGTCAGGAGGGGATGCAATCTCCCACCCCACGTCCGCCCCTCCCGATCCTTTACGCCGTGAGCCTCACTTCGTGGCGCCCTTTCGTGACGGCGCCGACGCGGTACCGGGGATGCCCCGCTTGCTCCAGGGCGCGCTCAACAGCCGGCGCGTCTTCCCGCTTCACCGCGAGGATCATTCCGAGACCCATGTTCCACACTTCGTAGGCCTCAGCCTCGCTCACGCGCCCCGCGTCGCGGAGGAAGCGGAACACGGGGAGCTCCGGCCACGATCCTATTTTCACCTCCGCCGAGAGCCCCGTGGGAAGCACGCGGACGAGATTCCCGGGAATGCCTCCTCCGGTAATGTGCGCCATTCCGCGCACGGCGCCCGCGGCGCGCGCGATCCGCACTTGCGGACCGTAGTAGGGATGGGACTTGAGCAGCTCTTGGCCGACGGTCCAATCCCCGAACGGCGATCGGTCCTGCACGGCAAGCCCCATCGTTTCGAAAAGGATCTTTCGCGCGAGCGAGTATCCGTTGGTGTGGAGTCCGACCGCGGGAAGCCCCAGGAGGATGTCCCCCGCGGCGATCTTCGAGCCGTCGATCCACTCCGCCTCGGGAGCGAGCCCCACGATCGCGCCCGCGAGATCGTAATCCCCCGCCGCATAAACGCCGGGCATCTCGGCGGTCTCTCCCCCGATCAGCGCGCAGCCCACATCGCGGCAGCCCAGCGCCAAACCCGAGACCAGCTCTTCGACCCGCTGGGGATCGAGCGACCCCATCGCGACGTAATCGAGAAAGAAGAGCGGGATGGCCCCATGGACGAGGATGTCGTTCCCGCAATGTCGGACGAGGTCTGCCCCGATCGTGTCGTGCTTGCCGCACAGGATCGCGACCTTGAGCTTCGTGCCGACGCCGTCCATGCTGGCGGCGAGCAGCTGGCCGGGGAAGCCGGGAACCCGATACGCGCCCGCGAATCCGCCCAGATCGCCTACCACGTTCGCATTGAACGTGGATCGACACAGCTCGCGGATGCGCTCGACCGCTTCCTCTCCCCTGCGGATGTTCACCCCCGCGTCGCGGTACCGGCTCATCGAATGAACTCGACGACCAGCTCCGAATCGCGCGGGGCGAGCTCGAGACCCCCCGATTCGTGGAGCTCGGAGAGCGCCTGGACCGGTCTCGGATCGAACTGGGACCCAGAATGGAGTCTGAGCTCATCGAGCGCCCGCTTGGCCTGGAACCCCTTCCGGTAGGGCCGGTCCGACGTCATCGCGTCGAACGCGTCGCAGGCGTGGATGATTCGCGCGCCGAGCGGAACCTCCGAATCGCCCAGACCCGCGGGGTAGCCCCGGCCGTCGGGACGCCAGTGGTGCGTGCGCACCATGGCCGCCGCGGAGCGGAGCGCCCGGATCTGGCCCACGATGCGCGCGCCCGCATCGGGGTGCCGCATCATGAGCCGGCGCTCTTCCTGATCGAGCGCCTCCGGCTTGCGGATCACCTCCGGACGCTGCGCGATTTTTCCGATGTCGTGACAGAGCGCCGCGTAGTGAATGGTCTCGACTTCCTCCTCCGGAAGCCCGAGATGCCGCGCGACGCGCACCGAGTACTCGGCCACCCGGACCGAGTGCTCGTGGGTGTACGGGTCCACGGCGTCGAGAACGACGCTCAAGGCGCGAACGAAGCTCGCGAGATCCCCCTTGAGATCGGCATAGAGCTGGAGCGCGTACCGCGCCGAAAGGAGCGGGAGCACGAGGAGCAGCACGCCCGGGATTCCCGCCGCGACGCGGACCTGGGCGAACAGGAGCCCAAAGCCGATCGCGATCGCGTGCTGCGGGATGCCGTCCCGGAATTGATGCCGCCAGATTCGGCCCGGATCCTCACCGGTTCGGGTGCCCATGACGAGACTCACCGCACCTGTGTTGAGCATGAAGTAGAAGGAACCCGCGATGAGGACGGGAAGGAGATCGCGCGCCAGGTCGGGCGCGCCGAGGGATCCCCCCGCGGCGAGGTACGCGGAGCCGGCCAGTATGGTCGTCGAGGCGTAAAGGCCGGCGTTGAGCGTTGCTTCGCCGGGACGCTGACGCAGGATCAACATCTGGGCGGCGAACGTGGTGACGAGGTCGAGCGCGCCGGCGACCCACGGGCCGAAGAGGAGAATCGCACCCACGTCCAGAATGGACGCGATCGTCATCGTTCCGCCCCGGAGCATCGGAACAGGGAGCGCCTCCGCAAGGATGAGGAGGACGAACCAAACACCGACGCCCCAGGTGTCCCACCGCGCTTGCTTGACGTCCGGCCCGCCGAATATCGCGAGAAGAACGGGCAGCGCCGCAAAGAACGACGGTAGGAGCATCCAGGCAAGCCCGGGGCTCCACGCGGCGCGCTTCGCCGCGGCCTGCCTCGGCTCGAGCGGCATCACAAGCTCCGCATCCAGTTTGCGTCCCAAGGCCCCTCCCCTCGCGAATGAGCTTCCCTCCCGCACGGACTGTGCCAGGGTGCACCCGCGAGCCCCAGAGTGCAACTACCGCCGGGAGCGGGACAAGCGATAAGGCGCCGGGTCGCGTGACGCGCGGCCGCGCGTCGGACGATCGACGGCGTCAACGCAGGAGCCGCGCCGTGTCGTCCAGGCGGAAGCGGGTCATCTCCATGATCGAATCCGCCCTACGAAGGATCTCCGCGCGCTTGGCGCGCAGCAGCCCCTCGACGCCGAAGTCCTCCACCGTGAAGGACGCCATCACGCACCCGTAGACGACCGCCGCGCGAAGCGTGCGGTCCGTGAGACGGCCCATCCGCGTGAGCGCGCCGAAGAATCCACCCGCGAACGTGTCCCCGGCACCGGTCGGATCGAGCACGCTCTCGATCGGCACGGCAGGGGCGGTGAAGTAGAGATCACGCCCTTGCAGGAACGCGCCGTGCTCGCCTTGCTTGATCACCACGGTTTCGGGACCGAGGCTCAGGATCGCCCGCGCCGCGCGGTGCGTGAGCGGTTCGCCCGTAAGCTCGCGTGCTTCCTCCTCGTTGATGAGGAGAATGCGGACCCGCTTCAGAATCTCGAGCAGGTCCTCACGCTTGCTGCGGATCCAGTAGTTCATCGTGTCGCAGAGCACGAGTTTCGGGTCGGTGAGTTGATCGAGCACCTCGCGCTGAAGGACCGGGTCGATGTTGGCGAGGAACACGTTCCGAAAGGAGCGAATCCCGTCGTGGAGCTTCGGACGGAAGCGCTCGAACACGTTGAGCTCGGTGCGCCTGGTCTCGCGCGTGTTCATGTCGCGGCTGTAGACGCCCTCCCAGCGGAACGTCCTCCCCTCCTGAACCTCGAGCCCCGTCAAGTCCAGGTCGGGATGCTCCAGCGCTCGCCGCGCGGCGTCCGGAAAATCGGAGCCGACGACGGCGACGAGCGATACGGGGGAAAAGTGCCGTGCCGCGAGGGAGAAATACGCGGCCGACCCGCCGAGGACCTCTTCCACGCGCCCCGCGGGGGTCTCGATGGTGTCCAGCCCCAGGGAGCCTACGACGGCGATTGCCATGCTACATGGACTCCGGCGCGCTCACGCCCAGAAGGTCCAGCCCGCGGTGGAAGACGACCCCGGTCGCCCGGGTGAGGAGGAGCCTCGCCGCCGTCACGTCGGCGTCCGGCCCCACCACGCGATGGTGATGATAGAATGAATGAAACTTGGCCGCCAATTCCTTGAGATACATCGGAATACGGTGCGGCTCACGATGCTTTGCAGCCGCCGCGACCAGCGAGGGAAACCCCGCGATCCCGCGCAAGAGGACCAAGGTTTCGGGCTCACCTAACAGATCAGGCCGCGCGGCATCGAGCCCAGGCTCCGGGACACCCTGCTGCCGGGCGTAATCAAGAACGTGCGCGATCCGGGCGTGCGCGTACTGGACGTAGTAGACGGGGTTGTCCTCGCTCCGCTTCACCGCCAGCTCGAGATCGAAGTCGAGCGGGCTCTCGGCGCGCCGCATCAGGAAGAAGAACCGCGCCGCATCCACCCCGACCTCGTCCACAAGCTCCTCTAAGGCGATGAATTCCCCGCCGCGCTTCGACATCTTGACCGGCTCGCCTCCGCGGAGGAGTCTCACCCACTGAATCAAGACGACTTCGAAGCGATCGCGCGGCCATCTCAGCGCCTCGATCACCCCCTGCATCCTCTGGATGTGGCCGTGGTGGTCGGGGCCCAAGAGGTCGATGAGTCGGTCGAACCCGCGTGCGAACTTGTCGTGATGATAGGCGGCGTCGGCGAGGAAATAGGTCGGCTCCCCGTTCGCCCGCACGATGACACGGTCCTCCTGATCGCCGAAGGCGGTCGAGCGAAACCAAAGAGCGCCGTCCCTCTCCTCGGTCAGTCCCAGCTCCACGAGCCGCGCGCGCGCCTTCTCGACCGCGCCGCCGCGGTGCAGCTCGCTCTCCCGAAACCACCGATCGATGCGCGCGCCGAAGCGCGTGAGGTCGCGCTCCTGTCGGTCGAGCATCCGGTCGATGCCCCATGCGGCGAACCGCAGGCGCTGCTCGCGCTCCGGAAGCTTGAGCCACTCCCGCCCCTCCGATTCCGGGATCGCGTCCGCGATCTCGATCACGTACGCACCGGCGTAGCCCTCGTCGGGAATCGCCGGGGCCTTGAGCCCGATCCGCTCCGCGAATCGGGTCCGGATCGAGGCGCCGAAGAGCTCCGCCTGCAACCCCCAATCGTTCGCGTAGAACTCACCGCGCGCCTCGAATCCTGCGGCGTTCAGGATCCGGATCAAGGCGTCCCCGATACTCGCCGCGCGGGCGTTGACGACGTTCAGGGGTCCGGTCGGATT
>Ga0209058_1001620_pt1 | contig 19107 bp, 20 predicted proteins | sample GraSoiAngelo_147_FD_185904 | JGI IMG/M metagenome (GOLD analysis project Ga0209058, IMG submission 185904) | Grasslands soil microbial communities from the Angelo Coastal Reserve, California, USA - 14_1009_05_40cm (SPAdes) (version 2) | ecosystem: Environmental > Terrestrial > Soil > Grasslands ... | reverse complement strand
GGCCCCGCCCATCACTCGTTCGAGGTCCCGGCCCTTCAGCCACGGCAACTCCTCGGTGAACATCGTCACGCATTGCCGATACGAGCACGGCATGCGCGTGATGTCGGTGCCCCAGAACGAGCGCTCGGGCCCGAAGGCCTCGAAGATCTGCCGCAGATAGCCGTGGATGTTCTTGTACGGATAGGGCTGGCTCGAATAGCTCGGCGCGCCTGACATCTTGACCCCGACGTTGGGGTATTTCGCGAGCGCCAGCATGTCCTTGAGATCGGCGAACGCCGGATCGTCGGTGACCCCGGTGCCGCCGCCGCTGCGCCCGAGGTGATCGATGTGCAGCTTCAGGCGCGGGTGCCGCTCCGCGATTTTCGTCAGCGCGGCCATGTGCCCGCCGGCCAGGAGCCCGACCGGTAGCCCCGCCCTCTCGCATGCAGCCCAGAACCAGTCGAGCGAGCCGTCGGTCCACCAGGCCTTCTGATGCGGTTGGTTGAACGTGAACCGGAACCCGAGCATCCCCGGCCGATCGCGCCAGCGCGCGACGATCTTCTCGCGATCGGGGCTCTCGAGATCGAAATGCCCGAGGATGCAGAACTTGTCGGGGTGCCGGCGCACCGCCTCGACGGCGAGCACGTTGACGGCCTCGCCGAGAGAGCTGGGCGGATGGATCACCGCGCAATCGACCCCGGCCGAGGCCATCTCGGCCAGCGCATCATCGACCGAATAGGTCGGGATCTGGCGATGGTGCGCGCTCATCTTGCCGTTCTGCCAGAGGTGGATCTGCGAATCGACGATCAGCATGGCATCGTCCTCCCGTCTGCGAGCGACTATACTACGGGCGGCTCGGCACCCCACTTCCAGGAGGAGATCGTGACCAAGATCCTCACACCCCCCCAACCCGCCCCGGTCATGGACATCGCGCGTGATCTGCTGCCCCCCGGCATGGAGCTGGTCGTCGCCGATCCGAGCAAGCCCGAGTTCTACGACAAGGCCGCCGACGCCGAGTACTATCTGGGCTCGCCGCGCACCGGTATCGGCAACGAGTTCTTCCGCGCCGCGCCCAGGCTGAAGCTCATCCAGCTCACCAGCGCGGGCTACGATCGCGTCGACGTCGAGGCCGCGCGCAAGGCCAAGGTGCCCGTCGCCAACAACGGCGGCGCCAACTCGGTCGCCGTGGCCGAGCACGCCGTCATGCTCATGCTCGCCGTGCTCAAGAAGCTCGTGTACCACCACAACAACGTCGTCGCCGGCAAGTGGCGCACCGCCGACTTCGCCGAGAACCGCACCTACGAGGTCGAGGGCAAGCGCCTGGGCATCGTCGGCCTCGGCAACATCGGCAAGAAGGTCGCGCGCCGCGTTCAGGGCTTCGACATGGACGTCCGCTACTACGACATCCTCCGGCTCACCGAGGACCAGGAGGACGCGCTCGGCGTGCGCTTCATGCTCTTCACCGAGCTCCTGCGCACCTCCGACGTCGTCACCCTGCACGTGCCGCTGAACGACGTGACCCGCAAGATGATCTCGACGCGCGAGCTCGCGATGATGAAGAAGGGCGCGATCCTCATCAACACCTGCCGAGGACCGGTCGTCGACGAGGACGCCCTGCACCGAGCCCTCACGTCCGGCACGATCGCCGCCGCCGGCCTCGACGTGATGGTGGAGGAGCCACCGAAATCGAATCACCCGCTGTTCTCGCTGCCGAACGTCACACTCACCCCGCACAGCGCGGGGCCGACGTGGGACAACTTCACCAAGGCGTACCGCAATGGCTTCGACAACATCCAGCGCATGGAAGCCGGGCGGGCGCCGCTCTGGGTCGTTCCCGAGCTGCGCAGCCTGCTGGCCTGAGCTCGCGCATGCGACTCGAGCTCGGCTGGTCCGACGTCGACGAGGTGACCGCGGCGCCCGCGACGCGCCTGGCGGGCAAGCGGCTCGAGGTCGATCTCGACGGGCTGCGCGAGCTCCTGTCCGCCGATCCGCGGCTCACCCGGATTCGCCTCGACCTCGCACATCCCGGCGAGCGCTGTCGCATCGCCCGCGTGTTCGACGTGGTCGCGCCGCGGGCGAAGACCGACGGCGGCGAGGACTTCCCGGGTGTCCTCGGGAGCGTGGCGCGGGCCGGCCACGGAAGGACCCTGGCGCTCGGGGGTGTGGCGGTGGTCGCGACGGATCAACAGACGGACAACGTCGGCACCCTCGCCGTGATCGACATGGCCGGCCCCAATGCGGCGCTCTCGGCGTTCGGGCGCACGCACAACCTCGTGATTTCGGCGTGGCCCTCGCCGTCCACCGAGCGTTCGGACTATCTCGCCGCGGTTCGGCTCGCCGCGCTGAAGACCGCGGTGCATCTGGCCGGGACGGCGCGCGAGGCCGAGCCCAACCGCGTCGACGTGTTCGAGCTGCCGCCCTCTCCGCGCGTGCCGCCGGAGCTCGCCCACCTGCCGCGCGTGGCGTACGTGTTCCAGATCCACTCGCACCAGCGCCCGACCGGCCTCGACGAGGGCATTCTCTACGGCGATCCCGTCCGCCGCATGCTGCCGACGATCGTGCACCCCAACGAGGTGCTCGACGGCGCGGTGCTCCGCGGCTTCATGGGCCGCAGCGTCACCACGTGGGCGATCCAGAACCATCCGATGATCAGGGCGCTCTACGCGCAGCATGGCCGCACGCTCTGGTTCGCGGGTGTCGTCGTCACCGTCGCCCAGGCGACCGAGCCCGAGCGCGTGCGCTCGGCGTTTCTCACCGCCGGCCTCGTCGCCCACGCCCTCGGGGCCGACGGCGCGGTCCTGACCAAGATCGGCGGCGGGGCGCCGCACGTCGACATGGCTCAGGCGGCCGCGCACTGCGAAGCGCTCGGCGTCAAGACGACGGCCGTCGTCGAGGACATGTCGACGGACGGTAGCGCGGAGGGCATGCTGCTCTTCGATTTCCCGGGAGTCGACGCGCTGGTGAACGTCGGGAGCAGCCAGGAGCCGATCATCTTGCCGGCGATGGAGCGTGTCGTCGGCGCCGACGATATCGCGTCGAAGCTCCTGGGCGAGACGCGCGCCACCTACGGCGGGCTCTGCGGCGCGATCGAGCAGGTCGGAGCGACCAGAGTGATGGCGGAGGTGCGGTGATGGCAGCTGGGACCTTGCGGGTTGTCTGCTACCTCAACCAGTTCTTCGGCCAGCTCGGCGGCGAGGAGAAAGCCGGCGTCGGGCCGCAGGTGGTCGACGGCGCCGTCGGCGCCGCGCGGGCCGTTCAGCAGGCGCTCGGCGACGCGGGCACGGTCGTCGCGACGGTGATCTGCGGCGACAACTACGCGGCCGAGCAGGCCGAGCGCGCGACCGCCGAGCTGGTCTCGCTGGTGGCCGCGGCGCGCCCCGATTTGCTGGTCGCGGGGCCCGCGTTCCTGGCGGGCCGCTACGGCGTCGCGTGCGGCGCGCTCTGCGTCGCGGCGCAGGCCGAGCTGAAGATTGCGACCGTTACTGGCATGCACGCCGAGAATCCCGGCGTCGAGCTCTACCGCCGTCAGGTCTACGTCGTCCAGACTGGCGCGGAGGCCACGCGCATGCTCCCGGAAGTGCAGCGGCTCGTCGCGCTCGGGTTGAAGCTCGCCCGCGGCGAGGCGATCGGCGCCCCGGCCGCTCACGGATATTTCGCCCGCGGTGTGACGCGCAATATCGTCGCCGGCGCCAACGCCGCCGACCGGGCCGTCGCGATGCTGCTCGACAAGCTGGCCGGCCGGGCCTTCACGACCGAGGTCCCGAGACCGGCGTTCCCGCCCGTCGCAGCGCCGCGCCTCGTCAAGACGCTCGCCGGCGCGACGATCGCGCTCGTCACCGACGGCGGTCTGGTCCCGCGCGGCAACCCCGACGGCATCGAGGCGCTGAACGCGACGCGCTACGGCGCCTACAGCATCGAGGGCAAGTCGAGCCTCGACGCGGCCCAGTACGACAATCCTCATCGCGGCTACGACACGACCTGGGTGAAGCAGGATCCGCACCGTCTGGTCCCGGTCGACGTCGCCCGCGAGCTGGAGCAGAGCGGCGCCATCGGCAAGCTGCATGAAACCATCTACTCAACGGTCGGCGTCGCGACCACGCTCGCCCAGAGCGCGCGCATGGGCCGCGAGATCGCGGAAAAGCTGCGCGCGGCCGGCGTCGACGCCGTCATCCTCACCTCCACCTGAGGCACCAGCACTCGCTGCGGCGCAGCGATCACGCGGGAGCTCGAGCGGGCGGGGCTGCCGACGGTGCAGGTCTCGACCATGACGCCGGTCGCGGTAATGGTCGGCGCCAATCGCATCGTGTCCGCCGCGGGCATCATCCATCCGCTCGGCAGCGCGGACCTCTCGCCCGAGGACGAGAAGGCGCTGCGGCGGCGCATCGTCGAGCAGGCGCTGCAAGCGCTCCGGACCGAGGTCGCGAAACCCACGGTGTTCGGGCGCGAATGACGGCACCCGTCCGGCTCGACGTCTTCTCCGACTACCTGTGCCCCTGGTGCTACAACGCCGCGGTGCGGCTTCGCGAGATCCAGCGGGCCTACGGCGAGCGCGTCAGGCTCCACTGGCGGACCTTCCCGCTGATTCCCGGCGAGCAGCCTGACCGGCGCGTCACGCAGAAGACGCGCGAGGGCCGGCAGCGCGTCGGCGCCGAGGAGCCGCGCGCGTTCTTCGTCCCGCCGGCGATCGACACCCCGCTGCCGTCCTCGAGCGTCCCGGCGCTGACAGCCGCCAAGTGCGCCGAGCTCCAGGGCGAAGCCGCGTTCGAACGGTTTCACGAGCGCCTCTTCACCGCGCATTTTCGCGACAACCTCGACATCTCGCGCCCCGAGGTGCTGCGCACCCTTCTCCGCGAGACCGCGCTCGATCCGGCGCGCTTCGAGGCCGACTACGCCGGCGAGGCGTACGAGGCCGTGCTGCGGGACTGCGCCGAGGGTGCCGCGTGGTTCGGCGTGTCCGGCCTGCCGACGGTCGTCCTCAACGAGAAGCTCTCGCTGGTTGGCGCCGTGCCGACGGACCGCTATCGCCTGCTCATCGACTGGATCCTGGCCGGCGAGCCGGGCGGTGTCATTCCGCTGGCGCCCGAGACGGCGACGAGCGCCGGTCAGAGCCCGGTGGAGACTCGCGAGGGGGGCCGCGAGTCTACGCGGCGATGAGGACGATCGAGACGGCGAGGAGCACCCCCATCGCGACGTTGAACGCCCGGAGCCGGCGCGGGCTCCGGAGCATGCGCTGGACCGTGGCGCCGAACGCCAGCCACACGAAGCAGCTCGGCAGCGCCGCGAGGAAGAACAGCCCGCCGAGATAGACGGACTGCACGACCGGGCTCCCCGCCCCCGCGCTGAGAAACGTTCCCGCCGCGCTCGCGCTCACGAGCCACGCTTTCGGGTTCACCCACTGAAAAGCCGCAGCCTTGAAATAGCCGACGGGCTGGGGCTCTCGAGTCGTTTCGAGACCGATCGAGGTCGCGATCCTCCACGCGAGCCAGAGCAGGAACGCCGCGCCGCCCCAGTTGAGCGTCTTCAGCACGAGGGGATGGCCGAGGACGACGCTCCCCAGCCCCAGCGGCACCAGAAACATCATGAGCCCCATGCCGGTCGCGACACCCAAGAGGCACGGAAGCCCTTTGAGGAGGCCGGCGTTCGCCCCGGCGGCCGTCACCATGATGTTGCTGGGGCCGGGCGTGACCGCGGCCACCACCGCGAAGAGAAGGAACGCGACGAGTTGCTCCGTAGTCGTACTCTTGTCTCCAGTGCCTACCAAGGAGACCAGATCGGGCGGCGCGGGTCTTGAACGATCTTGCGGGGACCCGATCGGCGGCTGGATCGCCAGCGCCAGGCCGGCCGAGGGCGTGGAGCTGTTCCGCGCGTGGTTCGCCGGCCGGGCATACGAGAAGCATCGTCACGATACCTACGCGATCGGCCTGACCGACAGCGGCGTCCAGGTCTTCGACTATCGGGGCGCGGCGCGGGCGTGCCTGCCGGGCCAGGTCGCCGTGCTGTACCCGGACGAGGCCCACGACGGCCGCGCCGGCACCGCCGAGGGGTTCGGCTATCGGATCGTCTACGTGGAGCCCTCGCAGCTCGCCGAAGCGCTGCGAACGCTCCGCGGCCGCGCCTGCCCGCTGCCGTTCGTGGGCGATCCGGTGTCGACGAGCGCGAGGTTGGCCCACGCCATTGACGCCACCTTCCGACTCCCGACGGAGCCCCTGGCGGTGGACGGCCTCGTCGTCGATCTGGCCGAAGGCCTGCTCGCCGCCGAACGCGGGGGACAGCCATCCCGAGCCTCGCGGCGCGTCGATGCCGCCGCCCTCGAGCGCGCTCGCCGCTTCCTCGACGCCGAGAGAACTCGGGTCGTGCGTTCGGCGGAGCTGGAGTCCGTTACGGGACTGACCCGCTACGATCTGGCCCGCCAGTTCCGGATGATGTTCGGCACAAGCCCGTACCGGTATCTGCTCATGCGGCGGCTCGACCTGGCGCGGGAGCTGATCCACCGGCGGCGGGCCCTGGTCGAGGTGGCGTGCGACGCCGGCTTCGCCGATCAGGCGCATTTCACCCGCGCGTTCAAGTCCGCCTTCGGGCTGACACCCGCGCGCTATCGTGCGCTGCGAGCCAGCCAGAGGGTATGATGCCTCGCGTGACGTCGGACGGGATGCCCGTCATTCGCGCGGTCTCGCTCGTGCTCGCGCACGTGCCGAGCCTCGTCCGGCTCGGCTCCAAGCCGTTGCGGGTCCTGCGCGAGGTGCACGACCCGATCGACTTCCTGCGACCGCATCTGCGCGCCTGGGACGTCGCGCAGGCCTACGCGCCGAACCAGGTGTTCATCGGCAACATGGGGGTGGACGAGCTCGCGGCGCGGCCGACTCCCTGGCATCGTCATCCGATCGAGAGGGCGGCGCGCTTCGGTCCCGACGGCGAGATCATGCCCGAGGACGAGTTTTTCGGCTTGTTGGCCGCCTGCGACGGCTTCCAGCTGCTCGGGCTCGACCGCGAGCTGGCCGACCGCGCGCGAAGCGCGCTCGACGCGCACCCGGTCATCGGTCGCGCCGCCGGCAGCCCGACCGTACCGCCCGGCGTCACCGCGGCCGTGCTCGAGGAGCGCGTCGAGCGGCACCGCGCGCTGCGAATCGTAGGCGCGGACGGCCGGCTCCTCGGCGCCATGCTGCCCGGGCACGACGAGGACGACACGCTCACCGGCCAGGTGTTGCTGGAGAATCTCGCGTGCAAGGCAACGGCGGCGCTGGCGCTGCGTCACCTGCTCGCGCGACCCGGGGCGATCGCGTCCGCCGACGTCCGCTACGTCATCAATTGCGGCGAGGAGGCGGTGGGCGATCGCTACCAGCGCGGCGGCGGCAACGTCGCCAAGGCGGTGGCCGAATGGGCAGGCTGCGGCCGCGCGACCGGCAGCGATGTCAAGGCGTTCTGCAGCGGGCCGATGCACGCGTTGATGCTGGCCGGGGCCCTGGTCCGCAGCGGCCTGCACGACGACGTGGTCGTCCTGGCGGGTGGCTCGCTGGCGAAGCTCGGGATGAAATTCCAGGGGCACGTCAAGCACGCGATGCCAATCGTCGAGGACGTGCTCGCCGGCTTCGCCGCGCACGTCTCGCGCGACGACGGCGTCTCGCCCACCTTGCGGCTCGACGCGATCGGCCGCCACGAGGTCGCCTCGGGCTCGGCGCCGCTCGCGGTCATGAAGGCGCTCTACAGCGAGCCGCTCGGCCGCGTGGGACTGACGTTGCTCGACGTGGACCGGTTCTCGCTCGAGCTACACAACCCCGAGGCGACCGAGCCCGCGGGGAGCGGCAACGTCCCGCTCAACAACTACCGCACCCTGGCGAGCCTGGCCGTGGTCGAGAAGCTGATCGCGCGCGAGAGCATCGACGACTTCGTCCGCGCGCGGGGCATGCCGGGCTTCTCGCCGACCCAGGGCCACATCGCCTCGGCGATCCCGTATCTCGGTCACGCGCGACGCGCGCTCACCGAGGGCCGCCTCACGCGCACGATGTTCGCGGGCAAGGGTAGTCTGTTCCTGGGACGCATGACGCAGCTGCCGGACGGGCTCTCACTCGTCCTGGAGCGCAACGCCGGCAGCACGTGACCGCCGCCGGTGGACGCGTCATCGAGCAGCGCCACGGCTCCGCCGGGGCGCTGGCGAGCGTGGAGGGGTATTGGGGACCCCTCGCGGGTCCCCCATTAGAAAGGAGCCACATGATGGAACTTCGAGGCAAGAAGGTCATCGCGCTCGGTGAGCGCGACGGCGTGCCGGGCCCCGCGGTGGCGGAGTGCGCCAGTCGCGCGGGCGCCGAGGTGGTGCTGACCCTGACCGCCTGCTACGTCTGAACCGCGGCGGGCGCCATGGGCCTGGAGGATCAGGCGGCGGTGAAGCGAGTCGCTGACGAGCACGGCAATGGCGTGGTGGTCCTTCTCGGCACGCCCGATGCCGAGAGCACGCAGACGCTCGCCCAGACCGTCGTCGCCGGCGATCCCTCCTACGCGGGCCCGTTGGCCGGAGTCCCGTTGGGGCTCCCCGTGTTTCACGTGTTCGAGCCGGAAGTACGCGACCAGGTGCCGGCGGACGTGTACGAGGCGCAGGTCGCGCTGATGGAGATGAGCCTCGACCGCGAGGCGATCCTCGCGGGCCTGCGCGAAGCGCGGCGCGCCGGCGCGACGGCCTGACCGCGCGACGACCCTACAAGGAGACCCGAATGAGCCCGAGAATTTGGCTGTCGGTTGGCGTGTCGGCGGCGCTGCTCTCGCTCGGCGGCAGCACCGGCCAGGCGCAGCAGTCCGAGATTGGCTTCTTCATCACCAGCGCTGGCCCCGGCAAGGGCGGGAACCTCGGCGGCCTCGTGGGTGCCGACCAGCTCTGCCAGCTGCTCGGCGCGACGGCGGGCGCCGGCGCCAAGACCTGGAAGGCGTATCTGAGCACGCAGGGCCCCGGCGCGGTCAACGCGCACGACCGGATCGGTAGCGGCCCATGGAAGAACGCCAAGGGCATCATCGTCGCCAAGGACCTGGCCGAGCTGCACGGCAACAACAACATCAACAAGCAGACGGCGCTGACCGAGAAGGGCGAGACGGTCAACGGGCGCGGCGACACGCCGAACATGCACGACATCCTGACGGGCTCCCAGCCGGACGGCACCGCGTTTGCGGCGGGCGAGGACCGCACCTGCGGCAACTGGACGAAGAGCGGCCAGGGCGCGGCGATGGTCGGCCATCACGATCGACAGGGGCTGCGCGACGACGACGCGTCGAAGTCCTGGAACTCGTCGCATCCCTCGCGCGGGCCCGACGGCGGCTGTAGCCAGAACGATCTCAAGAGCACGGGAGGCAACGGCCTCTTCTACTGCTTCGCGACCAAGTAAGCGCGGTGCGGGCGTGCGGCCGAGAACTCTCGTTGCCCTCGGGTGCCTGCTCGCGCTCCCGGTATCCCTCGAGGCCCAGTCGCCGCTCGTCACCTGGAAGGGCTGCTCCGATCTGGGCTGCATGGGGCAGGTCAAGATGCGGGTGACGAGGGCGGTCCGCGAGGACGCGACGGGGACCTACAACTTTTCGGTCTTCACGAATAACGAAGTCTTGTTCGAGGACCTCTCCGCCACCCGAGCGCGAAAGATCCTGCACCTGACCCAGCCCGACTCCACGTTCCTGTTCTTCGGCGTCCACGGCGCTCAGGACGCCGAAGCGTTTCGCGTCAAGTACCAGGCTCGAGTCGCGCACGTCATGATCCTCGTGCTGAGCTTGATGGCCAAGGGCTTCCCGGACGGCGTGGGCGCGATCCCCCCGGCGTGGGACATGCGCAAGGTGGAGGAGGACCGAGCGCAATTCGACCTGTCCGCCAAGCGAATCACCCCCGACTCGTTCGCGTTTCGCGTGCTCGGACGGGAGCACGTCGTCGAGGGCGACTGGATCATGACGAAGACCGTGCCCTGGCCGAACAGCCAGTCGATGGCCGGATGGATGGCCAGCAACGGCGTGACCATTCCGGCCATGACCCTCGGTGAGCTGCGGCAGCTGCGACGGCGATGATTGCGCCACGCGCACGCGGGAGCTATAAGGGTCCCATGCCGCGATTCGCTCCGTTCGCCGCAGCCATGCTGGCCAGCGTGCTGCTCGCGACCCCGATCCCGGCGCAGACGCCGCGCGACGTGCTCGTGGTCGGCATGGAGGCCGAGCCGCCGGGCCTCGATCCTGGTCAGGCGCTCGGTATCCACACCCTGCGCGTGACCGCCGAGATCTTCGAGACGCTCGTTGCCACCGCCGCCGACAGCACTGACATCGTCCCCGGCCTCGCGGAGTCATGGACCACCTCGGCCGATGGGCTGGCGTGGACGTTCAAGCTGCGCCGCGGCGTCCGCTTCCACGACGGGACGCCGCTCGACGCCTCGGCCGTCAAGTTCACCTTCGACCGCGTCATCGATCCCTCGCACCCGCACGCCAAGAGCGGCAAGTGGACGTTCGTCACCGGCTACCTCGCGAGCGTGAAGGCGGTCGAGGTGCTCGATCCTCAGACGGTGCAGCTGCAGCTGAAGTATCCGACGGGCTCCCTGCTGGCGCTGCTCGCGCTGCCGAACTGCGCGATCGTGAGCCCGACGGCCTTCGCGAAGTCGCCGGCCGACTTCGACGCCAGGCCCGTCGGCAGCGGCCGCTACAAGATCGAGTCCTGGGAGCGCGGCAGCCGCCTCGTGCTGCGCCGCAACGACGACTACTGGGGCGCGAAGGGCAAGCCGCAGACCCTGGTCTACCGCGGCCTCGCCGAGGCCAACGCGCGCGTGGCCGAGCTGCTGACGGGCGGCGTCGATCTGATCCTGCCGATCCCGCCCGACTTCGTCGCGCGGCTCGAGAAACACTCGGGCGTCACGGTGCACAAGGCGACGGGGCTCACCGTGTGGTACGTGGGGTTCAACGTCGACAAGAAGCCGTTCACCGACCGCCGCGTGCGCCAGGCCTTCAGCCACGCCGTGAACCGCGAGGCGATCACCCGCGACATCCTCAAGGGCACGGGGATCCCCGCGATCGGCCCGCTGCTCCCGGGCACGTGGGCGTTCGAGCCGGACGTGCGCAAGTACCCCTACGATGCCGCCGCCGCGCGAAAGCTCCTGGCCGAGGCCGGCTATCCCAACGGCCTCGAGACGGACCTGTGGGTGCCGGAGTCCGGCTCCGGGATGCAGGCGCCGGTCGAGATGGCGACGGTGATCCAGGCGAACCTGGCGGCCGTGGGCGTGAAGGCGCAGCTGAAGACGTTCGAGTGGGGCTCGTACCTCGGCAAGGTGCGCGCCGAGGCGCCGGCGCTGTTCGTGCTCTCCTGGTTCCTGAAGTCGGAGGACCCCGATCTCTCGATGTACCCGCTCTTCTACTCGAAGAACACGCCGCTGCCGAACCGGTCGAACTACAACAATCCCGAGGTCGACCAGCTCCTTGTGCAGGCCCGTCAGACCGGCGAGCGCGCCCGGCGCGTCGAGCTCTATCGCCGGGCGCAGCGGCTGATCGTCGAGGACGCGCCCATGGTCTTCGTCGACCACGAGGTCCAGGTGGTTGCCACGCGCGCGAGCGTGAAGGGCTTCCGGCTCCACCCGAGTGGTTTCGACCTGAGGGTCGAGAACGTGACCAAGGAGTAGTCATGGATGAGATGAAAGCGGTCGACCTGGGTCAGGTCATGAGCACGATCCGCGCCTCGGGCCGCCCCAACACGGTCCTGTGGCAGGCGCCCGACAGCATCGCGTTCGTCGCGCGGGGCCGCGAGTTTCGCAGCGAGTTCCACAGCGATCCGAGCGACGAGGTCATGTACATGATCAAGGGCGACATGGACCTCCACTACCGGACGCCGGAGGGCGACGAGAAGATCGCGGTGATCAAAGAGGGCCAGATCGTCTATTGCCCCGCGGGGACGCCGCACTCGCCGCGCTTCTCGCCCGACGCGTTCGTGCTCGTGCTCGAGCGCAAGCGGCGGGCCGGCGAGAGCGATCGCTTCACCTGGTACTGCGACCAGTGCGGCGCACAGCTGCACCAGAGCGTCAAGCAGGTCGCCGACTATCGCGAGGACCCGGTGTCGCGCGCCTACGAGGAGTTCTACGGCTCGGAGGCGAATCGTACGTGTAGTCGCTGCGGGCACGTGACCTCGCGCCCAGGCGGCCGATAAAGGAAGCTGGACCTTTCTCAGCCGCCTGGCTCACGGCTCCGGCGGCCGGCGCGCCTTCCAGCTCGTGGCCTGCTCGTAGGCCCAGCCGATGCGCAGCGCCGTCGTTTCCTCTCCGGCGTGGCAGAGAATCTGGAGCGAGAGCGGCAGGCCGTCCGTCGAAAAGCCGCTGGGGATCGCCAGACCGCAGAGGCCGAGATAGTTGCCCGGCCGCGTGAAGTGGGCTGCCGTGCCCGACTGGTCGGCGCGATCGATGGGAATCGCCGCGGTCTGCGCGGTCGGCGTCAGGATCGCGTCGACGCCGCCGAGCGCCGCGGCGAACTCGCGCCTGTCCTCTTCGCGCTGCGCCAGCGCCAGCAAGTAGTCGCGCGCCGAGATGGCTTTGCCGAGCTGGATGCGCGGTCGCACGTGCGGGTCCGTCGGCAGCGCCGGGTCGTCGACCAGGTGACCGACGAAGCGATAGCCCTCGGCACCGATGATCGTGCCCGTCGCCTTGGCGTAGTCGCTCAGGCGGCGGGGAAACTCGACGCGGACGATCTGGGCTCCGAGCCCGGCGAGCGCGCCGACCGCGGCCTCGTACGCGGCCAGCACTTCCTTCTCGACACCCGTGCGCTCGGCGTCGGGCAAGACGGCGAGACGCAATCCCGCGGCGCCGCGGCGCAACGCGGGTAGCGGATCGACCGGAGTCCACGCGAGCGTCTGCGGATCTCGCGGGTCGGGCCCGCTGAGCGCCCGGTAGATCAGCGCCGCGTCCTCGACCGAGCGCGCCAGCGGGCCGGGCGTATCGAGCGTCGAGCTGAGCGGCAGGACGCCGTACGTGCTGATCCGGCCGGCCGTCACCTTCAGGCCGACGATGCCGCACCACGCCGCGGGAATCCTGACGGAGCCGCCCGTATCGGTGCCGATCGCGACGGGCGCCAGACCGGCGGAGACCGCGACCCCCGAGCCGCTGGACGAGCCGCCCGGCGTGCGATGCACCGCGAGGTCCCACGGGTTGCGCGGTGTGCCCATGTGCGTGTTGGTCCCCCAGCTCCCCATGGCGAACTCGACCGTGTGCGTCTTGCCGAGCACGATCATCCCGGCGGCCATGAGCCGCTGCGCCAACGTGGCGGTCGTCGGCGACACGCGCTCGGCCCACACCTTCGACCCGCCGGTGGTGACGCGACCCTCGAGGTCGACGAGGTCCTTCAGCGCGATCGGGACGCCGTGAAGCGGTCCGATGCGATGCCCCGATCGAATGGCCTTGTCGGCGGCCTCGGCCGCGAGCCGCGCGTCGGCGTCGTAGACTGCGATGAACGCGTGCAGCGCCGGATCGCGCCGGCGGATCCGCTCGAGCAGCGCCCCGACGGCATCGACCGGGGAAAGCGTACGCGCCTCGAACGCGCGGGACAGCTCCGATACCGTGGCCCAGACAGGATCGATCGTCGCCATCTCGGGTGCCCTCCTCGCCGGGCCATGATCGCCGTCTTGCCGCGCCGGTTCAAGCCGATCGGGTTGAGCCCGGCTCGCGCTTGCCGTATGGTGGCGGCGTGGCGCACACCGCGGAAGTCGTGATCGTCGGCGCCGGCATCATGGGCGTGAGCACCGCGTACCATCTGGCCCGCCTGGGCGTGGGCCCCGTGACCGTGCTCGAGCGCGACACCGTCTGCTCCGGCTCGACGGCGCTCGCGAGCGGCGGCATCCGCCACCAGTACGCGAACCGGCTGGGCATCGAGCTGACGACGCACAGCATCGTCACCTACGAGCGCTTCAAGGACGAGTTCGGCGTCGATCCCAACTTCCGTCAGCACGGCTACCTGATCCTGATCGGGAGCGAGCCGGAGCTGGCGGTCGCGCGACGCAGCGTCGGGCTCCAGCGGAGCCTCGGCGTGCGCGTCGAGCTGCTCGATGCCGGGGCGACGCGCGCGCTTTGCCCCTATCTCAACACCGACGATCTGCTCGGGGCCACCTATACGCCGCGCGACGGCTACGCCGACCCGTATCTCTGCGCGACCGCGATCGCGGCGCGCGCGCGGGATCTCGGCGTGACGATCAAGCAGCAGCACGAGGTGCACGGCTTCTTGCGGGACGGCGACAGCGTGCGCGGCGTGACCACCGCGGCCGGGACCTTCGAGGCGCGCGCCACCGTCATCGCGACCGGCGCCTGGTCGGGCGTGGTCGGCCGGCTCGCCGGCGTCGACATTCCCGTGAGCCCCCACCGGCGCCACAAGTTCATGACCGCACCGTTCCCGGCCTCACGCATCCCGGCCGCCACGCCGTTCATCATCGACCCGCACACGAACTTCTCGTTGCGCCGCGAGGGGCCCGGGCTCCTGCTCGGCCACGGACGGCGCGACGAGCCCGACGGCTTCAGCACCGAGATCGACCGGAGCCTCGAGCCCGCGCTGATCGAGCGCGCGATTCACCGCGCGCCGGCCCTCGCCGACGCCGAGCTGATGCGCGCGTGGGCCGGCCTCTACGAGATGACGCCGGACCAGACCGGCATCGTCAGCGCCGTGCCCGGCGTCACGGGCCTGCACGTCATCGCGGGCTTCAGCGGCCACGGCTTCATGCACGGCCCGATTGCGGGGCAGCTGATGGCCGAGATGCTCGCCCACGGCCACGCCGTGACGATGGACGCCGGCCCGCTCGACATCGGCCGCTTCGCGCGCGGCGAAGCCCACGTCGAGCCGCTCACCTTCGTTTGATCGGCGCTGGCCGGTGAGTCAGGCGATGGATGCGCCGATGCACGCCGTGCTGGCGCGCGTCGGTCGGCGCGAGCTGATCGATCTCGCCAGCGATCTCATTCGCATCCCGAGCTTCAAGACCGAAGAGACGCCCGTTGCCCGGTTCCTGGAGGATTTCTTCCGCCGCCGCGGCTACGACGTCGACCTGCAAGAGATCGAGCCCGGGCGCTTGCAGACGATCGCCACCTTGCGGGGTACCGGCGGCGGGGCGAGCCTCATGCTCAACGGCCACACGGATATCAACGCCCTCACCCGCCGGTGGAGGCGAGACCCGTGGACGCCGAGCCTCGAGGGCGACCGCCTGTACGGCCACGGCGTGCAGAACATGAAGGGCGGCCTGGCCAGCATCATCATGGCCGCCGAGGCCGTTCGGCGCTCCGGCGTCCGGCGCGCCGGCGATCTCGTCGTCGCGTGCGTCGCGGGCGAGACGCAAGGCGGCGAGGGCACGCACTACCTGATGCAGAGCGGCCTGCGCACCGACGCCGCGGTGGTCGCCGAGCCGTTCGGCGCCGACAACCTCGTCACGGTGCACTCGGGCATCGCGCACATGGCGATCCATGCCTACGGAGTAACCGGACACATCGGACGCCTCGAGGGCACGGTGAACGCGGTGCAGAAGATGACGGCCATCGTCCGCGCGCTCGAGCACGTCGAGTTTCGCCACACGCCGCGGCCCGACCTCCCCGCGTTCCCGCGGCTCAACGTCGGCAGCGTCCTCGGCGGACGCGGCCGGGACTACGTGCTCGTCGAGCCGCCGTACGTGCCCGATCTGTGCACGATCCTGGTCGACGTTCACTTCGTGCCGGGGCAAACCGTCGACGGCATCGTCGCCGACATCCGCCGCGCGCTCGATCCGGTCGCGGCGCTCGATCCCGATCTCCGCTACGAGATCGAGATTCCGCCGCCGGCCAGCTTCAAGGGGCGCCGGCGCCTCGTCATGGATCCGTTCGACATGCCGACCGACGCGCCAATCGTGCAGGCGGTGGCGCGGAGCTATCGCGCCGTGACGGGCCAGGAGCCGAAGGCCATCGGCGCCGTGCTGCCGCATTCGTACAGCGCCGACGACACGTGCCACCTCTGGAAGGCCGGCATCCCGTGTCTGCTCTACGGCCCCGCGACGATTCGCGGCAACGCCGACGAGGACGACGCGTGCGTGCTCGTGAGCGAGATGGAAAGGGTCACGCGCGTGCTGGCGGTGACCGCCGTCGACGTCTGCCGGCGCAAGCCGGCGGAGCTCGCCATGCCGCCGCACTCGGGACGACGCGAGGGCTGAGCGATGCACTATGATAGGCCGCGCTTGCAGCCGAAACTGCTCCTGGGGGGATAGCGATGAGCACGCGGACAGCGTTCGACAGCAGTACCGCCGGCGTCATGGCTGACATCGCCTTCATCGAGTGCGAGCTGCTCGGTGCGGCGCGCGCCCGAGCTCGGGCCAAGGCGCCCGCCGCCACGCGGGGCAAAGCGCGCCCGAAATCGGGCCAGTCGAGCCCGGCGACGGCGATGACCGGTCGGCGCCGCGAAGTCGTGGTCGGCGGACGCCGCGTGAAGACGATCGACGTGCACGCCCATTGCGTGATCCCCGAGGCGTACGCGCTGCTGGGGCTGAAGGTGCAAGACCACCGTGGGCCCGGGATCAACGAGGTCGGCCCCCGGCGCATCCGCGAGATGGACGCCCAGGGCATCGACATGGAAGCGCTCAGCATCAACCCGGCGTGGTATCGGGCCGAGCGCGACCTCGCGACCCAGGTGGTCAAGATCCAGAACGAGCGGCTCGCCGAGTTCTGCGGAAAGTATCCGGATCGCTTCGTCGCGTTCGCCTCCGTCGCCCTGCAGTTCCCGGACCTCGCGGTGCAGCAGCTCGAGGAGGGCGTGAAGAAGCTCGGCCTGCGCGGCGCCGCCGTCGGCGCGAGCGTCGCCGGCGATGAGTTCTCCGACCCGAAGTTCCATCCGTTCTGGGCCAAGGCCGAGCAGCTCGGCGTCCTGATCTTCATCCATCCGCAGAGCACGCCGGACCTGGCCACGCGGCTCAAGGGCAACGGCTGGCTGGCGAACACGATCGGCAACCCGCTGGACACCACGATCGCGCTCTCGCACCTGATCTTCGAGGGCACGCTCGATCGGTTCCCCGGCCTCAAGATCTGCTCGGCCCACGGCGGCGGCTACCTGCCGTCGTACGCCGCGCGCTCGGACAACAGCCTGCGCGTCGCGCCCGACATGGACACGGGCATCAAGCTGAAGAAGAAGCCGACCGAGTATCTGAAGACGATGTACTACGACACCCTGGTTTTCACCTCCGAGGCGCTGCGTCATCTGGCCGCCGAAGTCGGCGTGAGCCAGCTCGTCGTCGGCACCGACCATCCGATCCCGTGGCAGGACAAGTCGATCGACCACATCCTGAAAGCGCCGGGCTTCAGCGATGCCGATCGGCGGGCGATGCTGGGGGAGACGGCGGCGAAGCTCCTGAAGATCAAGCGGTAGCCCAAGGGGGACAAGCGCATGGTCACGCTCGAGTTCCACGATCCGTCAGGCGCGATCGAGGTGAAGCAGCCATTTGCCCCGCGCGTCGCCGCCCTCGAGGGCAAGCGCATCGGCTTCGTCAGCAACGATCAGTGGCAGGCGTACCGCATGCTGCCGCTCCTGAAACAGCTGCTCGAGGCCGACTTCGCGGGCATCGAGGTGCTGCCGCTCGACGCCTTCCCGCAGGGCAACGCGGTGATCGGCTCGGAGGAGACGGCCGCGCAGGTCAAGCAGAGTGGGGTCGACGCCGTCATCATCGGCAACGCGGCCTGAGGGTCCTGCGCCACTGCATGCGGCCGGGCGGCCGCTAGGCTCGAAGCGCTGGGAATTCCAACCGTCACCCTGACCCGCGCGGATTTCGTCGGGGTCATGACGAACGCGGTGGCCGGGCTCGGCCTGGCGCCCGACGCGGCGATGGTCACCTTCCCCATCGAGATGTTCCTGCCCGGGAGCGATATCTCCCCGGTCGAGGCGCGCAAGCGCGAGTTCTACGACGGGCTCACGCGCTGGCGCTCGACCCTCGGCGGCGCCGGCGCGGCCGAGGCGCCGCCGATCAAGGTTCGGGGCGCGAGCATGGACGAGGCCTTCGCGCGAGCGAACAACCTGATGCTCGCGAATCGCTGGGGCGACGGGCTTCCGCTCTGGCCCCCGACGCGCGAGCGAGTGGACTGGATCCTTCGCGGCGCGACGCAGCCGCGCTCACGACGGATCGGCATCTTCCCGCCCCGCGGCGGCGTGACCACGATCGAGACCTGCGCGATCGCGTTGGCGATGTCGGGCGGGCGGCCCGAGTATCTGCCGGTGCTCGTGGCCGCGGTCGACGCGTTCCTCGATCCGGCGTCAGGGAGCGCGCAGCTGCAGGCCGCGTCGGGCAGCGCCTTCCCGGTGGTGATCGTCAACGGCCCCATCGGCGCCCAGATCCGGCTGAACGCCGGCTTCGGCTGCCTCGGCCCGGACCCGCAGCGGCCCGCGGGCGCCAGCATCGGCCGCGCGCTGCGGCTCCTGCAGCAGAACGTCGGCGGCGCCCTGCCCGGCATCGGCACCATGGCCAACTACGGCGGCGCGCGGTACACGAACGTCGTCTTCGCGGAAGACGAAGCGAATCTTCCGCCGGGCTGGGCGCCGCACGGGACCGAGCGCCACGCCTTCGCGCGGAGTCAGCATTCGATCTCGCTCGCGTTCGCCAACGGCGCCACGAACATCCGCCGGCGCGGCGCGAAGAAGGAAACCCCGGAAGAAGACGCGCTGCAGGGCATGTACCGCATGGCCGACTTCATGCGCGTGCCCAACATGCCCGGCCTCGCGGGCTACGAGCACGGCACGCCGGGCATCCTGATGCTCCCCGGCGTCGTGGCGAACACGATGGCCGGCCTCGGCTGGACGAAGGCGGCGATCCGCGAGTTCCTGTGGGAGCACTCGCGCATCCCGACCGAGCAGCTGCGCCGCGCCGGCTGCCCGGCGTGGCTCGAGATCGACGCGAGCAAGGTCGTGCGTGAAAGCATCGCGCTCGATCCCTGGCCGATCACCGCCAGCCCCGACAACTTCATCGTCGTCGTCGCGGGCGGCGGGCACCCGACCAACAGCTACTGGCTCCAGGGCTACAGCCCCGGCGTCGTCGGGCGCACTGTCGAGGTGCCGTCGTCGTTCGACGACCTTCTGATGGACGCCGAGCGAGACCTAGGGTCGCGCTGAAGCCAGGATCCACTGCTTGGCGGCCTCGACCTGTCCAGCCGAAAAATGCCTGATCTCCGC
>Ga0209058_1001616_pt1 | contig 19122 bp, 15 predicted proteins | sample GraSoiAngelo_147_FD_185904 | JGI IMG/M metagenome (GOLD analysis project Ga0209058, IMG submission 185904) | Grasslands soil microbial communities from the Angelo Coastal Reserve, California, USA - 14_1009_05_40cm (SPAdes) (version 2) | ecosystem: Environmental > Terrestrial > Soil > Grasslands ... | reverse complement strand
ATGGCCGCGAAGTGGCCGCCCCGCTTCATGCGCGTCCAGCGCTGCACGTTGAAGACGCGCTCGGCCCAGGCGCGCGGCGGCTTGATGATCTCCCTCGGGAAGATGGCGCAGCCGGTTGGCACCTCGACGTGGAAGCCGCTGGGCGGGAACTTGTCGGCGTGGACCGCCTCGTAATAGAGGCGGCACGACGAGTTCGCGGTCTCGGGGACCCAGTAGAGCATGATGTTGGTGAGCAGCTGGTCCTTCGTGAAGCGGCGCTCGATCTCCCCGTCGCAGTCGCTCCAGGTGCGGAACTTCTCGACGATCCAGGCGGCCAGGCCGGCGGGCGAGTCGTTGAGCGCGTAGGCGAGGGTCTGCGGCTTGGTGCCCTGGATGCGCTGGTAGCCGGTCTCCTCCTTCAGGAACTGCTGCACCGCCATCAGGTCGACGATCTCCTCCTGCGTGAGGCCCTCGAGCGAGGGGTTCTGCGGGTCCTCGGGCAGCGCGATCACCATGTTCAGGTGAATGCCGAGCACCCGCGCGGCGTGGCGCGCGCCCAGGTACGTCGTCACCATCGCGCCCCAGTCGCCGCCCTGTGCGCCGAAGCGCCCGTAGCCGAGGCCCGCCATCAGCTCGGCCCACAGCGCTGCGATGCGCTCGGGGTCCATGCCGGGCTCGGTCGGGTGATCGGAGAAGCCATAGCCCGGCATCGACGGCGCCACCACGTCGAACGCGTCGGCGGGATCGCCCCCGTGGCGCGCCGGGTCGGCGAGCGGCCCGATGACGTCGATGAACTCCGCGACCGAGCCCGGCCAGCCGTGCGTGATCACGAGCGGGAGCGGTGCCGGCCCCGTACCGCGCACGTGGATGAAGTGGATGCCGAGGCCGCCGACGCGGGCGCGGAACTGCGGGAAGGCGTTGAGCCCCGCCTCGGCCGCGCGCCAGTCGAAGCGCTCACGCCAGTAGGCGACCAGGTCGCGCAGGTAGGCGAGGTCCGTGCCGTAGGTCCAGCCCGAGCCGGGGATCTCGTCGGGGAAGCGCGTGCGCGCGAGGCGCTCGCGCAGGTCGGCGAGGACGGCGTCGGGGACGGCGATGCGGAAGGGCTCAATGTGCATGCGCGGCCTTGTACGCCCGACGCGCTGAGCCCGACAAGGGTCTGCGCCCGCGGCGGCCTGGTAGCTACAGCAACGTCAGCTGCTCGCCAGCGCGCGCCGGCCGGCGGAACGCTTCGATCGAGAGCGGCGGCAGGGGCCGGTCGAGCCCGTGCTTCTTCGCCGCGGCCGCGAACAGCGCCTCGATCTGGTTCGCATACTCGCCCTGCCCGCGCTGACGGCGGCCGAAGGTCGAGTCGCTGAGGCGCCCGCCACGCGTGTCGCGGATGCGGGCGAGGACGCGGGCGCGGCGCTCCGGGTAGCGTTCCTCGAGCCAGCGCTCGAAGAGCTCGTCGACGGGCTTGGGCAGGCGGAGGAGCACCCAGCTCGCGCTCTGCGCTCCGGCCCGCGCCGCGGCCTCCAGGATGCGCGGGATCTCGGCGTCGTTGAGGCCCGGGATGACGGGCCCGATCAACACGCCCACCGGCGCGCCGGCCCGCGCGAGGGCCGCCATCGCTTCGAGCCGCCGCTCAGGGCGGGCGGCGCGCGGCTCCATGCGCCGGGCGAGGTCGGGGTCGAGGGTGGTCACCGAGAAGAGGACGTGCGCCGCGCCGTGCCGCGCGAGCTCGGCGAAGAGGTCGGCGTCACGCGCCACCAGCGCCGACTTGGTGATCGCCGAGACCGGGTTCCGGAACTCGGCGAACACCTCGAGGCAGCGGCGCGTGATGCCCAGCCGGCGTTCGACGGGCTGGTAGCAGTCGGTGTTGCCGGAGAGGGCGACCACCTGCGGCTCCCAGCGCGGCGCGGCGAGCGCCTGGCGCAGCAGGGCCGGTGCGTCCTCCTTCACCATGATGCGGCGCTCGAAGTCGAGGCCGGCGCTGAAGCCGAGGTATTCGTGCGTCGGGCGGGCGTAGCAGTTGTGCGTCGCCAGCCCGGCCGCGAAGAAGGTGCCCGTCGAGGTCTGGATGTCGACCACGTCCACGACCGGCCCCGGCTCGACGGCGAGCACGGTCTCGGGCTCAACGTTCATCTCGCAGCCGTACAGCGCGCCCATCTTGCGGAAGATCGCCGGGCGGCACGTCGAGAAGAAGCGGATCCGGTCGACGAGGCGGCCTGTCAGGCGAAGTGTGCTCGCCTGCCCGGGACGAGGCTCGAGCACGAACCTGAAGCCGAGCCCGGCCGCGTATCGCTGAACGCGCTCGAGGACCGAGACGTCGACCTGCGAGAGGCGGAGGCAACCGCCGCTGTACCCTTCGGCATCGAAGAACCCGGCGAGGAACCCGCGGCGGTAGCTGCGGCTGTCGCGCTCTGTGTTGAGAAGCGCATGGATGATCGCGAGTCGGGCCAGCGAGCGCACCTCGACCGCCTCCATGGTTCGCTGCGCGGGCGGGCGGGTGCGGAACGGTCTGATGCCAGCTTCCACTCCGAAACGGGCGAGGATTTCGACGAGTCGGAGCAGCGGCTCTTGGTCCGCGAGGGCGACGCGCCAGTACGCGACCGGGAAGCCGAGACATGCGCTCCGCCACCCAGGCTGGTCGCGGAACGTCCCGTCGCCAAGCGTCATCCCGGCGAGGTACCCGACGCGATAGTCGTCGTCGAAGTCCTCGGCAACAACAGGCACGTAGCGGAGCTGGCGACCGGCGGCGAGCTCTCGGGTTTCCGACCAGCGAAAATTCCGAGCCTGCAACCAACGGTGCTCCGCCGTGGTGACGACCTCCGTCCGCTCGGTGACGAGGCGCAGCGTCGGGCGTCTCGACCACCACACCGCTTCGACCACCGCGGGCCGGAATTTCCGGGTCCGTCCGGGCTCCGGGAACTCGTCGAAGCCGAAGAGGACGTCGCCGACGCGCACCCCACCGATCGGCCGCCATGCCATGTCGGCGTGCAGGATCGTTGTATCGGAGTGCATGCAGTACACGCATCCATGCTCGCAACCCCGATACGGGTTCAGGCTGAACCGGAAGCCGATGTCGGGGCTGTCGTTCTCGGCCAGGATCGTGCGGCTCGTGTCGCGGTAGAAGACGGTGGGCGCCGGCGGGGTGTCGCTGTCCGGGTCGGGCTCGAGCTCGACGTGGAGCGGCTCGTAGCGGTTCGGAGGATTCGCCGCGGTCCCACGGCCGGGGAGGTCCGGACCGGCCATCGCGGGCGATTGTGAGCCGCGCCCCGCGCCCTCGCAAGGGCGCTACGGGACGCAGACGAGCTTGAGCGCGTCCACGTCGCGCGGGTGGCCGCCGGCGGCCGTGGTGCGCGCGCGCAACACGCGCACGCCGGGCCGACGACCGCGCGTCGGTACCACGATCGCCACCGGGTCGGTGCAGCGCTCGCTCGCATCGAGCGGGGGCGAGAACGTCAGCGTGGTGCCCGCCGCCGACGAGGGGCCGAGGTGCGCCGCGGCCGCGAGCAGACCCTCCATGTCCGCGCCCGAGGTGGGCTTCACGAGCGTCCAGCTCTCGATCGGCGCCGCCGGGCGGCAGCGCGGCAGGCGCGCGTCCGCGCGGTCGAGACAGAGCGCGACGCTGAACGTGCAGGTGCCCGCCGCCGCGTCGGCGTCGCAGCCCCGGTCGCCGTCGCGGCAGCGCTGGCGCACGGGCGCTTTCCCGTCCGCGCCGGGGCGGCCGCCGGCGTTCGTCACCTGCCACTCGGCCAGGCACTCCGGCCCGGGCGGCCCTCCGCCCGGCACGAAGAAGGTGGGGTCGCAGCCCCGGGTCGAGAGGCGGCAGGCCGAGGTGCAGCCGAGCGCGCCGCCCGTGAAGCCGAGCGCGGCGCAGGTCCGCCCGCCCAGGTCGGCGCCGTCGCACTCCTCCCGGCCGTTGATCACGCCGTTGCCGCAGAACGAGCAGCGGCTGGTGTCGAAATGGCACTGCGCGCACCCGAGCGTGCCCGAGGCGAAGCCGAGCGAGGCGCAGGTCGCGCCCCCGAGCGCGTCGCCGTCGCACAGCTCGCCCTGCGAGATGGCGCCGTCGCCACAGAGCGTGGAGAGCGTCCTGTCGTTGCCGGCGTCGCTCGTCGGATCGGGCTCGAGGACGCCCCTCCAGTCGTCGACATTGCGGCCGGTGAGCGCAACGCGCCGGAGCGCGCGATTGTCCGGGGTGATCGGCGTCGGCTGACCGAAGGAACCGTTCTCGCCCGTGAACTTGCCGTACGCGACGCAGTCGATCACGCCCGTCGGCTGACCGGAGGCCTGCGGCGGGTTCACGAAGTAGCACACCCGGCCGTCGCGCGGCGCGAGCATGCCCGCCGGGAGGACGAAGTCGGGCGGGAAGCCGCTGAGGCTCGTGAGCCCGGGCGTGGCGAGCAGGATGCGCGAGCCCGCGAGTCCGATGGCCAGGTCGTGCGTGAAGGTGAAGACCCGCCGCGTGGCGGGCGAGCCGTTCGCGTCGTCGAAGACGAGTACGGCCGGGCCGCGCGTGCCGCCGCCGTCGGAGAGGAGCTGCTGCCCGGCGGCGAGCATGCGGAGCTGGACGAACTGGACGGAGTCGTCGCCCTGCCAGCTGCCGAGCACCTCGTCGATGGCGATCAGATGGTTCACGGCGCCGGCCGGAGACGCCGCGACGAGGAAGAGCGCCAGCGCTGCGGACCGGACGCTCAGGGGTGCTTGAGGATCTTGAGCGGGTACGTGCCCGTGAAGTTGCGCTCGATCCAGCCCGGCGTCTCGGACGGCTCCACGTACCAGTCCGTCGGGCACATGGTGAGTACCTCGACGAACGAGAAGCCCTCGCCCTCGAGCTGGACGCGGAACGCTTCGCCGAGGATGCGCTTCGTCCAGGCGATGGCGGCCGGCGTGTGCATCGCGCCGCGGGCGACGTAGGTCGAGCCGTCCACCTGGGCGATCAGATCCGCGATCTTGATCGGGTAGCCGTGCTTCTCCGCCACCCGGCCCGTGTCCATGGTCGTCTTGGTGCGCTGGCCGAGCACGCTGGTGGTGGTCATGTGCCCGCCCGTCTCGCCGAAGACGCCGTTGTTGAGCAGCACGGCGGTGAACTTCTCGCCCCGCGCCGCGCTGTGGATGATCTCCTGCAGACCTTCCGAGACCATGTCACCGTCGCCCTGCAGGGTGAAGACGAAGCGATCGGGCAGCACGCGCTTGGCGCCGGTCGCGACCGAGGGCGCGCGCCCGTGGAGCGCTTGCAGGACGTCGACGTCGATGATCCCGGGAAAGGCGGTGTAGCAGCCGATGCCGCACACGCAGATCGTCCGCTCCGCCACGCCCAGCTCGGCGAGCAGCTCGAGGATGACGCGCAGCGCGAGCGGCTCGCCGCAGCCCGGGCAGAGCGAGTGGTGCGTCGAGAGGAGCAGGTCCGGCTTGGCCGAGACCTTCTTCAGCTCCGGCGTGCTCATGCCGCCGCCTTGCCGCGATAGACCTCCGCGATCTTCGCGATGATGTTGGCCGGCGCGAGCGCCGGCCCCACGCCGAAGCCCGAGGGGTCGTGGCTGATGCCGCCGATCGGCACGACCGGCACCTTGCCCAGCACCGCGAGGCGCACGTCGTCGATCATCTGCCCGGCGTTCTGCTCGAAGACGGCGAGCGCGCGCACGCGCCCGGCCGCCGCGGCCACCGCCTCGGCCGGAAAGGGCCAGAGCGAGATCGGCCGGACCCATCCGACCTTCATGCCCTGCGCACGGCAGGCGTGCACCGCGTACTTGACGAAGCGCGCCGGCGAGCCGAAGGCGACCACCGCGACCTCGGCGTCGTCGAGGAGGCCTGTCTCCGCGCGCGTCTCCGCCGCCGCGATCCGCGGCAGCTTGGCGGCGATCGCCTGATAGTGGTCGCCGGGCTTCAGGTCGAGCTTCTCGGGAGAGCCGAGCGGCGTCACGTTGAGCGACGCGCGGCTGCCCTTGCCGGTCGCGGCCCACGTCTTCGGCGGCAGGTCGCTCTCGTCGCGCGGGCGGAACTCGACCGCCTCGGAGGTGTGGCCGAGGACGAAGTCGCCCAGCACGAGCGCCGGGTTGCGCCAGCGGTCGGCGACGTGGAAGGCGAGCATCACGAGATCGACCGCCTCCTGCACCGTGTGCGGCGCGAGGACGAGGTGGCGGTAGTCGCCGTGCCCGCCCCCGCGCGTTGCCTGGAAGTAGTCGCCCTGCCCGCGCATCATGTTGACGATCACGCACGGGATCTCGGCGTTGGCAAGCTCGGCGAAGGACTCCTGCATCAGGCTGATGCCCTGCCCGGTCGACGCGATCATGGCGCGCACGCCGCAGCCGGCCGCACCCCACACCATGTTGATCGCCTCGAGCTCGCTCTCGGCGTTCATGCACACGCCGCCCACCTGCGGCAGGCGGTGCGACATGTACTCGAGGATCTCGGTCGAGGGCGTGATCGGATAGCCGGCGTAGAAGCGGCAGCCCGCCTGGATCGCCGCCTCGGCGATCGCGTGGCTCCCTTCCATGAGAACCTTAGTCATGGTCACGTCCCGCACACCGCATCGCAGCGCGCTCGTTCATGCCGCGGCCCCGCGGTACACCTCGAAGCAGTAGTCGGGACAGATCTTGTAGCAGAGCTCGCAGCCGGTGCAGCCGTCGAGGAGCAGCGGATAGCGGTAGCCCATGCGGTTCGTGTCCTCGGACATGACCAGCACGCGCGGCGGGCACACCTCGACGCACAGCACGCAGCCCTTGCAGGTCTCGATGTCGATGGTGACGGTCGCGGGCTGGCGCGGCATCCAGGCGATGCCGTAACACGCGGGTCCCGGAGGGTCAACGACTCGGCGGCGCTCGGTAGTGTCCTAATTCCGGATGCCCCAGGAGCGCCGTGGGTCACTCACGGCGGAACCCTATGAGTCCGACGCTCCACGGGCTGAGCCACCCCGACGCAGCGCCGAACACCAGGCTGGTAATAAAGGATGCGAGCTTGGAGGCACCGCAGGCGGGTCCCCACCGGGCTAATCGAGATCGGGGCGGGACTCACCCGAGTGCGCGGCGTCCCTCCTCGAGCATGATCTCGGACCATTCGGGCATTCGCTTGGACAGATCCAGGTACGCCCGGTGCAGACATTCCGCGGCGTGGTAGAAGGACAGATGCATGAGCGCATTTTGTGGTCCTGACGCGACGTACGCCTGCAGGAACGCGTCGACGGACCGATCGTGAACCCGGAGGGAGCCCCGATTCTTCAGGCCGAGTCGGGCGAGGAACACGATGAACCAAGCCACATCGTGGGCGGGGTCGGCCACAAGCCAATCATCAAAGTCGATCGTGACCGCGCGATGGTCGCTCAGCATCACGTGCTCCGGCATGTAGCTGCCGTGCGCGGCGTGCAGTTCGGGCCCGTCGGGACCGGGAACCGCGTCCTCCAGAACTCGCAGCAGCGACTCCGCCTTGTCCGCCAGCTCGCCCCCGGCGCTTTGGATCTCGTGCGCCCAGTGACGGACCTGTTCGATGAGCCCCTCGGGCGTCTCGAGGTTGCCGAGCCGCGGTGCCTTCAGATGAAATCGCGCGAGCCAGCTTGCAGACCGCCGGGCCGCTGCGATCTGCCGATCGCGGTCGCCGTCGATGAAGATGGCCTTCGCCTGCGTCCCTGGCACCTTCTCCTCGAGCAGGACGTGAAACGCGGGCAGATAGGCCAGCGGTACGGGAATCGCGAACTCCGCGAGAGGACCGAATCCGGCTTGGACGATCGACTGCATCGCGACGAAGACGTCCGAGCGGTCGACATCGTAGACCTTCCCGATCACGCTTCGCGTTCCGTCGCTCGTCTCCACGGTAACCGCGAACGTGCAGCGACGCCGGTGCGCCTTGAGCACATGGAGGCTCATCTCCCCCGAAACGCGGGAGGACCACAGGGATTCGACGAGGCGGTCGATCTCGTCGCGGACGCCCGGTTGGTCCATCGTCGCGGAGAATCGCGCAACCGCCTCAGCGCGACGGCTCTCGATGCCGGTCACCCGCACACGCGCCACCTCGGGGCCCGAGCCGCCTGCGTTTCCAGGGACAAGGATGCCCCGCGTTCCGTTTCCGCGGTCCCGGACGGTGCCCGTATGTGCGCGACGGTGCTGCGTTCGATCATAGGGATCGAATCCTCCGACGCGCGATGGGTGTCGCCCTCTTGGCTCCCACCGTACCAATCATGTGGTTTTGTGACGGGGAGATACTCCATCTAATTTGAGTAGCTGGCGTTAGAGAGTCCGACAATACCCCCACGCTCCGCGCGCTCACCCCCAGGCTGGGACCCGCTCCGCCGGCGCGACGTGCTCCGCGCCGCGCCTGATGCAGAGCGTGTTCGCGTCGATCAGCTTCCGGCGGTGCGGCGGCAGCACCTCGCCGAGCGCCGCGTGCAGCGACGCGTCGGCGACGAGCCCGGTCGCGGCCGCGAGCGCGCCGAGCGCGATCATGCTGGCGCCCATCGGCTGCCCGATCGCCTTCGCCATCTCGGTGGCGGGCACGGGGACGCAGCTGATCCCGTCCCACGCGGGCGGCGCGGTCACCAGGCTCGAGTTGAAGACGAGCACGCCGCCGGGCTCGGCCTTCCGGCCGAGCGCCGCCAGCCCCTCGGGATGCATCGCGAGCATAGCCCAGGCCGACGGCACGATCGGCGGGCTCACGATCTCCCGGTCGGCGATGACGACCGTCGACTCGCTCGACCCGCCCCGGATCATCCCCATGAAGAGGCCGAACATCATGACCTGCCTGCCCTCGCGGATGGCGGCCTGGGCCAGCAGCTTGGCGACGAGCTGGATGCCCTGCCCGCCGATGCCGATCATGACGACCGCGCGCTCCATGGGAGCGCGTTACCACCGCACGCCCGCGAGGGTCAACGCGGCAGCGGGCGGCGCGTCAGGCGACCGCGCCATCGGTCCGATAGCGCCGGAGCGGCGGCAGCGCCGCGGCGACCATCCCCAGCACGAGGAGGGAGGCCACCCCGCCGCTCACCACCGAGAAGGGCGCGCTGGTGAGGGCGGCGACGAAGCCCGACTCGGCGGCGCCCAGCTGGTTGGAGGCGCCGATGAAGATCATGTTGACGCTGCTCACCCGGCCCCGGAGCGCGTCGGGCGTGGAGAGCTGGATCGCGGTACCGCGCATCACGACGCTCACCTGATCGGCCATGCCGACCGTCATGTAGGCGAGCACCGAGAGCGGGAACCAGCGCGAGAGCCCGAAGACGATGGTGGCGAGTCCGTACACCGCCACCGCGGCGAGCAGCGCCCGCCCGGCGCGCCGGATGGGCGGCAGGATGGTGAGCGCGAGCGACATCACGAGCGCGCCCAGCTCGAGCGAGGAGGTGAGGAGCCCGTAGCCCCGCGGGCCGACCCGCAGGAGTTCGGTGGCGTAGATGGGGAGGAGCGCGGCGGCGCCCCCGAAGATCACGGCGAACATGTCGAGGGTCATGCAGCCGAGGACGACCGGGTTGCGGCGCACGAAGCGGAGCCCCTCGCGGATCGCCGCCAGGCTGACGACCCCGCCGGCCGTCGCCCGCCGCCGCGAGCGGAGCAGCGCAAGCGCCACGAGCGAGGCGGCGATGAGCCCAGCCTGCACGGCGTAGACGCTCGCCACGTCCGCGGCGGCGATCACCCAGCCGCACAGGGCGGGGCCGGTGGTGAAGGCGAGCGCCTGGTTCGTGGCCGCGATGGTGACCGCGCGCGGGAAGGCGTCCCGTGCCACCAGCGTCGGCAGGAGCGCCGCGCGCGACGGGCTGTCGAAGGCCCACGCCGCCCCGACCGCCACCACCATCGCGTAGAGGAGCGGGAGACTCGCCAGGCCGCTGCGGGTCGCGAGCCAGAGGACCAGCGAGCCCGCGAGCGGCACCGCCTGCGCCAGCATCATGATGGTGCGGCGATCGTAGGTGTCGGCGAGCACGCCGCCCACCAGCATGAGGCAGAGCACGGGCACGAACTGGACGAGGCCGACGAGCCCCAGGTGGAAGGCCGAGTGCGAGAGCGCGAACACGTGCCAGGCGATCGCCGCTCGGAGCATCATCATCGCGGCCGCGCTGCAGAACCGGCTCGCGAGGTAGAGCCAGAAGTCCCGGGGGAACATGGAGGTGGGAGCCTGCCTGCCCGAGCGGCGCCGCTCGCGCAAGGAGGACGCGGGGCCGCCGGGGCGGCGGGCTTCGGACGACCGCGCCGGTCAGCCGGCGGCGAGGCAGGGCTCGGGCGCCGCGGCTAGCGGCCGCGCGCGTAGAGTGGGTGCACCCGGAAGAAATCGAGGATCGCCGGAGCCCAGTCGTCGGGCCAGCGCACGTGGTTGCCCACCCCGATCGTGGAGCCCCCCGGGTTCGTGCAGGGGTCGTAGCTCGCGTTCGGGTCGGTCCCGCAGGCGTCGACGCAGCCGTTCGCGGGCAAGCTCGCCGTGTCGATGATCGCGTCCTGCACGCCGATGCCGAGCGGGAGGAGCTGCCGGGCGAGCCGCTCGCCGTTCGGACAGAGCCCGACGATGTCGCAGTCGTTGTGGACGTGAATGGTAGGCACGCGCAGGTTGGTGATGCGCAGTCGGTCCACGGTGCTCGACCCGCTCACGACGGGGACCTGCGGACACGGGTCGTTGAATGCGTGGAAGGGATCGGGCGCGCTGTAGACCGCGATCGCCGCGATGCTCGGCCGGGTGAGGCCGTAGAGGAAGCCCATCGCAGCGCCGTTCGACCAGCCGGTCACGTAGATCCGGTTCGTGTCGACCCTGCCGCTCGCCACCTGCTGGGCGACGAAGCGGTCGATGGCCCACGCGTCCACGTTCTCGGCGGCGTCGCTCGGGTCGAAGTTGCGGTACCAGTTGTCCCAGCCGGTCTGACGCTGATCCGGCTGCGGGTAGTAGTGGCAGGTCTTCCGTCCTTCGGGCGCGAGCAGGATGAAGCCGGGGCGGCCGGAGTCGTCGGTCACGTTCGCGCTGTTCACGAAGGTCGTGAGGTTGGTCACCTGCCAGACCGAGTCGGCGGTCGCGAGCGAGGGGTGGAGATAGACGACGAGCGGCAGCGGCCGGGTGGATGCCGAAGCCGGCTGGTACAGGCACGCGTAGCGCGGCGTCCCGTTGCGATCCGCGACGGGACCGAGCAGTGTCCCGCCGAAGCAGCTCGGCATCACGGCGACATCGGCGGGATCGTACGGCACCGGGTCGTTGCCATAGCGGGTGCAGGTGGCCGTCGGCACGCAGATGGGGTCGGGGGGCGGAAAGCCGCCGCCCGGACACTGCGCCCGGGCAAGCTGTGCGTGGCTCATGAGGGTGGCGACTGCCAGCAGCAAGCAGCTCCGCGACGTTCGCATGGTCGACCTCGTCTGGATGGCGAGGCCCCGGGGCTCGTCAGTCGAGTATCCCGGAGCCGGGCGGTGCGAAGTCGAACGAATATCGCTTGGGCTGGGGTGTCAACGCTGGAAGACGGGCTGGCTCTCGATGGAAAAGTGGGAGAGAAGCGTCCGCATCAGGGGAGGCCGACGTGCGGCGTGAGCTGACCCCCTGCAGGAGCGACGTCACGATGCTCGCGAGCGTCGCGCTCGCGAAGCTCGCCCTCCACCTCGTCCTGAGCGGGCGATACGGCTACTGGATCGACGAGCTCTACTTCCTCGCCTGCGGCGACCATCTCGCCTGGGGCTACGTCGACCTTCCGCCGCTCGTCGCCGCGGTGGCGAAGGGGTCGCGGCTCCTGCTCGGCGATTCGCTCCTCGCCATCCGTTTCCTCTCGGCGGTCTCGGGCGCTCTGCTCGTGTTCCTCGCCGGCCGGATCGCCTGGGAGCTCGGCGGCAGCCGCTTCGCCCAGATCGCCGCCGCCGTCGCGGTGCTCATCGCGCCGGTCTACCTCGCCCTCCACGGCGTCCTCACGATGAATGCGTTCGAGCCGCTCTTCTGGATGACCTGCGCTTGGATTTCGATCCGGATGGTGCGGCGGGAGGACCCGAGGTACTGGCTGCCGTTCGGCCTCGTTGCCGGCGGCGGCTTCCTCAACAAGTACTCGATGGCCTTCTTCGCGATCGCCCTGGCCGTGGGGCTCCTCCTCACGGCGCAGCGCCGGCTTCTCTTCACGAGGTGGATGCCCGCCGGCGCGCTGCTCGCGCTCCTCGTCGCGCTCCCGAATCTCCTCTGGCAGATCGATCACGGCTGGCCGACGCTCGAGCTGCTGCGCAACGCGAAGCTCTACCAGCACCAGCCGGTCACGCCGCTCGAGTTCGTGCAGGGGCAGATCCAGATCGTTCACCCGCTCACCTTTCCGCTGTGGCTGGCGGGAGCTGTCTTCCTCCTGAGGAATCGGAGCGCGAAGCCTTTCCGGTTCCTCGGCTGGACGTTCCTCGTGTCGTTCGTCTGGTTCATGGCGATGCAGGCCAAGACCTACTACCTGGCCCCGATCTATCCCCTCCCCATGGCCGCAGGCAGCGTCGCGCTCGAACGCCTGAGCGCGCGGTCGCGCCTCGGCTGGCTCCGACCCGCAGCCCTCGCCACACTGCTCGTCGGGGGAGCGCTGCTCGCGCCCTACGCGCTGCCGGTTCTGCCGATCTCCGCGCTGCCGAAGTACCTCGCCATGCTCCCGATGAGGGAGGTGAGGCCCGAGACCCGGCGGATGGGCGAGGTGCCGCAGATCTTCGCCGACGAGCTCGGCTGGGAGTCGCTGGTTGCCGAGGTTGCGAAGGTCTACGAGAGCCTCCCGCCGGCCGAGAGATCGCGCGCCATCATCTGGGGGGCTGCCTACGGTGAAGCGGGGGCGATCGACTTCTTCGGAAGACGATACCGCCTACCGGGAGCCGTGAGCGGCTACCAGAACTACTATCTCTGGGGACCGGGAAATGGGTCGGGGGAGGTCGTGATCGCCGTCAACATTCCCGAGGAGTACCTGAAGCCCTGGTTCGAGCGGGTGGAGACGCGGGTCACCGTCGAATGCGACTACTGCATGCCCGACCGGATGAGGATGCCCATCACCGTGTGCCGCGGGCTCGAGGTGCCCCTCCGGGAGTTCTGGCCGAAGGTCAAGTGCTGGACCTGCGACCGGCCCGACTTCGTACGGGCGCCACGCTTCCCGGGCACGAGCTCGGGTGATGCGTCGCCCTGAGCCACGACCGCTATGCCCGCAATGCTTCGACGCCGTGCAACCGTCCCACGTGCTCAACCAAGATGTCGACGGCGCGACGGACCGGTGCGACATTCGGCAGCGCGTAGCGGACGATACGCTTCATCGCCGCCGCGAACTGCCGCGCGAACGAGCCGGTGTTGTAGTGCTGGCCGTACTCTGCGGCGATACGCTTCACCTCAACCGCCATCTCCGCGTACCGATTCGCGGGCACGTCCGGAAAGAGGTGGTGCTCGATCTGGTGGCTCAGGTTACCGCTCAGGATGTGAAACAGTCGGCCGCCATCCAGATTGCTCGAAGCCTTCAGCTGGCGCAGATACCACTCGCCGCGGGTCTCGCTCTCCAGCACCGATTCCGGGAAGGTTTCCACGCGCTCGGTGAAGTGGCCGCAGAAGATGATGATGAAGGCCCAGACGTTACGGATCAGGTTGGCCCCCAGGTTACCGGCCATCACCGGCACGAAGAACGGGCCGGCCAGCAGCGGGAAGATCGCGTAATCCTTGAGCAGCTGGCGCCGCGCCTTCCGCAGCACCGGCTTCAGCTCCCTCCGCAGCTGTTCGACCGACTTCTCGCCGCGAAGCACACGCTCGAGCTCGAGATCGTGCAGGGCCACGCCCCACTGGAAGCCGAGCGCGAGCAGCAGGCTCGCGGCCGGCTGCAACAGATACGCCGGGTGCCACGGCTGTTCGGGGAAGAGGCGCAGGAAGCCGTATCCGACGTCGCGGTCGCGGCCGACGACGTTGGTGAACGTATGATGCACGTAGTTGTGCGAGTGCCGCCAGGCGATGGCCGAGCAGGCGTTGTCCCAGTCATAGGTCTGTGAGTGGAACTCCGGGTCCTGCATCCAGTCGTACTGGCCGTGCATCACGTTGTGGCCGAGCTCCATGTTTTCGAGGATTTTGGAGAGGCCGAGCAGCAGCGTGCCCAGCGCCCAGGCCGGCGGCAGGATGCCGGCGAAGAGCAGCGCACGGCCGCCGAGCTCGCTCCAGCGTACGGCATCACGGATGCGACGCACATAGCGCGCGTCGTTCTCGCCGAGATCGGCGACGATGCGGCTGCGCAGTTCGTCCAGCTCGGCGCCGAAGGCGGCGACTTCCTCACGGGTGAGCGGCCTGGCCTGAGATGACGTCATGGATTGCCTCCATCAATTGGATCGAATCAGAGATCGAGGGTCACATCCGAAACCGGCGCCGAGATGCACAGGCGGATGTCCTCGTCGGGTTCTGCCGTGATCTCGCCGGTGAGCAGATTCTTCACGGCCCCGCTCTGCTTGCGGCACGTGCAGCTGCGGCAGATGCCCATGCGGCATCCGCTCCGCGGCCTGAGCCCGGCGCCCTCTGCCTGCACCAGCAGCGGGACGCCGCTCTTGCCACGGACGTCCTTGAAGGACCGCGTGAAACGCAGGGCGATCTCGGAGGTGTCGGTAACGGTCGCCAGGCCCGGTGTGAACGCCTCGCCGCGCGGGAGCTCGGCGTAACCGCGCTCCCGCCAGAGGGCGTTCGCGGTATCGAGCAGGCCACCCGGGCCGCACACCAGCGTGCAACGTTCGGCGGCGTCCGACGCCATGCGGTCGAGGTGGTGGCCCGAGAAACGTCCCGACAGCTCGCCCGGGAGCGCCGACCTGCCCGTGACGCCGAAATAGACATGCAGGTTCGGATGACGCTCCCCGAGGTGTACGAGCTCGCCCGCGAAGATCAGGTCGCGATGGGTGTGTGCGTAGTGCGCGAAGACGACATCCGTGTCGATTCCGCGAGCGAGCAGGTCGCGCAGCATCGCCATGAGGGGGGTGATGCCGCTGCCGCCCGCGATCATGAGGAGCTTCGCCGGCACCGGGTCGGGCAGGACGAAATCACCGAACGCCTGGCTGAGCTCGACGATGTCGCCGACCGCGAGATGCTCGTGCAGGTAGCCCGACACCCGGCCCCCGGGGTGACGCTTCACGGTGAGCGTGACGGTGCCGTCGGCCGCCGGCGCGTTCGACGGACTGTAAGTGCGCGCGTGACGCGCGCCGTCGATCTCGACCGTGAGCTGTACATGCTGGCCGGGACGAAAGCCCCGCCAGTTGCGGTTGGGACGCAAGACGAAGCTCACCACGTTGCGGGCCTCGGGGCGGATCGCCTCGACCCGCGCCAGGATGCGGTTCAGGGTGAGCTGCGGGTCCAGCCGGCTCGCATAGAAGTCGAACACGTGCTCGTCGAGGAGCATGCGCATGATCGGCGCGGCGAGCAGGCGGTTGAGCGGTGCGGTGAAACCGACGCGCGGTGCCGTGCGGTGCTTCGTCTGAGGGGACATTCGGCCAGTGGGTGGCGGCGCTCAGGGACGGATCCGGGGCGTCGCCGAGCCGGATGTGCGTGGTACGTCACGAGCCGCCGTAGATCGTCGCGGCGTCCGCGGTAGGAGCACGAGGGCGAGAAGCCTCCTGGCGACGGCCTCGACGAGCGCGCCATGAACGACGATGATCAATGCATCGGCCTCCTTCGGGCAGACAATCCGGTACTTACGGCTACGGAACCATAGGTTACCGTTGCGTACCTTACGCCTGCGTAGTAAGGATGTCAACATGGCAAAAGCGGAAAAGGCGCCCCCGGCGGAACGACGGCTCCGGCTCGCCGCCTCGGCGCGCCGGGCGCAGCTAGTCGACGTCGGACGGAAGGTCTTCGCTGAGCGCGGCTACGAAGCGACGTCGGTCGAGGAGATCGCGGAGCGCGCGGGCATCTCCAAACCGATCGTCTACGAGCACTTCGGCGGCAAGGAAGGACTGTACGCGGTGATCGTCGACCGCGAGATCGAGCAGATCGTCAGCTGCATCACCGAGGCGATCTCGAGCGGCTCGCCCCGCGAGCGCCTGGAGCGCGCGGCACTCGCCTTCCTCACCTACGTGAAGGAGCGTCCAGGCGGCTTCGCCGTGCTCCTGCGCGACGCTCCCGCCTCGAAGAGCGGCGGCGAGATGCCGGCCCTGATGCACGACCTCGCGGACCGGGTCGGGGCGATCTTCACCGAGCAGTTCCGCAAGGCCGGCTACGATGCCAAGACGGCTCCGATCTACGCCCACGCGCTGGTCGGGATGGTCGCGTTCGTGGGGCAATGGTGGACCGAGAGCCGGAAGCCGCCGCCCGTGGAGGCGGTGGCAGCCCACATCGCTGCGCTGGCGTGGATGGGGCTTCGGCACCTGCCCAAGCGGCCGACGTTGTTGGCGACGACGGGACGCCGATCATGACGGCGGCACGATCGCGTCGGCCTCGATCTCGATCTGCGCCTCGGGGTGGATCAGCCGGGCGATCTCGACCAGGGTCGCCGCCGGGCGGATGTCGCCGAAGAGCGCGCCGTGCACCGCCGACACCTCCTCGCTCCTCGAGATGTCGGTCACGAACATGCGTGTCCGGATGACATGCTCGAGGCGCCCTCCCAGCGCCTCGATGGCGGCCCGGATGATCTCCAGCGCCCGACGGGCCTGCTCCGCCATCGAGGGCGCGTAGGTGCCGTCGGCATTGATGCCGACCGTGCCGCTGACGGCGATCACGTTCCCGCTGCGCACGGCGCGCGAGTAGCCGAAGACCGGCTCCCACCTGGAGCCCGAGCTGGCCGAGCGGCGCCCGTGCCGCTCGCTCACGGTGATGCGGACGTCGCTCACGGCAGCGCCACGATGCAGATGCCGCACGCCTGCGGCGCGCCGCCGATGTTGTGGCTGAGCGCCACCGTCGGCTTCCCCTTCACCTGCCGCTTCTCCGCCTTCCCCTGGAGCTGCTTGTAGTTCTCGTAGATCATGCGCACGCCGGTCGCGCCGGTCGGGTGGCCGAAGGTCTTGAGTCCGCCGTCCGTGTTGACGGGCAGCTCGCCGCTCAGCTCGAAGGTGCCGCTCTTGATGTGGTCCTTGGCCGCACCCTTCTCGCAGAAGCCCAGGTCCTCGTAGGCGAGCAGCTCGGTCAGCGTGAAGCAGTCGTGCACCTGGGCGAGGTCGATGTCTTTTCGGGGATCCCGTATGCCCGCCTGCTCGTACGCCTGGCGGGCCGCGTAGACGGTCGGCTTCCAGCGCAGGAAGTCGAAATCGGGGTCCTCCTTCGGGTCGGGTGCGAGGGCGATCGCGAGCGCGCGCACCAGCACGTGGTCGTCGCGGAAGCGCTTGGCGAGCTCGCGCCGCGTGATGATCGCGGCCGCCGCGCCGTCGGACTGCGCGGCGCAGTCGTAGAGGCCGAAGGGCCAGGAGATGATGCGGGCTTTCAGCACGTCGTCCACCGTGATCTCGCGCTTCAGCATCGACTTGGGCGCGAGCGTGCCGTTGTGGTGGTTCTTGACCGCGATGCGCGCCAGGTCCTCGCGCCCCGCGCCGTAGGTCTCGAAGTAGCGCGCGGCGCAGTGCGAGAACCAGCCCGCGGGCGTGGCCGGGAGCCCGCGCACGCCCGTCACGGCGACGCTCGGCCCCGACACGCCGCGGTCCTTCGGCTTGTCGAAGCCGACCACCAGCACGGTGTCGTACATGCCGCACGCGACCGAGAAGACGCCGTAGCGGAAGGCGTCGGTACCCGTCGCGCAGTAGTTGACCACCATGCTGACGGGCCGGTCGTACATCTTGAGCGCGTCGGCCACCTCGGCCGTCCCCTTGGAGGGGTACTGCGCGCCGCAGAAGACGGCCTCGATCTGCTGGTGCGGGTCCTCGAGGCCGGCGTCCTCGTACGCCTCGTAGGCCGCCTCGACGATCATGTCCTGGGGGTCCTTGTCCCAGTTCTCGCCGAACTTCGAGCAGCCCATGCCGACGATGGCGACCTTGTCGCGGATGGCGTGCGGGTTCATGGCGATCTCCTCAGCGCACCGGCGTGCACTTCCAGTAGTAGTTCGGCGTCCCGCCCGCGTCGTGCATCTTCCGGAAGACGAGCTCGACGGGGAGGTCGAGCTGCACCTCCTTCGGGCTCGCATCGGTCATCTGGAGGTAGAGTCGCGCGCCCTCGACATCGACCACGGTCGCGATGAGGGGCGGGCTCGGGCTGCCGGCGAAGTTGTCGAAGGTGAAGGACTTGAGCGTCCCGATCTTGTCCGAGAGGCGCACGCGCTCGAAGTCGTCGCGCGCGAAGCAGCGGAAGCAGACGCGCTGGCGCGGGTACTGGAGGCAGCCGCAGCGCCGGCAGCGGAGCCCGGCGAGGGTCACGTCGTCGTCGCGGTCGCGGAAGTGCTTGGTGGCCGAGATGCCGGCGCCGGCCCGGCGGTCGTGCTCGGTGGCGAGCAGCTGGCGGAAGCGGAGGTAGAGGTCGTAGCTCGGCAGCTCGGCGCGGCGCGCGAGGTGCCAGCCCACGCCGCGGCGGCCCTCGAGCCGCTCCACCACCGGCGTCGTCTCGAGGACGAACGCCTCGGCGCCGTCGCCGTAGCCGACCAGCAGGATGCGCTGGCCGGCCCGGGCACCCTCCAGCGCGGCCGCGAGGAGGAGCGGCGCGAACGCCGTCCCCGCGTTGCCGACCTTCCCGAAGAGCGCGTCCTCGGCCTGCGCCGGCTCGAAGCCGAGCTCGCGCACCAGCGCGGCGTGGCTGCGCGCGTCGGGGCCGTAGAGGACGAGCTTGGCGAAATCCTTCGGACCGAGCCCGGTCTTGGCGAGCAGCCCCCGCACCACCTCGCGCACGTTGGCGCGGTAGCCGTGGTCGACGATGAAGCGATCCTCCCACGCGTGGACGAACGGATCGGCCTCGCTGCGCCACACGTCGATGATCTCGTCGGCTACCGTGTGGCTCGCCGCGATCGCGACCGCGACGTCCTCCGCGCCCACCAGGAGGGCCGCGGCGCCGTCGCCCAGGTTCGGCTCGAGCGCCGAGCGCGGCGCCGCCAGGCGCGTCTCGCCGGCCACCACCAGCACCCGCTTCGCGGAGCCGGCCTTGACGGCGTCGGCCGCCGCGCGAAGCGCGGTCGCGCCGGCGCGCAGCGAGTCGCTCATGTCCGCCGTCATCACGTCGCGGCGGAGGTCGAGCGCGCGCGCCACCAGCGCCGCGCCCTGCTTCTCCTTGAGCGGGTAGGAGGTGGAGGCGAAGAGGACGCCGTCGACGCTCGCACGGTCGACGCCGCGGAGGCAGTCGATCGCCGCCGCCACCACCATGGTG
>Ga0209058_1001614_pt1 | contig 19135 bp, 18 predicted proteins | sample GraSoiAngelo_147_FD_185904 | JGI IMG/M metagenome (GOLD analysis project Ga0209058, IMG submission 185904) | Grasslands soil microbial communities from the Angelo Coastal Reserve, California, USA - 14_1009_05_40cm (SPAdes) (version 2) | ecosystem: Environmental > Terrestrial > Soil > Grasslands ... | reverse complement strand
TCTGCACACGTAGCTTCTCGCGCCTCTTCCGTGGGCTCGCAAAATACAACGCGCGCTCCGTAGCTTTCCACGGCGCGAATCTTCACCTTTGCTGAGTTCGATGGCATGACGATATGCGCATGAATCCCGCGCAGTTTCGCCGCCCGAGCCACTGCCGCCCCATGGTTTCCCGACGAATGCGTCGCCACACCACGCCGGGCCGTCGCATCGTCGAGCGAAAAAACGGCATTTGCCGCGCCACGCGCTTTGAATGCACCAATCTTCTGGAAGTTCTCGCACTTAAAAAAGAGCGAGGCGCCGGTTGCCTGATTCAGCCGCGAGCTAGTCAGCACTGGCGTGCGATGAATGTATGGCTGGATCCGTTTATGCGCTGCACGGATGTCCAGCTTAAGTGGCATGGTTCATTCTATCTTTCGAAGTGGCGACTAGGGTCAAACCCCTGCTTTTAGCCACACCAGCTATAGGATCACGTTCAAGCAATCATTACTTAAAAGTGTTGAGCCGGTTTCACGGCTTCATGGACGATTTTGCTTTCTGCTTGACCTCATCCAAAAAGCTCCGAACAAATTTCTGCGCTATTTCGCGGATTTCATCAGCGGTAACCGATTCTTGGTAGAAATGCTGAAGATTGTATGGCGGGGCTACTATCGATATCGTGTATTTTAACGGTTCAAAGTTCAGTCGGAGTAACCGTTGGACGTCACTCGTTTCGAATCTGCCTCTTTTAAAACCTTTCATGTGAAACGTTAGGTCGAGCGTATGAATTGTATTCCCTCCGGCCCAACATCCCTCAGGTCGCGGAACGCTAGAACCACCGATTATAAGATGAACGCCACGGTCGCTGACCATTCGGCGTGCATTCTCGTTACTGATGGTGCCACCTAGCGTAACTCTATTCTCTGCGAAGAACTCGCACAGCGGAGTCAGCAACCGAACTATCTCGCGATACAAAGGATCGATAGATTCCTCGAAAAGTTGTTGCTGAATTGTCTGTGTAAGCAGCTGTGGCTCTTCAACCGCTTTCAGCTCTAACCCAAGAAGTGCAATCTCTTTTTCGAGATCCGTGGGCTCGTGAATCTCCTCGCCAGCCACAGCACGCAGATAAACATCGAGAGAAGCGACAACGTGTTCCGCGACAAACTCGATAATCCCGTCCGAACTACCCTGATCAGCCTCGCGCAAGGTGAGCAAATATTTATCCCGCTCACTAATTCTAATGACCGCTGGCGGATAACCATGCTGCATCAGAATTAAATTCATTAGAAGTCGGGCCATCCGGCCATTTCCATCATCAAAAGGGTGAATCGCGGTAAATCCATGGTGAAACAGCGCAGCTATTTTCAACGGATGGGTTTTCTTCTGTTCCAAGTCACGATACTGGTCCAACAAGTCTTTCATCTTTGCGGGAGTATCTTCCGGCGCAGCATAGAAGTGAATTTCGCCTGTCGGTGTACGGACGTGATTGGGTTGCGACTTATATTCGCCAAGCGCGACAACTTTGCTGGTTTGCTGACCGGTCGGCGTTATCGCTTCAACTCTATATGGTTCTATAAGTAGGATTTTGTGTAATTCGCGAATTGAAGCTTCCGTTAGAACCTCCTGATGACGGATGAAATCTAAGAGGTAATTGATAGCGTTGCTGTGGCCGCGAAGATCCAAATGGTCCTTCAAGGGCTTGCCTTTTGCTGTGAGACCTTCGAGAAGAAATATTTCGGTCTCACCCTGAGTCAGGCGATTCCCTTCTATCGCGTTGGAGTGGTACGTCCACCAAAGCCTAAACCGCTGCAGTACGCGTTGCTCGACTTCGGTACTGAGCGGTCGTCCTTGGTCCAGCTTCGTCTTCAGCTCATCGACGCGGCTCAACAGCGCACTCAGTTTGGACATACCAGATTAGTCGTCGCGCAAACTCCGGACGACGCAAGTTTGTTTTATATGACGAAGGCCGCCGCCTCGCCGTTAAGTGGATCCACCTGCTAGAACGGAGCAAGAGAATCCCAGTGCTCGGGGCTAACGGAAAAGGGCCAACTATTCAGCTCTCGAATGGATTCGGGAATTTGAAAGCCTACCGGCCTTTTAGACTGCGGTTGGGGCTATGAACGTGTTCGGGGCGCGGCCCGACGCCGATGAAACGCGCAGGCAGCTGGCGCAGGATTGGAAGCCATTTCAGCAAACGGAACACGAATGGAAGCGAAGTCTTCTTCTCATCGGAGGTTCGACCAGTAACGACTCGACGATGAATAAAGATCTGCATTCCCTGGATCAGGCGAGTTGGCCATTCGCGGCGCGCCTGTACTGTTCGCAGGTCGCCAATGTGAACCGGACCGCGCTGCAGCTTGGCCGCGAGTAAGTTTGCGGTCGCGACGGCGTCCTGGATAGCAAGGTTGATTCCCACACCTCCCGCCGGTGACATCGCGTGTGCAGAATCACCGATGCAAAGCAATCCTTCGCAGCACCATTCACGCAAACGATTCACCTGCACGGTTAGCAATTTGATCTTCGACCAGTCGTCCAGCTCGCCCACGCGGTCGCGCAAAAAGTCGGCGAAACTGACAATTTCATGTTGGAATTGCGCCAACCCCCGCTCTTTGATCTCGTCAAATTGGCCTTTGGGAATGACGAAACCGCACTGCCAATAATCGCCGCGATCGATTAGCACGAGTAATTTACCGTGTTGAAAAAAGCCAAACGTTTGTTCGGGATCGTCGTCTTTTTTTGAGATGCGCATCCAGAGCACATCGATTGGCACGCCGAACTCTAATTGCTCAAGACCGGCGCGGGTTTGAGTGGTTGAATGACGCCCGTCCGCGCCAATGACAAGATCCGCGCGCATCTCCAGATCGCCCTGCGGCGTTTTTGCGCGCACGCCGATTACACGCGAATCCTCCATCAACAAATCGACGACTTCGGTTTTCATGTGCAATTGGAATTCCGGAAAATGTTTGGCGTGACCGGAGAGAAAATTAAGAAAATCCCACTGGGGCATGAACGCGATGAATTTGCAACGCGTGGGAAGTTTTCTGAAATCAGCGACTGGCACGACCTGGCCATTAACCACACCTCGCAACTCGCGCACTTCCTGATGCGGCTGTTTCAAGAACTCGTCGAGCAACCCAAGGTCATGCATCAACTCGAGCGTTGATGGATGAATAGTATCGCCGCGAAAATCGCGGTTGAAGTCAGCGTGTTTTTCCAGGACAGCGACGGGCACGCCAGCTCGCGCGAGCAGGTAACCAGCCATCATACCTGCCGGCCCGCCGCCTACGATCAGGCAGCGTGTTTGCAGTTTTTCAGACGCGCTCATTGCAACCGCGTAAGGAACCACGGATTACACTGATTGCACGGATAACGAAACGTACACATCAAGATTAGAATTATTGTCTTTCATCCGTGTTATCTGTGTAATCCGTGGTTGAACTAATGAACATCACGCAGCCGCTTTTTCTTAACGAAGAACAGGTGCGCCAGCACCTGCGGATGGCCGACTTGATTCCCGCGATGGAGAAAGCGCTGATCGATTTCTCCGCGGGCAAGGTGACCCAGCCGGTGCGCTCGGTCATAAAGGTCGATCCGCCGGGCGGTTTTCTGGGTCTGATGCCCGCGTTAACTCCGGATGGACTCGGATTGAAGGCAGTGACCTTCTATCCCTCAAATGCGGAGCGCGGAATCCCAACGCATATGGCAACAATCTTCCTTGTTGATCCGGAGACTGGCACGCCACTTGCAGTTATGGATGGAAGGTTGATCACAGAGATGCGCACCGCTGCGGTCTCGGCGGCTGCAACGAAACTTCTCGCGCCGTCCGATGCAAAAATCCTCGCGGTTCTCGGAAGTGGTGTGCAGGCCTGCAGTCACGTAGAGGCTCTACGACTCGTTAGGCCATTCGAAGAAATTCGGGTCTGGAGTCCAAACCAAGAACGCGCAAAGCAATTCGCCGAGGAAATTGGCGCAACCGCGGTGTCCGCTGAAGAAGCCGTGTGCGGCGCTGACGTTGTCGTCACGGCCACAAACTCGAAGACACCCATCCTAAAAGGATCCTGGTTGAAGAGTGGATGTCATGTGAACGCGGTCGGCGCGTGTCGCCCGGACTGGCGCGAACTCGACGAAGAGGCAATGAGCAATGCAGTGTTCGTCGATTCGCGCGAAGGTGCGATGAAGGAATCGGGGGACGTCATTCTTTCCCGCGCGACAATTTATGCGGAGCTCGGCGAGGCACTCGCCGGCAAAGTTCCGCCGCGAACGAGGGAAACCACGATTTTCAAATCGTTAGGCATGGCAGTGGAGGATATTGCCGCTGGAACACTGGTCTATCGAGCGGTTATGGAGGAGTCACGGTCCACAACCTAATAGATTACGGGGCGACGGCTTCGGTTGCCCGATCGCCAACAAGCGAAGCGCTTGCCCTACAACCGTAGATAGCGGAACAGTTCGCTGCGATGCCTCATCGTTCTGAACAACTTGATTCGAAGATCTCGCAAGCAGTTGCTGACGGAGACTTAATGGAATCGGCAGCGAAGAACATTCATGCATTGCTGGAGGCCGCGCCCTCGGCCCTCTATTTGCAATCTGTCGGCGAACTTGTTGAAGGCGGTAAGTGGGCCGAATTAAACGACCGCTTTTACCGGACGCTTTCGTTCGGAACGGGCGGGCTTCGCGGGCGCACCAGTGGAAAAATCGTGACCACCGCCGAGCGCGGAAATGCGCGCGAGAATGAGCGACCTGAATTTCCATGCGTGGGCACTAACGCGATGAATTTCTTTAACATCAGCCGTGCGACGCAGGGACTCGTGGCGTATCTGCACGATTGGAATCGAAGCTCGAAAATTTCAACGAAGCCAAAATTCGTGATCGCGTATGATCCGCGATTTTTCTCAAAGGAGTTCGCTGAGCTTGCCGCGAAAGTCGCATCCGAGAACGGTTGCGACACATACGTGTTCGGGAGCCCACGTTCCGTGCCTGAACTTTCATTTGCGGTCCGTTATCTCAGGGCAAGCGCGGGTGTGATGATCACTGCGAGTCATAACCCGCCGTACGACAACGGCTACAAAGTTTACTTCAGCGATGGCGCACAGGTGATCGAACCGCATGCGAACGGAATCATTTCTAAAGTGAACACGATCGCCTCCGAAGCCTATACGCCGCTCCCAAAAGACCGACAGGGTAAGATAGAAATGATTGGCACGGATATTGACGAAGCATACATGCGCCGGCTGGGAACGCTCGTTCTCGATCCAACGGTCATTCGCGAAGCGAAATCGCTAAAGATTGTCTACACGCCTTTGCACGGAACCGGCGGTGTAATCATCAGACCGATGCTCAAACGACTTGGTTTCAATTTCGAAGTGGTACCCGAGCAGGACCATTTCGATGGCCGATTTCCGACGGTAAAATCGCCAAATCCGGAAAATGCCGAAGCGTTAACAATGGCAATCGATCTGGCGAAAAAGGAAGATGCAGATGTGGTAGTCGCGACTGATCCAGACTGCGACCGGATGGGCGCGGCACTTCGTGCAACGGATGGAAAGCTGAAATTGCTCACTGGGAATCAGATCGGCTCGCTCCTTGCCTGGTATCGAACCAGGACATTATTTGAAAAAGGCGTGCTGAATAAACAAAACGCGTCGCGCGGAGTCATTATCAAAACCTTTGTCACAACCGATCTGCAAAAAGCGATTGCCGAACATTACGGTCTGCGTTGCGTCGAAACGTTGACCGGCTTCAAATACATTGGCGCAAAGCTTGGCAAGTACGAACGCGCAATCCCGGCCTACCAGAATTATGTCGATCTTTCCGAGGAGGAAACACGGAAACTGCGTCTTGAACACTCGTCATTTTACGTTTTCGGAGGCGAAGAAAGCTATGGCTACAGCGGAGCGGATTTTGTACGCGACAAAGATGGCAACGGCGCCGTAATCATGTTTTGCGAAGTAGCTGCTTACGCAAAGGCGCACGGGAATACGATCGATGAACTGCTCGATGACATCTATTCTGAGTTCGGTTATTTCGCCGAGAAAAACGGTTCCCTCGTTTTCGAGGGCGCGGAAGGCGCAACAAAAATCGCGCGTCTGATTAAGTCTTACGCCACCGATCCGTTCCCGGACGTGCTCGGCTCAAAGGTCACAAGCGTTCGAAACTTCGAGACCGACAAAATCGAAGACATAGAGAACGACCAAATTCCGAAGGAGAAAATGTTGATGTTTGAGTTAGAAGACGGAACACGCATCGCGGTGCGCCCATCGGGAACGGAGCCGAAGATCAAGTATTACCTTTTCGCGCACCGCCGGCCGGAAAAGGGAAAATTCGATTCCGTTGAACTCAATCAAATCAAGACCGAAGTGAAAGCGAAACTCGATCGTCTCTGGGAGCGGCTGCACAGGGATGCGGAGTCACGCCTTGGCGAGGCATAAACAGCAGCGATTTCCCTAGTCTCCGACGGCACCGCTGAGATCATTGAAGCTCCGAATTCCAAGCGCCTGTTCAAAGACGCAATTCTCATCCTGAGCCAAGCGAAGGATCTCTGGCCTTTCTTTCCAGCTCTGCAGACGATAATCACAGATGTTTCGCTCCGCTCAACATGACAGTATAGGAAGCGGCGTGTCATTTGGCCCTTGAAGTTTCTCTGGAGACTGGATGTTGGAGCTTGGAACTCGCCACTGAGTCGCACGACGTGATGAAAAAATTAACTGTGGCCTGGCCCTGGCTCGCGGCGATCAGTAGCGGGCTCCTCTACACAGGCTGTTTTGCGCCGTTTAATTTCACCTGGCTATGCTGGATTGCTCTCACGCCACTCATCGCTGCAGTTTGGTTTTCAGGCAAAGCATTGCATCATCGTTGGCTCCATAATCTCCTTTTGGGTTATGTTACCGGACTGACATTTTTCTGGACCACTTTCTCCTGGCTCACAACTGTCACTGTTCTCGGCTGGTTTGTTCTCCAATTTTACATGGCAATCTATCTCGCGCTCTGGGCGTGGTTTTGCGGTTTGGTTCAGCCACGAGAAATAAGAAGAGAACCAGGCTCAACTAAATGGGAACAGATGCTGGCTCAAGCCCGCAGCACCGTAGCTTCGCCGCCGTCGCCGTGGATCAGGTCGACAAATAATTTGTTGCTAGCCTTTCTTCTGGCTGCTGCGTGGGTGACACAGGAATGGCTGCGTGGCTGGCTCTTCTCCGGTTTCGGTTGGAACGGCCTCGGTGTGGCGTTGCATGGCACCTGGCCCATGATCCAAATTGCGGAGTTCACCGGCGTTGCTGGCTTATCATTCATGGTCGCGTTTGCGAACGTCATTGCAGTCACAACCGTGCGCCGTTTGATCCTAGAGGCGAGCACACGAGTAGTGCGCCCCCATTTTGATCTGACGCTCACATTGGCGGCAATTGTAGGCGTCCTCACTTTCGGAATTCGTGCCACTCAGGTTTCGTCACCTACAAAGCCGCTCCGAGTTGCCGCCGTGCAATCGAATGTGCCTCAAAATCAAAAGTTCGATCCGCAGTTTACGCGCAAGATTTTTGATCAATTCCGGCGCTTGAGTGAAATTGCGTTGCGCTCAAATCCTCCACCCGATTTGTTGATCTGGCCGGAAAGCTCCATGCCCGGCCCGGTTCTCGCAGACCGGGAAAGTTATCAATTCGTTATGGACCTGGCCGCGTCGGCGGAGAGCGACATTCTCCTTGGCACGATCGACGAAGAGAACGGCGATGTTTACAACGCGGCGCTCCTTGTTTCAGAGGCTGGCGAGCAGGTGCAGGTTTATCGAAAGCTGCACCTGGTCCCTTTTGGCGAATATGTCCCGGGCCGTCACCGGGTACCACTGCTCGCGCGAATTGTTGGCGACCAGGTGCCTGGTGATTTCAAAGCAGGTAAGGACTACACCGTGTTCGAGCTAACAAACAGCGACGTAAAGATCGCGCCGCTGATCTGTTTTGAAGATACAATTGGCGAGCTGACCAGACGATTTGTGCTTCCGGGCGAAACGAATCCTGGTGCGAATTTACTGGTAGACATAACGAACGACGGATGGTTTTTGCATTCCGCCGGTTCGCATCAGCACCTGGCGAACGCCATTTTTCGCTGTGTGGAAACACGCCGTCCGATGATTCGCGCCGCAAACACTGGCGTCACCTGTCTTGTGAACGAATTCGGGCGAGTCACCCAAAAATTGCAGGATGATACAGGCAGTACGTTCACTGAAGGGGTACTCACAGGCGATATCAAGGTTCCCACCGAGCACGAGTTAACCTTTTACACACGCCATGGCGAGTTGTTCGCGAAGTTGTGCGTTGTTATGACTGCCGTTGCATTAGTGATCGGCCTCTTGCGACAGAAATGGTTGTAATCAACGGTCGGATCCGTGCCGCCGCTTCTCGCCTCTCCCTTTTGGTTCGTATTCGCGCCAAAGGCGCCACGTCACTTCTTGCTTGGGGCATCGCCCCAGGAAATTGGCGTCCGTGTGAACCAGCGCCAAATACACGCGGTGTTGGAGTCGGACGTTCAATAGCGCTGTGCCTAACGCAAACCACACAGCGTCTCGCGAGAATTTCCGCGTTGTGCTAGTAGAACGGCATGCCTGTCGCCGTGCCACTCGATCATCTGGTTGAACTCTGGCCAGAGAAATTTCGCGGTGCGCGCATCGGGGCGCTGCTTCACCCCGCATCGATTTCAGCGAAGCTCGAGCACGCATCGTGGATTCTCGAGCGACACAATGGCGATCTTTTTCGTCTCTCAGCCTTTTTTGGGCCGCAACATGGGTTTCTCGGCCAGACGCAGGATAACATGGTGGAATGGAAAAGTTATGAGCATCCGCGTCTTCATATTCCCGTTTACAGTCTGTACGGCGAACACCGCGAGCCAATCGCAGAAATGCTGACAGATCTCGATGTCTTGCTCGTTGATCTCCAGGATGTCGGGGCGCGCTATTACACGTTCATCTGGACGGTGTATCTCTGTGTGCGCGCTTGCGAAAAAGCGCGCATACAAGTCGTCGTCCTCGACCGGCCGAATCCGATTAATGGAGTGACCATCGAGGGCCCATTGCTTGATCCTAATTACAAATCGTTCGTGGGTCTCCATCCGATTCCAGTGCGACACGGAAAAACAGTCGCAGAACTAGCGCTGCAATTTCGAAACGAAGTTTTCCCGGACTGTGGATTGTCGATCCTGCCGATGAAAAACTGGGAGCGCCAGATGTGGTTCGATCAAACCGGCCTGCCATGGGTCATGCCATCACCCAACATGCCGACGCTCGATACCGCGACCCTTTATCCAGGCATGTGTCTTCTCGAAGGGACAAATATTTCGGAAGGCCGCGGCACAACGCGTCCATTCGAAATCTTCGGCGCACCGTTTGTTAACGCCGAAGCGCTCTGCCGCGAACTCAACGCATTGAGACTGCCAGGCGTTTTCTTCCGCGAAAATTATTTTCAGCCGACGTTTCACAAGTTCGCCGGTGAACTTTGTAGCGGTGCGCAGTTGCACGTCACCGATCGAAACGCGTTTCACCCATTTCAAACAGGCGTTGAAATCATTCGCGCGCTCAGAAAATTGTATCCAAAGAAGTTCGCGTGGAAACAACCACCCTACGAGTACGAATGGAAACGACTTCCGATCGAAGTTTTAATCGGCGGGCCGATCGAATCGCTTTTTGGCTAGGCAGGTTGGCGAGCGACGTTGTAGCCATCGCCCTGCGGGCGGTCCAGCTCAGACGTGCCACAGGCACGTGGCTACACTTGTTAGGCGTAAGCGGAATAATAATGGCGTGGAGCACGATCGCTCGAGCAGACATTCCATGGCCTGAAGTTGTCCAGCGGCTTGCGTACGAGAACGAAAAATTGGCGCGGCGTCCTCAAGGACACAACGGCGAATACTTCATTGTCTGTACTCTTTATTACACACCGAAAGAATCCGGCTTCACTTTCGAACGCGGCTTCGATGCAACGCCCGTCACAAAACCTGGTTTGCACGGGCGAAAATATCCACGCGACTTTCTGCGCTCAGTGAAGAAGGAAGGCTTCGGCCGGATCGTTACACCGGTAAACGGACGCAATTACATTCGTTACAACGGCGGAGATTCATATGCGTTCGCGTCGAACCCTACCGGGGGAGGCGGAGTTTTGGTCCCACGCTTTTCCGCTGCGCTAAAGTTGACTCAAGGTAGTTTGCGCCGCGGCGCAATTGTCGAGACTGAGTCTGCGGACGTGGAGAAGATATTTCGCAGCAATCGATGGAAAATCATGGATACCGGAGGCGGCCTGCGCCGATGGCAGATCGACTGCTATTACGGAGAAGATGAGCCTCTAGGGCCCGGCAAGTTCATGGGGCGACCGCGCGCAACGACGTTTGAGTACGCTTACGCCAAAGCGCGAATCATGGATTGACGTGAACCCGTTTACGGTTCGGCTCCATTTGCATGGCGATCTAGATTTTTTTCTCCGATCAGAAGCGCCTGGTCCAAGCATTGAACGCAAGTTGGGCGAGAAAACATCCGTGAAGGATGTAATCGAATCGTGCGGCGTACCGCATCCGGAAGTCGATTTGATCCTGGTTAACGGACGGCCGGTGGATTTTGATTATGCGATTAAGAGCGCTGCAGATATCGAGCTTTATCCAGTAAGAACAGGAACTCCGCAATTCAAGGAACAACGCTTGCAAACAACTATCGCTAGTAGGTTTATCGCAGATGGTCATCTCGGAACGCTCGCACGGAATTTGCGCTTGCTCGGCTTTGATGTCGCCTACGATTCTCAAGCGGAAGATCGGCTATTGCTCACAGTAATGGAACGGGAAAATCGGGCGCTTCTGACGCGCGACCGACGTTTGCTAATGCATACAGTCGTAAGGACCGGTTACTGCCCGCGTTCACAAAACGCCGATGAACAAACCGTCGAAGTAATTCGCCGCTTTGATCTTCTTCTTTGCCTCGCTCCATTTACGCGGTGCCTTCGCTGCAACGCGCCGCTGCAAAAGGTTTCCAAGGCCGAAGTAATTGAAAGGCTCGAGCCGCTCACGAAACTCTACTACGAACAATTCCGGCGTTGCACAGGGTGCGGCCAGATTTATTGGGCCGGATCGCACTTCTCGAAACTCCAGAAACGCCTCGAAAAAATTCGCGCAGATTGCGCCTGAGGCATCGGCGCAGGACGGATAGAACCGTGTTATCGCGCATTCTTGGAATGAAACGTTTTCCGCGATCTCTGCTCTTGTCGGTAATTCTTACTGCTCTCCAATTTCCTGGGGCGCAAGCGTACGCCCCGCTTGGACATGAGATTGTCGGCGCGATCGCCGACGAACGATTGGCCAACAAAGCGACAGCCACAAAGATCCGTGCGCTGCTGGATGGACTTTCCCTGGAAAAAGCTTCCGTCATTGCCGACGAGATCAAAGGCTGGGACAAGAAGGGCGCTGATGATCCGAGATCGTTTCATTACTCGGCGCATCGCAACATTGACCGGCAGTTGCGCGATTTCTGGCGAGCAAATCCTCCGCCGCGATCCGGCGCAAATCCAGGCGCGCCTTCGCATCATTGGTTCCACTACACCGACGTTCCCGTCGTGCCGGCGCAAAGATACCGCGACGGACACGCCGGCCGCAGCAAATGGGACATAGTGCATATGATTCCGTTCTGCGTCCAGATTTTGCAAGGACGAGTGCCTGAACAAAATGAGCGAAGGATTACCAAGGCCGTAGCACTTATTTTGCTTGCGCATTACGTTTGCCGACATTCACCAGCCATTGCACGTAGGCGCGGAATATTTCGATCAACAAGGCCGAGTCGCAGACCCTGACAAAGATAAGTCAGCACTTGGGGACGAAGGTGGAAATACGTTTACTCTCGAACTGAGCGACGAACCGCCCCGCAGGCGCGGCATTCATAAGAAGAAATTGCACGGCTTTTGGGATTACGATGCAGTGAACGCGCTTTTTCTCCAGGAGCCCGGCACGCTACGGAAAGGTGATATGCAGACACTCATCGAGCCGGATAAGAAGGAACTGATTCGCGAGCTGGCGACGCATGAACCCGACAACTGGCGACTGCCACCAAACGTTCCTGTCGACAGTTATGCCGAGATATGGGCAGATGAAATCCTGCCAATCGCGCGTGAAGCGTATGCGCGGCTCCAATTCATAGATGTGCACCCGCAACAAGAGGAAGACCGAACCCTTGCGGCCGGTGAAGCGGTCGAAAAACCAGCCGCGGATCATGGTGTTTATCACGTTTGGGCAACTAACGTAGTGCGGGATGAACTGCACAAAGCCGGTTGGCGTCTTGCCGATTTGCTGGAGAAAATCTTGTAGCTGACCCATGCGAGCTGTTGTCCAGCGTGTAAGCCGCGCCCGTGTAACTGTCGAGGGCAGTGTCGCGGGAGAAATCGCTGGGGGTCTTATGATTTTGCTTGGCATCGGCCGCAATGACACATCGGCCGTCGCTGTCAGTCTGGCCGAGAAGATCGCGAATCTAAGGATTTTTGAAGACAGCCAGGGAAAAATGAATCGTTCCCTGCTGGATGCAGGAGGGAGCGCGCTGGTTGTCTCGCAGTTTACGCTTTACGGCGACGCGCGCGGGCAGCGCCGGCCCAGCTTTATTGCCGCGGCGCCGCCGGAACAGGCAAATAAACTCTACCAAGAGTTCAGCGAAGCTTTGCGCAGGTTGGGAGTCACCGTAGCAACAGGAGTTTTCCAAGCGATGATGTCAGTAGAATTGGTCAATGAAGGCCCAGTCACAATCCTCCTCGATTCTGACAAAACGTTCTAGAAGCCATCTCAGAATGTCATTCTGAGCGGAGCGAAGAATCTCAGATCAGATCTGGACCGATCCACTAACGAACAGGAGCCAGAGCTGTTTCGCGAAGCCTGTCCTGAGCAAAGCCGAAGGGCTCAACGCGACAGCGCCATTTTTGAGGTGACTTCTAGAATGCGAGTGGCAAACATGCGAACTCAGAAGCGGGGTCAAAAAAAATCGCGCCGGGATTTTCCACGGCGCGATTTCGTTTGAAAACTATCGATGCAAATCAGGCTTCTGTTTTCTTTGTCTCTTTAGCGGACTTCTGACATTGCGCTTTCAATTGAGCGAACTGCTGTGCAGAAAGAATTCCTTTCGCCTGTTTTAGGAACATCTGCCGGCTTTCCTTTGTGCAGCCTGCCTTCATGCATTCAGCCTGCCACGCTTCTATCTTTGTCTTTTGATCTGGCGTGAGACTGAGCGTTGCCAGATTGACGCAAGCCATTGAATTCGACTTCGCCGCGCCGTTGGCACAACATGCCTTGTCTCCTGCAAACGCGCTGGATGCTATGAGCATCGCGGCCGCAACTAGAGCTGTAGTGGTAATTTTAATCATGGTGAATGCTCAGACATGCATGATGCAAGGACTGTTCAATTTGCTTGACGCTTATCCAGTTTTGTCATTCTGATCCCGCAGGCGCGGGAGAAGAATCTCGGATCATGGTTTTCGCTGACACGAAGTAAACCCCAGATGTTTCGCGGAGCCTGTCCTGAGCAGAGCCGAAGGGCTCAACATAACAAGACACGCTCCCGAACTGGAATTGCAGCCGGCACGGCTGCCTCTACAGTGAGCCGATGATTCTCGAACCGGTTCGTCCGATTCAACTGTCGGAAATACGGGAAGCGCGCAAACGAATCGCACAGACGATCGTTCGCACGCCGCTCATCCGCTTGGAGCTCGGGCCGGATTTTCCCGACATTCGGCTCAAGCTGGAGAATCTGCAGCCGATTAATGCTTACAAATTGCGCGGTGCCGCGAACGCGGTTGCCCTGCTTTCGGATTCCGAGCGCGAGCGCGGCGTTTGGACAATCAGTGCGGGAAATGCAGGACAAGGCGTTGCCTACGCGGCGCGACAAGCACGCGTGCCATGCGCCGTCGTAGTGATTGAGACCGCGCCGAAATCAAAGCTGGACCGGATGCGCGCGCTTGGCGCAAAACTCCTTCCAGTACCATACGAGGTCGCATGGAAAACGCTGGAGGAGCGCTCATTTTCTGGGGCCGAAGGAACATTCATTCATCCATTCGACGATGATAACTTCATCGCGGGCCACGGAACGATGGGACTGGAGATTTTGGAGGACGCCCCGGATACGGCGGCAGTCATTGCCAGTATTGGTGGCGGCGGACTGATCACCGGCGTTGGCAGCGCAATCAAGGCCCTCAAATCGGAGATAAAGATTTTCGGAGTTGAACCGGAGACTGCGGCACCCGCGGCGCTTTCGTTCAAGATGGGTTCGCCGCAAGTATTCAAGGAGTGGAAGGCCTCTTTCGTTGATGGCGCAGGCGGTCAAAGCGCATTTCCCCGCATGTGGGAACGAATGAAACCGGTCGTCAACGATTACTTTGTCGTCAGCTTGGAGGAAACCAGGCAAGCCATGCGGCTCATGGCGGAAAAGACACGGGTAATCTCCGAGGGCGCAGGCGCGCTGCCGCTCGCTGCAGCTTTGCGTGGCGAGGCTGGCAAAGGCCCGATCGTCGCAATCGTCTCAGGTGGGAACATCGATCTTAACAAGTTTTGCGAACTGACTGCTCAATAAGAAAGTCGAGCCCGCACGGCAATATTGACTTTCGCTTCAGAACTTGAGAAAACCTTCTCCGTAGTAAGTAAAGGAGGCAAAACAAATGAAAATTGGTGATACAGCACCGGATTTTGAAGCGGAAACTACCGAGGGCCGGATTCGTTTCCATGATTGGGTCGGCAACTCCTGGGCCATTTTGTTCTCACACCCGAAGGACTTCACGCCTGTTTGTACGACCGAACTTGGTTATATGGCTAAAATCAAACCAGAGTTTGACTGCAGGAATGTGAAGGTGATGGGATTGTCGGTCGATTCGACTGGCGATCATTCAGGATGGGCGAAGGACATCGAAGAAACCCAGGGTCACGCACCGAACTACCCAATCGTCGGTGATTCCGACTTTAAGATCTCGAAATTGTACGGGATGCTTCCCGCGGACGTTGAAGGCGACCCCAAGAAGCGCACACCCGCGGACAACGCGACCGTGCGCAATGTCTACGTCGTCGGCCCGGATAAGAAAATTAAATTGATCCTCGTCTACCCGATGACGACAGGTCGCAACTTCGACGAGGTGCTGCGGGTGATCGACTCTCTGCAATTGACCGCAAAGCATCAGGTAGCAACGCCCGTCAATTGGAAACAAGGCGACGATGTGATCATTGCCGGTTCGGTGTCCGACGAAGAAGCGAAGAAGCGTTATCCGCAAGGCTGGAAAGCGCCCAAGCCATATCTCCGGATCGTGCCGCAACCGCAATAGCTGTATCGTCGAATTGGTAGGGACGGCGCGCTGCGCCATCCGTATGCCGCGGCACGGCGTCCCTACCTTTATGGGAAACGCTCGCTTTTGTTGGGACAGAGTATCATCGTATTCTTGAAGCAAAGCAGCGGGCCGGTTCCCTCGAAACAAAGTGATTCCTGAGAACCAGAACAAAGCGCTCCACGCGTGGCAAACCTCTGCGCGGTATTGGGACAAGCATCGCGACCTGATCACAAAAATGTTCGCGCCGTTAACATCCGGTTTAGTCGAACAGGCGCAGATTGGAATTGGTCAGAATGTGCTCGATATCGGCGGTGGCAGCGGTGAACCATCGCTTACAATCTCAAGAATTGTGGGACCTACAGGGTCGGTAACGTACACCGATCCCGTGGCCGGTATGCTCGAGAGCGCTCAGGCGGAAGCAGCCCGACGCGGCGTTACGAACATCCATTTCAGACAATGTTCCGCCAACGACCTACCCTTTGAAACTTGTACCTTTGATGTAGCCGTAGGCAGGTTATCAGCAATGTTCTTCGCCGATCCTATCGCCGCCGTACGGGAGGCATTGAGAGTCCTTCTCGAAGATGGATCTGTCGCGTTTGCCGTCTGGGGTTCGAGCGAAGCCAATCCTTTCTTTTCAACTGTCACAAACGTAATCGACCGATTTCTTGAAGGCTACCCGCAGGATTCCGATGCGCCAGATACATTCCGTTTTGCCGTTCCTGATAAGCTGGCTGAAATCCTGGAACAGGCTGACGCCAAAAATGTGATCGAACGCCAGCTGGATTTTCGAATTGAAGCGGCGATCTCATTTGAGCAGTTCTGGGAGTTGCGGACTGAGATGTCCGACAGCTTGCGAGAAAAAATGGGTAGACTCACGCCCGCTCAATTACCAACTGTGAAGCAGACTGTTGCCGATGCTGCGCGGAAATACTTTGCGAGCGGAACGATGAGTTTCCCGGCGGAGGCGTTGATTGTTACCGGCAGAAAATCTGCCATATGAAGTCGCACTCTCAGCACTGATGCTTTTCGTGCCTTTGTGATCTTATTCGTTCCCAAAGTGATCAGTGAACCGTGATCGGTGAACAGGATTCGGCGCTGTGGCAAATCTTTACCGATCACTGATCACGGGTCACCGATCACACCTCTCCCGGAATGGGCTCAGCAGAATAGGCGACAGGATCTTGTTGAAAATAGTTTTGCAATTCTGCGTATAGCCGCGGATGACGAGCGCGTAACGCACGTGGCTGCTCAAAGAATGCTTCGACCGATACGGCGAAAAACTCAACGGGATCAGTGGCTCCATAAGTATCGAGCAGCGTCGGTATCCCGCTTTCATCGGCAGCGCGCAGCGATGCAAACTCGGTTCTCATCACTTCGCTCCAGGCCGATTGCTGCTCGCGCGTCGCCAATCCCGGCACCCCATCGGCGGCGTGATTTTCGTAATCAAGTTGATGGGCAAATTCATGAAGAACAACATTCTTACCATCGGAGGGATCAGCCGCGCCATGTTTGACGGCTCCCCAGGATAGAACCAGCGATCCCATCCTTCGGCCTGTCTCGCCAAGCCGACCCACCGTTCCTTCTTCCCAGACATGCTCACCAATCCGGTGGTCTTCCTGCACCATGTATGTCAATGGATAAACAAGGATCGTGAGCAGATGTGGAAAATAATCCGTCTCGCGATGCAACAACAGAAGACAAGCCTGCGCCGCGATGGTCACGCGGACCTCATCCGTGATCTCGAAACCGCCACATCCTTCAAAACGTTTTTCGGCAAGAAACACTTGAATATGACCAAGCAGCTCCGCGCGGTCGCCCACGGTCAGCTTGTGAAAAAACACAACGTGACGTTGAATCAACTTCAGCCATTCTTGCGGAAACTGTCGCGCTCGCAGGCGACGCCGCCTCTGCTGCTTCAGGAACTCAAGGATCATATGAAAGTGTGAGCAGACCGTTTCATCGCATTCGTTTTAGTGGATGCGCTTCGGTATTAAAGATGACTTTATCGAATTGCAAGGTTTCAGGCGGCGCGAAGAGCAAATAAAAATATTTGAAAGTCTCGGCCAGGACAAAGCTCTGCATTTCATCGACCTGTCCCTTGCTGATCACGTCGCCGAGCGCAGCGTAACCAGTCTCGACGCGGCAATATTTAACGAAATCATCGAACATTTTCTCGCCCATGCGCCGATATTCCGGGTGACCCGTGTAACGGTAAAGATAATAAGTAGACTCAATGATTTCGGGACGCAGATGATAACTTCCGGCCACCACGCGCATCGTTTTGTAATCGAGAGTTTCCGGCTCGATGCCGTACAGGTTCCACATCTTGAACGATGAAACTTGCAGGCGGCGTGCGCGCTCCAGATCACCGGAGAAGGCGAGCAACGCAGGGAAGAATGCATCGAGAGCGCGCCGTACTCCGTCTTGGTCCGCTTACCCGTCTGCATATCGGCGTGGCCGTACCACAATTCCCCGCGGATTTCGTCGGCAAAATACTTGTTAACGGCGGAAATACTCGCTTCCCACATCGTGCGGCAATCCTTATCGCCGAACAGAAGCCAGCATTTCCAGAGATATTCGTAGTACGAATCGATGCCGCCGCTGATGTGACTATCCGTGTTTGTCCAGGCGCCTGTCTCGATGTTGATGCTCTCTCCAACGAGGCAGAGCGGCGAGCGTCGCTTGAAAGTTTCGACCAAAGCCCGCTTCGCTTTCTCATAGAAAACGGGTTTGCCGGTCAGCTTACTCAGCGTCCCAAATTCCAATAACAGCGTGCCTATTTCTGCCGGATTCGTCACCGGGTCGCGTGTCTGACCAGTGCGAAGATTGATGTAAACATAAGGGAGCCCCGTTGGTGAATTGAAAACCGGAAGTAATCGGTTGCCCAAATCTTCGGCGAGGCTCAGGAGACGCGTGTCGCCGGTCAGTTGATAGCTGGAAAGAAGCCCGCCGAGCAGGCGTATCGTTATCTCAAAATTTTTGACGTAAATATCGCGATCGAACGAGAGATCACTAGCGATAAGTGCGCGCGTTCTTTCCGCCTCGGTATCGAGATGCATCAGGATAAGTGTGTCGAGGGCATCGACGGGAGTCATCAAAAGGGACTGGCCGTACCAATCGTGCCCGGTTTTACTCAAAGGCCGCAGCGCGTCGTGGCCCCATGCATAACGCTCGTAATTATTCCAGGCGTGCAGAAATTCAGTTCGCACACGATCAGCAAGCTTCCGCGCGTGCTCGTCCTCGCGCGTCTTGGCACAGCCGTGCGTTGCGAACGCGGCAAAGGCAGCCAACAAAAAGGCGGTGGGCACAATTCGGGCTGGCATTTGATTCGAATCAGCCTAACAATCGACTAGGAGGACTCAAAAATGAATACAATGTCTGTTTCTCGACGTAAATTTGCGCAGTTACTCGGCGCAGGCGCGGCGGCGGTGGTCGTCAGGCCGACGTTCTCTTTCGCAAAGCCGACTCAGTCCGTTACCACGCCTTTGGCAGAAGGCGGCAACATCGTCCGCTTGAGTGCGAATGAGAATCCTTATGGACCTTGTCCGAAAGCATTGGAGGCGATAACAAATTCGTTCGGTCTCGCTTGCCGTTATCCGGACGAACACAACAATCTTCTGATCGACAAGCTAGCAAAGCTGAACGGCGTCAACCACGATCAGATCCTTCTCGGTGACGGTTCGGGTGAAATTCTCAAACTCTGCGCAGAAACATTTACCGGACCTCAGAACGGAAAGCTAGTCGCAGCGGACCCGACCTTTGAAGCAATTCTCAATAATGCCAGTGCTAATGGCGCTGAAGTAGTAAAGGCGCCGCTGACGAGCAGCTTTGCGCATGATCTGCCGAAAATGCTTGCTGCTACA
>Ga0209058_1001613_pt1 | contig 19141 bp, 19 predicted proteins | sample GraSoiAngelo_147_FD_185904 | JGI IMG/M metagenome (GOLD analysis project Ga0209058, IMG submission 185904) | Grasslands soil microbial communities from the Angelo Coastal Reserve, California, USA - 14_1009_05_40cm (SPAdes) (version 2) | ecosystem: Environmental > Terrestrial > Soil > Grasslands ... | reverse complement strand
GGTGCGCGACGAAGACGACGACCGGACCGATCCGATCCTCGAGCGGCAGCCGGCGCCGGTCACCGACCCCGTGGACAAGCTCGGCCGGGAGCGGACCATGAAGGAGCTGGGCGCGGCGGTGGACCGGCTCGCGCCCCGCCAGCGGGCCGCCGTGCTGCTCAGGGTCCAGGAGGACATGGCGACCTACGAGATTGCCAAGGTGCTCAAGTGTTCCGAGGCGACCGTGCGCGTCCATCTGCACCGCGCGTTGACGACCCTCAAGAAGACGGTGGAGAAGCGCTGACATGGCGAAGCATCCCGATACCGACCTGGTGCCGTATCTCCGCGGGGAGCTTCCCGCGGCCGACCGCGAGCGCGTCGCACGGCATCTCGAGGAGTGCCCGGACTGCCGACAGGACACCGAGCAACTCCGAGATCTGCTCGGCCAGCTCTCTCGTTCGATCGGACAGCCGCCCGAGGTGAACTGGGCCTACTATCGCGCTGAGCTGCGCGGAAAGCTCGAGGCGCGACGCGGGCGGCGCGTGTGGTGGTGGCGTCCCGCCCCGCTTCTGCTATCGGCGAGCGTCGCAGGCGCTCTCCTCCTTCTCGTCGCGGTGTGGAGCGGGCGTGAGACGTTGACGGGCGCGGATCCCTTTGCGCTCGAGGAAGCGTCCATCGGTCGCCAGCTGGGTCTCCTGCAGGAGTACCAGGTGGTCGAGCGGCTCGACCTCCTCGAAGACCTCGACGTCATCCGCGACCTCGACGGGCTCTCGTCCGGACGCCAGGGCTAGCCGTGCACCGCACGCCGGTGTGGCTGGCGGTGGGGCTACTCGGAGCCATCGGGTTCGTGACGGCGCGCGCGGGCCGCGCCGCCGAGAGGGCCGGTCAGCCGCCTGACGCCCAGATGCTGCTCGACCTCGACCTTCTCAAGGAGACCGATCTCGCCCGCGACCGTGGCCTCCTGACGCGCATGCCGATCTTCGAGCGGATGCGCCTGCTCGAGGCGCTGCCGGCGCTCCAGACTCAGCCGCGAACGGCGCCGGCGCCCAACGAGGCAAAGGACCGATGAGGCCCCGGCTCCGGCTGACGATTCTGTTGCCGATCGCCGTCCTCGTGGTCGGGGTCTTCGAGGTCGCTTGGGGCCAGACGGCGCCGATCCAAGGGCTGGAGACGCTCACGCCGGAGGAGCGGGCCATCGCCGAGCGGAACCTCGAGCGATGGCAGAAGCTCACGCCCGAAGAGCGGGCGCGCGCGCTCGAGAACTACCGCCGCTGGAAGTCCATGACTCCGGAGGAGCGGCAGGCGGCGCGCCAGAACTACAGGCGCTTCCGTGAGCTCGCGCCCGAGCAGAAGGCGCGGATCCTCCAGGACTTCCAGCGCTGGAACGACCTGCCCGAGGAGCGCCGACAGGAACTGCAGAAATCGTACGACCGCTTCCAGCAGCTGCCACCCGAGCGGCGCGAGCGCCTCCAGCAGCGGTTCGGTCAGTGGGAGTCGATGTCTCCCGAGGAGCGGGAGCGCGTCCTACGCAACCAGGAACGCTGGCGGCAGATGAGCCCCGACGAGCGCGACCGCATCCGTGAGCGCTGGCGCCAGATGCCTCCCGAGGAGCGCGAGCGGCTGCGCGAGCAGCGACAGCGGCATCGCGGACCTTGAGCGAGCTGCCGGGAGCGGGGCGGTGAGGTCTCGGCTCATGCTGCTCGTGCTCGGCGCGCTGGCGGGATGCAGCGCAGCGGCCGGCGGAGCCGGCCCCGCCCAGCCGCGCGTGGTTGACCCGTCCGCGGTGAGCGCGGCGCAACCCGCAGCCGATCGTCAGATCCTGCACGCCCTCAACCGGCTCACCTACGGGCCGCGGCCCGGCGACTTCGAGCGAGTGCGCGCGATCGGCCTCTCGGCCTGGATCGACCGCCAGCTTCGCCCGCAAATGATCGACGACTCCGCCACCGAGCGGGCGCTCGCCGAGCTGACGACGCTCCGCATGCCCATCGCCGAGCTGCTGCGGGAGTTTCCCCGGCCCGATCCGAAGCTGCGCGAGAAGATCGCGAGGGGCGAAATGACGCGCCAGGAGATGCAGGAGCGCTACCCGATGGAGAAGCGGCCGTTCCGGATCGCGGCCGAGCTCCAGGCCGCGAAGGTCATCCGCGCGGTGATGAGCGAGCGCCAGCTCGAGGAAGTCATGGTCGATTTCTGGTTCAATCACTTCAACGTCTTCGCCGGGAAGGGCGACGTTCGTTGGTACGTGTCGGCCTACGAGCGCGAGGCGATCCGGCCCCACGCGCTGGGGACGTTCCCCGACCTGGTGCGCGCCACCGCACGCCATCCCGCGATGCTCTTCTATCTCGACAACTGGCTCAGCGCCAGGCCCGATTTCATCGTGCCGGCGGGACCGAATCGCGGCCGGAACGCCGGGCTCAACGAGAATTACGCGCGCGAGCTGATGGAGCTCCATACGCTCGGTGTGGACGGCGGGTACACGCAGAGGGACGTGACGGAAGTCGCGCGCGCGTTCACCGGCTGGACCATCGACCGGCCGCAGATCGACGGGCGCTTCGTCTTCCGGCCCCTGATGCACGACGGGGGCGAGAAGGTCGTCGTCGGCCACCGCATCCCGGCGGGCGGTGGGCAGGGCGATGGTGAGCGCGTGATCGAGATTCTCACGCGCCATCCGTCGACCGCGCGCTTCCTCGCCACCAAGCTCGTCCGGCGCTTCGTGTCGGACACGCCGCCCCCCGCGCTCATCGCTCGGGTCGCCGCGACCTACGCGGGCACAGGGGGCGACATCCCCGCGATGCTCCGGGTGATCTTCGAGTCACGCGAGTTCTCCGGCGAGGACGCCTATCGGGCCAAGATCAAGAAGCCGTTCGAGTTCGTGGCGAGCGCCGTGCGGGCGCTCGGCGGCAGCACCGACGCCGAGGGAGGCTCGGCGCTCGCCCGGGCGAGCGCCGAGATCGGTGAGCCGCTCTATCTGGCCCAGCCGCCGACGGGCTACGCCGATCGAGCAGATGTGTGGGTCAATGCCGGCGCCCTGCTGGCCCGCATGAACTTCGCCCTCGCGCTCGCCTCGGGCCGCTACCCGCACGTGACCGTGGAGCTCCCCGCGCTGGTCGCGGGCACCGATTCGCGCTCACCGGCGGCGGTGCTCGACCACCTCCTCGCCACGATCGTCGCCAACGAGGCCGGACCGGAGACGCGCGGCGTACTGGCCGCGCAGCTGACCGATCCCCAGATCACGCGGCTGTCGACGGACGACCGGGGGCCGGCGAACACCGACGTCGCCAAGCTCGCGGCGCTCGTGATCGGCTCGCCCGAGTTCCAGCGGCGCTGAGGTGTGCGGGGGCCCGCGGACTATAAATCAGGAGAGCACGCGGTGACCACGCGACGGACGTTCCTGAAAGCCGGCGGATGCGCCCTGGTCGCCTACGCGGCGGCGCCGCGATTCCTCCTGCGGACGGCCCGCGCAGCGCAGGCGAACGGCAAAGTGCTAGTGGCCGTGTTCCAGCGCGGCGCCGTGGACGGGCTCAGCATGGTGATGCCCCACGGCGAAGCCGGCTACGCCGCCGGGCGTCCCTCGATCGGGCTCCAGCCGCCGAAGCGGGACGAGGCCGACCGCGCGATCGATCTCGACGGCTTTTTCGCCTTCCACCCCGCGCTCGCTCCGCTCGTGCCGCTCTGGGAGAACCGGGCCTTGGCGGTGATCCACGCGTGCGGCTCCCCGGACACGACGCGCTCCCATTTCGACGCCCAGGACTACATGGAAACCGGGACGCCGGGAGTCAAGAGCACATCTGACGGCTGGCTGGCGCGCGCGGTCAAGACGCGGCCGGCGAACCCGACGCCGTTCCGTGCGGTCGCGATGGGCCCGGCGCTCCCGCGGACGCTCCAGGGTGACGTCGGCGCAATCTCGATGCAGTCCATCGAGCGCTTCGACGTCCGCGCCGGCTCCGATGGGAGCGTGCGGCGGGGATTCGAGTCGCTCTATGAGCAAGGAGTCCGTGACCTCCTCCACGGGACGGGGCGCGAGACCTTCGAGGCGGTGAAGATGCTCCGCAGCGTCAACGCCTCGCACATCCCGCCGGCGAACGGCGCCGACTATCCACGCGGCCAGCTCGGCGAGGCGCTGCGCCAGATCGCCCAGCTCATCAAGGCGAGCGTCGGCCTCGAGGTCGCGTTCGCCGACATGCAGGGCTGGGACACCCACGTCGGCCAGGGCGCCGAGCGCGGGCAGCTCGCCCTCCGCTTCCGCGAGTTCGGGGGGGCGCTCGCGGCCTTCGCTCTGGACCTCGGCAGCAAGATGGCGGACGTCGTCGTGATCACGATGTCGGAGTTCGGCCGGACCGTCGCGGAGAACGGCAACCGGGGGACCGACCACGGTCACGCGACGGCGATGCTCGTTCTCGGCGGTGGTGTGCGCGGCGGCCGGGTGTACGGGCGCTGGCCCGGGCTCGCCCGCCACCAGCTCTTCGAGGGCCGTGACCTCGCCGTGACGACAGACTTCCGCACCCTTTTCTCCGAGGTCGCGACGCGCCATCTCGGCGCGCCGGCCGCGCCGCTTTTCCCGGGCTTCAGGGCCACGCAGCCGTCGCTCGGGCTCTTCGCATAGTCTCGCGCCCGACGCGGGCCGCTCGCGCCGCCGCGACGTAATTGCGCCCGTTGCACGCCCTGTGGTACCGTCCGCGCGCATGGGCGAGAACGTCATGCTGGCTCGCGACCGCGCGGTCGCGACCGTCACGCTGAACCGTCCCGACCGCCGTAACTCGCTGAGCGACGCGATGCTGACCGACCTGGCCACGGCGTTCGCGGAGCTGCGGGACGACGCCGCGACGCGCGTGGTCATCGTCACTGGCACACCGCCGGTTTTCTCGGCCGGAGCCGACGCCGGCCTCAAGTCCGCTATGTCGGCCGAGGAGCGACGAGCAGCCTTCGGCCAGCGTAAGAGCCAGTTCCGCCGGCTCTTCGAGCGCGCCAACACGATGCTCGAGAACCTCGAGCAGGTGACGATCGCCATGATCAACGGCCACGCGGTGGGCGGCGGGTGGGGTCTCACGCTCGCTTGTGACTTCCGCTGGGCCGCCGCCGAGGCGCAGCTCTGGATTCCGGAAGTCGACCTCGGCGTGCCCCTCGGCGTCGCGTCGACGACCCGGTTCGTGCGCCTCGTCGGTCCCGCCCGCGCGAAGGAGATCATCATGGAGTGCCGGCGGTACTCGGCCGCCGAGGCGCAGGCGTGGGGCCTCGTGCACCGCGTCGTTCCCGGCGCAGCGCTCGCCAAAGAGGTGCGCGCCTACGCGGAGTCCATGGCCGCCAAGCCGTTCAAGCCGTTGGCGGAGGTCAAGGCCCGGATCAACGCCGTCGCCCGCACCGGTATCCCGGAGGTCAACGCGATGACGGAGGGATTCCTCGACCGTGGCTGATGGGGCGATGATGCTCGACGGGATCCGGGTCCTCGACCTGTCGCGCGTGATCGCGGGTCCGTACTGCGCGACCCTCATGGCCGACCTCGGCGCGGACGTGGTGAAGGTCGAGCGCCCCGGCCGCGGCGACGATCTGCGCGCGTGGCGCGGTAACGGGATGAGCGCCACGTTCGCCGCCATCAACCGGAACAAGCGCGGCATCGCCGTGGACCTCCAGCAGCCCGAGGGCTCGAAGCTCGTCTTCGAGCTGGCCCGCCGGGCGGACGTCATCGTCGAGAACTTCCTGCCCGGCGTCGCCGATAAGCTCGGGCTCGGCTACACCGCCGTGCGTGCCGTGAACCCGGCGGCCGTCTACGTCTCGGTGACGGGCTTCGGTCAGACCGGGCCGCATGCCCGGCGAGCGGGGTACAACACCATCGCCCAGGGCATGAGCGGTATCATGGCCCTCACGGGCATGCCCGGGCACCCGCCCACGAAGGTCGGCGGCTCCGTCGCCGATGTCGCCGCGGCGTTCCTCGCCTTCGGCGTCGCCAACGCCGCGCTGGCCCATCGACTCCGCACGGGGCACGGCCAGCACCTCGACGTGAGCCTGCTGGCCTCCACGCTCGCGCTGCTGCCCGATCCCGTCGCCCACTATTTCGACTCGGGCAAGCGGCCGCCCCGCTTGGGCAACCGGAACCCGTATCTCACGCCCGCCGAGGCGTTCCGCACCAAGGACGGCTGGGTCCAGGTCGTCATCATGAACCCCGACCAGTACACGCGCTTCAGCCGGGCTCTGGGCGACGAGTCGCTGGCGACCGATCCGAAGTTCGCGACCAACGACAGCCGCATCGCCAATCACGATGAGCTGCGGGCGCGCGTCGAGCGGGCGCTGGCGCGGGACACGACCGCCTGTTGGGTGACGAGGTTCGAGGCCGCGCAGGTGGCCGCCGGGCCGATCTACGAGTTCGACGAAGTGTTCGAGGACCCTCAAGTGAAGCACCTCGGCCTGGTCGCCGTGGTCGAGCAGCCCGGCTACGGGCCCGCGCGCATGCTGGACTTCCCGGTCAGGGCCTCGGCGACGCCGGGCACGATCCGGCGCCCGGCGCCGCGGCTCGGCGAGCACACCGCCGAGGTCCTCGCCGAGCTCGGGTTGCCCAAGGGCGAGATCGAGCGTCTCGCGGCCACCGGCGTCGTCGCCCTGGCGTGACGACGGCAGACCTTTTATGCCCTGCGGAGCGCCTTCAGCACGATCACGAAGGACTTCACGGTGCGGTTCAACGCGAAGGGCACGGTCAAGTCGTACTCGTTCACGTCGAACTTTCCAGAAGACATGAAGAAGCTCCGGTAACACCGGAAAAAGGAGACGGCCGTGCCGACCAAGATCGTTCTCTCCCCGAAGCTCCCCTCGGCGCTCGTCGAGGTCGCCCGCTCGCTCTTGCCGGCCGAGTTCGAGCTGCATGTCGCCGAGCAAGGCACGCCCGAGTTCCCCGCGGCCATGAAAGACGCCGAGTACTTCGTGGGGTTCGCGCGCGAGAGCTTCGGCGCTGACTTCTATCGCGGGGCGCCCAAGCTCAAGCTGATCCAGCTGATCAGCGCCGGCTACGACCGTCTCGACATCGGGGCGGCGCGTCAAGCCCGGGTGCCGGTCGCCAACAACGGCGGCTCGAATTCGGTCGCCGTGGCCGAGCACACCTTGATGCTCATCCTGGCCGTCTTCAAGAAGCTCGCCTGGCACCACCACAACGTCATCACCGGCAAGTGGCGCGTCGGGGACTTCTCCCAGACGCGGATGTACGAGCTGGCCGGCAAGACCCTCGGGATCGTCGGCCTCGGAACCATCGGAAAGAAGGTCGCGAAACGCGCTCAGGCCTTCGACATGCACGTCCAGTACTACGACATCGTCCGGCTCACCGAGCACGACGAGGACGCCCTCGGCGTCCGCTTCGTACTCTTCCCCGAGTTCCTGCGCACCTCGGACGTCGTCACCCTGCACGTGCCGCTCACCGACGCGACGCGCGGCATGATGAGCGCTCGCGAGTTCTCGACGATGAAGCGAAGTGCGATCCTGATCAACACCTGTCGGGGGCCCGTCGTCGACGAAGCGGCCCTGCAGGTCGCGCTGGCCTCGGGCCAGATCGCCGCGGCCGGCCTCGACGTCATGGTCGAGGAACCGCCGGCGGCGAACCACCCACTCTTCGCCCTCGAGAACATCACGATCACTCCGCATACGGCGGGGCCGACGTGGGAGAACTGGGCGAAGGCGTTCCGCAACGCGTTCGACAACGTCCAAAGGGTGGCGGCTGGACGGAAGCCGCTCTGGGTCATCCCCGAGCTGCAGGACCTGCTCTAGCTGATCACAGGCGACGGCACGACGGGCGTGCGCGGTAGGGCTCGACGCGAAGGGCGCCAGGAACGGCCACCCGGCGAGCCCCGTCGGGAGCGATCGCGTAGAGGGCGATGCGATCGGCGCTGGCGACCGCGCCGCTGGTCCGAAGTAACGCACGCCCTGGGCGGAACGTTCCGGGCTCGTGGAAGACAACGCCAACCGGCTCGCGAGGGGCATACCGCAATTCCCGCCCGCCGCGGCTTCGGCCTCGAGCAACATTGCCACGATACGCGACCCGGATTCCGGAATGTTCTCGAGGGCCGACCAGGTCGATGCGCCGGTGGAACAGGCCTAGTACCGATCGAGCCAGGGTCCGCACCAGGCCGTAGCCCATCGCCATCCGACTGGATATTCCCTCAGGCGGGCCACCGGTGTCCAAAAACCGGGTTGACGCGGCAAGACGTTGACGCGCCAGGGCATTGACACTGAAGCAAAATCGGGCATAATCCCTTCACTTTTCGGGCGGTCGTACCTCTTCCGCTCCGTAGGCGGGTCCGCAGCCGGTGAGAGGGTAGACTCTATTGAGGATCAGGCCGTGAGGGACAGGACGCTATGAAGAAGTACATCGTCAAGCGGCTCGGGTTGGCGCTCATCTCGCTCTTCCTCCTCTCGATAACGATCTTCCTCTTGATGCGGATTACGGGAGATCCCGCCGTGCTCCTCGCGGAGCCCGGCGCCAGCGCGGCGGACCTCGACGCGATTCGACAGCAGTTCGGCCTCGACCGGCCCCTCTGGAGCCAGTACGTGAGCTTCCTCACGCATCTCCTCCGCGGGGACTTCGGCCAATCGTTCTACTACCGCACGGACGTCTTCGAGCTCTATCTCTCACGGCTGCCGGCCTCGCTGCTGCTGGCCGCGGCGGCGATGGCGTTCTCGCTCCTCGTCGGCATTCCGACCGGGATCATCGCCGCGGTCCGGGTCAACCAATGGTGGGACAGCGGGGGGAAGATCTTCGCGCTGCTCGGGCTCTCGATGCCGTCATTCTGGGTCGGGCTGCTCATGATCCTCTTCTTCTCGGTCTACCTCGGCTGGCTCCCTTCGTCCGGATCCGGGACGGTGTTCCACCTGGTGATGCCCGCCATCTCGCTCGGGTGGCTCTTCGCCGCCGTCCACATGCGGCTCACGCGCTCGTCGATGCTCGACGTGCTCGGCTCCGAGTACGTGAAGCTCGCGCGGCTCAAGGGGTTGCCGGAGGCGCTCGTCATTTCCAAGCACGCCTTCAAGAACGCGCTGATCCCGGTGCTCACGCTGGCCGGGATCAACCTCGTGATCATGGTCAACGTTGCGGTTGTCGTGGAGACCGTCTTCGCCTGGCCGGGCGTCGGTCGCCTGCTCTACGAGGGCATCGCCTTCCGCGATTTCCCGGTCGTGCAGGCGACGGTTCTGCTCGGCGGCGTGATGATCGTCGTCGTCAATCTCCTCGTGGACATCCTGTACGCCGTCATCGACCCGAGGATCAGATATGAAGGCTAGGAGAGAATATGAACGGTAGCGCAGCGAGCAGCCGGTCCGCGTCCGCGATACTGACCCTTCCCCGGCGTCTGGCCGCCTTCCGCACCGAAGGGTTCCCGCTCATCCCGATCTCGATCCTCCTGACCGTGATGCTGGTGGCGATCTTTGCGAATGCGCTCGCGCCCCACAATCCGGAGGTCGGAGTGCTGGGCGACCGCTTCCGGCCGCCGGCGTGGCAGGCGAACGGCACCATCGACCATCTCCTCGGGACCGATCACCTCGGGCGCGACGTGCTCTCGCGGCTCATCTTCGGCGCTCGGATCTCCGTGATCGTGGGCCTCACCGTCGTGATCGTGGCCGGGTTCATCGGCACCCTCCTCGGCATCATGTCCGGCTATCTCGGCCGCTGGGTGGATCAGGTCATCATGCGCATCACCGACGCCTGGCTGGCCCTGCCCGGGGTCACCTTCGCGATCTTCCTGGCCGCCATCTTGGGGCCCAGCGTGTCCAACATCATCATCATCCTGGCCGCCGTCTACTGGACGCGCTACGCGCGCGTCGTTCGGGCGGAAGTGCTGTCCGTCAGGGAGCGGGACTTCGTGCGCCTGGCCGTCGTCGCGGGCTGCTCGAAGGGGACGATCATGCGCCGCCACATCCTGCCCAACGTGATCAACTCCGCGATCGTGCTGGCCACCCTGCAGCTCGGCCAGGCGATCATCGCCGAGGCGACGCTCTCCTTCCTGGGCGTTGGCGTGCCGCCGCCCCAGCCGGCGTGGGGGTTGATGCTGGCGGATGGCAAGAAGGGCCTGATGGCGGGCTACTGGTGGCTGACCGTGCTGCCGGGCTCCTGCATCATGCTGATGGTCCTCTCGGCGAACCTCCTGGGGGACTGGCTCCGGGTGAAGTTCGATCCACAGCTCCGCCAGCTGTGAGCGGCCCGCTCCTCGACGTCAGGCATCTCTCCACGCACTACGTGAGCGCCCGCGGCACGCGCGTGACGCGGGCGGTGGACGACGTCTCGCTGGTGCTCGACGTGGGCGGGACGCTCGGGATCGTCGGCGAGTCCGGCTCGGGGAAGACCACGCTCGCGCTCTCGCTGCTGCGGCTACTCCCGACCGCCGCCCGGATCGTCGGGGGCGAGATCCGCTTCGAGGGCGAGGACCTGCTTCAGAAGTCCGACGGCGAGATACGGCGGATCCGCGGCAAGCGCATCGCGATGATCCTCCAGGACCCGATGATGTCGCTGAACCCGCTCTTTACCGTCGGCGATCAGGTGGCGGAGCCGATTCGCGTCCACGAGGGCGCGTCCCGCGGCAGCGCGTGGAACCGGGCGACGGAGCTCTTGAAGTCCGTCCGCATCGCGGCGCCCGAGTCGCGCGTACGCGAGTATCCCCACCAGCTCTCCGGTGGCATGCGCCAGCGCATCGTCGGCGCGATTGCGATCTCGTGCGAGCCGCGGATCCTCATCGCCGACGAGCCGACGACGAGCCTCGACCTCACGATCCAGGCGCAGTACCTGAACCTCCTGCGCGAGCTCCAGCGCTCCCACAACCTGGCGCTGATCTTCATCACCCACAACCTCGGCATCGTCGCTAAGATGTGCGACCAGGTGGCTGTGATGTACGCGGGCCGCCTGGTGGAGTCGGGCCCGGTCAAGCAGATCTACAACACGCCGGCACACCCATACACGCAGGCGCTCCTCGAATCCATTCCGCGGCTCGGTGACAGTCGCAAGCGGCTCACCGCGATCGACGGCCAGCCACCGGACCCGTCGGCGCCTCCTCCGGGCTGCGCGTTCCACCCGCGCTGCCCCAAGGTCATGGACCGCTGCCGCTCGGAGGCGCCGCCCGAGTTCCGCGTCGCGGACGCCCAGACGAGCCGTTGCTGGCTGTCGGACCCCACGACCAGGTGATCGACTAGGGCGATGGCCGGTCCGGTCCTCGAGGCCAAGAACCTCGTCAAGCATTTCCCCGTGAAGCGCGGGATCTTCTCGCGACAGGTCGCGGTGGTCCGCGCTGTGGACGACATCTCCTTCTCCATCGACCCGGGCAAGACCCTCGGGCTCGTCGGCGAGTCGGGGTGCGGGAAGACCACAACGGGGAAGATGGTGCTGCTCCTCGAGCAGCCGACCGGCGGGATCATGCGCTTCGAGGGACAGGATCTCCAGGGGCTCGACGGCGGGAACCTGCGCGCCTATCGCCGCTCCGTGCAGGCCGTCTTCCAGGATCCGTACGCGTCGCTGAATCCGCGCATGCGCGTCGGCTCGATCATCATCGAGCCGCTCGTCACCAACGAGTCGCTACCGTCGGCTGAAGCGCGCAAGCGCATTCTGCGCCTGCTCGAGCTGGTCGGGCTGCCGGAGCGCTCGGCCGACCTGTTCCCCCACGAGTTCTCGGGCGGCCAGCGCCAGCGCATCGCGATCGCGCGAGCTCTTTCCCTCTCGCCGAAGGTCGTGGTGCTCGACGAGCCGGTCTCGGCGCTCGATGTGTCCATCCGCGCCCAGATCCTCAATCTCTTGAGGGATCTCCAGGCCCAGCTCGGCGTGTCGTACCTCTTCATCGCCCACGACCTCGCCGCGGTGGCCCACATGAGCCACACGATCGCGGTGATGTACCTGGGCAAGATCGTGGAGGTCGGAGACGCCGACGTCGTTTCGAAGGCGCCCAAGCACCCCTACACCCAGGCGCTCTTCTCGGCGGCGCTCCCGTCGCACCCCGACGAGCGGCGGGACGAGATCATCCTGGCCGGCGAGGTACCGAGCCCGCTGAACCCGCCATCGGGCTGCCGCTTCCACCCGCGCTGCCCCTTCGCGATGGCGCGCTGTGCTACCGAGGAACCGAAGCTCCTCCTAGAGTCCGGCCGCCTGGTCGCCTGCCACCTCTACCCGAAGTAGGACACGAGCGGAAGATCTGACCGCGCTCAGGATCCCTTCAGCTGGAGCACGTTGAAGGCGGCCACGGGCTTCGAGAAGCCTTTCAGCGTGAGGCCGCCCAGCTCCTCCACCTCGAGCAGCGCCTCGACCGCTCCGAGCACGCGCTGTGCGATGAGGATCTGGCGCGGCCTGGCCTCGCCGCAGAGCCGCGCGGCCAGGTTGGTCACGGTACCGATCGCGCCGTAGTCCATGCGGCCCTCGAAGCCGATCGCGCCGATGGTCGCGTACCCCTGGGCGATGCCGATCCCGAAGTCGAGGTCGTAGCCGCGCCGGCGCCACTTCACGAGGAGCTCGTCCACCCGAGCGCGCATCGCCACCGCCATCCGGACGGCGCGCTCCGGCGCGTCCGGGACCGGTACGGGATCGTTGAAGAAGATCATCATCCCGTCACCGGTGAAGCGCTCGAGGGTCCCTTCGTGCTCCAGGATGAGCCGCCCCATCGCGGCGTGGTACTCGCGCAGCACGCCCATGACCTCCTCCGGCTCGGACGTCTCGGCGAAGGCCGTGAAACCGCGCAGGTCGAGGAAGACCACGGTGACCTCGCGCCGGTGGCTCTTCAGCGGATCGTCGGTGTCCCCGCTGACGATCAGCTCGGCGAGCTGGGGCGAGAAGAAGCGCTTGAGTCGCTCGAGCCGGTTCAGTTGGGCGAGCTGCTGCTCCACTCGCTGCTCGAGAGTCCGGTTCCACTCGGCGAGCTCGTCGTGAAGCAGCTTGATCCGCAGCAGTGACTTCACGCGCGCCAGCAACTCGGGTTGGTTGATGGGCTTGGTCAGGAAGTCGTCGGCGCCGGCCTCGATGCCCTTGACGCGCTCCTGCGCGGGGTCGAGTGCCGTCACCATGATGATCGGGAGCATCACCGTCGCCGGGTTCTCGCGGATCTTCCGGCACGCGTCGTAGCCGCTCATCCCGGGCATCATGACGTCGAGAAGCACGAGCCCTGGCTGCTCCTTGTCGACCTTCGTGAGCGCCTCGGCACCGCTCGCGGCTGTGACGACCGTGTACCCCTTCACCGTCAGGAGGTCGGCGAGCAGCTTCACGTTGACGGGCATGTCGTCGACCACGAGGATCTTCTCGGGCATGGGAACGCGCTACCCTGTGGCCTGGCGGTCGAGCGTCTCGCGCACCGCGTCCATGAACTCCCGCACCTTGATCGGCTTGGTCTGGTAGCCGTCGAAGCCCGCAGCCATGATCTTCTTGCGGTCCTGCGTCATGGCCGACGCGGTCACCGCGATCACTGGAATCGCGCGTGTCGCCGGATCGGCGCGGAGCTGGCCCAGCGCGGTGATGCCGTCGATCCCGGGAAGCTGGATGTCCATGAGGATGAGCGCGGGACCGCGCTCCCGCGCCAGCCGAACGCCGTCCTCGCCCGTGCCCGCCTCGATCGTCAGGTAACCCTTGTACTGGAGCACGTCTCGCACCAGCTTGAGATTCTTCTCGTTGTCCTCGACGATCGGGATCAGCTCGTTTGCCATGGCTTCACCGGTAATGTGAAGGTGAACGTCGCCCCCTGGCCCAGCTGGCTCTTGACCCAGATCTTGCCACCGTGGAGCTCGACGAACCGTCGCGAAAGCGTCAGCCCAAGGCCCGTGCCCTCGTGCTTCTTAGCGTAGTCGGTCCCGACCTGGCGGAATTCCTCGAAGACCGCCTCGTGATCTTCGGGCGCGATCCCGACGCCCGTGTCCGTCACCGCAACCTCGGCGAAGCCATCGGAAAGCCCGGCCTGAACGCCCACATGGCCCCCTTCGGGCGTGAACTTGATCGCGTTGGACAGGAGATTCAGGAGCACCTGCTTGACCTTGCGCTCGTCGCCCTTGATCTCGCCGAGCCGAGGGTCGATCTCGATCGCGAGCGTGATCGCCCGCCGCACGGCGCGCTCGCGCACCAGCGTGATCGCGTTGTCGATGGCCTGCGGGAGGTGGAAGTCGACCACCTCGAGCTCCATGCGCCCGGCCTCGATCTTCGCGAGGTCGAGGATGTCGTTGATCAGCGACAGCAGATGACGGCCGGAGCTCAGGATGTCTTGCAGATACTCGTCTTGCTTGTCATTGACCTCACCGAACATCCGCTCGAGGAGGACCTCGGAGAACCCGATGACCGCGTTGAGCGGCGTGCGGAGCTCGTGCGACATGCTGGCGAGGAACTCGGACTTGTGGCGGTTGGCGACCTCGAGCTGGCGGCTCTTCTCCTCGATCTCCTGAAAGAGGTGCGCGTTCTGGAGAGCCAGCGCGGACTGCGTGGCGAACGTTCTGAGCAGCTCGACCACTTCGGTCGGGAACTCGCCGGTCAGCTTTCGAGTCAGCGAAAGACTCCCGATGATCTCGTCTTCGCGCACGAGCGGCACCGAGAGAAGCGCGCGATAGCCGGCCCCGATCAGCACATCGCGCAGACGGCTCTGATAGGCTCCGGGCACCGCAATGTCCGGGATCTGAATCGGCTCGCGCATCTGCACCGCGCGGCCCATGACTCCCTCGCCCTTCCGGATCGGCGCCGCGCGAATCGCCGCGACGAAGCCCGCGTCGGCGTTGTGGGCCGCCCGCAAGCGGAACTCCTCGGCATCACTGTCGTACTCGTGGATCGTGCATCCGTCAGCCCCCGCGAGCTGGCTCGCCCGGGACACGATCGTGTTGAGCACGGTCTCGACGTCCAGCGTGGAGCTGACGGCGCGGCCGACCTCGCCGAGCGCCCGTAGCTCGTCGACCGATCGGGCCAGCTCGCGCGTCCGCGTTTGCAATTCCTGGAACAGTCGGACGTTTTCGATCGCGATCACGGCCTGGTCGGCGAAGGTCTTGAGGAGCTCGATCTGTTTTTCCGTGAACGGCTGCACTTCTACCCGACGGATCAGGATGGCTCCGATTGGCACGCCCTCGCGCATGAGAGGCGTGATCAGGGAGGTGCGGGCGTCATGACTGATTCTAGGGAATTCCGTCTCCGGCAGGGAAAGGAGGTCCTCGATGTGGATAGTGCGGCGTTCGATGACCGACCGTCCGGTGGGGTAGTCGCGATCGAGAGGGATCACGTCCGGCGCGCCTATCGGAATCGACCCGAACCGCGCGACCAATCGCAGCGTGTCGCCCTCGAGGCGGCGGATGCTCGCGTCGCTCGCCCCGCAGACGCGGGCGGCGTTCTCCGCCACGGCGTCCATCACGGGCTGCAGGTCCGTCGGCGAGCTCGAGATGACGCGCAGGATCTCGGCGGTCGCCGTCTGCTGCTCGAGCGATTCCGTCAGCTCGCGCGTCCGCGCCTCGACCTTGCGCTCGAGCCCCGCGTATGACTCCTTGAGCTGGGCGGCCATACTGTTGAACTGGTCGGCCAGCGCCTCCACCTCGTCGCCCGTTCGGACGTCGATCCGCTGGTCCAGCTCGCCCGCGCCGATCCGGGCGGCACCGGCCTGGAGCGCCTGGATGGGCGTGACCATCCGCCGTGCCAGGAGGAGACTGGCGGCGACCGCCAGCAACACGCCCAGAGCGAGGAGGCCGAGCGTGCGCTGGATCGAGGCATAGAGCGTCTCGAGCGCCTCCCCCAGTGGCTGCTCGACGAAGACCGACCACTGCAACGGGGCGATCGTGGCGTACGCGGTCATCACGCTCTGGCCCTTGAGATCACGCGCGATCGTGACCTGCTCCCGCGGCTCGCCCGGGGCCAGCCGCCCGCCGGCCAGCGCGGCCTTGACCTGGTCAAGCCCGGCGAAGGTCGTCTTCTGAAGCACGAGGCTGATGTCCGGGTGCGCGATGAGGACGCCCTGGCCGTCGACAACGAAGGCATGGCCGGCCTTGCCGATCTTGATCTGGGAGACGACGTCCCAGATGAATTTCAGGTTCACCTCGGCCACGGTGACGCCCGCGCCCTGACCGCTCCCGGCCATGGCGATCTTCATGTAAGGCTCGGACTCCTTCCGGAAGGTCACCGGCCCGTGATAGATCTTGCCGGCCTTGGCCTGGACGAACTGCGGCTCGCGCGAGAAATCGGTCTGGCTGCCGGCGACGTCCATCGCGAGGCGCGAGACGCGCAACTGCTCCCGCCCCTCTCCGTCGAGATGGCTGATTTCGGTGATCATCAGGGCCTGGCGCAGGAGGCGCAGGTAGTCGACGCGGCGCTGGTACATGGCGGCGGACGCAGCGCCGAGCTGCGGCTGGGTCGTCCAGCCGATCTGCCGCTCGATCTCCTTGATGAACCCTTCGATTCGTGACGCCACGCCGAGCGCCTTCTCGCGCTGCAGGGTGACGAGCGCTTCCCGGTTTTCCCGGTAGGAGAAATAGATCTCGGTGAGCCCGGACATGAGGAGGGCCCCGCTCACGAGACCTGCAAAGACGATCACATACTTCCGGAAAAGGCGACCGCCTGGCGTCATGCGTCTCTCATGGGCCGCCGGTGCGGTACCGCAAAGTCATCCAGTCCCCTCCGCGCTCAGCCCGACAATATCATCAGTAGCCGGCCCACCGACTTTTCCAGGCAACGCTTGATCTCGTCGCGGCACGCCCGGAAAACGTCCTCGCCCTGAGTGGCGGGATCGTCGATGTCGCCCTCCTCGCCGGCGAATTCCCGGAGCGTGAACACGGACCGATCGTGAGCCTCGGCGAACGCGCCGAGCATCTGCTTCTGGAGCGCGGTCATCGTCAGGATCAGGTCCGCCTCGGCGAGGAGATGGCGGTGCCGCTTCAGGTCGGTCGAGGTAAAGTCCTCCTCGGCCAGGTGGATGCCCTCCTCGCGCAACGCCAGGCGCGCGTCGAGCGAGGCGAGCATGCCGTCCCGCGCGTAGTTGGCGATCCCTCCCGACCTGACGCGGATGGCGCCGTCGACGCCGCGCCCCGCCAACATCCGCTCCAGGAGCACGTGGGCCATCACGCTGCGGGCGGTGTTGGCGTGGCACACCATGAGGACGGTCTTCACGGCTCCTCGTACCGGGACTTCCAGAAGCGCCGACCCGCACCGAGGTCTCGCCACTCGTCCGCGGGGCGCTCGTCGAGCTTCTGCCCGAATTCGATGCTCGGTGGCTGCTTGAGATTGGCGCCGAGCGTCTCGGGGAAGATCTTCACGAGCTCCTCGGGGTCCCAACGACGATCGGCCCTGATGTGCCGTACGGCGTGCGGTTGAGCGAGCAGCGTGTAGCCGTATCCCCGGGCGTGGAAGACCTGGCCGTTCACGTTCGCGGCCGCGTCGCTCGCCAGGTAGACGACGATGGGCGCGACGTTGTCGGGATCGCGGTCGGTCCCCGCCGCCAGCTCGCTCGGCCACTTGCCCGTCGACTCGAAGACCTGCCGTCCGCGTGGGGTGGAGTCGATCATGCGCGTGGCGCCGCTCGGCATGATCGCGTTCACCGTCACGCCGTACTTCGCCATCGCGTTCGCGGTGGACCACGTGAGGCCGATGATGCCGGCCTTCGCCGCCGCGTAGTTGGGCTGCCCGGGCGCGCCGAGGGCGGACACCGACGACATGCTGATGATACGGCCGCCTTTCTGTTCGCGCATCGAGACGGAGGCGGCGCGCACGACGTTGAACATGCCGTCGAGGTGCACGGCCAGCACCGCGTCCCATTCGGCCTCGGTCATGTTGAAGATCATGCGGTCGCGCAAGATGCCGGCGACGTGCACCACGATGTCGATCCGGCCCCACGCGTCGATGGCCTGCTGGACCATCGCGGTGGCCTGGGCGACGTCCGCCACCGAGCCGTAGTTCGGCTGCGCCGTGCCGCCCGCCTTGACGATCTCGTTGACGACCGACTGGGCCGGAGTCGCCTCGACGCCTTCCCCACTGAGCGAGGCTCCCAGGTCATTGACGACCACCTTGGCCCCCGCCGCGGCGAGCGCAATCGCGATCCCGCGCCCGATGCCCCGTCCGGCGCCTGTCACCAGTGCTGTCTTTCCGCTGAGCATTCCCATTGGTCACTCCGGTATCGGTCGATAGTAAGGGTTTCCTGCCTGGACCCACGCCGCGAGCATCTCGCGGAACTGCGGTCCCATCGGATCGATCCCGCGCATCGGCATCGTCCCGCGTCGGATCGTGAAGTCGTGGGGCGCCAGCTCGCCGGCTCTCACGAAATGGCGCCCGGCCGCCTCCGTGCGTCCCCTGGTGTAGAGCCATTCGCCCAGGGCGAACTCGGCGCGCGCCTGCTGGTCCCCGTCCGTCGGCAACGACTGGAGTGCACGGGCGCGCGCCTCCGGCAGCGCCGGCGCCTCGCCGCGCACCCACGCACGGAGCGCCGCAAGATGCCTGGCCGCCTCGAGCCCGGTGATGTGCTTGAAGACGTCGGTGCCGAACGCGACGTCGTTCGGTCGGACGATCCGCCCGCGCTCGTCGATCCAGAGGATCGTCGGCACGTTCACGATGTTGTAGAGGTCGGCGAGCACGTGCGCGGTGTCGATCAGTGACGGGTGCGCGGGCTTCGCCGCCTCGATCCAGGGACGCGCGTCCTCGGCGCTCCGGTCGAGCGCCACCGTGATGACGGTGAATCCGTACCCTCGCAGCTCCTCGTACACCGCCTGCCAGACCGGCAGGTCGAGGCGGCACCCTCACCACGAGCCATAGGCGACCAGGAGTATCTTCGTACCCCGATGCCGGGACAGCGTGTGCAACCCTCCGTCGAGGTCGGGGAGCGTAAAGTCCGGTGCTTCGAGAGAGGCGAGCACCTTCGCCCGCTCGCGGGCGCTCACGCCCAGGTAGGCGACCCGCTCGTCGCCGGCGACCGCCACCGGGCGCCCCATGGCCTCCGCTCGCTTCGCGAGCTCGACGCCTTCTCGCTCGCCGACCTCAGCCACTCGCCCGCCATCGATGATGGTGAACTTCGTCTCCGTCACGCCGTCTCCTCGAGAATCACAACACCTCCGCCGGCCCATCGCGCATCGACCCCCCTGGCTACCGCGTCAGACGAGCATATTACTGTAACGAACGCCGCTTCCGCGGACGCAGTGGCCTGAGACGGCGGCCTACTTCCAGGCCCAGGTCGGCTGCTCGAAATGGGCGACGCGCGTGGGCCGGCCGTGGACGACGACCTCGCGGATCTGGTAG
>Ga0209058_1001612_pt1 | contig 19150 bp, 15 predicted proteins | sample GraSoiAngelo_147_FD_185904 | JGI IMG/M metagenome (GOLD analysis project Ga0209058, IMG submission 185904) | Grasslands soil microbial communities from the Angelo Coastal Reserve, California, USA - 14_1009_05_40cm (SPAdes) (version 2) | ecosystem: Environmental > Terrestrial > Soil > Grasslands ... | reverse complement strand
GCACCTTGCCAATTGAACTCGCTCGGTGAGCCGATGCGTTCCGGATCGAGCCACAGCTGCACGGTGTCGCCATCGATCTCGAACTTCGAGACGTACGTCTGGATCCCGCCTGCGGTGAAGTCGTTCAGCGCGCCTTCCCAGTGCGCCGGGCCGGGCTGGCAGCGAGGGTGCGTGACGGTCGTGCACCAGCGGACGATGACGTTGTACTCGAACCCTGGGCGCGCGCTGTTCGTGTCGAGCAGCCAATTCGCCGCGAAGAACGTGTCCGACGACAGTTCCGGGATCGGTACAGCGAGGTTCATCGAGAAGACGATCGCTTTGTAATCTTCGCTTTGACCGCCGGTCGCGTGGATCTTCGCTTTGACGATGTCGTAGTAGGACGGCGTCGTGCTGCCGATGTCGCCCGCGGGATCAAGGACGACGCTCGGATGTGCCGCGGCGGCGGTCGACGACATGACGAGTGTGCTGAGCGCGATGAAGGACAGAACGAGACGCAGCTTGGCCATTTCGACCCTCCCCCAGTGATCGATCGACCTGCCGACGGTCGACGAGCGCGGACACTGTAGTACGTGACTCGGTCCGTACCTTCGCCTAGATTTACGTCATTCCTCCTACGACTGCGGCACCGACGAAGCGCGAGGACTGGCTGACGCTCGGCGAGGCCAGCCGCGTGCTCGGCGTCGATCCGGACACGCTGCGACGCTGGGCGGACAACGGGAAGATCGAGGTCTTCACCACGCCCGGCGGCCACCGTCGCTTCCTGCGGACCTCCATCGACGCAATGCTGCCGCGCGCGAAGCCCGCGCGACGGCCTTCACTGTCCTCGATCGGCGAGGCCCCCGATCGCATCGCCGCCGAATTCCGAAAGCGTGTGCGCACCGAGCTCAGCGACCAAGACTGGCGAGCGCGTTTCGATGAAAGATCGCTGCGCTGGTTCCGCGAACGCGGCATGCGCATGAGCGACCTCCTCCTCGGCTCGCTCGACACCGCGCGGCGTAGCGGGCGAGATCAGCTGATCGCGCAGGCCGAGTCGCTCGGCCGTGAGTACGGAGCGGAGGCGAAACGCGCAGGTCTCTCGCTGGGCGAGGCGACGCAGGCGTTCCTCTTCTTCCGCGCGCGCTTCATGGCCGAGATCGCCCACGTCGCGCGGCGCCGCAACGTCGAGACGTCGCAGGCCGCGGCGCTCTTCGCCGAGGCGGACACCGCGCTCGACCGCATCATTCTCTCGCTCATCGCCGGGCATCAGGCGTGAACGCTGGCTAGCATCGCGTCCGTGCCCGACATCGCTGCGGTGCGCAAGCGCGCCCTCGACGCGATCGACCGCCGCCGCGATGCGCTCATCGCGCTGTCGCTCGCGATCCACGCGAAGCCGGAGCTCGCGTACGAGGAGCGTGAGGCCGCGCTCCGGCTGACGGAGTTCCTCGAGGGCGACGGCTTCAAGGTGAAGCGCGGCTACTGCGGTCTCGAGACGGCGTACCGCGGCGACGCGAAGGGCAAGGGCGACGGCCCACGTGTGGCGATCCTCACGGAGTACGACGCGCTCGCCGATCTCGGTCACGGGTGCGGTCACAACCTCATCGCGATGATCGGCACGGCCGCGGCGGTCGCCGTGCGCGAGGTCGTCGATGAACTGCCCGGCTCGGTCACCGCGATCGGCACGCCCGCGGAGGAGGGCGGCGGTGGGAAGGTCGCGCTGCTGCGCGCCGGCGGCTTCGACGACGTCGACGCGGCGATGATGATCCACCCCACCACCGGCCGGAGCCTCGCGGGGCGTCACTCGCTCGCGACGAACCGCGTGCAGGTGGAGTACTTCGGCAAGGCGGCGCACGCGGCGTCGCAGCCCGACCAGGGAGTGAACGCGCTCGACGCGCTGCTTCTGCTCTTCAACGGCATCGGTGCGATGCGCCAGCAACTGCGTCCCGACGCGCGAATCCACGGGATCATTGCGAAGGGCGGGAGCGCGCCGAACGTGATCCCCGACTACACGATGGGCCGATTCAGCGTGCGGGCCCTCGACCGCGCGTACCAGCAAGAGGTGCTGCGGCGATTCGTCGCCTGTGCCGAGGGCGCGGCCACCGCGAGCGGCACGACGGTGAAGATCACCGTCGATCCGTACGCGGGCTACGACAACATGGTCTTCTCGACGCCGATGGCCGAGCGCTGGGCTGTGCACATGCGCTCGCTCGGAATGCAGATCTTCGACACGCGCGACGACGAGCGCGTCGGCTCGACGGATATGGGCAACGTCATGCAGGCCCTTCCGGCGATCCATCCGTACATCGCGATCTCCGATCAGACCATCCCCGGGCACTCGACCGCGTTCCGCGATTACGCGAAGACGCCCGAGGCGCTCGAGCGCGCGCTCATCGCCGCCAAAGCGCTCGCACTCACGGCGATCGACGTGCTTGCCGATCCCGAGGTGCTGCGCAAGGCGCGCGCGGAGTTCGACGCGCGTCGCGTGACGGGAATCGTTCGAGGACGCGCATAGGTCTCGGTCGCGAAGCGCGGATCCTCATCGGCGCGCAGGTCCTCTGGGGAATGGGTTTCGGGCTCTTCGCGACGCTCACGCCGCTGTTCCTGAAGGAGATCGGCGCGACGCCCACCGACATCGGCGTTGTTTTCGGAGGCGGCAGCGCAGCGGCTGCGCTGACATTTCTGCCTATCGGCCTCGCTGCGGATCGCTGGGGAACAAAGCCTCTCCTCGTCGCGACATGGTTCGCTTCGATGGTCGGAGGTGCTGCTTTTCTTCCACTCTCGGATTGGCACGGCGCGCTGATCGGATCGTTTCTCTACAACGTCGGAAACGCGGCGTTCCCGCTCCTGTCCGCGCACCTCGCCGCGTCGACGCCGCGCGCTCGGCTCGGCAGCGAGCTCGGCATCGTCTACGGGGCGTTCTTCTTCGGGACGATCTTTGCATCGCCCTTCGCGGGTCCACTCGGCGCGGCGATCGGACTGCGTGAAACGATGGCCATCGCCGTCGGCGCGTTCCTTCTCTCGGCGTCGCTCACTCTCTTCCTCAAGGACGTGCGCCCGACGCTCAACACGGCGACGGCGCGACTGCCGCGCTCGTTCTGGATCCTCCTGGCGGTGACACCTTTCGCTGCCCTCATCGGGATCATCGTCAACCCACTGTTTCCGGTGTTCGTGCGCGATGTCGCCGCGGTGCCGCTCGAACGCGTTGGCATTTACGTGGGTCTCATCGCGCTCGGCGCCGCGGTCTTCTCGAGCGCGAATGGCCGCATCGCGGACACACGGGGCCCGTTCGTCGCGATCGTCGGAGCCGGCGTGCTGTTGACGATCGCCGCGACGCTCGTCGCGCTCGCCGGCCACTCGGAGCCCACGCTCGCGCTGGGATCGTTCCTGCTCGGATCGCAGACCGCGGCGAACCCGGTGCTCGTGTCGGCACTCGCGCGGGTGTTGCCACCAGCGCGCGCAGGAGTGGGCTACAGCGGATTTCAGCTCGTATATGCGCTCGGCTTCGGTGCAGGCGGACTGCTCTCGGGCGTCCTGTACGACGCCGATCCACTGCTCCCCCTGCTCGTGCAGATCGCTCTGGCGCTGCCGGTCACGGTGACGGTCGCGATGGTCGTGTCCCGCGTCGTCCGCTCGCGCGGGCCGCTACCGTCTGGCGCGTGAGCACGAAGACCGACTCGATCGCCGCGCTGGAGAAGGCGCGCAAGGCGATCGACGACGCCTTTGCGCCCATGCCGGACAGCGCGCTCGCGTACCTGAAGCCTGGGGACGACTACGCGATCGGCGGCATCGTCATCCACCTCATCCAGTCCCTTGACGGCTATATCGCCACGCTCGAGGCGCTCGGCCAGGCCGGCTATCGCGATACCGAGGGGCCAGCCGAGGACGAGTCCGTCGTCGAAGGACAGCTCGCGCACGCGCGACTCGGCCTCGCGCCGGCCGAGCGCAAGTCGACGTTCGCCGAGATGGCGGCGAAGCAGCAGCAACTCGGACGGCTCGCCGCGAAGGCCAACGATGACGAATACGCGCGACTCGTCGGCGTCTCGTACCCCGGCGACGACGTTCCGTATCCGACGAGCGTGGCGCTCGTACTGCAATGGATGACCGAGCACTTCACGGAGCATGTGCCGCACGCGCGCCAGCTATTCGCTGAGTGGCAGACCGCTCGCTAACCTAAGAGCCAATTTCGGATCGGGAGCTTCCATGGTCGTCACGAAGGACCAGCCGACCACGAATACGTATCTCCTCGACTGGGTCGAGGAGATGGAACGACTCTGCAAACCCGACGATGTGTACTGGGTCGACGGCTCCGATGACGAGAACAAGCGGCTCACCGAGAAAAGCGTCAGCGACGGCGTCCTGATCCCACTCAACCAGACGAAGCGTCCGAACTCCTTCTATTCGCGCAGCAATCCGAACGACGTCGCGCGTGTCGAGGAGCTCACCTTCATCTGCACGCCGACGAAGGCCGAGGCCGGCAACACCAACAACTGGATGTCGCCCGACGAGGCGTACGCGAAGCTGCGCGAGATCTCGAGCGGCGCGATGAAGGGCCGCACGATGTACGTGATCCCGTACATCATGGGCACCGCCGACTCACCGTTCGCGATGATCGGCGTCGAGATCACCGACTCGCTCTACGTCGTGCTCAACATGCGGATCATGGCGCGCATCGGGAAGCTCGCGCTCGATCGCCTCGGCGATTCGTCGTCGTTCAACCGCGGCATGCACACGGTCGCGGATTGCGATCCGTCGCGCCGCTATATCTGTCAGTTCCCGCAGGACGACATGATCTGGTCGGTCGGCTCCGGCTACGGCGGCAACGCGCTGCTCGGCAAGAAATGCCTCTCGCTGCGCATCGCGAGCTATCACGGACACAAACAGGGCTGGCTCGCCGAGCACATGATGCTGCTCGAAGCGGTTTCGCCCGAGGGCGAGACGCACTTCATCGCCGGCGCGTTCCCGAGCGCGTCGGGCAAGACGAATCTCGCGATGCTCGTTCCGCCACCCGAGTTCGCCGGCTGGAAGATCCGCACGATCGGCGACGACATCGCGTGGATGCGCGTCGGCGACGACGGCCGCCTCTACGCGGTGAACCCCGAGGCGGGGTTCTTCGGCGTCGCGCCGGGCACGAACCAGCACACGAACCCCGTCGCGATGAAGATGCTCGAGCGCGACTGCATCTTCACGAACGTCGCGCTTACGCCCGACATGGACGTGTGGTGGGAGGGCATGGACGGCCCGACCACCGATCTCATCGACTGGCGCGGCAAGCCGTGGAAGCGCGGATCGAAGGAGCCCGCGGCGCACCCGAACAGCCGCTTCACCGCACCGATGGACAACAACCCCGCGCTCTCGCGCTACGCGAAGGAGCCACGCGGCGTGCCGATCTCAGCGATCCTCTGGGGCGGGCGTCGGTCGACGACGGTGCCGCTCGTGCTCGAGGCCTTCAACTGGACGCACGGCGTGTATCTCGGCGCGACCGCGGGCGCCGAGACGACCGCCGCGATCACAGGCGCGGTCGGACGCATCCGCCGCGACCCGATGGCCATGCTGGCGTTCATCGGCTACGACGCGGGCGCGTACTTCGCGCACTGGCTCTCGATGTTCGGACGCATGACGCATCCGCCGAAGATGTTCCTCGTCAACTGGTTCCGGAAAGGCGACGACGGCCGCTACCTCTGGCCCGGCTACGGGCAGAACATGCGCGTGCTGAAGTGGATCATCGATCGCTCGGTCGGTCGCGCCGGCGCGGAGGAGACGCCCCTCGGATACGTGCCGGGCGTCGCGGACCTCGACCTGCGCGGCATCGATACGAGTCCCGACGCCATCGAGGGCGCGCTGCGGATCGACCGCGCGGAATGGGAGAAGGAGCTCGAGGCGCATGGAGACTGGTTCGATCGGCTCGGCGGAACCGTGCCCGACGCGCTCCGCCTCCAGCGTCGGCTCCTCCTCGCGTCTCTCAAAGCGGTGTCATAGCCGCCGGCGAACTGCCGCGGCCCGATCCGCGTTACAGCGAGCGTGAGCTTCTCCGTCACGACCTCCACGATCTTCAAGCTCGCCGTGGGCGCGCTCTTCGTCTTCGCCACCGTCCGCTACGTCGAAGGAGGCGCGACGCAGGCGCCGGTCTCGGCATCCCCGAGCGCCGCAGCGGCTCCGACGGGGACCCCCACGCAGAGCCCACAAACGGCGCGACCCACGACCGCGGCGTTCTCGATCACCGTCAGCGACGCCGAGCTCACGAAGTCGGCGGCGGCCGGCTTTCCGCAGACCGTGAACGGCGTCACGGTGAGCGACCCGCAGGTGCGCATCGGATCCGACGGGGTGCGGCTCGTGGCGCGCGCGAAGGTGCTCTTCGGCACCACGGAGTTCGTGATGACCGGCACGCCGCTCGTGAGCGACGGGCACCTCGCCGTCCGCGTCGATACGGCGACGCTCGCTGGCATCTCGCTGCCGAGCGATACGCGCGCGTCGATCTCGCAGACGGTGCAGGCCACGATCGCCGGCTACGTGCCCACGTCCGTGAAAGTGACGAGCGTGTCCCTCGCGCCAGGGACGCTCACCGTGCAGGGGACCCAGCGCTAGGCACGGTCTCTGCAGGGCGCGCCGATAGAGTGCGCGCGTGAACGAAGCGATCCTCGTCGGCGCTGTCGCAGGAGCGGTCGCAGGCGCGATCGCCGGCGCCGCGGTGATGATCGCGACGCACGGGCTCCCGATCGGCCGTGGCCGCGCGCGGCGCGACTGGACGTATCGATCGGCGCCGGCGTTCTCGTCCGGCGCCGGGACAGTGACGCCGCAGGCTGGAGCGGGCGTGGGAACGCCACCGACCGTCACGCCACATCAGGGATACCGCGGTCCGTTCGATCGCTTCAACGACCGCGCGAAGCGCGTCCTCGCACTTGCTCAGGACGAGGCGATCCGTTTCAACCACAACTACATCGGGACCGAGCATCTGCTGCTCGGCCTCGTGCGCGAGGGCGAGGGCGTCGCAGCGCGGGCGCTCGACGCGATGGGCATCGAGCTATCGAAGGTGCGTCGGGCTGTCGAGTTCATCATCGGCCGCGGCGACTCGACGACCTCGCCGAGCGAGATCACGCTGTCGCCCCGCACGAAGAAGGTCATCGAACTCGCGATCGACGAAGCACGCAGGCTCGGCCACAGCCATGTCGGTACCGAGCATCTCCTTCTCGGTCTCGTGCGCGAGGGCGAGGGCATCGCGTCGGGCGTCCTCGAGTCGCTCGGCGTTTCGCTCGAGGCGATGCGGAAAAAGGTCATGGAGACCCTCGGGCAGCCACACGGCCCGACGTCGCAACCGCTCTATCGTGACGAGCAGCGCAGCGCGGCGCCGCCGGGGCCGACCGGCGGCGGTACTTTCGATCTCTTCGACAACAGCGCAATCCGCGCGCTCGCGCTCGCCGAGGCCGAAGCGACCAGCCTCAATCACAACTGGATCGGCACTGAGCACCTCGTGGTCGGACTGCTGCGAGTCGATGAGGGTGTCGCCGCGAAGGCGCTCACGTCGCTCGGCATCGAACTGGCGGCACTGCGCGCTGGTCTGCTCAAGCACATCCCCCGTGGCGCCGCGCGGGTCGGAAGCGACATCGCGCTCACGCCGCGCATGCATGAGATCCTCGCGCGCGCTTCGGTCATGCGCACGCGGCGAGCGAGCACGAACGTGACTCCAGAGATCCTGCTGCTCGCCTGCGTCGCCGATTCCGCCGGCGTCGGCACGCAGGTCCTCACGCAACTCGGTGCGACACCCGAGAAGATCCGCGAGGCCGTCGACAGGCTCTCGCCGCCTAAGGCTTAGGTCGTGGGACCGTTCGACCGCTTCAACGACCGCGCGAAGCGCGTGCTCGCGCTGGCCCAGGACGAGGCGATCCGCTTCAACCACAACTACATCGGCGTGGAGCACCTGCTCCTCGGTCTCGTGCGTGAAGGAGAAGGCGCCGCGGCCAAGGCGCTGGCGTCGCTCGGCGTCGAGCTCTCGAAGCTGCGCACGGCGGTCGAGTTCACGATCGGCCGAGGCGACTCGACGACTTCACCGAGCCAGATCACGCTTGCGCCCCGGACCAAGAAGGTGATCGAAAACGCGATCGACGAGGCGCGGATGCTCGGTCACAGCCACGTTGGCACCGAGCATCTGCTCCTCGGGATCCTGCGCGAAGGAACGAACGCGGCAACCGGGATCCTCGAGTCCTTGGGCCTGACGGTCGAGAAGATCCGCCTGCAGGTCATCGCGGCCATCGGGCAGGGAATCACCGATCGCGTTCGCCCCGTCGGTGCATTCCGGCACTTCGGTAGCGCTGTCCAGTCCGGCCAGCAGACGATGATGATCGCGGAGGGTGAGGCGAAGGCGCTCGGCCACGATTGGATCGGCTCCGAGCACATTCTTCTCGCGATCGTCAAGGTCGCCAACACGCACGCGGCGAGCGCCCTCGCTTCGCTAGGCGTCTATTACGACAAGACGAAAGCGGAGGTCGCGAAGGTCGTACCGCCGCGGGAGGGGACGCCGAACACGATCACGCTCACGCCTCGCGCGCAGAAGATCGTCGGCTATGCGAGCGGGTTCGGCGACGCGAGCGGACATGGCCTCTCGCCCGAGACGCTTCTGCTCGGCCTCATCGCGGAGAGCGACGGGATCGCCGTGCAGGTGCTCACCTCGCTCGGCGCGGCGCCCGAACGCATACGAGAGGCGTTGCAGAAGCTCTAGATCACGTCTCGCGACAACGTCGTAGAGTCGAAGTAGCGACCCAACCTACAGGGGAAGGTACTGATTGACCCACCGCATCACCCTCATCCCGGGTGATGGCACGGGCCCCGAGATCGTCGAGGCGACCCGTCGTGCCATCGAGGCCACGGGCGTGGCGATCGAATGGGACGTCCACGACATCGGCCTCCCCGCCCTTCAGAAGCTGGGCGATCCCTTTCCGAAGTCAGCGCTGGATTCGGTGCGGCGCAACAAGGTCGGGCTCAAGGGCCCGCTCACGACCGAACTGGGCACGGGCATGCGGTCGGTGAACGTCGCCTTGCGCAAGGAGTTCGACCTCTACGCAAACCTGCGGCCGGCGAAGACGTACGAGGGCGTCCAGGCGCCGATGGGCAAGATCGACCTCGTCGTCGTGCGCGAGAACATCGAGGATCTCTACGCCGGCATCGAATTCGACATCGGCACGCCGGAGCTCGCGGAAGTCCGCGCCGTGATCGAGAAGGCGTCAAAGCAGAAGATCCGGACCGATGCCGCGATCGCGATCAAGTACATCAGCGAGTTCGGGTCACGGCGCATCGTGAAGTTCGCGTTCGAGTACGCGCGCACGAACAAACGGCGCAAGGTCACGGCGGTGCACAAGTCGAACATCATGAAGTTCGCCGACGGGCTGTTCCTGCGCGTCGCGCGCGAGGTCGCGACCGAGTACCCCGACATCGAGTTCGATGACCGCATCGTCGACAACATGTGCATGCAGCTCGTGCAGAAACCCGATCTCTACGACGTGCTCGTGCTACCGAATCTGTACGGCGATATCGTGAGCGACCTCGTCGCCGGTCTCGCGGGCGGGCTCGGCGTTGCGCCGGGCGCGAACATCGGTGAGAACGGCGTCGCGGTCTTCGAGGCGATCCACGGCTCCGCGCCGAAGTACGCGGGGCAGAACAAGGTGAACCCGATGGCCCTCATGCTCGCGGGCGTGCTGATGCTTCGCCACATCGGCGAGCGCGACGCCGGAGACAAGCTCGAGCGCGCGATCGCGTCTGTCGTGAAGGAAGGCAAAGAGGTGACCTACGACCTCAAGCGCGATCGCGACGACCCGACGGCAGTCGGCACCAAGGAATTCGCCGACGCGGTGATCCGACGGATGAAACGCTGATGACCGAGCCCCGGCAGCAGTACTCGACGCGCACGAAGTACGAATTCCAGTTCGGCTACTCGCGCGCGGTGCGGCAGGGAAACGTCATCCGCGTCGCAGGCACCGCGGGCCTCGGAGAGAACGGCCAGGTCGTCTCCGACGACGTCGTCGAGCAGGCGCGTCGCGCCCTGGAGATCATGCGCGACGCGATCGAGAAGCTCGGCGGCACGATGAGCGATGTGATCATGACCCGGGTCTACGTCTCGGACGTGCTGAACATCGACCGCGTCGCGGTCATCCACGGCGAGGTCTTCCGCGACATCCGCCCAGCATCCTCGATCGTCAAAGTCGAGTTCATCGATCCGAGGATCCAGGTCGAGATCGAGGCCGAGGCGATCCTCGGCGGCAAGTTGGAGAACGAGTAGCCATGGCCAAGACAGTGAAAGTCGTCGTCACCGGCGCGACCGGCCAGGTCTCGTACGCGCTCCTCCCGCGCATCGCCGCGGGCGAGATGTTCGGTCCCGACAACGACGTGGACCTCCGTCTCTCGGACATCCCGCAGATGATCGACAAGGCCAAGGGCGTGCAGATGGAGCTTGAGGACGGCGCGTATCCGCTGCTCGCGACGATCAGCGCCAGCGCGGATCGCGCGGTGTCGCACAAGGACGCGGACTGGGTGCTCCTCGTGGGCAGCGTGCCGCGCGGTCCCGGGATGGAGCGAGGCGATCTCATCCGCAAGAACGGACCGATCTTCGTCGACGAGGGGAAGGCGATCGCGCAGTACGCGTCAGCGGGCGCGCGCGTCGCCGTCGTCGGCAATCCCTGCAACACGAACTGCCTCATCGCGCGCGCGAGCGCGAAGGGTCTCCCCGACGATCGCTGGACCGCGATGACGCGCCTCGACCAGAACCGCGCGCGATCGTTGCTCGCCGCGAAGGCGGGCGCACGTGTGCGTGACGTGAAGCAGCTGGCCATCTGGGGTAACCACAGCGCGACGCTGTATCCGGACTTCACGAACGCGAAGGTGAAGGGCCGCGCGGCGAGCGAGCTCGTCGACAAGACGTGGCTGGAGAATGAGTTCATCCCCGTCGTGCAGCAGCGCGGCGCGGCCGTGATCGCGGCGCGTGGTGCGTCGAGCGCGTTCTCGGCGGCGCAGGCGCTCGTCGATCACGTGCGCAGCCTCGTCAGGCCGACGCCGGGTGATGATTGGTTCAGCGCGGCCGTGCCCAGCGACGGCAGCTATGGCGTCTCGAAGGGCCTCGTCTCGTCGTTCCCGCTGCGCAGCAAAGGCGATGGAGGCTACGAGATCGTGCAGAGCGTGGGCCTGAATGACTTCGCGAAGGCCAAGCTTGCCGCGACCGTCGCGGAGCTCGAGAAAGAGCGAGACTTGGTGAAGGATCTGCTCGCATGACGACATACAAGAGCGAGACGCTCGCCGGCACACCGCACCGCTACTACCCGCTCGCGCAGCTCGGCGACCTCTCGAAGCTGCCGATGACCGTGAAGATCCTGCTGGAGGGGATGATCCGCGCGGGTGACAGCGATCGTGATATCGCCGCGCTCGCGAAGTACCCCGCTCCCCCGCCCGACGGCACGAGCGTCCCTTTCCGTCCCGCGCGCATTCTGCTCCAGGATTACACCGGCGTTCCCGCCGCTGTGGATCTCGCGGCGATGCGGAGCGCGATGCAGCGCGCGGGCAAAGACCCGGCGCGCATCGAACCGCTCATCCCGGTCGATCTGATCATCGACCATTCGGTGCAGGCCGACTTCTTCGGTGCCAAGGAGGTCTACGAGAAGAATCTCGAGCGCGAGTACGAGCGCAATCGCGAGCGTTATTCGCTGCTGCGCTGGGCGGGGCAAGCCTTCAAGACGTTCCGCGTCGTCCCGCCGGGCGCGGGCATCTGCCACCAGGTGAACCTCGAGCGGCTCTCGCGGGTCGTGCAGATCCGCGACGGCGTTGCCATACCCGACACGCTCTTCGGCGCCGACTCGCACACGACGATGGTCAATGGGCTGGGCGTGTTCGGCTGGGGCGTCGGGGGCATCGAGGCCGAGGCCGCGATGCTCGGGCAGCCGACGTATCTCCCGTGGCCGGTCGTCGTCGGCGTGAAGCTCACCGGCTCCCTGCCGACCGGAACGACGGCGACCGACCTCGTGTTGACGCTCACCGAGACGATGCGTAAGCACGGCGTCGTGAACAAGTTCGTCGAATTTGCCGGCGACGGTCTCTCGTCGTTGACCGTGCAGGACCGCGCCACCGTGTCCAACATGTGCCCCGAGTACGGCGCAACCGCCGCGTTCTTCCCCGTCGACGCGCAGTCGCTTCGCTATCTCGAGGCGACGAACCGGGGCGACCTCGTCGATCTCGTGCAGCGCTACACCAAGGCTCAGGGACTCTTCCGCGTCGATGGCGCGTCGGCACCGACGTTCGACGAGATGATGGAGCTCGATCTCGCGACCGTCCGCCCAAGCGTCGCCGGCCCGAAGCGACCGCAGGACCGCGTCGAGCTGCCGATGGTGTGGCAGTCGTTCGTCGGTCCGAAGCCGACGACGGGCATCACCCGTCCCGGCCACACCGAGGGACCGAAGCCGGTGAACGACGCACCCGCGACGATGGTCGCCGAGGCGACGCCCGCAACTGCCAAAGCGGCGCACCTCTCGCCCGCGCTCGGGGGGATCACCGATGGCTCGGTCGTGATCGCCGCTATCACGTCGTGTACGAACACGTCGAACCCGTCAGTCATGATCGCGGCGGGCCTGCTCGCGAAGAAGGCCGTCGAGCGCGGATTGTCGGTGAAGCCGTACGTGAAGACGACGATGGCGCCGGGCTCGCGCGTCGTGACGCGATACATGGACCAGGCAGGTCTCACGCCCTATCTCGAGAAGCTCGGCTACTTCCTCGTCGGCTACGGATGCACAGTCTGCTTGGCGGCGGGTACGCCCGTTCTGCAGACGAACGGAATGAACCGACGAATAGAGGATCTGCCACTGCTAGGCGGCGCGGTCGTTTATGGGCCCAACGCGAATCGGCGTATTGCCCCCGCGCGCCAGAGCGCGATGATCTCGAAGGGCAGGCGCGAGTGCGTCTCAATCGTCCTTCAGGACGGTCGGACGCTCACGTGCACGCCCGACCACGAGCTGCTCCGCGCGGACGGCACGTGGGTACGTGCGGACGAACTCCGGCTGGGCGAGGACCGCCTCGTGATGGGACTGGAAGCTCCGCTCGACGTTCCGCTCGCCGACGAGGAAGGATGGAACCTGCGCTCCGAATCATTCGACTTCACCATGACGACGCCGAATGAACGTCTCCGCACGCTCGCGTTCGCGCGCCTCTTGGGCCATCTCTTGAACGATGGCTCGATCAGCGTCCACGGCCAAGCGCGCATCAACGTGGGACAACGACTCGATCGCGAGGCCGTCCTCAATGACATCGAGATTGTGACCGGCAAGAGGCCGGCCGCTTCGATGTACGACGAGCGCAAGTGGTCGGTTGTCCTGCCTCAAGAGCTCAGCATCGCGATCATGGCGCTACCGGCCGTCAAGGTTGGGCGGAAGATCGACCAGGCGCCGACGCTTCCGCAATTCTTGCTCACCGAGAGGTGCCCGGTCGCCATCATCCGTGAGTTCCTAGGCGGGGTATTCGGGGCCGACGGGCACGCTCCGTACTTGGCCCGATTTGGTAAGGGCGACGAGGATGCATCGTTGCACCAACCTGCCATCTCGCAGACCGTAAGACCGGAGCACGTTGCCGACCAGCGGCTGGTCATGGATCAGATAGCAATGTTGCTCGACCGTTGTGGCGTCGACGTGGCCGGCGCGAGGATCTTCGAGTATCCAGTCCGCCGCTCCCTCTCGTCCTACCCCGAGGCGGACGACGGCGTGCCGCGCATCGAGGTTCGGATGACGCTGCCTGATGGGGTTTCATTCATAACGAACGTCGGTTACCGCTACTGCGTCGACAAGACACTCAAGGCGAGTGCGGCCGCGGTTTACTGGCGGACCGTCGATCACATCGCGCGCCAGCGTCTGTGGATGCTGACGCGGCTGAGTGTCCTACATCGGGAAGAGCCCAAGCTCACGTTCGCCGCCGCTCGGACGACAGCAGCAGCCGAACTGGAAAAACACGAAACATTGATCTTCCCGCATTACTCGACCTTGCGCGGCTCAGGCAGTTTCTCGCATCTGATCGCGCCGAGCCGAGGGTTCAGGCCCCTGCAGCGAAAGAAGGTGGACTTCCCGTCACCTGTCGCGCTCTTCAAGGAGATGGGCGTTCGGGACTGGTTCTCCGAGCTCCGCAAGCATGATGTCGCGGATTACAAAAAGCGCTACTGCGTCGAGAAGGAGGCGCTCGATCTACCGACGTTCAGTCTCCGCGTCATCGACCGAAGGCCGGCCCGCGAGCACGACGTCTACGACCTCACGATTGACGAGTTACATGCGTTCGTCGCGAATGGCGTACTGGCGCATAACTGTATCGGTAATTCAGGTCCTCTCGCGACGCCGGAGATCGAAAAGGAAGTTAAGGACAACGACCTCAATGTCGTGTCCGTCCTCTCAGGGAATCGCAACTTCGAGGGCCGTATCCATCCGCTCGTGAAGTCGTCATACCTCGCCTCGCCGCCGCTCGTTGTTGCGTATGCCCTCGCGGGTACGGTGCACATCGACCTCGAGGACGAGCCGATCGGGAGCGACAAGAGCGGCAAGCCTGTGTTCCTGAAGGACATCTGGCCGACGCCTGACGAAGTCAATGCGGTGATGAACAAGGCGATCACGCAGGAGATGTACGCAACGGAGTACGGCAAGATCTTCGAGGGCGACCGGTTCTGGAAGACGATGCCATCGCCGACCGGTGCGATGTTCAAGTGGGACTCCAAGTCGACATACGTGCACGAGCCGCCGTTCTTCAAGGATCTTGCGGGCGCGCACGACGTCGCGGACATCACGAACGCCCGAGTGCTCGCCGTCCTCGGCGACTCCGTCACAACGGACCACATCTCGCCCGCCGGCTCGATCCCCGCCGCGAGCCCGGCCGGGCAGTACCTCGTCTCGCTCGGTGTGAAACCGGTCGACTTCAACCAGTACGGCACGCGGCGCGGGAACCACGAGGTGCTCATCCGTGGGACCTTCGCGAATATCCGCCTGCGCAATGGGCTCGTCGAGCGTGAGGGCTGGTGGACGAAGCACCTGCCGTCGGGCGAGGAGATGACGATCTACGACGCATCGATGCGCTACCAACGCGAGGGCACGCCGCTCGTGATCCTCGCGGGCAAGGAGTACGGCTCGGGCAGCTCGCGCGACTGGGCCGCGAAGGGTCCGCTGCTCCTCGGCGTCCGCGCGGTCATCGCGGAGACCTTCGAGCGCATCCACCGCTCGAACCTGGTAGGGATGGGCATCCTGCCGCTGCAGTACCAGCCTGGTCAGAACGCGGCGAGCCTCGGCCTCACCGGCGCGGAGACATTCACGATCCGCGGGCTGAACAAGCTGGCGCCTCGGGCGATAGTCGACGTGGAGGCGCGGCGCGCGAATGGCGAAGTCGTTCGGTTCAGGGCGCTCGCGCGCGTCGACGATCCGGTCGACATCGATTACATGCGCAGCGGCGGCGTGCTGAACTTCGTCTTCGGCGAGCTACTGGCGAAGAACTAGCGCACCCTCGACCACCGGGATCGCGAGGCCGGCCGCGCCCGGCGACGATGTGCGGAAGCGCGCCACCCGCGAACGTTCGAGCAGCTCGAGCCCAAGGCGAGCACGCCTCACGCGCTCGCGCGCGTTCGCGACGAGCGCCGCCTCTACGTGGTTGCCCGCCGGATACGGATCGACGGTGCCGCGCAGGCCGAATTTCAGATACACGGGCGCGGCTACCCGGATGAGATCGGGGATCTCCTGGTATCGCATGAAGCCGCCAATGTTGTCGGGGCACTCGATGTACACGTCGAGCGGGAGCGACGCGGCCGCGCGGATCGCCGCGATCTCAGCGAGCGTGAGATCCGTCGGCAGGTTGATCGTGTTCGCGCCGAGCCGTTCGACGACGCGGGCGCTCGCGGGGTTCGCCACCGGGAGCATCACCGACACCTTCGCCTGCATGTCGTTCGGCAGGATGCCCGCGCGGCGCAGCTCACCAAAGGCGTGTAGCGCGCCGACGTCCTGTATGAGCACGCTGCGGAACCCGTGCGCCGCGGCGCGAAGCACATCGTCGACGACCGCGGCGAGCTGATCGGCGCCGTGCGCCGTCGGTGCGATGAGCGCGCCGACCGCGCTGCGCGCCATCGCCGACGCCGACCATCCCGCATTCGGCCGCGCGAAGAGGCTCACCTCAACGCGGGCGCTCTGCGCGAGCCGCGCCATCTCGTCCAGCTCGGCGTCCGTGTGCATGAAGACGCCACTTCCCTGCGACACGCGGGTCACCGGGACGCGAAGGCGTGCCGCCTCCTCGAGTACGGCATCGAGCGCCGTCGGACCTTCGGTGCTCGGGATCTCGACTCGGTAATGCGCGCCGTCGGGGAACGTGAGAGGCGACGCCGGCAGGTCACGTGGGTCGCTGCCAGGCAGGCCGATCGCCTTCAGGGCCGCGGCCCCGTTCCACTCAGTCACGCGCGCTCGCCTTCGAAAACACGAAAGGCCGATCGCGTGTCGGGACGACGACCGTCAGCGGCAAGCCCTCGCGATCGACGACGTCGACGAGATGCGCGGGATAGCCGCGATTCGTCGCGAACGTCTCGTAGTGCATGGGGACCAAGACGTCGACCCCGGCGTCGCTCGCGAGCTGCGCGGCCTCGCGATGGTCCATGTTCCCGACGATCCCCGCGCCTTCGCGGAAGTGATCGCGGCCGTTGATCGGTAGGAGCGCGACGTCGACGCGGAGCTCGCGCAGGCTGGCAGCGAGCCCGTCGTAGACCACCGAGTCGCCGGCGTGATACGCGCGCGCGAGGCCGTCGTCGATGACGTACCCGAGGAAGCGGTCGAGGCCGTCTCCGTCCCGGCCGAACGAGTACGCGTCCTCCATGCCCACGCCGTGCCGGGCCCGAATCGGATGGAACGTGATGGGGCCGAACCTGATCGGCTCGCCGCTGCGAGCCCCGATGACCCGTTCGGGCGCGATCCCCGATCCCGTCAGGAGCGGAACGAGGGGGCGCGGCACGATGAACCGCGCGGCGGGTGAGGCGCGGGCGATCAGTGGCAATGACTCGAGGTCGAGATGGTCGTAGTGCTCGTGCGAGCAGGTGACGACGTCCACGTCCACCGCGTCGCGGGGATCGAAGGCCGGTGCGGTCAGACGGCCATCACGTTCGGCCAGGAACGGGTCGACGAGGATGAGCAGCTCCGCCGCGCGGACCGCGAAGCCCGCCTGTCCGAGCCACCAGAACGCGATGGTGCCCCGGGGGACTGCGAGCCCACGCATCCGCGCGAGGGGCGCGCCGATGACCTGGGTCATACCGCGACCGCGCGCTGCGCCGCGATGAGCTCTCGGTACCAGCGGCCGCTGTCCTTGATGCGCCGGCGCTGCGTGTCGTAGTCGACGTGGACGAGGCCGAAGCGCTTGCTCGTGCCGTGCGCCCATTCGAAGTTGTCCATGAGCGTCCAGACGAAGTAGCCACGCAGCGGCACGCCCCGACCGAGTGCGTCCGCGGCCGCGGCGATGTGCTCGCGCAGGAACGACGTTCGTTCGGGGTCGGCGACGCGATCGTCGCGCACGACGTCGTCGTATGCCGCGCCGTTCTCCGTGACGATGACCTCGCGCGGTGCCCAGTCGCGCGTGACGCGAACGAGCAGATCGCGCAGCGACGATGCGTGGACTTCCCACCCCAGCGCGGTGTATGTCGAACCCTCTGGCTCGACGCGCGTGAGGCCGAGCGGTCCGTCACCGCTGGCGCGGCACACGCGACGGCTGTAGTAATTGACGCCGAGGAAGTCCGGCGGCTGGGCGGCCAGTTCGAGCGCGGGAATCGTCACCCACGTCGCGTAGTGCTCCAGCATGTCCGCTGGATACGGCCGTCCGAACACAGGATCGGCGAACCAGCGGTTCAGGTAACCGTCCATGCGCGTGGCCGCGGCGCCGTCGGCCGGCGCGTCCGAGGCGGGCTCGCACGGCGACATGTTCAGCGCGATGCCGACGCGCGCGTTCGGACGCGCGGCACGTATCGCCGCGGCACCGGCACGATGCGCGAGGTGCAGGTGATGAGACACGCGCAGCGCGGTCGTGAAGTCGCGCACGCCCGGCGCATGAACGCCGACGTGATGTCCCGCGAACGCGACGACCTCGGGCTCGTTCAGCGTCATCCAGTCCGTCACGCGGTCCCCGAGTCGACGCGCGAGGAGCGACGCGTACTCCGCGAACGCCGCGACGATGTCCGGCGCCGTCCATCCGCCGCGGTCTTGCAGTGCCTGTGGCAGATCCCAGTGATAGAGCGTCACGAACGGACGGACGCCGATCGCGAGGAGCGCGTCGACGAGCGCGTCGTAGAAGTCGAGGCCCTTCTCGTTGACCCTGCCACGCCCGCGCGGCAGCACGCGAGGCCAGCTGACGGAGAAGCGGTACGCGCCGAGGCCGAGCTCGCGCATGAGCGCGACGTCCTCTCGCCAGCGGTGGTAGTGATCGCATGAGACGTCGCCGGTCTCGCCGGTCGCGATCGCGCCGGGCACGCGGCAGAACGTGTCCCAGATCGACGGCCCCTTGCCGTCCTCGGCCGCGGCGCCCTCGATCTGGTACGCCGCCGTCGCGGCGCCCCAGAGGAAGCCCGGCGGGAAACCTTGCGCGAGGTCCCTGCTCATCGCCGGGCCTCCGCCTCTTCCCACACGAGTCCCATGCGGGCGTTGATGCCGCCGTCGACATAGAGCAGCTGACCGGTAACGTAGTCGGCCGCCGGCGAGACGAGGAACGCGACGACGCGCGCGACATCGGCCGGCTCCCCCATACGACCCCACGGGACGCGCGCCGCGGTCTGCTCGCGCGAATAGCCGGGCATGTCGAAGTAGCGAGGCACCTCGATGAGCCCGGGCGCGACGGCATTCACACGGATGCGCTTCGGCGCGAGGTCGATGGCGAGCGCGCGGGTGAACGCGTTCAGCGCGCCCTTCGTCGCCGCGTACGCGGCGTGACCGGGGAAGCCCGCGCCGCCGTGGATGGAGCTCACGTTCACGATCGCGCCGCCGCGCCGCGCGAGGTGCGGCACGGCCCGCTGGCTGCAGACGTACGCCGCGCGCACGTTCACGCCGAAGAGCTCGTCGTATTCGGCGTCGGTGAGCGACGCCGGATCGCGCGTCAGCGTGATACCGGAGTTGTTCACGAGTATCTCCAGCCCGCCCAGCGCGGCCACCGTGTCGTCGACGAGACGGCGGCA
>Ga0209058_1001608_pt1 | contig 19171 bp, 24 predicted proteins | sample GraSoiAngelo_147_FD_185904 | JGI IMG/M metagenome (GOLD analysis project Ga0209058, IMG submission 185904) | Grasslands soil microbial communities from the Angelo Coastal Reserve, California, USA - 14_1009_05_40cm (SPAdes) (version 2) | ecosystem: Environmental > Terrestrial > Soil > Grasslands ... | reverse complement strand
CGACGCCGCTCTAAGACTCAATCTGGATGGGATCATGAACCGGAGAGGAGCCTTTGATCAGCTTCCAGAAGCCGTTCAAAGGATGGTGAAAGAGAACGAGAAGACGATAGGAGAGCTTACTGCCAAGGTTCCGCCTTTCGGCAAAGCGGATGCGTCAAAGATATCCGCTCCTACTCTTCTGGTAAACGGGGAGAACAGCCCGAAAGTCCTACATTCGACAGTCGACCGGCTCGCTGGGGCAATCCCGAGTGCTGAGGTGGCGGTGATTGGGGAATGTGCCCACTTCCCACACATTGAGAATCCAGCAGAGCTCAACAGTGTAGTGTTGGGGTTTCTAGCAAAACACGGCTAGCTGGCCGCGGCCCAAATAGCCTGAGCCACTCGCCTAGGCGAAGGACTCAATGGCCTCTGCGAGTCCCCGGAACCGCTGGCTCATCGGATTCCTCGGCATTTTCAATGTTAGGATGGCTTTGCTGAGAGAGCCGATGACTTCTTCGGAGAAGGGAAGCCATCCGGCCATGTCGACTGTAAAGTGCGCTCCAAGGGTCCTCGCGAACTTTAGCACTTCTGACTCTCTGATGCGCGGTGGAATCATGTTCAAAATTAGATGGACGGGTTTGTCCATCGTGCTTGAAATCTCGACCAGTACTCCTGTCCCGAAAATGTCCTGTTGGTCGACTCGTGAAATTACGACTTGGTGGTCGCAAATTCCCAGCGCGAGTAACGTGTCGTGCTGTATGCCTGGGTGCGTGTCTATGAGCAAGTAATGTAGTCCGAACTTTTCCTGGAGTCTCCTGATGGCGTTTTCGAACGTGTCGAGCTCGAAACCCTCCTTCAAGGTGCGCATGATCTCGGAGACTTTGACGCTGGCGGGCGTATAGTAGATCTCGCCCCCGTTCAGATTCATCTTCTCACTCATCCGGACGCAAGCGGCTTCCGGAGGCGCGACGCCCGCGAGAACATCGTTCACGGTGAATCTGAGCTGGCTTGGGTCTAAGTCGAAGAACACATGGAGTCCAGGTCCCTCCAGGTCCATGTCCATCACTCCAACTCTCCGTCCTTTCAGGGCCAGTGCGACCGCTACGTTGGCGGTAATGGTTGTCTTCCCTGTGCCCCCTTTGTAGGAGTGGACGGCTATGCTTCTAGTCACGTTTCTCCTTCTCGGCCGCAATTCTCTCAGCTCTCCTCTTCAGCTGAGCTTGGATTGACTGAAGAAAATCGTCGCCCTTCACTTCGTTAGCCTTCTGTTTGATGGCTTGAACGTCAAGCTTGACTTCTCGGTGAATCACGCCTCGACGTCTCAAAATGAGTATTCCGCAACCGAGCCCGACGATTACAAGTACAAGTAGCCAGACGACCCAGCCCAAGTCCGCTGAGGTTTGCGTCCCCTGAGTGTCTACGTTAAGAGAGGCGGTTCCTTGACCGATATTGCCGTAGTTGTCTGACGCGATTATGGTCACGACCCACGTGCCGGTCGGGTCTACCCTGTTGACCTTGTAGCTTCCAGTCCACTTTCCCAGAGACTGGTCGTAGACTAGGCTAATCGGTCCTACGATGGTTCGTCCGGAGCTTATGAAAACGGCGCTAACTGCTCCCTGCGTGAAATTGTAGTTCCCTGGTACCGTGACCTTGGTGTACAGGGGAATGACACTGCCTTGGGCATATGTTCCGCTGGACGATAGAAGCGAAACAGCCAGTGTTGCGCGTTGGATACTGAAACTGGTTTGCTGAACTGTGGAGGGTCCGCTGTTCCCGAAAGCGTCAGTGAAGCTTGCCGAGGCGACAGTAGCTGTCCATGTTCCTTGTGCATGGGTGAGGCTCGTCGGGTAGGCCGCGTGATAGGTGCCAGAAGACAGGTCATAGATAGCGTTGACAGTGTGAATAGTCACACCATCCGGCTCCATGAGCCGTAGCGGGGCCGAGCCGGTGTTGACAAAAGCCCCGTTGGGGTATGTAGCGTTGAACCAAAAATCAACAGTCTCAGTTCTCTGGACGACGATGCTGCCTGTCCTCAGAGGCGTCAATGTGATGTTGGTCGGATAGACTATGACCTGTTGAATGTCAGCCGGATTTTTGGCGACGGTGTTCGTTCCCGCAAGGCTGACGGTATAGTTTCCAAGGGCAGAGTCCACGGCGGTCTGCCAAGAAAACTGGACGGCCCCCGTAGGATCCGCGTTTTTACTCGATGGGTAGCCAGAGACAGAGGTAGCCCCATAAACTATGTTGATCGTCACGTTGTCGGCGGGCAGGTACCCGCTGGCCTCTACATGCACTGTCGAGGTCCGTTGGTATGATGTGTAGTCTGTTAGCCCGACTGTAAATTGTCCTGTTGCGATGCTGGAGTTTAGCGAGGGGAGGTTCTCGGCAATAATCACATCGTAAGAGCCAACGAGATTAAGAGATGCGCCGAAGTCTGACGGATACTTGGCAGCCACAGTCCACGCTGCAGCGGTTGACAAGACCGGCTTGGTCGTACTCGCCGACCCACCAGACGGGTCTGTCACCGTCCAGGTAAAACTGTAGCTTCCTGGATTTGCTGCGTTAGTAACCGAGAGCGTGAGATCGACGCCAGAGGCGTTTCCCTCGCTGGTCCGAGCGGGGAGCGAAGTGAGCGTGAATCCCTCCCCAGCGGCGTTGACTTTGTGGAGGCCGCCCACCGCAACCAGGATTCCTAGAAAGAGGGTTACTGCTAACAGGACCCCTCGTGATCCTCGCAAGCACTGACCAAGACCCTTGAGCCTTCAGTAATCAGAAATCTGGATTAACAGTCGAGTAGAAGATTATGTAACGAGACCCGTCTCCCTCTTACATCTGGAGAATAATATGCGTTGCACTCGAAGAAGCTCTCAGAACGATCCAGAAAGGAGGAAAAGAGGAACAATAGTGTTCGACGCCATTCTGGGATAGAATACTCGACCTTAGATGAATGATTACCGGCAGCTGAAATTTTCCTCCCAATTCTTGGGAGACTTTGGTTTTGTCTCAATCCTCACTGTTCTTTCGAAGTATTCTTTGAGAGGCTCCCAGTACGATGTTCCCCATCCTTCGCTATACTTCGCCACTTGGCTCGCTGGGACCTTTGAGTGCACCATTCGCAGCTCCGTCCCGCCTTTCTTCCGCGTGAAGGTGAGTTCTAGAATCGAGCTTGGATAGTCCTCAGGCCACTCTGAGGTCTTCCATTCCTGAACTATCTTCTTGCCTTTGACCAGCTCTAAGTTCTTGCCTGAGATGTATTTGTCCCAGGCGTTGAACTTTCCACCACGCCTAGGGTCACAGGTGGCCCTGGAACCCGTGAATGCTGAGTGTTTCTTCGGGTCGATTAGAGCGCTGTAGACTTCTTTGGGTGTTACGGAGGCTATGAGGAGTCTTTGCCTAATGGTTCCAGTCTTGACGACCATTGCTTCTGGATGCAGTTGGCTGGTTCTAATAAGCGTGCATCACTCTAGCACCTATGGCGAACGGTCATTACGCCTTGGTCGCGAGCAACTCGCCTCCACGGGATTAGTCCTTAGGACCCCTGAGAGTTTCAGGGTTTCCCAGAGCCGGGATTATCGTCTCCCCAAGGGGAGGACGCCCGCTTATGCGTACTGGTCTATCGAAGGTACAATCCAGTTAAATCGAGGAACACACGCCTCCTCTGCCATTACTCCTAGGCTCTTGCAGAGGCATCGGCTTGACAATTTGGTGGACCAAAGGGTATCACTGCCTGACCTGCAGAGCCTTTACCCTGAACGGCTGCAAGGAGCATAGAGCTGGAAACATTCCCGGCAAGGCAATCATTGAAGCCACGCTCGAAGATGTTCGCATCCTGTCAGACGATCTTGCGGGCTTGATAGTTGCAGAGCTAAAGGGGGACAGAGACAACAATTCCAAGGATGCGTCTATCCCCGTGCCTCCAGACATCCCCGGAGGCCCTCCACTGGACAATGATGAAGGAGCAGAAGAGTCGGGCGGAGACGAGACTCTCGCAGAGTCGGAGCACTTCCTAGCTTCAAGAAACCGAAACGAGTTCATCTGCTCGTGCGGACGAAAGTTCGGTAGCGAACACGTCTTCTCGAGCCATGTTGAATTCGAGAGCCAGCTGAGTTCAGTCGGGGACCAAAGGTCCCGGAACTCTCTTGAAGATTAAAAGCGCCTTGGAAGCTTGGTAGTAAGGTATGAGAATGGGTCCAGCCTAAACAGTTCTTATTGAATGGGTGTGCCCAAAAGGGTCCGGTCGACTTCAGCGATCGTTCGCCGTCCTGTAAGGGCCATTGCGATGGCGAGGTCTTCTTTCAGCAATGAGAGCAATCGTGCCACTCCCGCTTCCCCACCTGCGGCTAGAGCCCACAATACGGGGCGTCCAACTCCGACAGCTTTGGCTCCCATGGCGAGAGCGATTAGAATGTCGCTTCCCCGACGAATTCCCCCGTCGAGGTAGACGGCGGCATTGGCTCCGACCGTTTCAACAATTTCCGGGAGGGCGTCTAGGCTGGCTTGTGCTTGGTCGAGCTGGCGTCCGCCGTGGTTGCTGACGATTATTCCCTTTGCACCATGATCTAAGGCCAGCTGAGCGTCTTCACTTGTGAGGATCCCCTTGACTAAGATGGGAAGATGGGCTAGCGTTCGAAGCTGGTCTACTGTGTCCCATGTGGCTGAAGCTTCGCTGCGATTATGGTACAGCTGGTCTATGGCCGTGGGGTGTGTGGGAGGAAAAACGTCGGGGCCATTTCCGAGAGGGATGGAACTCACATTGAATCCTCCTAGAATTGTCGTGTCCCTGTTGCCAAAAACGGGAGCATCCACGGTCAGAACTATTGCTGTGTAGCCGGCCTTCTCGGCCCGTTCCACCAAACGTTGAGTCGTTGCCTGTTCTGGTTGGAAATAGAGCTGGAACCATCGAGGACCTTTGGGGGCGGCTCGGGCGATATCCTCCAACGAGCGTGAACTGATGGTGCTGAAGATCGCGAGAATTTCTGCTGAACTGGCTGCCCTAGCAGTGGCTAGCTCCGCGTCGGCATGGAGTAGGCCCTGGTAGGCGGTGGGACTGACGTAGAAAGGAGCGCTCACTTTCTCCCCTAGGAGGGTCGATGTGAGGTCTAGGGTTTCTACGTTGACTAGGGCGCGGGGTCGAAGTGTCCTTCGTTGGAATGCTTCGCGGTTTGCCTTCATCGTCAGCTCTTCGCCGGCGCCGCCTTGAACATAGGCCCAAGCTGGTTCGAGGGCGTTCTTTGAGGCGGCTTCTTCAAGATCGCTGAGTGTGAGGAATCCGCCAGGTGGCTCTTCTGCCATGGCTATTACAGCTCGCCGAACAACAGGGACTCAGATTTGAACACGATGGGAGGACGGTTTCGGCGACTATCTATCAGGCACTCGCTGCGACCTTTCCACCGAAGAACTGGAAGTACTGAGCAAAACGGAACAACAGAGCAAGAAGCGTTCCTGAAACGCCTCTTGGGGAAGGCCGTGAAGATACTCTTCGACCGTCGGCCCTGTGTTCCGTTTTCATTTTGCTTTCTGTCCGGTCGGGATTCTCGTTCAATACACTTTCTAGCTCCTTCACGACGGCCTTACGCGAGCGACATGTCGAGCTCTATCTCGTCCCGCAGCGGAATGCCGTCTTTCCCGAACAATGGAATCTGCGGTTTTAGCAGGCGTGAGCGGTCAAGAGCATTCAGGTAAAGGGCTGCTAGTCGAAAACCCCTTTTCTGGTAGAATCGCAGGGCGGACATGTTATCGTTAGTCGTAATCAGCCAAAGTCTCCCGCAACCTGCGGAGATGGCAGCCTTCTTCACCGCATCCATCAGGGAGGACCCGATACCTTGTCCCTCCACTAGGCTGTTTAGCGTAACTATCTCACACTCGCCCCTTTCTAAGTGATAAGTGACTAATCCAACCTTCCTATCGCCTCTGAAGGCTACGAACCCCTCTAGCTCGTCTGGATAGATGATTCGCTCCTTGGCGACGACCTTCCTCGCGCCCCAGTGCTCCTCGGTGAACTCTGCGACCCACCTCTTGTCATCTTGGGCCAGAGGTCGAACTCGCAGTTTTTCCATTTTCGTGCTAGAGCGATCTCCAAACAGTCCGGAATAAAAGCGGATTCGAATTCCTGGCTTTTCTCTCGGGTCGGGCCAACAGGACTGTCCGGAATCAATTAATAACTGTAGGAGAGTGGACGCTGTAATATGCAATTGTCTGAATATTCAGTGTCAAGAGGGCTGAGAGTAGGTGCTTTAGGTGGAGTAGTTGGTTCTGTTGTGCTCGGTGTGTTTGCGGGACTTGGATCTGTGGCAATGGGCCAGGAAGTCTTCTACGTCACGGTTGCAAAGAAACTCGGGTTTGGAGAAGCGTCTATCGCTGGCGGCTGGGCCCTCCACTTTCTGGTGGGAATAGTCGCTGGAGCAACCTTCGTAGTAGTGACATCGCGCGTGAAAATCCTAACACTTTCAACAGTTCGCAGGGGCCTCTGGGTGGGAGCTTTGGCCGGCGTTGCAGTCTGGGTGTTGGTCTATGTGCCCGTGACGGGGATTCTTGTCCCTACCGACCTGACTGACGCAACTTTCGCGGTTGGGAGTTTCATTCTGCACATCGTTTATGGCGTTGTCACGGCTGTGGTGTCAGTGTCATTGCTGCGACGTAGTGCCAAGACGTCGATCCGCGTCTAACTGACTGCTCTAGAAGTGGAATTTACGTCCGGGCTCGCGCGAGACTTATTTCCCTTCGAAGCGTTCTTGAAAAGTTTCTACAAATCGGAGGGCAGCTTCAGTGTCTGAGGATGAAGCGGCGGCCTTCCTAGGAAGGCTTGGACTGGCTTTGGAATCTCTTGACAAGACCGAACATTCCAAGGAATAGTGCGACGTTCGCCATAATGTTAACCAGCTGACTGGCCAGTGTAGTGGTGACCCCGACTGATTCTATCAGGGTTCCCAGCTGGTCAGCTGGAAGGGAGAGGGTCAAAGCCAGAGATATGACGTTTCTAACCGTTAGTAGAGCGAATGCGAAAATTATCAGTGTCCAGGCTCTGAAAGACCCCGTTAGCTTTGTGACTTTGAAGGCGTAGTAGGCAACCGCTGCGGTCAGGATGAGCTGCACGACCGCCACGAAGTACAACGTTGGAACGACTACTGGGTCAAGCATTCACTCTTCATCTCGACTTGGTTTTTCCAGAAGCTCCTCGGAACAGTTCAACAAATTTCTCAGATGCCACCTTTCTAGCTGAGCCGGTCATGAGACCTTCATATTCGGAGAAGGCTGACTCTATCTTGAACCCTCCAGGGGTTATCTCGAACTCTCGCAGTCTCTTGTCGTGATCGCTCCCTCGCATTTTTTGGATTAGGATGGCTTTTCGCAGAGAGGATTCGATTTCGATCTGTTTGAGCACAACGATGCAGTCTACGAGAAAACTTAGCCCAATCTCAGTAACAGAAAAAGAGGACCCCCCAGTTTGATTCACTTCCCACAGCAGGAGCGAACTCAGCTCCCGCGTTTTGAGGTGTCTGACCAGTCTGTAAGCTTCCTGCCTCAGCTGATTTTCTTGTACATACATGGCGAGGTGGCTGAGGGAATCTATCGCGATCCTTTTTGCTGGCAATTCTTTGATGACCTCGTCGAGAATGGTCTGTGTGCCTGATTCGAGGAGGAGGTTTGGAGACGTGCATACTAGCTTGAACTTGTTTGCCTCCTCCAAGCTGCGCAGGTCCCAGCCGAAGTTCTTCGCGTCTCGGTAGATTTGGTCAGGCAGCTCTTCGAAGGTTACGTAGATTCCCGGTTCGCCAAACCGGGTAATCCCGGTCACTAGGTACTGGAGAGCGAGCGTTGTCTTCCCGGTTCCCGCGCTTCCTGCAAGCAAAACAGCGTCTCCCTCCATGAATCCTCCTCTCAGCATCTCGTCAAGCTCCATAATTCCAGTCTTCACCCGTGCGCCTTCCCCGACTCGGCCGCCGAGGAGTTGGCCGAACTCGGAATGTGATGTCTTTCCGCCCGAGATGCTCAAAGTGTCTCTCCTTCTCTCGTGTCCTTAATGTGGGCCGCCACGGTCTCTAGAATTTCTCGGTCCCTTTCACGGTCTAGTAGAAGCGCTTGAGACTTGCCGAAGACCCTAGTTTTGAGAACTCCTAGGTTTATCAGATCATTTACGTCCTGTTCTATCGTGGCAGCGGTTCTTCCTATTCTTCGAGCAACACCGTCGAGAGTATCAATTAATCCCGGATTTCTGTGGAATAGGACTAGAAGGTCTCCTCTGATCTCTGAAGCGAGCAGCCTGGCAAGCGTTTCGCTTGCGTTGCTCATATTACTCGGCCCTCTATGAAGAGCAGACCCTTAGCGGTCCTCCGTGTTTCCCTGTGCTCGAAACAACCCTTGCACTCGAATGGAATGTGCAGACTGTGAAACCGCGCCAAGCCTTTCCGCTAGTGGTCGGGGAGTTCCTAGAATTGAGGCTCTTGATACTTGTTCTTGGAAAGCTGGGTTACGAGCACGAGGCAGCTTTCATTTTCCTCTCGGCTTAGGTCGATTCAGATCAGTCATAGGCCGAGTTCTTGTCTCGTTTTCAGGGTTCGCATTATGTCGCCCCTTGAAACAATCCCTAGCAGCTTGTCCTGGTCCATAACGAGGACGCGTCCGACTCCCTTCTGAGCCATCCTCTTAAGGGCGTCTGCCGCTGAGACAGTTGGAGTAACTGTGATAGTCTTCTCGTATGGGACCATTGCTTGACTGACCAGTTCCAAATCTCTCTTGTCTCCAGGAATGGTTCTGACTGAGTCCATGGTAACTAAGCCGACCACCTTGTCGTTTTGAACGACCGGGTATCCTCCGTGGGGGTGTGTTAGGAAGTAGTCGGTGACGAGGGCTTGAACGGTAATGTCGGGGGAAACTGTGAGAAGCTGTTTGGTCATGATGTCACTGACGCTGACCCGGGAGAGTATGTCTGTCATTCGGGTCTGTTTGAGGCTTGTTTCCGCGCCAGACCGTATGAACCAACCGAGAAAGAGAATCCATAGACCGTTGACAATGTTCCCTGTGAAGACAACCAGCAAGAGTCCAACCCCAATCATCAGGGTCGAGAGTCCTTCACTGACGCGCGTCGCGCTTCCGGTGGCCCCGAGCAGATTCCTGGATCTCTTCCAGAGGCTACCCCGCAGGACTCGCCCGCCGTCTAATGGGAAGGCGGGAATGAGATTGAACACTCCTAAAACAGCGTTTATCAGGGCACCATACCCGAGGATCGCGAGAATTGCAACGGGCGCCGAGACTAACATGAACAGAAGCCAAAGCGTGCCCATGACGCCCGCGATCGCGAAGCTCGTCAAGGGACCAGCTGCAGCCATAAGAACTTCAAGCCCTGCATCCTTAGGCTCCTCGGTCATTTCTGAGACTCCTCCGAAGAAGAATAGAGTGATCCGGGCAATCGGCAACCCATTCTTCTTGGCGATGTAAGAGTGGGATAGCTCATGAAGGAGAACGGAGACGAAGAGGAGCAGGGCTGAGACGATTCCGATAGACCAGTAAGTTGTCGAGTCTAACCCGGGATAAGTTAGGGAAAGGTACCCGCCGGGCGTAGCCAGGGACCAAGCGATGAGCACGAAGACGAGCCATAACGTCCAGTGGATCCTTATCGGAATGCCTAGGATTCTACCAATATTGACCGACATCTGGCAGCCTCAGCCCATTGCGGCTGAGGTAGGACTTAACATATCTCCGGCGTTCGGCGGTTACCGAGCTTGGCTCAACCTGGCACTCCCGCTCACGACAAGATCGTATTCTGAAAAATTGCGACCATGTAAAATGCCGGGGAAAATCTGCTTGAAGCAAAGTGAACCTTGGAATGGAGGCCTCGGTGAGTGCTGGAAAAGCGATTACTTTCAACAGCAGTGCTAAGGACATAATTCAAAAGCTGAAGAAGGCGAAGGCTCAGAATGCGTTGCCGCTGAAGACCGCGTTGCGGAAGGTGTTGGAGAAGGACGGCATTGGCTATTATTGGATTCTGGAGTAAAACAGAGTAAAAGCTGGCGGGATTTTGGACTCTGAATTGAGAATGACCCTACATAGAAGAGCAAAACCCAAGGATAAGTCTACGGACTAAGCACGAACTCTCTCGATTTCTAATCGAGCGGGAAGAGAAACGCGAAACTGAAGGGAAAAAAAGGACAAGACTAAAACATAACATCGATTGTCCAGCTGGAGAAACAATACTGTTTGGGGAGTTTGAACGTAGCTAGTGGGTGAAGACGAAGATGAAGCACTTCTAATGGGGTTTGCTATGGGTGGAGATGATGGTCTAGCGATAGCAATGATCGGCGAAGATGAATACCAAGGTAGCGGAAAGCATCGGCAATCCATATCTGAAAATGAATCTGGTTCAAGACCGGCCGGGATTATTCGATTCATAGCAATTCTAGTACTACTCGGGATTATTACCTGGCTAGCTTTATTGATTATTTTACAGCCTCGCCACGCGTCGTAGGTCTATGCAAATGAGAGAGTAGTGAGCGATCCGGGCCTGAACTGATTGCATGACGGACACAGGGGGAGAGAATAAGAAGGCACGCAAGGACGTTAGAATTCTCCTGTTAGGTTGACAGTTCTCGGGGCTCGCTCGACAAAGCGTCAATTTCTGACTAAGGGTATGAAGGGCAGCTTCTTTATTCTTTCATATCTCGGCCTTTCGAAACTGAACCCTTAGACTTGGCAAGAAGAGTAGGCATCACAGGCCAATTCTTTCGTCCCCTCTGACCAGTTCTTGTTTGCAATCTCGAACTTTACAGCTTCGGCATCGAGAAGATTGACTGTCCTAGTCAAGGTTCGAATAATCTTGGAGTATCTCTTTAGAGTCGCTTCTCTGTATCCTTCCCTCTTCATCCAAAAAAGAGAATTCTAAAACGGCTGATTCGGGGTTTGTCGTTGGTGCGGGGGGTGGGATTTGAACCCACGAACCCCTGCGGGACAGGGTCCTGAGCCCTGCGCCTTTGACCTGGCTTGGCAACCCCCGCCTCAGAAAACCTTCCAAGAAAAGCAGCCTGATAAAACCTTCAAGCATTCGAAATAGGTTTGGAGACACCTGTGCTTCTGCGAGACGCTTATCGTGAATGTGCCTAGTTCATCTATATCAAAATCCTACCTGCAGACTTCAAGACCCTGGAAGCGTTCAGGGTTATCATTTCGTTGGGCCCGTTTCTTCCCCAATTGACAAGGTCGCTCGATGGGGGTTCCCGGTATTCGTCCTTCGACCTTTTAGCTTCAACTGTGCTACTTGGTCGACGCCAGTAGTATGCTCCCGGCTGCCATTTTCCATCTTTTCGTCGTTTGTGGGTGATGAGGTCGAGGGCTTCCCGGGTGCGCGGGTCTCCAAGTTTTCCCGCTCTTGAAAGTATCAGCAAGCCTTGTAGTAGGTCGTAGTGCCAGTAGCAGGGATAGTGCAACTTCAACCATTCCTGTTTGATAAGGCGCCCGTCTTTGCAGGACCTGTACAGCTTATGCTTCAAGAAAAACTCGCAGGCACGGTCGATAGCTTTCCTGTATCCTCTCGACCCTGTTGCTTTCACATACTCAGTTAGTCCCCATAGCGGGATGAGACTCTCGTGAAATGAGGAGTGGTCTGCCTCAGGCCGTGGGTCGCAGTTCCAGCCTCCATCAGGCCACTGCGACTCAAGCAAGGCTTGAGCCAGTGTTCGGACCTTCTCATCGTCTCCAAGTCCGATTTTCGAACACGCCGCAAGCGCGTTTCCCTCCATGGAAGCGTGTGCCCGGGCCCTCCCCTCGACTTTCTTGATCCCGTCTCGGTGCTTCTCGCCCGTCAACCATTCCAAGACGGGGCCAGCCATCTTCACAGCCTTGGGATGACGTGTAGGGATTCCTAGCTCGACCAGAGAGACCAGGCGCCAGTGAGCTCCGGTCCACTTCGCATATGGGTGAACACCAAACCCTCCATCCGCCTGCTGCCCAGACAACAGTGATCTGACAAATAGGCCTCCAGAAATCTTGGCCTGCTCAGCCCTGAGCCTTGTAGAGTTGCTTGGCTCATCCAACAGGTCTTTGAGGGCGAAATACCGGACGGACGGGTTCTCGGACTCTAGAAGCCATTCGACGGTTTGGTCGTCTAGGGGCATTTGTGGTCCCGAATTTATTTGATTCTGCCAGCGGCGTTTAGAATTCGAAGCGCGCTTAGTGTTATCATCCTATTAGGACCCCATCGGCCCCAGTCCACCACATCTGCGTGGGACACGACCCGTTTCTTCCACTGTTTATCGTTAGGAGACCAAATCGACCCGGTCACTCCTTTCTCTCCTGCGAGATGCCAATAGTAACCCTCGGCACGCCATAAGGAATCAGGGCCCCTCTTTGCCTCGACTATGTCCAAGGCGTCCTTTGTTCTCGAATCGTCTAGTCTTCCAGATCGCCAAAGAATCATGAGGGCTTGGAGAATATCGTAATGGTAGTACACTGGATAATGGAGTTTCAGCCATTCTGGATTGACTGTTTCTCCTGTCTTGTCCGAACGGAAGAGATGATGCTGAAGAAAGAAATCTGCCGCCTTATTGATGGGCTTCGAATAATTCTCGTCGTTTGTCGCCGTTTGGTATTCTACGAGGCCCCAGAGTGTAGCCAGGCTTTCGTAGAAAGAGGAATGGTCAGCTTCATGCCTCCTGTCGCAGTTCCATCCTCCATCGGGCCACTGCCACTCAACCAGAGATTCTGCGAGCTGGACAACACGTTTGTCCTCGGCAAGGCCGAGGCGACTGCAAACGGCAAGGGCATTGCCCTCCTGCGAGGCACACCTTCTGTAGAGCCCGTTAACCTTGGGAATATTGGCGAGGTGAGCCTTGCCGGTCAGCCACCTGAGAATCTGATCAGTCGCTTCTCCCGCACGGTTTTCTGGAGGTATTGCAAGTTCTACCAACGAGACGAGACGCCAGTGCGCACCCGCCCATTTCTGGTAGGGATGGCCGCCGAAACTTCCATCCTTGCCCTGCCCGGCGAGAAGAGTCTTGACACGCGGTCCACTGGGAATTTGATCTCGCGCGACATGGGCCTCTTTCGAGTCTGGTGACTCTTGAAGCACCTCTGTGATGGTGAGGTAGCGGACTGAAGGGTCGTCTGATGCGAGTAGCCATTCGACCGCGGGGTCTTCGAGTTTCACAAGAGTTCCAATGGGGGCATGCTAGGAATAAGGATTCGCTGGAGAGCCTAGGCTGAACTCTAGAGGCTTCGAAGTTGGAATTCCGAAACTACAAAAGCTTGCGGGAGCGGTAGCAGGCCGAACACCGAAAGGGCCTAGAGAGGTCTAGTGTTGCCCGGAGCTCCACTTGAGATTTCTGTGCCATCGCTGCAGACTCCAGCAGAATAGGAAAGAGACTAAGAGCCCTGTTATCCAGAATCCTGCGAACTGGTAGGCCACTGGGAACAAGTTTGCAGCAGCCAGGCCGACACCAAGCCTAACAGTCCTGAGAAATATCCGAGGACAGCCTGATTCAACTGTCTGACGTCCTTGTCCGCCAGTGCGCCGAGATAGGCAAGTGCGGACGCGAACATGAATACGACCAAGATTACAGAAAAATAAGCACGCACCGTTGCTGAAGATGCAGAGCCAACCTCGAACTGGCTCACGGAAACGACAATTCCTAAAAGCCCAGCCAGTCCCGCAAGAAAACCGAGTAGTTTGAGTTCATCGTCGCGGTCTAGCATGGAACCGAAATCCTCGCCGAGGCTTTTGCCAAATAAAGCCTTCAAAACCAAAGGCCCTTCTCAGCGCGCAAGAGACTCCTCCAGTGAAAGTGCCAGATTCCCCGAACAAATCCCTCAGAATAAGCCTTGAATCGCAATCCGTCGCCGATCATCAACGCTCGCCTTGACGGCCTGAAGGAAAATGCGAACGATTCCACTTCGTCAAAATCCCAGACTCGCCTATAACACGCCCTGTCAGTGAAAAATCGCCCCATTCTCCCTGCCGGAGAGAAAACGACCGCTGAAAATTCGACCGGGCACGGACGCGGCCGTTTGAGACGTGAAACATCCTCCGGCAGCCTGGAAACTGTCCATTTATACAACAGCAGAAGTCCCAGCCGTTAAAATCCCGCCCGTCAAAACTGTTTCCACCAAGCCAAGGTCCATAGAGTTTGGAGTACAAGTGGGTCACCCTCACAGTCACAACAGTCGGCATCTTCATGGCCACCCTCGACGCCAGCATAATAGTCGTCGGACTGCCCACCGTAATCGAAGACCTGCACACCAACCTTGTCGTCGGCGTCTGGATAATCACAATCTACCGCCTAATGATAACAATACTACTCGTCAGCATAGGACGCTTCGCAGACCTCTACGGCCGAGTCCGCCTCTACAACATGGGCTTCGCAGTCTTCACCATCGGCTCCCTACTCTGCGCCCTTGCCCCAACAGCTGAGGCTCTTCTCCTCTTCCGTCTCGTCCAGGGGGTAGGAGCCGCTCTTCTCTTCGTCAACAGCGTGGCCATCGTCACAGACGCGTTCGCTGGCAAGAGTCTCGGTCAGGGAATAGGCATGAACCAGGTTGCCATCAACGCGGGAACGATCGTAGGCTATACTCTCAGTGGGCTCCTGATAGGAACACCGGTTCTCGGGTGGCGAACAATATTCCTCGTCAACGTCCCCGTCGGACTCTTTGGAACCTACTGGTCCAAGAAACGGCTGAGAGAGATACACCACTCCTCTCACCGTGAAAAATTCGACAAGCTAGGAGCCCTAACCTTCTCAAGCTCACTAACAAGCCTCCTCCTCGGCCTAACACTAGGCGGGCTAACCTCACCCCTAACACTAACACTCGTCACGCTGAGCATTCTCTTAATGGCCCTGTTTCTCCTACTAGAGAGGCGGGTCCAACACCCGGTCATCGACCTGTCCCTCTTCAAAAACCGGCTCTTCACAACAGGCAACATCGCCAACCTTCTCAGCGGACTAGCCTTCGCAGCTCTCGCGTTCACAATGACACTGTACTTTCAGTTAGTCAGAGGCTATGATGCCTATCATGCCGGAATCGCCCTAATACCATTGGAAGTCACGCTTCTACTGGTTGGGCCTGTAAGCGGTTCACTCAGCGACAGGTGGGGCGCCAGGGGTCTCAGTACTCTCGGGCTGGTCACATCTTCAGCGGGCTTCCTACTCCTCGCCAACATCAACCGGACAACCTCGGACCAGCAGATTCTCCTCTCTCTCGGAGTAATCGGTGTCGGGGTAGGTCTCTTTCGAAGCCCCAACGCCAGCAGCGTAATGGGCTCCGTACCCGCAGACCAGCGTGGAATATCCTCAGGACTACGCGCTACGATAATCAACACAAGCATAGTAGCCAGCATTCCGCTCGCACTAGCTCTGATGACATCTGACATCCCATATGACAGATTAGTCGGGATAATCGGGCAGAACCAATTGTCTCCGATGGACGCGTCATCCTTCCTCGCCGGCATACAGCACGCACTGATAGCCTTCGCCGTCATCACCCTCATCTCCGCAATCTTCTCCCTGCTAAGAGGACCCCGAACTCCACCAGGCACAGAAAAACTCGCAGAAACAGCTCAGATTGGAGCCCCGGATGGGGGTTGAACCCATGACCTACGGCTTTTTCGGTGTTTACAAAGCCGTCGCTCTACCGCTGAGCTACCGGGGCGTGTAGGTCGCCAGCCGAAAGGCGGCGGAAGATAAATCATTATCAGAAATCCTCTAGTGGGTCTTTGTCCCGCTCGTCCTAGCCGCGGCCCGCACGAGCGCGTCGACTCCTGGCAGGGTTTGTCCGGACAGTAAAGATAGCATCGCTCCACCCGCTGTGCTCACGTGCGAGAATTTTTCATCGATTCCTAGAATCGACGCCAAACCTACAAGATGTCCTCCTCCAATTATCGTGTAACCATCGCATTGCGCCATCGACTCAAGGATGGACCTCGTTCCAAGGTCGAAGCCATTTCTCTCAAAGACCCCAAGAGGACCGTTGGCGACAGTTGTCGCCGCTCCCTTCACGATTTTGGAATAGCTGTCGAGGGTTTCGGAACCAATATCAAGTGCCGAGCTTCCTGCCACGGTTCCATTCACGCTTCGGTCGGTTCTCTTTCCCTCAACTTCATAGGCCAGGTCTGTGGGGGTCTCAATTCTCCCTCCATATCTTCTGACCGCCGCTGTGGCTCGGTCGAGAAAGCTCCCTAGGCCTGAGAGATCTTTCTCATCGGCCGGTGAGAGTCTCCGGCCTTGAGCTTTTAGGAAAAGCTTGGCTGGTACACCCCCAAGCATTACCTTGTCGGCTTTTCCCTTCGACAGAATGCTCTCGATCACTGGGACTTTGTCCTCCACTTTGGACCCGCCGAGAATGTAGACGCAAGGCCTCTTGGGTTGTAAGAGGAGTGTCGTGACCGCTGTCATCTCTTTTTCCATCAATCGCCCAGCCACGCTGGGAAGTAACTCTGGCAGTCCTGTGATTGACGGTTGGGAGCGGTGGGCGGTGGCGAAAGCATCATTCACGTAGAGGTCGAAAAGTGGAGCGAGCCGTTTGACAAGAAGGGTCTTGACAAGCTTCTCGGGCTTCTCGTCGATATTCTCTTCTGCACAGAAGCGAAGATTATCCAGGACGAGAATCTCGCCCGGCTTGACGCTACTAATCTCCTTTCTTGCATGCGAACCAAGAACGTCGTCGACGAACCTAACCGCCTGCGAACAATAGCGCGACAGCAGGTTCGCATGTGGTTCGAGCGACGTGAAATCGTCCTTTCCAGGTCTGGATTGGTGTGAACAGAGAATAACCCTCGCGTCTGCCAGCTCCTCTAGTGTTGATGATATAGCGCGGATTCTCGTATCGTCAAGGATCTGGTGAGTTGCAGGGTCTAGGGGGACATTGATGTCGACTCGCAGGAAGACTCTCTTCCCAGAGGTCTCCACGTCATCGAGTGTGAGAAAGTCAAATGGTCGCAATCGAAGAGTCTTCCGCTGGGTTGGTTGATTGGATGATGGAGTTTAATTTGTTTGTCAGGCAACCCTTTTAGCCGCACGGGCTTTCCCGTCAATTTTGCCGGGGTGGCTCAGCCTGGCCAGACCTCGCATTAAGGGCCAAAGCGCCGGACTCATAACCTGCCTGGAATGTGAGAGATCCGGAGGTCGCGGGTTCGACAACCCGATGCTGGGTTCGAAATTCCCGTCCCCGGCACTTTCAACCGCGCCGGAGAATATCCACTCGGCCATCTTTGCGGCCGACATAGGCCACGTCGCACATTTGTAGGAAAAGCCCCGTCTCGATAACTCCTGGAATCTTCTTGAGTTTTTCACCGATTATTTCTGGTCTCCGTAGGTTCCTGAAGTACGCGTCTACAACTAGGTTTCCATTGTCAGTTATGATCGGGCCCACTTTTCCTGTTCCATGGCGGAGAACAGCCTTCTCAGAAAGACGCTTGATCTTGTCATGGGTAGAGCTGTATGCGAATGGGACGATTTCTACCGGTATTGGTTGGCTCCCTCCGAGAGTCTTGGTAAGTTTTCTCTCATCAACGACGACAACGAGGCGATTCGCCGTTGAGTCAACAATTTTTTCGCGTAAGAGTGCCGCACCTCCACCTTTCACCATATCGAGACTTCTCCACTGCACTTGGTCTGCTCCGTCAAGAGCTAGGTCAAGCTCCATGTCTTCTTCCAATTGCGTAGTTTGGAGCTTGAGACTTCTGACGGCGATCTCCATCTGGTAGGATGTAGGGACGAACCTGATGTCGAGGTTCTCCTTTCGAATCTTCTCCGCGGCCAATTCTAAGGTGCTGAGGACTGTTGTTCCGCTTCCCAACCCGACTATGGTGCCTTGGCGCAGTTCTCGGATGGACTGTGCGGCGGCATTGAGGCGGGCCTTTTCTACCCATGACAGTATCGTCAACCCTCCGTCTCGATTTGTTCCAGCCGCTCCATCGCTTTCAAGACCTCTTCCCTGATCGCGTCTATTCGTTCTTCTGCTTTGTTCTTGGGTTTTTCTTTGGTGGGTTTCCCTCTCTGGTTCGTCTGGTTTTGCTGGGCGTCCGTGGAGTCAGCCTCGGGAGGCGGGGCCGTTGCGGGCGTGTCTCCTGTCTTGGGGCTGGGTAGCAGGGCGTGTTGAAGAGAAGGTTTGATCTGGTTGATGCGTTGGTCAATCTCCAGGAGCTTAGCGTGGAAACTCTTCAGAAGGTCTTCCTTCGCCGATTCCAGCTCTGATAAGTCGACTATTTTCTTGTAATCGTCTATTTCCGAGTCGACACGCTTGAGGTCGGTCTTGTAACGCTGAACTAGTTGGGTTCTCTCGGACTCGCTAAGTTGGCCCCTGGTTTCTGCTTCGTAGATTTTCGTGAGTGCCCCGCCAATGATGTCCCGTTCCAGGGTAGCGATTCGCAGGCGGTCGCGCGCTCTTTTTGCGTCGCCTTCAATCACAGACTTTTGCATTATGTCTGGGATTTGGAATGGATTGACCCCTTCCGTTGGAAGTCGTTCCTCTGGCGTGTTTTTTTTTCGTCCGAATAGAAATATGACAAGCGTAAGAGATGCGAAAGGCGCCTTTGGGCCCTTCCCCCGCAATAAGAGCATTCCTCGAGTGATTGCACCGGTCACTCGAGGGCAGGACTATTATAGGTTTAGCGAATGAACCACCTCTTCAAACAGCTTGCATTTGTAACTCCCGTTGTGGGCTTCGCGTCAGGCTATGGTTAATACTTGTTAGAATGTTGCTGCTAGTGACCGTGCGTCTCATTGTCAGTTGCTATTCGATGCGAGAGTTGCGGCATGCCGATGGCGTCAAGCCAGGATCATGGAGCTCAAGACTCCGACAATCCCTACTGTGTACATTGCACTGACATGGACGGAAAGTTACTCTCGTTCGAGAGAAAATTCGAAGATTTCGTCCAGCAGGCCATGAAGAACCGTTGGTTGAGCAGGGAGCAAGCGGTGCGAACCGCAATAGCTGAGATGGAACAGATGCCTGCATGGAAAGATAAGATTCGAAAAGCGGCCACCTCTTCAAGGAGCGATGTTCCAGTGGCAACTGGCTGAGAACAAGGTCTCGCGACCCTCAAGTTCGCACTCGAGCGAGCCGATACAATCTACTTTTCCACTCTTACTGCCTCAAGACCTGAGCAATGACTCGACCCGCCAAAATCGTGTCCCTACCTCACGACAAGGAAGGACCGGTGGGTTTTCCGCACTTTAGGTTCTTAGTTGGGCCTTCTCCCTGTAGATGGGTG
>Ga0209058_1001607_pt1 | contig 19178 bp, 19 predicted proteins | sample GraSoiAngelo_147_FD_185904 | JGI IMG/M metagenome (GOLD analysis project Ga0209058, IMG submission 185904) | Grasslands soil microbial communities from the Angelo Coastal Reserve, California, USA - 14_1009_05_40cm (SPAdes) (version 2) | ecosystem: Environmental > Terrestrial > Soil > Grasslands ... | reverse complement strand
CTGCGTGCGGCAGACTCGACCGTGGCGCTCGCGTTCGATCCGGGTTATTACCTCGACCGTAAGGGCAGCGACGGTCCGCTCCCAGGACGCGACGGAGCGTACGGGTACCACGACGCGCATCCACTCGCGTTCCGTCGGAGCATCCCCGTCTCCGAGTACCTTCGTGAGCGCGTCGAGGGACTCCTGCGGCTCGTGCCAGGCATCCGCGAGCTACACGTCAACCTCACGCTCTTCGAGCAGATGCTGGATGACGGCTTCGCCGTCCTTGCCGTCGCGCACGACGCTGGAGTCGCGATCGACGTATGGACGCTGGACGCGGGAACGCCACGCTGGCAGGAGCGTCTCGCGCGCGCGCTCGACGCCGGCGTCGACATCGTGACGACAAACACGCCGCGCGACTTGGCGCGGGCCGCGTCGGACCGCGACTGACGGCGGCTACTCGTGCGCGGTCACGCCGACCGCGTCAAGCTGCGGCAGCCACTGCCGATCCCAGCGCGCTTCGATCCCCGCGCGCCAGCGTTCCGCCGCCGATCGCAGTTCGGAAACGAGCTCCGGCTTCTCGTCGCGCTGGTTCCGCGTCTCGCCGGGGTCGGCCTCGAGATCGGCGAGAAACACGTCGTCTTGCGGCGGTCCGATCGGCCGCTCCGTGCGGTCGGACTCGACGAGCTGGCCGTTGAGCACGAGCTTCCACTTCCCGCGCCGCACCGCGGTCTGACGGCCCATCTCCCAGAACACGTCGCGATGCGGCGATGGCGCGCCCTCGGCGAGCATCGGGAGAACGTCCAGCCCGTCCAGCTCGTAGCCGCGTGGGTCGCCGCCCGCCGCGGTGAGGAACGTCGGGAAGATGTCGATCGCGAGCCCGAGCTCGCGCACGTCGCTGCCCGCAGGCACGCTCCGGGGCCACGAGACGAGCGCCGGGGAGCGTATTCCGCCGTCGAACAGCGAGAACTTGTGCCCTTTGAGCGAGCAGGTCGAGCCGCCGTAATACGGCTCGGTCCTCCCGTTCAGCCAGTTGCGCGTCTCGCGCGACGGGCCGTTGTCGCTCTGGAAGAAGACCGCGGTGTCCTCGCGCAGGCCGGCCTGCTCGAGCTCGTCGAGGATCGCGCCCACGCCATCGTCCATCGCCGCGATCATCGCGGCGGTGATGCGCCGATCCTCGGCGAGGTCCGGGAAGCGGTCGACGTACTCGGGCGGCGCGTGCATCGGCCAGTGCGGCGCGCTGTACGGCACGTAGAGGAAGAACGGCCGACGCGTTCGCCCCGTCCGGCGGATGAACGAGACGGCGCGCTCGGTCACGAGGTTCGTGAAGTACTCGCCGTTCCGCCAGACCTCGCGCCCATCCTCCCAGAGGTCGTGCGTCGGATCGTGCCCCGAGTCCATATCGAAGTAGAAGATGTGCGAGTAGTAGTCGACGCAGCCCGCGAGGAAGCCGAACCACTCGTCGAAGCCGCGATCGTGAGGCCGCGAACCCTCACGCACGCCCAGGTGCCACTTTCCGTAGAGCGCGGTGCGATAGCCGAGCGGCCGGAGCACCCCCGCGAGCGTCGGCACATCCGCGGGGAGACCGATGGCGGTGCGGTGCCCGCGCAGTATCGAACGTACGCCCGCGTTCCCCGGATAGCGACCGGTGAGAAGGCTCGCACGCGAGGGCGAGCACACGGGCGAGTTCGAATACCAGGAGCGCAAGATCGCGCCGGACGCGGCGAGGCGATCAAGATTCGGGGTGAGGAGGTCCGTCGCGCCGAGGCAGCCGAGATCGCACGCCGCCTGATCGTCGCTAAGGATGACGACGAAGCACGGAGGGCGCGGCATCTTCACACGAACAGTGACGCGATCGCCAACCGCATCACGCTCTTTTGGATCGCGTACCTCCTATCGGTCCTGGGTATCCGGTTCGGCCTCTCGTCGTCGCGAGTCGTGGATGGGACACGAGCCATCCATGCCGTCCTTGCGCCGATCGCCGTCGTCGGACTCGGCCTGCTCGAGTGGCGGCGCGGACGGGCGTGACGCGACACTAGAGCTGCTCGGCCCAGACCGGATTCGTCAGCGCCAGGATCTCGCCCGTCGCCGAGGCGAGCTCCGCGCGCACGTACTCGAGACCGGCGGGCAGGTCGAAGGCGCGGGCCCAGGCCGCGTCGTCCACCGACGTCGCGGCGATCGATCGCGAGTCCGAGAACAGCGTGAGCGTCGAACCGGCGCCGTCGCGCGCCTCGACGCTTACCCGGCCGGCGCGGCCGCGGTCCGGCTCGAGGTAGAGCTGCGGTCCGCGCGGTGACGCGGAGACGAACGATCGGCCTTCGCGAAGGGCCGCGAGGATCGCGGTCACGGTCGGCCGTCCATCGACGTGTACCCAGGTCGTTGGTGTGCCGAGGGCATCCTGATGGCGGAGCGGCACGTCGCCCGACTTCAAGTAATGCGTGTCGCTCCCGCCGAGAGCCGCGCAGTGCGTCCCTCCGCGCAGGAGCTCCTCCCAGTAGGCGAGCGAGGCGCCATTGAGCTGCGGCCACGGCCCATTCCATACCTCGACCGCGTGGAACCCCGAAACGTCCGCGTACTCCCAGGGTGGGCCGAAGGGCTTGGGGTGGCACACGCTCACGACGGCCCCGCTCTCCGCGGCCGCGCGCATCGTCCGCTCGACCGCCTTCGCGTGAGGCTCACGGAACTCCCACCAGCGGTCGGTGCCCCACGCGTTCCAGTGACCGCCGTACGTCGTGACCTCGACGCCGGGTACGACGATCGGCAAGCCGTCACCTCCCGGGCCGTACGCCAATTGGTGCGCCACGTTGTTGTGATCGGTCGTGCCGAGGAAGTCGAGGCCCGCCTCGGCTGCGGTCATCAGCATCTCCGGCGGCCACGAGTCGCCGTCGGAATAGAGGGTGTGGCAGTGGAGATCGCCGCGCAGCCACCCGGACCGCCCCTCGGGCAGCGGATCGGGATTGACGCGCCGCGCGATCGCGCCGCCCTGCACAGGTGACTGGAGTCCCGGATCGAACCAGATCTCGACCTTCCAGTCGCACCCGCGCGGTCCGACTTTGTACGGACCGAGCAGCACGTGCCACGTGCCGCGGCCGATCTTTCCTTTGCGATAGGGCGGCGTCGCCCAGCTCTCGTCGATCGTGAACTCCATCTTGTTGCTGCCGCTCCAGCCGCGGAAGCCAGGGCTGCCCTCGGCAATCCCGCGCTCGTCGAACAGGCCGATGTCGAGCGTGTTCCCTCCGCTGATCAAGGGATCGGAATCGATCTGATCGCTGTACCAGTACCGAAGGTGCACCTGCCTGAGACCTGTAGGTACCTCGAAGGGGACGTGCACGTACCGGCGCTCGTGATCCTTTTGGAACCGACCGCGCAGGACGCGGTCAGGCGCGCCGAGCTCCGCCGCAGTCAATTCAACGCGGCGCCGCTCGACACGTCGAAGACGCGCAAGGCATCGGGCCGAGCCCGCAGGAAGACGCGCGTGCCCGGGTCCGGCCGCACCTCCGGCGCCGTGCGAACCTTGAGGAGAGCGTCGCCGAGCTTCACGTTCACGATCACCTCGCTTCCGAGCGGCTCGGATACGAGCACCTCTGCGGGCTGCGCGCCGGACACCGCAGTGAGGTCGAGCTCGATCGCCTCCGGTCGCAATCCGACCTTGAGCCCGTCCCGGCCGTCAATCCCCCGCGGCGCGTCGACGCGCCAGCGGCCGGCCAGCACCAGAGTGTCACGATCGCGAGTGGCATCGACGATGTTCATCGGCGGGCTGCCGATGAACTGCGCGACGAAGAGGTTCGCGGGGCGCTGATAGATGGTGTCCGGGGCTCCGAGCTGCTGGAGCTGGCCCGCGTCGAGCACCGCGATGCGATCGGCCATGGTCATCGCTTCGGCCTGGTCGTGGGTGACGAAGATCGTGGTGACGCCGAGCTGCTGCTGCAGCGCCTTGAGCTCGTCGAGGTTCGAGAGCGGCTCGTCCATCAGGAAGACGCGCGGCTCGCGAACGATGGCACGCGCGAGTGCGACGCGCTGCTGCTCGCCGCCCGAGAGCTGCGCAGGCCGGCGCGGAAGGAGGTGGCGGATCCGCAGGAGGTCCGCGACGCCCTCGACCTTGCTCCCGCGCTCGGCAGCCCCAAGCTTCTGGACGCGCAAGGGGTACTGGATGTTGTCGCGCACCGACATGTGTGGATAAAGCGCGTAGCTCTGGAAGACGAGCGCGACATCACGGTCCTTCGGCTCGAGGCTGATGACGCTCCCCCCGTCGATGCGGATGTCGCCGCGATCGGGATGCTCGAGGCCAGCGAGCATGCGCAGCGCGGTGGTCTTCCCGCACCCGGACGGCCCGAGCAGCACGAGAAACTCGCCGTCGGCGATGTCCAGCGTCAGCCCGCGCACGGCGGGCGCATCGCGCGTGGGGAACTGCTTCCAGACATCGTCGTATTCAACCTTCCCCATGACTAAAGCCCCCGGGTGCTGCCCATAAGCCCACGGACCATGAGGCGGCGCGTCGCGAAGAAGACCGCCATGACCGGAAGGACATACAGCACGCCCATCGCAGCGACGAGCCCGTACTGGACCTCGGTGTAACCGCCGGCGGTACGGAATGTCTCGTAGAACGCGAGCGGGATCGTCTTCATGCTCTGCTGGTCGACCAGGATGAGGACCATGAGGACCTCGGCCCAGGCGGAGAGGAAGGAGAGACCCGCGGCGACGGCGATTCCCGGCCGAGCGACCGGCAGCACGATCTCGAAGAGCGCGCGCAGCTTGCCGCGTCCGTCGAGCCACGAAGCTTCCTCAAGGTGGCGGGGGACCGAGTCGAAGAAGCCCTTCATCAGCCACACCAGGAACGGCAGCTCGATGGCGGAGTGCACAAGGATGAGGCCGAGATACGAGTTGCGCAGGCCGAGCTCTCTCGCAAGGCCGTAGATCGGGACCATCGTCGCGGAGAGAGGCATGGTCTGAAGAAGGAGGACCGCGTACGTGATCCAGGTCTTCTGCCGCAGCTCGATACGCGAGAGCGAGTAGCCCGCGAGCGACACGACAACGACGGTGAGCAGCATCGTCGACACGGCGACGAACACGCTGTTGCCGAGCGCCGTCGCGAACGAATACCGCTCGAAGATTCCGGTGAAGTTGCCGAACGTCGGCTGTGCCGGCCAACGGATGTAGGCCTGAGCCTGCGCGTCAAACGATGCCGTGAAGAGCCACACGAACGGCGCCAGGAAGAAGATGGTCACCGCGAGGAACGCGACGTGCATGAGCACCCATTCGAGCCGCGAGCCACCTTCGAGCGGACCGACCCGCGGCGGGACCGCGACCTGCGCCTGGGCCTGCGGCCCGATCACGCTCAAGCGCGCGCCCTGGACCAGCGCAGGTAGACGACGGCGAACGCGACGTTCAGCGCCAGCATCACGACCGCGATCGTCGAGCCGTAGCCGATGGCGTACGAGCGGAACGCCTCATGGAAGGCGTAGAGCGCGATCGTCTCGGTCTGACTGCCAGGTCCCCCGTTGGTCAGCGTCTGGATGAGGATGAAGGTGCCGAAAGTCGACATCGTGATCGAGAGGAGCGCGAGCGCGGCGATCGGCTTCAGTGAAGGCAGGGTGTGATCCCAGAAGCGGCGCCAGGTATTCGCGCCGTCCACGCGCGCCGCTTCGTAGATATCGGTCGGGATCGTCTTGAGGGCGCCGAGGAAGATGAGCATCGTGAAGGCGGTGCCGCGCCAGATGTTCCCAATGATGACCGCGAGCATCGGGAATCGGCCGAGCCAGTCCACCGGGCCGAAGCCGAGCGCCTGCAAGCCGGTGTTGAGCGACCCGTAATAGAAGTCGTACATGGCGACCCAGAGGAAACCCGCGATGACCGTCGGATTCACCCAGGCGAGGAGCACCGCCGCGTACGCAACAGTTGCGAAGCGATAGCGACGGCGTTCGGCGTGGTCGAGGAGTAGCGCGAGGAGCAGGCCGAAGACGAACTGCCCGATGATCGCCGACCCCACTACGAAAACGATCGAGTTGATCACGACGGTGGCGAAGTCGGGGTCGCTCAGGAGACGCTGGTAGTTCTCGAGCCCAACGAAGCGCGGGCGCGCGGCGTCGAGCCCGACGAGCGCCTTGTTGGTGAAGCTTGTGTAGAGGGCCCAAAGCGAGGGCCCGACGAAGAAGAGCGCGAGGAGGAATGCCGCCGGCGTCAGGCCCGCGAGGTAGGCGCCGTTCCGGCGGAGCGCGACGTTCGCGGCGGAGCGGGGGCGAAGAGCCCCCGCTCCGACCGCCGTGTCTACATCAGCTCCTTTATTGGGTGATGACCTTGTCGGCGCCGACGGCCTGCTTCAGGTCGTCGGTGTATCGCTTCGCGGCGTCGGCAAAGCCCATCTCGCCAGCGGCGACCCGACCAGTGGCCTTCTGAATGGCGCCAATGACCTTTCCGTAATTCGAGTCCGTCGGAATGAACTTGGCCTTCTTGAGGGCTTCGGTCGAGTCGACCAGGTATTGCTGCGCCTTGAACTCGGCGACGTCGGCGGAGTCTGTGCGAGCGACGGGGTGCGGGTCTTCGATGTTCAGCTTCGCGACGGTGTCTTTGTTGTTCCACTGAGCGATGAAGGCCCACGCGGCGTCCTTGTTCTTGCTCTTGGCCGTTACGTACCAGACCGTGCCCGGTCCTCCGATGGTGAACGACGGGCCGCCCTGCGAGGTCGGGTGCAGCACGTAGTGCACGTTCTTCTGCGTGGCCGCCTTGTCGAACGGTGCGTTCTGCCACCCGCCGTAGACCCAGCCGCCCTCGAAGAGAAGCGCGAGCTCGCCCTTGCCCTCCTTCTCACGCATCGAGGTCCAGGGCTTCGTTGTCGTCAGTAGCTCCTTCGGCGTGAAGCCGTTGCTGTAGGCATGTTCGTAGTAGGAGAGCGCGTAGCGCACCCCCGGGCTGTCGCCGATCCATTTGCCGCTCTTGTCGATGATCTCGCCGCCGTACGCCCACACCAGCGGTACGAAGCTGTGGTTCGCGGTCCCGGTGTCACCCGCCGTTCCCGCGTAGAGGGCGTAGGGGATGACGTTCGGGACTCTGTCCTTCACCTGCCTGGCGCCATCGAGGATGTCGCCGACGACCTTCGGGACCCAGTCGGCTCCGAAACCGGCTTTGTCGAGCACGTCGCGCCGGATGTAGAGCCAGCGCATGTCGAGTCCGTAGGGGATCGCCCACACCTTGCCTTGATAGGTGACACCGCCCTTCACCGAGTCGGGGTAGTTCTTCCAGTCTTCCCACTGCGAGACGTATCGGTCCAGCGGCTCGATGTAGCCCGCGTCCGCGAGCTCGCCGATGCGGTCCCCGCCGACGTGGATGACGTCAGGCACATCGCCGCCACCGGAGAGAGCGAGGAGCAGCTTCGTGTAGTAATCACCGCTCGAGATCTTCTGCAGGTCGACCTTCACGTCGAGCCCCGAGTACCTCGATTTGAGGGCGGTCGCCGCCTGGTCGACATACTTGGGCTTGAGCCCGAGCTCGTCGGGGTACGAGACCGTGATCGTTCCAGAGATCTTCGCGGTGCCGCCCGGCGTCCCGCTGCCGCAGGCCACGACGACACCCGTCGCGGCCATCGCCTGTAGGAACGCGCGACGCGAGAGAACAGGAGTCTTTCGATCTTCCACAAACACCTCCCAGCCGCGCGCGAGGATCGCGCCGGCGACTTTTCGAATCATACGCAGGGCAAGGAGGCTGTCGCGGCGCCCCGGAGGCCACTGCCCCTATCCCTCGAACTCCGGGGTCCCGATAATGCCCGCTCGTGCCCGCCGAGTGGGAACGCGTCGCGGCCGACGCGCGGCGCGTCCTGGCGGGTAATCGTCAGCGCGGCGTCTCCGCTTGGGAGGGCAAGCGGTACGACTTCGTCTGTCCTTCACCGACGAGGTATCCCTTCCAGTGGTTCTGGGACAGCGCCTTCCACGCGATCGCGCTGCTCCACGTCGATCCCGAGCTCGCCAAGCAGGAGATCCGTTGCTTGATGCAGGGCGCGCGGCCCGACGGATTCATCCCGCACATGCTGCTGTGGGAGAAGAGCGCGCACGATGCCGCGCTGCGCGAGTACTCGATCACCCTGGCGCACACCTTCTACACGGCGACGATCCAGCCTCCGGTGGTAGCGCGCGCGGTGCTGCGCATCCACGAGGCCACCGGTGACGACGGCTTCGTGCGAGAGGTCCTCCCTCCTATCCGCCGATTCTTCCGCTGGCTCAAGGCGTACCGCGACCCCGACGATGACGCGCTCGTCGCGATCATCCAGCCGGACGAGTCCGGGCTGGACGCCAGTCCGAAGTACGACTCGCTCATGCAGGTCGGCTACGAGCGGCCCGAAGAAACGCTGCCGCAGCTGCGGCGGTCGATGCAGCGGCTGTTCGACGCGTACGCGCCATTTCGCGCGGACTCGGCGCGCATCCCGGCACTCGACGTCTTCACCTGGGAAGACGTGATGGTGAACGCGATCTACGCCGACGGGCTGCGGTGCCTCTCAAAGCTCGTCGCAGTCGCCGGCGACGCGCCACGGGAAGCGTTCGAGTTCGAGGCACGGGCGGCCCGCGTCCGTCGCGCGCTCGAGGAGAAATGCTGGGACGATCGAGCCGGCGTGTTCTGGGATCTGGCCGGATGGGATGAGGTTCCGGCGAAGACGCTCACGTTCTCCTCGCTCTTCCCGATGATCATCGAAGACCTCGATCCGAGTAAGGCGAAACGTCTGATCGACGAACACCTTTTGAACGAGCGCGAGTTCTGGCTCCCCCATCCGATCCCGAGCGTTGCGGCGACCGAGCCGAGCTTCGATCCGGGGTGGCGCACGAACACCACGTGGCGCGGCCCGACGTGGGTGAACGTCAACTGGTATCTCTACCACGGGCTGCGTGCCCACGGCCGTGGCGACGTGGCGCGGGACCTCGCGGAGCGGACGGTCCGCATGCTAGCGAAGGGCGGTATCCGCGAGTTTTACGACCCGCGGACCGGCGAGGGTCAGGGTGCGCGCGACTTCGGCTGGACGACGCTCGTGCTCGACATGATCGCCTCCGAGCGCGGGACCGCGTGATCCCGGTCAGCGGCGCCCCTCGAGACCGAGCATCTCGCGCATCCGCACGTAGCCGATCACCGACTCTTTGAAGAGAAGCCCCGCGAGCGACCTGCCGCTCATGACCGGAAGGAGCGGAAGCTCGGTTGCGCCGAAACGCTCGAGCGCCGTCGTCAGCGGATCCTCAGGGCTTACCGCAGGGAGATCCTCGATGCGGGTCATCACCTCGTCGACCGGCGTGACCGACCAGCGCTCCTGCTCGACCTTGCGGAGGTCGCCGATCGTGACGAGGCCGACCATCCGATCGCCGGCGACGACCGGTATGGCGCGGAGGTTGAGCGGCAGGACGAGGTCGCGGATGAGCGAGCCGACCATCGTGCCCGGCTGCACCGACCGGAAGTCGGGCGTCATGAGCTGGCCCACACGGACCGTGCCGATCACGGACGAAATGCGCTCCTGCTGAAGGCTGGCCGAGGCGGCGTTGAACAGGAAGTACGCGATGAGCCCGTACCAGAACGCCTGCGTCCAGTTGTTGTCGTCCAGCGGACCGAAAATGAAGCCTGCGCCGACTAGCAAGATGAGTCCCGCGACGATCTGACCTCCGCGGGCGGCGATCCGCGTGGCCACGAGGCGGTCGCGCGTGATCCCCCAAATGATCGACCGCAGCACGCGCCCTCCATCCAAGGGGAATCCCGGTATGAGATTGAAGACCGCGACAACGAGATTGATCTCCCCGAGGTACCGGGTGATCGCGCCGACCGCTTCGATGTTCGGGACGCTCGCGATAGCGCCTCCAATGAGAGCCGTGAGGGCAAGCCCTACAACGCCGATGGCCACACTCGTGGCCGGTCCCGCGATCGCCATGAAGAACTCAGCCTTGGCAGAGGGCGGCTCCTTCGTGAGGTTCGCGACCCCACCGAGAAGGAAGAGGGTTATCGACGACACCGACATCTTGAAGCGCCGTGCGACGAGCGAATGCGCGAGCTCGTGCGCGAGTACCGATCCGAAGAAGAGAAACGCGGTGATCGCCGCGACTACGAGGCTCTTTTGATTGGACCACTGGGGGAATCGGCTGGGAAACACCTGATCCGAGAGGCTCAGGACTACGAGGAAAAAGATCAGAAGCCACGAAACGTGAATGCGCACATCGATCCCGAAGATACGGGCGACGCGTATGGAGCCCGGCATCTTCCGAGCATACTGGTCGACCCGTGGAGTTGCCGACCGTTCCCGAGCTCGCGAGCATGATCGACCACGCGGTCCTCAAGCCCACGCAAACGGAGCGCGATGTGGTCGATGCGTGCACCCTCGCGCTGCGCTGGCATATCGCGTCGGTGTGTGTGAAGCCGTTCTATGTTCCGGTCACGGCTCGGCTGCTGAAAGACTCCGGCGTCCTGACGTCCACAGTCATCGGCTTCCCTCACGGCGGGCAGTCACCCGAGGTGAAGGTCGCGACGGCGACAACGGCCCTACACGACGGCGCGACCGAGCTGGACATGGTCATCAACATCGGCGCGCTCATCGACAAGGACTACGTGACGATCGAACGCGAGGTCGCCCTCGTCGTCGGACTCGCGCACGCCAGCGAGGCGCAGGTCAAGGTCATCCTCGAGACGGGCTACCTCGACGACGCGCAGAAGGCGATCGCCGCGCAGATCGCGGCGGCCGCCGGCGCGGACTACGTAAAGACGTCGACGGGCTTCGGGCCGGAGGGCGCGACCGTCGAGGACGTGCGTCTCCTGCGCCAGGTGGTCGGGCCGGACATGGGCGTGAAAGCGTCCGGCGGCATCCGCACGCTCGATGAGGCCCTCGCCATGATCGGCGCCGGCGCGACACGGCTCGGCACGTCATCGACGGCGGAGATCCTGACTGAGCTGCGCAGAAGACGGGGCGAGGTCTGATCCGCCTGCGTGGCGTGGGCGTAAGGTGAGAGGCCAACTAGCAGGGGAGGAATGAGCATGCGCAGACTTGGCATCGCGTTCACTAGCGGGATCCTCGCATTCGGGGCTATGGCCGGGACTGCGATAGCCGAACAACCCGCGCCGACAACGTTCGTCGCCGTGCTCGACACGGACCAAGAAACGACGACGTGCCCGAAGTCAAACTCGGCCCGCGGCCTGGCGGTCTTCCATGTAACGGACGAGGCCGCCGGCACCGTCGAGTGGAAGCTCGTCGCGAACAACCTGCCTGGCAACATCACTGCGGCACACATTCATCTCGCGCCCAAGGGCGTCGCGGGCGGGGTCGTCCAGCCACTCCCTCCCACACCTGGTGAGGAGAACGGTGTCATCGGCACCGGGAGCTTCACGAATCCGGGCTTGCTCGCAGCAATCCGCGCGAACGAATCCCTCTATTACGTCAACGTGCACACGACGACATGCCCGGGCGGAGCCATTCGCGGCCAGCTTGGAGACCACGGCCCGTAACACGCCACTGAGGCAGGCGGCGTCACGCCGCCTGCCTCGATACTTTCATCAGCATGGATGCATATCTCGCGGTCGTCAGTAAGCGCGAGGTCCGCGAGTACACGGACCGTCAGATCCCTGATGACATCCTGACGAAGATCCTGCAGGCCGGACGGGCTGCGGGAAGCAGCAAGAACGCGCAGCCGTGGCGTTTCGTCGTCCTGCGGGACCGCGAGCATCGCAGAAAGCTCGCCCGCTCGATCATGGCGCCTCGGAACCTCGAGGGCTGCGCGGCCGCGGTCGCCATCGTGCTGTTGAACGAGCGGCTTCGCTTCGATGCTGGGCGCGTTGCGCAGAACATGATGCTTGGCGCCTGGGGCCTGGGCATCGGAAGCTGCCCTAACTCGGTGCGTCCGGATCAACACGATGCGATGCGCGAAGACCTCGGCGTCCCCGCGGAGTCCGCAGTCGCGACGGTGATCACGCTCGGCTATCCCGCGCCCGGCCAGCCGCGCCCGCGCGCGAAAGCGGATCCCGAGAAGGTGCTCGCGCGCGTGGATCGGCTCCCTCTCGAAGAGATCGTCAGTTACGAGCGTTTCAAGGGGTGACAGGTACAATGGAGCGAAAACCGGAGACTGATTGACCCTCGCACCTTCCCCCGCTCGCTTCGGCGAGCTCGCGATCCACCCCGACATCTCGAAAGCCATCGACGAGCTTGGTTTCATGGCGCCCACGCCTGTACAGGTGCGCGCGATACCCGTCCTGCAGCACGGCCGTGACCTCTTCGCGCAGGCGCAGACGGGGACCGGAAAGACGGCCGCGTTCGCGATTCCGATCCTGGAGAGGGTCGATCCGGCGCTGAAACGTCCGCAGGCGCTGATCGTCGTGCCCACACGGGAGCTCGCGCTCCAAGTGACGCGCGAGTTCGGGGCGATCGGCAAGTACCGGCACGCGCACGAGGTCGCGATCTACGGCGGTGTGCCATACGGCCCGCAGGAGCGCGCGCTTGCGCGCGGCGCGACTATCGTCGTCGGGACGCCCGGGCGACTACTCGATCACATCGAGCGCGGCACGCTCGACCTCGCAGGCGTGTCCGTGGTGATTCTCGACGAGGCCGACCGGCTGCTCGACATGGGCTTCGCGCCGGAGGTGCGCCGCCTTCTGCGTCGGTGTCCGGAGAAACGCCAGACCGCCCTCTTCAGCGCGACGCTCGTCGCGGACGTGCGCGACCTCGCGCAGCGCTTCACGCACGACGCCGTTCAGGTCGCTATCGAGCCGGAACAGCAGAACGTCGACAGCGTCGAGCAGGTCTACGTCGAAGTACTCGAGCAGGACAAGGTGCGTGCGCTCGAAGAGCTTCTGCGCCGGTACGAGACCGATCAGGTCCTCGTCTTCCGCCACACCAAACGCGGGGTCGACGACCTTGAGGACAAGCTGCGCCGGCGGAAGCACGACGTGGCCGCCATCCATGGCGACATGACCCAGCGCGAGCGCGAGCGGACCTTACAGCGCTTCCGCGAAGGCGACCTGCACGTGCTCATCGCGACGAACGTCGCCGCGCGCGGCCTGCACATCGAGGACATCAGCCATGTCGTGAATTACGACCTTCCCGAGGACGCGGACGTGTTCACCCATCGCGTGGGTCGCACGGGGCGAGCTGGAAAAACCGGGGTTGCGGTCACCTTTGTGGGGGAGTGGGACTTCGATCAGTTCGATCAACTTCGTGCCAAGGCCGGTGTTCCCTTCCGGCGAGAGATTCTGGAGCTGTACGACCGCCAGTAGGCTCGCGTCATGGCGACCGGCCACGCGCAGGACCAGCGGGATGTCTACGCGGTCGTCCGCCTCGATTCGCATCGCAATTTCACTCCCCGCCCGGATTACGTGACCGTCAAGAAGGTCGTCTCCAGCCTGGCAGAGGCGGAGCTCGAGGTGCGCGCCCTCAACGGACTTGCCCCGACGGGGACCGTCTACTTCCTGCAGCGAACGACCGTCGCCCTAGAGAACCGGCCCGCCCAGCCGGTCAGAGCCGCGCCGGTCGCGGCCTCGGCGCCGAGGCCCGCCCCGGATCCGCGGTCGCGCCGCGCCCGTGCGGAAAAGAAGAGCGAGAAGAAAAAGAAGGGTCGGCGAAAATAGCTTCCGGCGACCGTCAGCCCAGCACGATCGACTGGACGATCTGCTCCAGGGTTTGCTCGGTCACTCCGTGGGGGCCTTCGATCCCCGGGCCGGTGACGTAGCGGACGATCAGCATTCGCCGCCCGCGCTCGACGTAGTAGGCGTGCATCCGGAGCAATGGTGAGACCGGCCACGACGCGGCATATGCGGGCGACCCGCCGATCGTCGTCTGGCCCGTCACGCATGGGTTCCCCCCGCATCCGTCGCTTCGAGCCCAGTCCACGGCAAAAATACCGTTCCGGTCATAGACCTCCACGACAACGTCCCACACGACGGTCGAGTCGGCTCCGAAAGCCATCGTCCACTCGTCGGGCTTCTGGTTCGTGAATTCGACGCGGTCCAGCGCCCCGGCCAGCGGCGTACGGCCGTGGAGCGGAGGCGCGACGTGCCAATCCGCCGGTAGCACGATCCCATATCCGAAGGCGTCGCTGCGATAGACGTTGCAGCCTCCGCGCAAACAGGTGGGGCGGGGAGCATTCAGGAGCGGAGCCGTGGTAACTCCGCGCCGGCCGGTCGCCGCGGCGTCCCCAACGTCGCGGGCGGTCACGACTGCGCCGAGGACGAGCACGACCGTGGCGGAGATTACGAGCGCGGTCAGGGGGATCGATCGCCGCGCGGTTTGCCGGTCCGGGATCCAGGCTCTTTCGGGCGGTAAAGGAAGTGAATCGATCTCCCGGCGGAAGATCCGTTCGATGCCGAGCTCAGGAAGCATTTCGCACCTCCGCACGCATGCGCGCCTTGGCTTGCGCGAGCGTCGCACTCACCGTCCCCGTCTTCACGCCGAAATGCGCGGCGATCTCGCGGTGATCGAGACCGAGGTAGAACTGCGCGACGACCATGGCCCGCTGTCGTTCGCTCAGCCCGCTTAGGAGCCGGCCCACTTCCATGCGGTCGAGTAGCGCCTCGATCTCGTCGTCACCGCTCCGGCCGCGAACGCGCTCGAGCGGCAGTGACGGCAGGCGAAGTCCACGCCGGGCGCTGCGGACCGCGACGACGAAGAGCCAGCCGGCGAGGTCGGCGTCGTGCGCCGGGGGCCGCCGGAGCCCGGCGACGAACGCGTCATGCAGCGCATCGAGTGCGCGGTCGCGGTCGCGAAGGACCGCGAGGAGCGCCCGATAGACACGCGGGAACTCCAGCCGGTACAACTCCGCCCAGCGGCCTGCGTCGATCGCCATCGCCCACCATGTAATGCCACCGGGTGGGGGTTTTCGTTACTGCGGCGGGCGCTCGGTCGCTAGGCGGGGACCTTCGCCTTCGCGAGCTCCTTCCGGACGACCTTCGTCGCTTCGACGACGGCGACGCACTTCTCGACGCACTCCTCGACGGTCCGCGTCTTGAGCCCGCAGTCGGGGTGTGGCCAAAGCTTCTCCGGCGGGACGTAGCGCAGTCCTTTGCGGATCCCCTCGGCGGCGACCTCGACCGTCTCGGTGTCGTGCGTATGGGCGTCGACGATGCCGATAGCGAGCTCCTTGGTGAAGGGATTGCGATCGAACAGCTCCAGCCAGCGGTAGCCATAGTTGGCCATCGCGAGGTCGAGCTGATCGACGGGCAGGTCGAGCACCTGCGGGTAGATCGCCGCGAAGTCTCCATAGCAGATGTGCGAGATCGTCTTCGCGGAGAGGCCCGCGGTCACGATACCCATCGCCTCGATGGCGATCTCGATCTCCTCGGGTCGCGCGTGGATCGCGGGCTCGTCGATCTGGATGTACTTCGCGCCCGCGCGCTCGAGGTCGCGCGCTTCATCGCGAACGGCCTCGGCGAGCGCGAGCACGGCGTCGCGCCGGGTCGGATACGCCTCGTTGTACGACCAGTCGAGCAGCGTGTACGGACCGGTGAGCATCCCCTTCACCGGCTTCGTGGTCAGCGACTGCGCGTATTCGAACCAGCTCACCGTCATTGGCTGCGGCCGCTGCACTTTTCCGGCGATGACCGGCTTGTGGTAGTAGCGGTTGCCGTACGAGCGGACGAGGCCGCCGAGCTTGAAGCCCTCGAGACGTTCGGCGAAGTACGCGACCATGTCGCCGCGATACATCTCGCCGTCGACAAGCACGTCGAGGCCGATGTCTTCCTGGCGACGGATCCACTCCGCAGTCGCCTTGCGCTCGAGATCCTCGAGTTCGGTGGCGCCGAGCTTGCCGCGCGCGTGCTGACCGCGCGCCTTGGTCAGGTATTCGGGCTTTCCGAAGGACCCGACGGTAGTTGTCATCAGGGCCGAGGGGGGTTTCAGTGGGGTTCTGCCGCCTTCAACTGTCACGCGGGCACCTTCTCTCCGGTGACGAGCCGCGCGCCCTCGACAAGCGCGGTGAGCTTCGCGCGCGCGACGTCGCGGGGCAGATACTCGAGCGATGTCGTGGGGGCCAGCCTCAGATGGTCCTCAGGCACGAGCTTGAGGGCTCGTTCGGCGTAGCCCGCGACCTCCTCGGCCGTCTCGAGTCGAGTATTGCGAGCGTCCACGACCCCGAGGAGCACGTACTTGTTGCGGAACGCGTCGAGCCGCTCGAAGGCCGTCGTGTCGCGGCTCCGCACGTCGATCGCGATCGCCGCCACGGGGAACGAGGCCAGAGACTCGAGGACCGCGTCCGGCGGGAAGAAGTACGTCACGAGAGCGAGCGCGTGGGCTGCATCGGCGAGCCGACTGTAGGCCTCGCGCGCGAGCTCGATGTGACGCGGGGATGCCACCACTGCCGGGTCCTCGATGTCGACCATGCGCGCGCCTGCGTCGCTTAGCCCACGGATCTCACGCGCGGTCGCATCGGCGATCGCGAGGACGCGGTCCTCCAGCGAGCTGAAGTGATCGTCCCGTGAGGCCAGCGTCGCGAACGTCAGCGGACCGGGCACCGCCGCCTTGAGCTGGGCCTTGGCCACGCCGCGCGCGAACGTGTAGTCGCGGACCAGCGATTTTCCGTCGGTGACGATTGGTCCGGTGATCACGGGCTGCCGGTAGTAGGTGTTGTTGTCGTAGAAGCGCTCGAGCGGTCCGGCCTCGACGCCGGACCACGTCCGTGCGAACGGAGCGAGCAGATCGTCCCAGCGGATCTGCCCATCGTTGACCACGTCCACACCGGCGGCTTCGATCTCGCCGATCGTCGAGCGGGTGACCTCGTCGTACACCTTGTCGAGCTCGGCGTCGCTGATCTCGCCCCGGTCGTGCCGATGGAGCGCTCGGCGCAGCTCCTGCGCGGGAAGCTCGTCTCCGATCTTGGGATACGCGCCGATGACCGTCGTTTTCATGTTCCCACCGCCACCTTTGCTTGCGGCCGCGGCAGGAGTCCCGCCGCTTCGACGACGCGAGCCACCGCTTCAGGCCACTCGATCGCGTAGAGATGGACGCCCCGGACGCCGGGAAGCGCTTTGAGCGCCTTCACCATCTCGACCGCGATCGCGATACCCTCGGCCTCCGCGTCGGCCGCTTTCTTCATCCGTTCGAGCACGTCGGGGCCCAGCGCGAGGCCAGGCACCTTCGCCATCCGCTCGGCCTGCTCGGCCGAGCGCAGCACCAGCACGCCAGCGATGATCGGCACCTCCCGCGCACCGCCGCGGCGGACCTCGACGAGCCACTGGCTGAAGACCGCGAGGTCGAAGACGGGCTGCGTCTGTAAAAACTCCGCGCCCGCCGCGATCTTTTCGAAGGTCTTCGTGAGGTCGGCCTCCATCGGTTTTGTGAACGGGGACGCTGTCGCCCCGACGAGCATCTTTGGCGGCTGCTTGATTTCGTCCCCCGATAAGAAGCGCGCTTGATCGCGCATGCCTACGGCCATCTTCACGAGGCCGACGCCGTCGAGGTCCTTGACGTTCACCGCGTCGGGGTGGTTGCCCTGCTTCGGATCATCACCGCTCATGAAGACGAAGTTCTCGATGCCCATCGCCACCGCGCCGAGCACATCAGCCTGGAGCGCGATGCGGTTCCGATCGCGGCCGGTGATCTGAACGATCGGCTCCACGCCGGACGATCGCACGATCGTGGCGGCCGGGATCGCGGCCATCGCCACCATCGCGCGGTTGCTGTCGGTGACGTTAACCGCGTCCACGACGCCCTTAAGCGCCTCGCCGCGGCGGCGGACGACGTTCGCCGCCGCACTCTTGGGCGGGTTCAGCTCCGCCGTGATCACGAACTCGCCCGATCTCAGAAGGCTCGCGAACGCGCTCAATAAAAAGACCTCTCCTTCTACGAGAGGTCTTCCAGTTCGGTCGAGCCTCTCATCTTTCCCCCTGGGCCTTGCCCCATCAGGAATTCGCCCCTGGGTCGGAATTGGCACCGTCGCGGGTCTCCGCCGGTTGCCGAGGCGTCATCGGGCCGTTCCCTCAGCCTCTCTGGATGAAAGGGGTCGCGTATGAAGTTTCGAACGATGCTAGCACGTACACTTCGCCCGCTTTCGCATGCCCGATCGGCTCATCGAACGGACGCTGCGTACCTTCAGCGACGAACTCTCCGCCGACACGCCAGTACCGGGCGGCGGGAGCGCGGCGGCCTATGCCGGTGCGATGGGCGCCGCGCTCGCTGCGATGGTCGCCAGGATCGCCGCCAAGAAAGAGAGCTCCGAGCCAATGCGCGCCTTCGCGGAAGAGATGGACGGCTTACGCGCGGATTTCCTCCGATTCGTGGACGAAGACAGCGAAGCGTACGGCCGAGTGGCCGCGGCGATGAAGCTCCCGCGCAAGACCGAAGAGGAGAAGGCGGCGCGTCAGGAAGTCATGCAGGGCGCGTTGCTCGGCGCGTCACGCGTGCCGCTCGAGGTCGCGAGGAGCGCCCGGCGTTTGCTCGATGCCTGTGAACGCGCCGCTCTGGGCGCGAGCCCGATGACCGCAAGCGACGTCGGCGTCGGTGCCCTCATGGCGGAAGCCGCCCTGCGCGGCGCCGCCCTCAACGTGATGATCAACCTCGCGTCCCTCAAAGATCCCGCGCAGGTGAAGGCGCTATCGGAGGATCTGGACCGCGTTCTCGAGGGCGCCGAGGAGCAGCGGCACCGGATCACGGATTTCGTCGAGTCACGGATCGCGCGCTAGTGCGGCTCCTCCACGGCAAGCCGCTCGCCGAGCAGCTGTACGCGCGGTCGCGGGAGCGGAGCGACGCGCTCCATGCACGGGGCATCGCGCCACGACTTGCCGCCGTTTCCGTGGGCGCCGACCCCGCGGCGAACACCTACGTGCAGCGTCTCGCCGCTCGCGGGAACCGTCTTGGAATCGCGGTCGATGAGATCTCGCTGAGCCGCGACGCGACCGAGCGCGACCTCACCGAGAGGCTTGAGCGCCTCGGGGGCGAGCCGGGCATCCACGGCGTGCTGCTGCTGACGCCCCTCCCGGGCGAGCTCGACGAGGGTCACATCGTCGATCACATCTCGGCGCAGAAGGACGTCGAAGGGATGAATCCGTTCAACGTCGGTCTCCTCGCCGATGGACGGCCGCGGTTCGTGCCCTCGACCGCCGAAGCCGTGGTCGAGCTCCTGAAGTTCCACGGCGTGGTGCTCCGCGGTGCGCGCGCGGTCGTGATCGGGCGGAGCACGGTGATCGGCCGGCCGGCGGCTTACCTATTGCTGAAGGAAGACGCGACGGTCACGATCGCGCACTCGAACACCCGGGATCTTCAGACGATCAGCAAA